>JGI12316J15310_10002318_pt2 | contig 13373 bp, 14 predicted proteins | sample MarCyaLeptolynsp_FD_15310 | JGI IMG/M metagenome (IMG submission 15310)
ACGCGACTACACACCGATTGACCAGCGCCGTTAAGGCCTGCACGAAAGTTCGACTTCAATGCCCCCGGTTCGCCGGGGGTATTTCGTTTCAGCAGGCCAGATGGACGAGAGAGGTCCTCTCGGGTTTAACGCTAGAATTCAATGGCTTCTGAAGATCGGTCAGAGACTTCAGAAGGTCATTTTTTCATCGCTTCGAGGACGACATCGGCAGCCGCATCGCGCTGACTGTGCCCGTCCGGCAGCCGCATCAGATCGTCAAGGCGCGCCAGTTCCGCCAATTGGGCTTTGCGCTCTGCGCTGTCTGCCAGCAACAGCATGAGATGCCCTGCGAGCACCTCGGCCTCGACCTCCTCGTCAAGAAACTCCGGTATCGCCTTGTTACCGAGAATGATGTTGGGCAGCACGAAAGAATCGAAATTCGCCAGTTTCAAGATGCGGTTGAGCTCCTTGAGCCGCCGGAAAAACCAGTCGACCCGGTAGGCGACCACCATCGGAACACCCGATAGCGCGAGTTCCAGCGACACCGTACCGGAAGCGGCCAGCGCCGCATGAGCGCGTCGGAAAGCGGCATTTTTGGCTTCCAGGCCGCAAACGATCTCCGGCTTGTATTTCCAGTTGGCGACACCATCCCGGATCCTGTCCTCGAGATGCGCAACCGCCGGCAACAGAACCTCAACCTCCGGCATCTCGTCCTTGATCAAGGCGACTGTGTCGCCGAAATCGGACAAGAGGCGCTTGATCTCGCTTCCACGGCTCCCTGGCAGCACGAGCAGAACACGCTTGCCTGCGTCAATCGCGCTCCTTTCGCCGGCTGAAGGACGCAACTGTGCAACCTTCTCGCTCAAGGGGTGGCCGACATAGTGGGTGCGCGGACCGCCAAGCCGGTCATGCACCGCTGGCTCAAACGGCAGAAGGGCGAGCAATTCGTCAACATAAGCGCTCATTTTCCAGGCGCGGCCGGGCCGCCAAGCCCATACGGAAGGCGATACATAACCTACAATCGGAATATGAGGTGCACGCTTCCTGACCCGTTTGGCGACACTGTGCGTAAAATCGGGACTGTCGATGATGACCAGGACGGAAGGGTCTTGCGCAACCACGGCGTCAACTGTCTGGTAAACACGACGGACAATCAGCGGCAGGCGCGCCAGAACCGCACTCAGTCCCATGACGGAAACATCCGTCATATCAAAATAACTGGTCAGGCCGAGGGATGTCATTCGCTCGCCGCCAACACCGCAGTAACGCACGTTGGCATTCAGCCTGGCATTGATTGCCTTCATCAGCTCCGAACCCAGCTGATCGCCTGACTCCTCGCCCGCCACAAGGCAGATCGTCGGATTGACGTCAGTCATCGACCGGCTCATCCTTGAACCGCTCACGATCGATCCCGACCACGAAAAGACCCGCCTCATCGGCCTTTTTCAGTGTGTCGGTCTTGTCGGCAATCAGGGCGCCCTGCGCTTCAACCGCGATCCCCGCAAGACCGGCGGCAAGCGCAAGATCGATTGTTGTGGGCCCCACGGTCGGCAGATCCACGCGTAAATCCTGATTTGGCTTTGCGGTCTTGACGAGCACCCCTGCCCGTCCAAGCGCCCGGACACGGCCACTGGATTTCAACTCGGCACAACGCTGAAGCATGGCGTCGGTTCCCTCTGCCCCTTCAAGCGCAATTACACGGTCGCCCACGGCAACCGCCGCCTGCCCGATATCAAGTTCTCCAAGCCTCTTTGTCGCCTCAAGAGCAAGCCCGAGATCAAGCCAGTCGGCCTTCGAAGGCTTGACGCGCCCGAGAACGCCACTGGACGCCAGGAGCTGCGGTGCTACATCCTTGATACCCACGACGCGAAACCCTTCTTCTTCAAAAAGACGAATGACCTTGGTCAGAAGACTGTCGTCTCCGCCTGCCAGTGCCCGAACGATCGCCGGTAGTCTTTTCAGGGTGCCGAAATCGGCCAGAAAGGACAAGAAATCGGGTCTTCTGGAAACCCCGCCAATGAGCAGAACTTCTTTGCAACCCGTCTTGTTCAAAAAGGCATAGAGGCGGCCGATTTCTCCCCAGCCAAGTTCCGTGTTCGCCTTGCGCCTGGTTTCCTCGTCGGCTTCGCCCTTGATCGCGATCACACGAAAGTCCCGGCCAGCCGCATCCAGTGCTTCCGCGATCTGCCTGGGAATCACGCCGTTACCCGCGATCAGGGCCAGGCGTGCAAATTGCGCATCAGCCCTTTCTGACATTGTGTCAGTCTTCGTTGCGCGGCGTACAGAAACGCCGGTCTTCCTTCTCGAGAATGAAATCGGTGACCGTTTTCACGAGCGGCTGGTCCTGCGTCTCAGCAGCAAGCGCTTCAGCCCTGCTGCGCAACGTTCCCTCTTCGCTCTCGAACAGGGAACGATAAGCCGCTCTGAGCGCGTGGATCTGCTCGCGAGGGAACCCCTTGCGTTTCAAACCGATAAGATTGAGACCTGCAAGACGCGCCCTGTCGCCGATAACGGATCCGTAGGGGATGACATCAAACTCAACACCGGTCATGCCACCGACAATTGCACCTGTCCCTATACGTGACCACTGCCGGATCGCACTGAGACCGCCCAGAATAACAAAGTCCGCAAGTTCAACATGGCCCGCCAGCGTGGCATTGTTGGCAAGGATGACATTGTTCCCGACAATGCAGTCGTGTCCGACATGGGCACCCATCATGAAAAGACCGTTGTCGCCGACCGTGGTCACGCCACCACCGCCTTCGGTTCCAGGGCTCATCGTGACGTGCTCCCGGATCTGGTTATTCTCACCGATCTCGAGACGTGTCACCTCGCCTGAAAACTTCAGGTCCTGAGGCTTGTGACCAATGCTCGCGAACGGAAAAATATGCGTGCCGGATCCGATGCTCGTGTGCCCGGCGACGACGGCATGCGCCTCGAGCACCACGCCATCAGCGAGTTCAACGTTCGGTCCGACAATCGAATAAGGACCGATACGAGTTCTCTCGCCGATCACGGCCCCGTCTTCAACGATGGCCGTTGGGTGAATTTCTGTCATTTTTCCTCACGCATCTATCAGCATCGCACTGACTTCCGCTTCAGCTACCTTTTTGCCGTCCACCTGGGCGACCGCATCAAACTTCCAGATATTGGCGCGCTGTTTGATCTTCTTGACGTGAAAATGAACCTGGTCACCCGGCTCGACAGGCTTTCGGAACTTCGCCTTGTCAATGGTCATGAAATAGACAAGCTGCGGCGGGGCATCATCCCCACGCGCGTGAACGCATAGAGCGCCTGCCGTCTGCGCCATCGCCTCGATGAGCAAAACACCCGGGAAAACCGGCCTTTCCGGAAAGTGACCGGTAAAATGCGGTTCGTTGATCGTGACGTTCTTTATCCCGATACAGCTGTTATCGCCATCCATCTCGATGATCTTGTCGATAAGCAGGAATGGATACCTGTGCGGCAGAAGCTTCATGATTTTCATGATGTCTGCGCTTGCAAGTGTCTTTTTTTCTTCGTCTTCCATGAGTGCCCCTCGGCGGATTAACTCCGAAACAATCAATCTATCGCGGTTTACGGCTCGTTGCCGCGTTCTGCAAGCTTTCTGACCGCGGCAACTTCCCTGAACCACTGTTTCACAGGTTTTGCAGGCGTTCCGCCGTAGCGGCCACCCGGAGCCAGGTCTTCACTCACCACGCTCACAGCAGCAATCTGAGCCCCCATTCCAATGGTTACGTGGCCGCGCACGCCTGTCTGTCCGCCAATCGCCACGAAATCCTCCAGTGTGCAGCTGCCGGACAGACCAACCTGAGAGACCAGGACACAATGCCGTCCGACCACCACGTTGTGGCCAATCTGCACCTGGTTGTCGATCTTTGTGCCTTCCCCGATAACCGTGTCGCGGTTCGCACCTCGGTCAATTGTCGTATTCGCACCGATTTCAACATCGTCCTGCACGATCACGCGCCCCACTTGAGGCACTTTCAGATGGCCTTGCGGCCCCATCGCGTAGCCAAAACCGTCCTGACCACAACAGACACCAGGGTGAAAGGTAACGCGGTTCCCAAGAACGGAATGCTGCACAGTAGAATTGGGTCCGACGACACAGTCACGACCGATTTTCACACCAAAACCGATCACAGCATTGGCCCGGATAACAGAACCGGACCCAATCTCGGCTCCGGCTCCTACGACGGCGCCCGCCTCGATTGTGACGTTGTCTTCAAGCGTGGCCGTTGGATCGACAACAGCCCGTTCGGAGATGCCGGAACTTTTGGGTTCCGTGGGAGACATCGCGTCGGGAAAAAGTTTTGCCAGCACCTTCGCCCACGAGCGATAGGCGTCTTCACACACCAGAACGGCAACACCTGCCGGGACCTTGTCCTTGTGCCGCTTGCCGACAAGACAGGCTGCCGCACCTGTTGTTTCCAACTGCTTCAGATACGCCGTGTTATCGAAGAAGACGAGCGCACCGCTCCCTGCATCCTCAAGCGGCGCTACATCAGAGATCTCCAGACTGTCTTCGCCACGGTAAATCTCCGCCTCTGCCCATTCGGCTACCGTTTTGAGCAAAATGGATTCGGGGAATTCGAAGAACCTGGGCTCGGACATGGTGTCTCCTTGTTGCAAGCCAACAAAAAAGGCCGCCGATTTGACCCGGCGGCCGTGTTCTAACGCAATTGACCGCCTTTTAGAAGCGGGTCCCGCCGCTCAATCTGAACAACTGGGTCTTATCCGAGTCTTCCTTCACGAGCGGATAGGCAAAATCTGCGCGGATCGGACCGAACGGAGATCTCCAGCGGATACCAGCGCCGACCGATGCACGAATTGCCAGATCGTTCGAGTCGATCCTGCCACCGTTGTTCTCAACGAGGTTGACGAGATCACTGTCGGCATCCCAGAGCGAACCTGCATCGGCGAATACCGCGCCGCTCAGGCCGAGTTCCTTCGGAATGATCGGGAACGGGAACGTGCCTTCGGCAGTCGCAGCGAAGAAGAACCGGCCACCAATCGCATCATCAGTCGTTGCATCGCGAGGACCGATACCCTGGTTCTCGAAACCGCGGACAAGATTGCCGCCGAGCATGAACTGCTCGGACACCCGGAGACGCTCGTCACCAAGAGCCATGATGTTACCGCCACGGATCTGCAGGCTGCCGACCACGCCGTAATCGGCCAGGATTTCCTTGTAGGCACGGGCCTGCGCTTCGGTCTTGATGTAGAAGCTGTCACCACCGAGACCGGCAAACTGCTGACCGAAGGAAGCAAAGATGCCGTCGGTCGGATCGAGGTTCCGATCAAGCGTGTTGTAGCGAAGATCATAACCGACCAGCGATGTCAGGTAGGTTCCAAGCGAGTCACAGACTGCAAGCGACAGATTGCTGGTGTTACAGTTGTTGATGTTTGTCGACTGGTTGTCCGGATCAGAGTTGTCTTCCTGGAAGATATTGTAGAACAGACGCAGTGTCAGCTCTTCTTCGCGCAGTGGAAGCGTGAACCCGAAGCCGCCGCCGGTTCTTTCCTGATCGAACGAGCGGTAGTCGTTGGCATCGTCCACCCGGCGATAGACGTCGACGTCAAAGGCCACCCGGCGTCCCATGAAGAACGGTTCAACGAAACGGAACTCATAGGACTGCGTGTCGGTTCCGCCACCGATGGAGAGCTTCACGAACTGACCACGGCCCAGGAAGTTCTTTTCGGTAAGCGAAACGTCGCCGACAATCCCGTCCACCGTGGAGTAACCGACACCGAAGGAAATTTCTCCGGTCGGCTTTTCTTCCACGCGAACATTCACGATGACACGGTCAGGAGCGCTGCCCTGCTGCGTCGTGATCGACACGTTCTCGAAGAAGTCGAGATTGCGCAAACGTCTTTCGGCCTTGTCGACAAGCGCTCTGTTGAACGCGTCGCCTTCGACGATATCGAATTCGCGGCGGATCACGTATTCACGTGTCCGGTCGTTGCCGACAATGTTGATGCGTTCGATGTAGGCGCGCGGACCTTCCTCAATGTAGTAGATCAGGGAGATCGTGTTGTCGTCGTAGTTGCGCGATCCTCTCGGACGGACGCGTGCGAACGCGTATCCTTCTTCTGAAACACGCAATGTGATCTCTTCGACAGACTGCTCAACCCGCAGCGAGTTGAAGGTCTGACCGCTCCGCGTCCTGACAAGCTTGCGCAGATCCTCAGGATCAACTTCGGCAATTGTCGAAACGAGTTCAACGTCGCCGATCTTGTAGCGCTCGCCCTCATCGACCGTGAACGTGACGTAGAAAATGTTCTGCTCGCGATCGAGGTCAGCGCTCACAGAAACGATCCGGAAGTCGGCATAACCCTTCTGATTGTAATATCTGCGGAGCAGTTCCTCGTCGGCCGCCAGCCGGTCGGGGTCATAAGTATCTGTGCTGCGGAGAAAGCTCAGAAGGCCCGTTTCGCGTGTACGGATAACGTCGCGCAGACGGCCGTCACTGAATGCCTTGTTACCGATGAAGCTAATACGCTCGACGCCGGTCTTCGCACCTTCATTGATTTCAAAGACCAGATCGACACGGTTTTGTCCGCGATCAATGATCTTCGGCTCGACGGAAGCGCCAAAGCGCCCGGAGCGGCGATAGGATTCCAGAATGTTCTGAACATCTGTCTGGACGCGAGCACGGGAAAGCGTAGTCCGGGGCTGCGAACGAACTGCGGTTTCAAGGGCGTCATCCTTGATCTTGCGGTTGCCTTCGAACGAGACGCGATTAATGATTGGATTTTCTGAGACCGTTACGATGACCGTGTTGCCGCGCGGGGTGATATCTACCGTGGCAAAAAGACCGGTGGCGTAGAGCGCCTTCAGAGATTCATCAACATCGAAGGCGCTGTATGAGCGGCCTGGAACGATCGTCATGTAGCTGATGACCGTTTCATCCTCGATGCGGGTGTTGCCCTGCACTTGAATGCTTCTGGCGACGGCCGCCTCGGCAACCGAAACGAAGGACATGGGCCCTGCCAGCTGCGGCACGACCGACCCTACCGAAAACACGGCTGCCGCCAAACATACGGCCCGTATAAGTTTCTGCAATCGCTGCATTATTGCGCTATGCCTTTTTTGTAGTACCCCATCCAAGAAACTGCGCTCACCCCTGCGGATTCTTGGAACCGACGAACGTTGTATAGGTTTTTACCGATAACGCAACCGCACTTCGCGCCTGAAAGCGATTTAGTCTGAAGACGTTGCGTCAATGTCACGGCTGCTAGGAATCGTTAGATACGAGACGCAAAATATCCCTCCAGGTTACGAAGACCATTAGCATTAGTACCAAGCCTAAACCGATGCGGAAGCCGACGTCCTGAACGCGCTCGCTCAAGGGTTTCCCCCGCAGGGCTTCCGCAGCAAAGAAAACAAGATGCCCGCCATCAAGAATCGGGACCGGAGCCAGGTTGATCAGACCGATACTGACCGACAGAACCGCAGCAAGCGAGATCAACGGAATAAGACCGTGTTCGGCGACTTTGCCAGAAATCTCGGCAACGCGGATCGGTCCGCCGAGCTGATCTGCGGACTGGCGCTGAGTTATCACACCCCAGATATAGCTGACGGTGCCATCCATGATCCTGTAGGTTTCTTTCGCGCCTTCAACAACGGCCCCAACCGGGCCGTACTGAATGCTGATGACATTTTCGGGATCGGCACTACCGCGCAGCCCGATATCACCCGCCATCTGGCGTTCGCCCAGGAACACTTCCTTTTCCTTGGCATCCGGCGTGACCGTCAAAGCAACCAGATCTCCGCCGCGCTCAACTTCAAAGACAAGCGGGTTGTTGGCATTCATCAATACGATCTGACGGAGTTCGCCGAATGTCTGAATGTCGCGGCCATCGATTTGCTTGACAACATCGCCGGCAACGATACCTCCGCGCTCTGCTGCACCGCCCGGGAACACCTCTTCGACGACGGGAACGAGGCCCTGCTTGCCGGAAGACATGAACAGCGCGGCGAAAATGACGATGGCAAGGAGAAAGTTTGCCAGCGGGCCGGCAGCGACAATCGCCGCGCGTTGCCAGACTGGCTTCGCAATGAAAGCGGTCTTGCGCTCTTCATCACTCATTTTCGCGATGAGTTCACGGCTTGGCACACTTGCGGCATTTTCATCGCCAGCAAATTTGACATACCCGCCAAGCGGGATCATGCACAATTTCCAGCGCGTGCCTTTCCTGTCATTCCAGCCAAAGATCTCACGCCCGAACCCGACGGCAAATGCATCCACCTTCACGCTGCACCAGCGTGCAACCGCAAAGTGCCCGAGCTCATGGAAAAACACCACGATTGTCAGGACAAACAGAAAGGGAATGATCGTTCCGACAACGAGGGAATAAGCAGATACTAAGAGATCCATGAAGGGGTCCGATCTAAACGCAACGAGGCATTTATTGCATCACATTATTAATAAGAGAATTACGGCGCGTTAATGGTAAGACACTTTTTTACAGCTGCATCAATGCCATGACGACCGGCTCTCAACCCATTCTAAGGTTTTTTGCCGCGCTTCGGAATCCAGTGCGAGCACGTCTTCAACACATTTTGAACGCTTGAGCATGTTCGCAGCGGAAAGATGCTCCAGAACCGCGCTGATTGCGGCGGGTATGTCCAGGAACCCGATCCGGCCCTTGAGAAACGCTTCAACGGCAACTTCGTCCGCCGCATTGAGCGCCGCCGGCGCCGCGCCGCCTGTTTCCAAAGCATCAAGGGCGATACCCAGACACGGAAAGCGCTCGGTGTCAGGAGCTTCGAATGTCATGGTGCCCAGTTCTGCAAGGTTCAGGCGCTTGACCGGCACGGGCATGCGCTTCGGAAACGACAGGCAGTGCGCGATCGGTGTGCGCATGTCAGGGCTGCCGAGCTGAGCAAGCAGCGAGCCGTCCTTGTATTGCACAAGCCCGTGGATCGTTGACTGTGGATGGACAAGAACATCGAGCTGATCATTTGAAACAGGGAAAAGATGTGATGCTTCAATGACCTCTAGGCCTTTGTTCATCATTGTTGCACTGTCGATCGTAATCCGCGCTCCCATATCCCAATTGGGATGTTTGAGGGCTTGCGCCGGCGTGACGGTTTTCATCTTGTCGACCGGCCAGGTTCTGAAGGGCCCGCCTGAAGCTGTCAGAATGACCTTCTCGATCTGGTCCGCCTGATCTTTTTCGAACACCTGGAAGATCGCGTTGTGCTCACTGTCGACAGGCAGCAGCTCCGCGCCGGAGGCTTTGATCCGGTCGACGAAAAGATCGCCCGCGCAAACCAGGCATTCCTTGTTGGCCAACGCGATGCGGCGCCCCGGTCTGATTGCCCGGAATGTGGGCTGCAGGCCAGCTGCGCCCACGATCGCACCGACGACTAGGTCGGTGTCCATGTCGACAGCTTCGTCCAGCGCGGCCCGCCCGCTTGCAGCGGTAATGCCTGTCCCCTTCAGTCTTTCAGACAGGACATGGTGATTTTCGTCTTCTGCCAGAACCGCAGTTGACGCATTGAGCTTGACGGCCATATCGGCCAACCCGTCCGCGTTTCGGTTGGAAACAAGCGCAACGACGTCAAACCGGTCGGGGTTTCTTTCAAGCAGATCCGCAAGACTCTGGCCGATAGATCCCGTTGCACCGAGAACGGTTATTCTGATCGGGCCATGCCCGACGTCTGTTTCGGCTGCGGCCGGCATCGAACTCTCTCCAAGCTTACCCAAGTCCAAGGCCTGCGACTGGATCCGAAAGTGGTCCGCCGAGCAGAACGCCGGCAAGGACTGCAAATATGGCCGCGGCAACCAGTCCGTCGATCCTGTCCATGATGCCGCCGTGGCCGGGGATCAATTGACTGGAGTCTTTGACATTGAACCGCCGCTTGATGGCAGATTCGAGAAGATCTCCCGCCTGGGAGACCACAGAGAGGATCATTGCGACCGCCGCCCAGCCCAAAAGCCCCTGCGCATTTGCAAGAGCGGCCACTCCCGTGCCGAATAGGGTTGCGAAGATCAATCCACCGAGCGCACCTGACCAGGTCTTTTTCGGCGAAATGCGCTCCCAGAGTTTCGGCCCGCCAAGCGCCCGGCCAGTGAAATACGCAAAAATATCGGTCGCCCAGACAACGAACATCAGGAAAAAGGAGAACAGCAATCCATCGCTCCCTGCCCTGATTGCAAGCAGTGAAAAAAGCGACAGACCACTGAAGAGAACGCCCTCCGCACCCCACCGGCCGGTCTGGCCGCCACCAGCGCAAAGAAATACGGAAACTGCCCCCGCGACCAGAACGAGAAGCGCGATCTCAGGCATGCCGATTACCTGCAACACGGTCATCACGGGCAGCACGGCAAAGCTCAACCCTGTCGGAAGAAGAGCATCGCGCGTTCCTGTGATGGTCAACCACTCCCATAAGAACAGGATAGCGGCCACAAGAACGAGGAGCGCAAATACAAGACCGCCCCAGTATGCGATCAGCAGCACAAGCGGCCCAAGGATGACGGCAGAAATGAGCCGCAGCCGCAAGTCGGACATTTTACGCTGGTTTGGTCCGGTTTCTTCCATTACGGACGTCGCACATCAGAGCGCTTTGGCATCGACACCGCCATAGCGACGCTCGCGATTGCAAAAGCAGTCAAGGGCTTCATCGAGCGCGGCCTCGTCAAAATCAGGCCAGTTCAGATCACAGAAGTAAAATTCGGAATAGGCCGCCTGCCAAAGGAGAAAATTGGAAAGACGAATCTCACCGCTGGTACGGATAATGAGATCGGGGTCCGGCAATCCACCTGTGTCCAGATTTTGCGAGAGCATGTCTTCCGAAATGTCTTCAACACGCAATTCGCCATCTTTCACCCGCTGCGCGATGTGTTGCGAGGCACGGACAATTTCATCCCGGGCGCCGTAGTTGAACGCGACAACGAGATCCAGGCCCGTGTTCTTGCGTGTGAGCTCCTCGGCTTCCTCCAAAAGAGCCAAGATACCCGGCTCCAGATCGCTGCGCCCTCCGATCACGCGAATGCGCACATTCGCCTCATGCAGTTCACTGAGGTCTCTCTGAACGAAGCGTTTCAGCAATCCCATCAGGAACGAGACTTCCGTCGCCGGGCGGTTCCAGTTTTCGGACGAGAAGCTGTAGATGGTGACAACCCTGATGCCGACTTTTCCCGCGTGCCTGATTGTCTTTCTGAGGGCTTCAAGACCCTGACGGTGTCCTTCGGTCCGCGGCAGGCCGCGCGCCGTTGCCCAACGTCCGTTGCCATCCATGATAAAGGCAACATGCTTGGGCAGCGTTCTGATCGGGCCACTATCTGCCGGGGCTTGCGGGTTCGGGCTGACGCTCATAGGCTCCCCCTGCTCACAGGTCTAATCACCGCTCAGACCTGCGAAATTTCCTGTTCTTTTCTTTCCAGCATGCTGTCGACTTCTCCGATCATCTGATCGGTCAGTTTCTGAACTTCGTCCGACGCAGCCCTGCTGTCGTCTTGCGAGATGTCGCCGTCTTTCTCCGCCTTTTTGGCATCGTCCATGCCGTCCCGGCGCACGTGCCTGATCGCAACTTTCGCCTGTTCAGCGTATTTGTGTGCGACCTTGATAAGTTCCTGGCGTCGTTCCTGGTTGAGTTCGGGAATGGGCAGGCGGAGCAACTGGCCATCGACCACCGGGTTCAATCCAAGATTCGATTCCCTGATCGCCTTTTCAACTGCGGCAACCATGCTCTTGTCCCACACCTGAACAGCGACCATGCGCGGCTCGGGAACGGAGACGGTGGCCACCTGGTTGATCGGCATGGCTTGGCCGTAGGCGTCGACGGAAACGGGATCCAGCATGGACGCTGACGCACGACCCGTGCGAAGGCCGGCAAAATCGGTTTTCAGCACCGAGAGAGCACCTTGCATGCGGCGCTTCAAATCGTCCAGATCGACACCTTCTACCGACATTTTGTCCTCACTATTGTTTTATGCGTGGCTAAATGGAGTCTCAGCGCGCGCCAACATGGCACAAACGCGCTGAAACACAAGAGCATGAAGAAAAGATCAGGCTGAAAAGTGTCAGTCACCCACGACTGTGTAAGTGCCCGTTTCCTGCAGCACGCTTACAAGTGCACCTGGGGTGTGAATTGAAAAAACGATGACCGGGATGGAGTTGTCACGGGCCAGCGCAATCGCCGTCGTGTCCATGACTTTCAGATTGCGCGTAATGACCTCTTCATAACCGAGGGTCACGTAACGCTCGGCATCCGGATTTTCCTTCGGATCATCCGAATAGACGCCATCCACTTGCGTCCCCTTAAGGAAAGCATCGCATTTCATTTCCGCTGCGCGCAGCGCCGCCCCGCTGTCTGTCGTGAAGAAAGGATTGCCTGTTCCGCCGGCAAAGATGATCACGTCACCGTCTTCCATGTAGCGGTCGGCAACGCGCTGAGAGAACGTTTCGCAGATCGAGGGCACAGCGACAGCCGACAAGACACGTGCATTGACCTTCAGGCGTCTGAGGGCGTCAGCAAGCGTCAGGCTGTTCATGATCGTGGCGAGCATACCCATGTGGTCGCCCGTGACCCGGTTGCCCCCCTTCGCCGCAACGGCAACGCCGCGGAAAATGTTGCCGCCGCCGACAACAACGCCAACCTGCGCGCCCAGGGCGACGGCATCGGCGATTTCCTTGGCGATTCTTTGCACAATGGCCGGGTCAATTCCAAAAGCCTGCGATCCCATCAGGGCCTCGCCGGAGAGTTTCAGAAGGATCCGTTTCCAACGCAAAGAATTCGTCATGGGTACACCTGGACTAGAATTGTCTTTCTAAAAAAAAAGCGCCGGTCTTGCCGGCGCTTTCTTGAGCTTACTGCCCGGTGGCTGCCGCCACCTCCGCGGCGAAGTCCTGCTCTTCCTTCTCGATCCCCTCGCCAAGGGCAAGGCGGACGAAACCGGTAAGCTTGACTTCAGTCCCCAGTTCTTTCGCAAGCGCCTCAACAGCCTGCTCAACCGTCTGATCCGGGTTGATGACAAAGGCCTGTTTCACGAGGGTAACTTCCTCGTAGAATTTGCGCAAACGTCCTTCCACCATCTTTTCGATGATGTTGTCAGGTTTTCCGGATTCACGGGCCTGCTCGGAGAAAACGGACTTCTCGCGTTCGACAACCGTCGGATCCAGCTCTTCCGTATTCAGGGCGAGTGGGCTTGTCGCTGCAACGTGCATCGCAATCTGACGGCCAAGGCCATCGAGCTTTGCAGCGTCTGCGGACGATTCAAGCGCGACCAGCACGCCGATCTTACCAAGTCCCTCGGCAACCTTGCCGTGGACATATGTCGAAACGACACCTTGGTTGACCGAAAGCAGAGCGGAACGACGAAGCGTCATGTTCTCGCCGATGGTCGCAATCGCATCGGTAATCGCGTCGGCAACGGATTTGC
>JGI12316J15310_10000099_pt53 | contig 13352 bp, 18 predicted proteins | sample MarCyaLeptolynsp_FD_15310 | JGI IMG/M metagenome (IMG submission 15310)
CGGCCCGCCAATATTGAGCCAGGCGCCTTCCATGTCTGGCCGCTCAATGCTGGCGAGCATGAATTTGGCGACATCGTCGAGACTGATCCAATTGGCTTCGAGCTGGGGGTTGTGCGGATAGACGTAGCGGCCTTCGTTGACGATGAATGGGCGCGCCCAATTGGTCAGCAGATTGTCCATGAACAGCACGCTGCCAAACACCGTGCCCGGGCAACCCGAGCGCCACAGCGCGTTGATTCCCTGGGTGTTGCCGGCATAGGTGAAAGGGTCGCCAGGCTTGTCAGGGATCCAACTTGAGGTGTTCCACACCAAGCGCTTGACGCCCAGTTCGGCTCCGGCCTTGCCCAGATCCCCGACTAGGACTGCGCGATCGGCGCGCGCTTGCAGCGGGTGGGTGTAGAAAATGTAGTCAGTCCCTTCGAGCGCTGGCTTGAACGAGGCCGTGTCATACAAATCCATCGGACGCACTTCGACACGCTCGATGCCGTCAATATTGGCGCCGCCGAAGGGGTCTTCCTGGCGCGAAATTGCGCGCACATCATAGCCTGCCTTGAGCGCTTGGCGGACCTGCGCCATGCCTTGGCGGCCGGAGGCGCCAACTACCGTGATAAGTGCCATGGTCTCTCTCCCACTGATCGTTATTGAGCAGAACCCTATGCGTTTGGCCGGAGACGCGCGCCGCTGCTTTTTGATAGCTCAAAAAGACTAGCGAAATGGCGCGTTGTCGTAGCGGTGTGCAAAGCAGACAAGGCGAGCATGACAAACCAATACTGGTGCATAGAACGCCGACCGGAGGGGACCGATTTCGCGAGCGCGCTGGCGCTGGTGGAAGCGGCGTTGCCAGAACTTGGCGAAGGTGAAATCCGCATCGCGAACGCCATGCTTTCAATGGACGCGGGAACGCGTCTGTGGTTGACCGATCGTGAGGACGGCTATCAACCGCCTTTGCCCATCGGCGCGCCGATGACCGGCCTTGTGGTGGGCCATGTGACCGCCTCGCGCCATGCCGACTTCGCGGAAGGCGATCTGGTTCGTGCATTCGGCGTTTGGGGCCGGGTCAGTCAGGTCGATGCTCTATTGAGCGGAGCGATCAAGCTCGACCCGACGGTGAATGATCGCCGCGCCTGGTTTGGGCCGCTTGGCATGAATGGCTGGACCGCTTTGTGGGGCGTCGAACAAACCGGTGCCGCCAAGCCCGGTGAGACTGTCCTGGTCTCCGCAGCGGCAGGCGCGACGGGGATTCTGGCAGTGCAGATCGCCAAGCTGCTCGGCTGCGAAGCCTGGGGCATTGCCGGAGGCGCAGAGAAATGCCGCTATCTCACCGAGGTGATCGGAATTGATGGCGCGGTCGACTACAAAGCGGGCGATATCGGCCCTCAGCTCGATCATGCCGGCGGGGTCGATGTCTATTTTGACAATGTCGGCGGCGCGATTCTCGACACGGTGCTGACCCGAATGAACCATTATGGCCGGATCGCGGTATGCGGACTGCTGGCGGATTACAATTCGGGCACACGTACGGCTCCGTCCGAGTTCGATCAGGTCCTGATGCGGCGCTTGCGGGTCGAGGGGTTTTTCTCGCCCGATTTCATGGACCAGGGCGAGCGCCTGACCGCGCAACTGCGCGAATGGCACGAGGCCGGGGCCTTGCAGATGCCTTATGACGTGACGACCGGACTCGAGAACACGCTCTGCGCCTATGAGAAACTGTTTACCGGCGGCAATATCGGCAAAGTGATTGTGGATCTGGAGGAATGACCATGCGGCTAGAGGATCGTGCAGCCATCACCGATGTCATCAACGCCTATGCGCACGCTATCGATCGGCGGCGCTGGCAGATGATGGAGCATTTGTTCCATGACGATGCGCAATTTCAGTTCGGCACGGTCGCCGGTGATTGGCGCGATTTTGTCGACCAGGCGCGCGCGCTGATCGGCGCCTGCCTCGCCACGCAGCATCAATTGGGTCAGATCCAGTTCGGGTTCGAAGGCGACACGGTGTGTCACACCGAAACCTATATGACTGCGATGCACACAATCCCACCCGGCTATCCGGTCCCCGAAGTGTTCCCTGACAAAGGCAAAATCTACTCGGCGGTGATCGCGGGGCGCTATGTCGACCGGTTCGAGAAACGCGAGGGCGATTGGCGTATCGTCAAGCGAACCGGCCTGTACGACTGGCGTGAATTCCGCGAAGTCGAGGGAGTCGATATGTCAGAGCTTGGCGAAGAACCCTGTGGCTATCACGATGAACGCGACCCTTCGACACCAGTGGTGGCGCGTTGGCTAGGCTAAGCCGGCGGATTCTAACGCGCGAGCGAGTAACTAGGACCGAGCGAAAGGCTCCTACCGATCTCTATAATCGGGCGGACGCTTTTCCATGAAGGCTCGCTTGGCTTCGGCAAAATCCTCGGTCTGCGCGAGCATCACTTGCTGGCGATCCTCGAGCGCTATAGCGGCGTCAAATCCGGGCGCGTCGATATTGCGGTTGAGCGCATCCTTGGTCAACCGCAGCCCCATCGGAGCGGTCGCGAGCATTTCCTCGGCAAGCTCGATCCCGGCACCGAGCAAAGCCTCTTCGTCGATCACCGCGCTCACCAGATTGCACTGCAGCGCTCGGTCGGCGTGGATGAACTTACCGGTAAGGATCAACTCGCTAGCGACCGACGCACCAACGAGGCGCGGGAGGAAATAGCTCGATCCCATATCGCAGCCGCCGAGGCCGATCTTGATATACGCCGCATTCATCTTCGCCGACGGGGCCGCGATCCGCACATCGCTCGACAGCAAGAGCGAGAAACCGCCCCCACACGCAGCCCCGTGCACCAAGGCGATGATCGGCTGCGGGCATTGCCGCATCAACTGCATGACGGTGGCGATCGCGCGCTGCGTGACCCATCCATTCTGGACCGGGCCGACATCTTCATTGCCGGGCCAGGCCGCCGGGTCGAGATCAAGCCCTGCACAAAAGGCGCGCCCGGCGCCGCGCAAGATCACCACTCGAATATCGAGCCGTGTCTGCAATCGACGGAAATAGGTATCGAGCGCGTCAATCAAATCGGCGCTCATCGCGTTAAGGCGCTCGGGTCGGTTGAGCGTGATTATCTCCACCGCTCCGCGGGTTTCGATCTCGATCGTATCGCTCATGATTTGGCCTTACTCCGTTTGATCGCAAAAACCCCGGACATTGTCGCGATCGGCTCGCCGTCGCGCAGGATCGTTCCCGAGGTGTACGCCGTCCTGCCGCCCAAACGATCGACTCGCACCTCAGCCTCAAGCCAATCGCCCAGTTTGGCACCGTGCAAGTAGTTGACGTTGAGCGAGATAGTCGAGGGCGCCAAACGCGGACGCTCTGCATCATAGACCGCGTAACTCAACGCCACGTCGGCGAAGGTTGAGATCACCCCGCCATGCGCGGCGTCCTGATAGTTGATGTGATGCGATTCGATCCTCAGCCCGACACGGGTCGATGCTCTCTCGGAGACCTTCAAAAAATAGGGCCCGCCGTGATCGAGGAACCCGGGCGAGAAATCCGCGGGAATGAAGCCATCCGGCGCAATATGCTCAGTCATCTTGCTGTCCTAGCCGAGAAGCGACGCTGAGCGCGCTATGAAATGTGCCAATCCCTCTCCCTGCTTTGCGCGCGTAAACGGGCAGGATGGGAGATACAGCCGAAACTCTCGCAGGTTCATTCTGCGACATCGTCCGCGAGCACGCCCGCGTCACCGGTAGCACCGCTGCCTTCACCTATGGCGATGAGGTGCTGACCTTCGCCGAGCTTGACGCCGGAAGCAATCGCGCCGCCAACGCCTTGGCTTCGCTTGGTGTAAAGAAGGGCGACCGCATCTCATTCCTGGGTAAAAACCACCCGCTCTATTTCGAAGCCCTGCTTGGCGCGGCGAAGCTCGGCGCTGTGATGACCCCAGTCAATTGGCGGCTCGCAGCGCCCGAAGTAGCCTACATTCTGGGCAATTGCGAAGCCGAAGTGGTGTTCGTGGCTGAGGGTTTCTCCGAGGTCCTCGCCAAGGTGCGCAACGATGCGCCGCGTGTAAAACACGTTATCGGGATCGACGCTCCCGATCATGACGGTTCGGACTACCGGACGTGGCGCGATGGCTTCCCCGACACCGATCCTGAAATCCATGTCGGGCTCGAAGATGACGCTTTGCAACTGTACACTTCGGGCACGACCGGTCGCCCCAAAGGGGCCGTGATGACGCATGGCTCGATCCTCTCAAGCCGCGATTCGACCGGTGAGGAGGAAGAGTTGCGTGCATGGCAGGAGCCGGTCGAAGGCGATGTCACGCTGCTTGCCATGCCATGCTTCCACATCAGCGGCACCGGAACCGGGATCACCACTATGGTCGCTGGGACCAATTCGATCGTCTTGCCCGAGTATGACCCGACCCAGGCGCTCGACCTGATCGAGAACTACAATATTTCGAAGATCTTCCTCGTCCCCGCTGCGATCCAGATTCTGCTCAACCACCCGCGGGTGCACGAGGTCGATTTCAGCCGTTTGCAATATGTCACCTATGGCGCCTCGCCGATCCCGCTTGAACTGATGCGCCAAGCGATGGATGTTCTCGGCTGTGGCTTCGTCCAGATGTATGGGATGACCGAGACCAGCGGCACGATCGTGGCGCTCGATCCTGAAGACCATGTCCCAGAAGGCTCGCCCCGAATGCGCTCGGTCGGGACCCCGCTGCCGGGAGTCGAGCTCAAGATCATCGACGAGGACGGCAACACCGTTCCCACCGGCACGGTAGGCGAGATCGCGACGCGCTCGTCGAAGAATATGAGCCGCTACTGGAACAACGAGCAAGCCACCGCCGACACGATCGATCCCGATGGCTGGCTGCGCACCGGCGATGCCGGCTATTTCGACGAAGACGGCTATCTTTATATTCACGACCGGGTGAAGGACATGATCATCTCGGGCGGCGAGAATGTCTATCCGGCCGAAGTCGAGAACGCGATCTACGCGCACCCCAAGGTGGCCGATGTCGCGGTGATCGGAGTGCCGCATGAGAAATGGGGCGAGGCGGTCAAGGCTTGCGTCGTGGTCAAGGGCGGCGAAGAGCTGACCGAAGCCGATGTGATCGCCCATTCGCGCGAACATATCGCGGGTTACAAATGCCCTAAATCAGTCGATTTCATCGAGGCTTTGCCGCGCAACCCGTCGGGTAAGATACTGCGCCGCGAGCTTCGTGCACCCTATTGGGAAGGCAAGGACAGGGCGGTCAACTGAGGTGCCCCGGCTGAACCCCCTGCCGGTTCGCCAGCTCGCTTACTACGTGCCGGATATCGAGACCGCCGCACGCGCGCACAGCGCCGCTTTCGGCTCGGGCCCGTATTTCGCGTTTCGCCATGTGCCGCTGACGCGGAGTGTGCATCGCGGAAGCCAGCGCGTGTTTGATCACTCCTCGCTCTATGGCCAATGGGGGGACATGATGCTCGAGTTCGTCGAAGTGCACAGCACCGATCCGAGCGCGTTCAGCGATGTCTTTCCCACCGGATCCGGACGCCATGGTTTGCATCACACAGCGGTGATGGTCGATCATCTCGATTCGGCGATCGAGCGGTTCGCCGCGCAAGCGATGCCGCTGGCACAGCTGTCCGAAACCACCACCGGAACGCGCTTCGCTTTCGTGGATGCTACCGCCACGTTGGGTCACATGATCGAGCTCTACGAAGCCAGCGAGGGGCTGGTCGGATTCTACGACATGGTCAGAACCGCGGCGAAGGACTGGGATGGATCCGATGTAATCCGCGAATTGGGAGAGTGAGATGATCAACCTTGACGATGCCAACAACGCCAACGAGCGGCTAGCACTCGAGATTTTCAAAGCGATGGACGATGGCCGGATTGTTGAAGCCGTTCCTGAACTCACGACCGAAGACTTTGTCTGGTCGAACAGCGGCCTGCCCGATCTCAAGGGTCAGCAAGAGGTGCTTTCGCTGCTCACCTCAGGGGGCTTTGCAAATGAAATCCCGATCCTCAAAGAAATGACGCATTTCACAGCCGATCTGGTCTCAATTGCATCGAGCGGCAATGTCGTATTCACCGAGCGCTTGGATCATCACTGGGCGGAGGATGGCCGCGACCTGATGACTCCACATATCTGCGGCGTGGTCGAGGTCCGAGATGGCCGGATCTCACGGCTGCATGATTTTTACGATACCGCGGTGTACCAGCAGGAGCCGACCGCCGTGCAACCCGGTTTCACACTTGCCGAGCGGCACCCGGAGCGCGTCGCCTAGACCGTTAGACGGTCTGCCTGTCAGCCTGTCAGCCCAGGGAGATCGACCCGCTGCGCTCGGCATTCCGCGTCGGCCAATGCTGCCACCACAGACAGCGCAACATAGCGTTCTTCACCAATCGCTTCGACCACTCCCGCCGCCTCATCATCGCTGATCGCGGTGTGCTCGAACGGCATCCGCTTGGCGTAGGCAATACAGGTTTGCGTCGCAGCGTCGTCCATCGCGGCGGGGATGCCATCACCGGGCGCGGTGTCGAGACCGTGCACCTGTGCGACAGCGTAGCGTACCTGTGCGGTCATCTCTTCGCCGAGCGCGCCATGCGCCGCATCGCGAAACGCCGAATATTGCTCGGCCAGCGCGGGATTGCCCGCGACCGCTTGCGCAACCGGGCCGCTCATTCTGCTGGCTCCATCTCTGGCGGCGGGCTCGACGCCGGGGTTGGCAGCACCGTGCGGTCCATCTGTTCAGGCTCAAGCCCCATCGTGATCAGTGCCTTGGCAAGCGCGAGGAACAGCGTCACGCCCATCCCGAGCTCAGCGATTTGCTTAGAGGTAAGGTGCTTTTGCAGCGCCGCTTTCGCGTCGCCTGTGAGCAGTTCTGGATCGAAGATCAGCGCATCGGTGAATTTGAGCACTGCTTTCTCGGTTTCGGTCAAACGGGTCGATTGCTCATAGCCCTCGTCGATATCGTCGACGATTTCTTCGCCCAAGCCTTGCCCCAACGCCTTGTCAAAGCGCACATTGCGGCAAAACCCGCATTCGGTGATCCGGGCGTTGCGCATCCGCGCCACTTCCTTGAGCCGCGCTGAGAGCACGTCCGAATCCCAGAAGCTTCCATACAGCGCGAAGAATTTTTCCGCGATGGCGGGCTGGTGCGCCAACACCGAACCGAAATGCGCAGGCTCGCCATCAATCGCAGAAGATACGCGGGGGATCGTCGACATGTCTCTCTCCTTTGTAGTGCGAGAATACCGCAAATCAGCGCGCGGTTCCCTTGACCATTTTCGCAGGGGTCCACCGACGTGAATTGGTGGCAGAACAGCCGGCAGAGGAGAGACTCATGCCCGGACAAGCACAGCACGTTATCGAACAGTTCTGGACCATTCAGGACGAAGGCGATTACACCAAACTCGCGCCCCTGTTTGCAGAGGACGCCTTGCTCGAGGACCCGATCTGGGGAACTTATGAGGGTCGCGATGCGATTCTCGGTTTCATGACCACGATGGTCAAGGAGATGACCGAGCGGAAGATCCACTTCACCGTTGATGAGATTTGTGGGGATGATCAAGCCGTTTGGGCGCGCTGGACCATGCACTCCCCCGAAGGCTCGCGCGGCGGGGTCGGGATATACAAGGTCGCCAACGGCCAGCTGACCTATTATCGCGACTATATGGATCCGCCGGCTGAGGGAGAATGAGGCGATGAGCGAGACCGTATTGCGCGAAGACTTTGATGGCTGGACTCAGCTGACGCTCAACCGGCCCGACAAGCTCAACTCGCTAACGGTTGAGATGTTCGCGCTCCTGCGCGGGCATGTAGAAGATATCAAAGCCTCAAGCGGGATTGGCTGCGTTGTTTTGCGCGGCGCTGGGAGATGCTTCTCCGCCGGACATGACCTCGGCGGGATTGCTCAGGGCGAGGATCCGCCGTCCAAGGGATGGCATTCAGAAACGCTGCGGATGCTTGAAAAGCTACCAGTACCGGTGGTCGCGGCGGTCCATGGCCATTGCTACACTGGCGCGCTTGAAGTGGCGCTGGCAGCGGATTTCATCATAGCGGCAGACAACGCTCGGTTTGGTGATACCCACGCGAAGTTCGCGTTAACTCCGGTCTGGGGAATGAGCGCGCGGTTGCCGCGGCGGGTTGGTCTCGCCACTGCCAAACGATTGATGTTCACCGCGGATATGTTCGGCGCTGATGAAGCGGTGCGGATCGGGCTGGCCGAATATGCGGTGCCATTCGATAATTTCGATGCCGAAATCGTCCGGCTAGCGACTCAAATTGCCGACCAAAGCCATTTCAGTCACGCTGCAATCAAACGCTTGCTAGACCGCGCCGATGGCAAGGGAATGGATGAAGCGATCATCCGCGAATGGATGGATGGCGAAGGCCGCGGCCCCGATATGCAGGAGCGGATCGCCGCGTTTCAGAAGAAATAGTGGAGTGTCGTCCGCGCGCTACATCTCGCGATATTGTGGGTGCCCGCTTTCGAGGATCTGCAAGATCGGCAGCGGGAAGTCGGGATTGGGTTCGTTGCTTGGCTGATCGACCAGCGGCACGCGCCAATCCATGATGTATTGCCGTTTGGAAATCCGCCATTCCATGGCGCCATCGACATCGCGCCGCTCGAATTCGTCGAGATAGCGTCCGCCATAGAGGTTGCCCGACCAGCTCCCGTCGTCCTGTTCGCGGATGCCGGTGGCCATGCCATAGCATTCAACGCTCGCGCTGGTTGGCGAATGCAAGGCGATCGAAACCTGCGACAGCATGTGCCAGCGCCGCTGGCTGGCGCGTTCGATCTCCATCACCACCGGGAGGAAATCCTCGGCGGTGCCTGTGAAAAAGCCATAATCAATGTGAGCATCGGGCCAGAAGCAGCTCGCTTGGCCTTCGTCATCGATCCAGTCGAGCGTGCGCGAGTAGCGCTGCATCACCTCGCCGATCTCTTGCTTGGCGAGCCACGCCTCGATCCTTGGATCCTCGCTCATTTGCGTGCACCCCACCAGGCTGGGATGCTGAGCGGAAAGCGTTCCTGCGCGGTCTTCTGATTTTCGCTGGCATCCGCTGGCAGATCCGGGTCTTGAGTAGGTGGAAGGCCGCCCCCTGCCCCTTCGACCGGATCGATGTACTCAAGCTCGATTCCGGCAAGCACATCAGCGAAATCGTGCCCCTCGTGATGGTCCGACATCTGGTGGTGATAGAACGCCCATTTGTCCTTGAAGGACAACAGGCAGTAATAGGCGTTCTCTTCCTGCCCCTTCCAATATTCGTAGCGGATCACGCCGTCTTCGGTGCCAAAAGTCTCGCTGACCATGTCGTGCATGATCGCTTCCCATTTCTCTTCCTTGCCAGGCTGGATTTTTATGTGGGCGAGCAAAGATGCCATTACGGAGCCTCCGTTGATGGTGTGACAGTGAGGTTCAACGCCTTGGTCCCCAGCATGATGCCGGGCTGACGTTCGAAAGTGTTGCCTGGTGTGAGGGCCATCGCATCGAACCGGTCGAGGAGGCGGTTCCAGGCGATGGTCTGTTCGAGCCGCGACAGGCTCGCGCCAGGGCAAGAACGCACGCCCTGCGAGAACGCGAGATGCCGCGTCGCAGCGCGGCGATCGAGCTTGATCTCAAGCGGGTCCTCGAATTCATCTTCGTCGATATTGGCCGCCGCCCAGCGCAGATGCAGCATTGAGCCAGCGGGGACTTCAACGCCCTGAAACACTTCGTCCTGCGCGCAGATCCGAGTCGAGAGGCCCTGAGTGGGCGAGCGCAGCCGCATGCCCTCTTCGATAAAGGTTCGGATCAGCGAGCGATCGGCCTTGAGCTGTTCAAACAGTCCGGGTCGCTCGCACACCAGGCGCATTTGCTCGGCAATCGCATATTGGGTGGTCTCGAGCCCGCCGATCACCATCGCGTAGACCACGCCATTGATCTCGTCATCGGTCAGAGTGCGATCGAGCGCCTGATAGTGAACCTGCGTCAGAAAGCTGATCATATCATCGCCGGGGTTGGCGCGTTTCTCGCGCGTCTTGTCGGCGACATATTGCTTGAACCCGCCGAGCAGACGGAACTTCTCTTCGGTTTGCTCGGGCGTGAGAATGTTCTTGTGGGTCGCGCCGTAGACATAGGACATCACTTGTGCGTTGCCCCAGATCTCGAGCTGCGGAATGTCCTCTTGCGGCAGACCCAACACGCTGGCCATCGTGCGCTGCGGCAGTGGGCGCGCGAATTCCGCAACGAAATCGACCGTGCCGTCGCTTTGGCCATCGCGCGCAATCCAGTCATCAATCAGATCATCGACATGGCCAGTGACCATTTCGGTATGACGGTCAGCGCCCGGACCGACCCATGGATCGGTCAATTCCTTGCGATGCGCGCGCCAAAGATCTGGATCAGGCCGCAGCGACACCACCGAGGCCACCATGGCATCAATATCGGGAATGTGCGTCGGCATTTCGCCCGAAGCCTGGATCTGCTTGACCAGCAGAGACAGCGTCGGTGGAAAGCGGTCCCAATCCTTGACGACCCGCTTGATGTCTTCGTGCTTGGTCAGGACGTAGGCGTCGCTTCCCGGGGTCAGCCCTTCGCCGGGCAGCTTGTGGACCGGCGCCTCACGGTGAAGAATGTCGTAGGCCTCGTACCAATAGGCTTGCGCGCCGGGCGCGAACAGGTCGACATCACCCAAGGCATGCGGGCAGCTTGCGCGTTCCGAAGAACCGGTCTCATTCATCGCTTCGCTCTCTCCCAAAGCGGCTTCCACCATCGAAATGGTGAATGTCAGCGAGTGCGATTGTTTCGTAGACTTGGCGTTACGGAAACCGGCTATTTTGGGAGGACCGACCCGCCATGAGCAGAATCGAGAAGCTTGAGCCTGAACAATGGGACGAGCGTATCCGGAACATCGTCAATCCCGAGGCGCTGACCGATCTCGAACAAGGCCTGACGCGATTTTTCGCGCATTGCCCTGAACAAGCCCTTGGACTGATGAGCTTCGGTGGGGCGCTCAAGATGAACCGCCAGCTGCCCGATCGGCTGGTCGAACTCGTGCGGCTGCGAATCGCGTTCTTCAATCAGTGTCGCTCGTGCATGGCAATCCGCTATTCGGACGCGGTCGCCGACGGGGTGACCGAAGGTCTTGTGTGCTCGCTCGAACGACCCCAGGAAGCCGAAGACCTGAGCGACGCTGAAAAGGCAGCAATCCGCTTCGGCGAGTTGATGGCGACCGACCATCTGGCGATTGGCGACGACTCCTACGCCGAATTGCGCCAGCATTTCAGCACGTCGGAGATTGTTGAGCTTGGCATGACGTGCGCCTTCTTCGTCGGGTTCGGACGGCTTGCAGCGACCTGGCACATGGTCGACGAATTGCCCGAAGCGTTCCAGCAGGCCGAAAGCATCGCTCCCTGGGGTGAAGATAAGATCGAGGTGCGGTGATGGCGACAGAAGCTGAAACTCCGACCGACGTCCCAGCTGGCCCGCAAGTCAATCTGTTTGACCCTGAGCTGCAGCAATGCCCCTACGAAGCCTATAAGGAGCTGCGCGACGAGGCCCCGGTCTACAACATTCCGGGCACCCCGATGTATATCGTCACTCGCTACGCCGATGTCCGTGAAGTGCTGATGGATCCCAAGCGCTTTCCGAGCTCGGCGCCGATGTCGGTGCGGACTGACCCGATCAATCTCGAACGCGGCAAGAAGATCGCCGAACGCTTCCAAGCGAACGGCTGGTTGCCCGAACCCACTCTCGCCGGGCGCGATGATCCCAATCACAAGCAAATGCGCGCGATGTTCAATGAGGCATTCAAGCCCAGCCGGATCAAGGAGATCGATCCGCGAGTCGAGACCCTCGCCTATGAATTGATCGACGAGTTCATCGATGATGGGCATTGCGACTGGGTCAAGCAATTCTGCGTCCCGCTGCCGCTGTTTATTATCGGCGAGCAAATGGGCGCCAAGCGCGAGGATATGTGGCGCATCAAGCGCGGGACCGACGCGTTCTTCCACCGCATCTCGATGATGCTGCCCGAAGACAGGCATCTCGAAATGGTCGATCGCGAAGTCGAGACTCAACACTACTTTCAGCCGATCTTTGAGCGGCTGCGTGAGAACCCAGACGATTCACTCATCAGCGTGCTGGTCAACACTGTGATCGAGGAATGGGGTCGCCCGCTCAACGACAACGAGCTCCACGCGGAAATGATGGCCGATACCTTTGTCGGCGGCAGCGAGACCACCACCAACGCTCTCGCCGCCGGGATGAAGCTGCTGATCGAGAACAAGGATGTCTGGCACCAGCTCAAGAGCGATCCCGACAAATATATGAAAACCTTTGTCGAGGAAGTCGTGCGGCTTGAAAGCCCGGTCCAGAGCCTGATGCGATTTGCGCATGAAGAGACCGAACTCGCCGGGGTGACCATCCCGGCAGGCGCGGTGATCAATGTCCGCTACGCCGCCGCCAATCGCGACGAGCGCGTGTTCGAATGCCCCGAAAAGCTCGATCTCGAGCGGCCCAAGGCGGGCTCGCATATGGGCTTTGGATCAGGGGTGCATCACTGCTTGGGGGCGCCCTTGGCGCGGCGCGAGCTGATCTGGGGCTTTACCGCCTTGGTCGACCGGATCGAGGATATGTGGTTTGCTGAGGGCAAGAACGATTTCAGCTATCATCCGCACTTCCTGCTGCGCAGCCTCAAGGAATTGCACATAGAGTTTGAGCCAAACGCAAGGTGAGGACTAGCCCTGCGGCCGGGTCGCAGAGAAACCGATCATCGGGGCGTGGGTCATGAAGTGCTCCCAGTGCGGATTTGCTTGGGCGGCCTCGGCGAGCATTGGCCCCTGCCAAGCAAAGTCGACAAATCCTGCTCGTGCAAACGCTGAACGATAGGTCGCTTCGGACAGGTAATAATTGTTGAACTCGAACTCAGCGCCATCGGGCGTGGTCATACGGTAGAGAATGGGGCTGCCTTCGGCGCGCTGCGGATCGCCGATCCGTTCAAACCCATACGCGGCCATACTGCCATGCGCGGAGGGATCGGAATGGGGGTTGTCGTTGAAGCCGATGAACCGACCACCCGCTGCAAGCATGGCGAACGCAGCATCAACGAAGGACTGCAATTGTTCGCCTGTCTGCGCATAGTTGAGCAGATACATCGCCACGACCACATCCACCGTCTGGTCGATCACGCAATCGCCGACATCGGCCACTTCGTAGCTGCATCCGATCGGATCGGCAGCCTCATGATCGCAGGCAAGCTTGATCATTTCGGGCGAAATGTCGATCCCGCGCACGCTCGCGGCCCCGGCGCGCTTCAATCGCCGGGTGTAATGCCCTTCGCCGCACGCCAGGTCGATCACCGACGCGCCCGATAGGTCGCCTTGAAT
>JGI12316J15310_10000224_pt20 | contig 13350 bp, 10 predicted proteins | sample MarCyaLeptolynsp_FD_15310 | JGI IMG/M metagenome (IMG submission 15310)
AAGAAGATTCTTCAAGATTATACTTTGGAGTTCAAGTTGGCGCCCATTTCCCTAATCACAATACATCCATTTTATACTCTGGACGATCAAGTATTACTCCCTTTGGAATTGAACACATCTTCAATCAGCCTCAAAATCAAGTGGTATTGCAAAACTATTTTCAATTTCCCTATGAAATTTCTGAATTCCCGATTGAAAATAGATACCAAACAGCTGTTGAAATCGGAGTTAATCTGGCTTATCAATTAAACAAATTACTCAGTTTGAATTTAGAAATAAACGCCTACAGGCTGAAATATGAGCAATTTTTTACAGTGGCTATTGATGATCCAAGAAATCAATTGGTAGGTGCAACATTTGAGCAAATCCCACTCTTCGGGGAGGAAAATAGATTTTACTTCAATTTAGGAACACAATGGTCCTACTTCAGAGCGGAATATACGAATGCCTACTTTTCCATTTTTGCCAATATGAATGATGTGAGATTGAGAAGGAATTATTTTGTTATCGATGGCATAGAATACAACATACTGCATCAATCCGAAGTAATTAACAATCAAAAACCAGGTAATTTGGGATTTGGTTTCGGGCTAGGAACAGGTATCAAATTTGCTTTAACTGATCATATATTGGCAGACTTATATTATCAGATGATCCAAACCGAATCTAATTTTGAAGTTTTAGAAGAAACCAGAGGTCTTCACCACAGTATTGGACTTCGAGTGATTTGGAATTAGTTTAATTCTCTTCAGCTTCTGTTTTATCTTTCTTCAATTTCCGGTTCAATAAAAATTGAACGCCCATTCGAATGTTATTCAAATTGAATCCAAAATCTATGGATGTGTTACCTCTATTCGAATCATTGCCATAAATTGCTAAAGAACTGGCTTCCGTTTGGTATTGTAATATGCCAAAACTAGTAGTCAACACCAAACTATTTCCCACAAAATAATAAAGTCCAGGATCTAATCGAAACCGAAAAATTGTGATATTATTAGTAAATCCACTAGTAAAGCCAACAATTGAAGGAAATGAAACTTCACCATCCCCGATTGAAAAGTCAAAAGAGGTATTAAACCTCAATTTGTCAGTCAGATTGGATTGAACTCTTCCAAATAGGTTAATTATCAATAAGTCTGATGTGGCTAACGTTCTAATAGGGGATCCAAACCGATCTATCCCTACCTGTTGAAGGTCTTCGGTTTTTTCATACCCGATACCTAATCCAAATAATGTCTTATCGCTCATATAAAAGCCTATTTGTGGCAATATCAACAAAGATTGAAGAGATAATTGATCATTGCTAATGCTGGTGTTGGAATACTGTAATTCACTACCTAATAACATATTGCCTTTCTGTACTTGCCCAACGGAAACATTATAAATGAACAAAACTGAGACAATAACTAAGAATACTTTTTTCATGGTAATTACATTTTATAAGAGACTATAAATGTAATGTTTATGCATTCAACATCTTTCATTTTATAGAATGAAATTGAATCAATTTAAACATTGAATTTTGTGAAATAAATAAACTTAGACTAATCTAACTTTTAATTTAGCTTAATATAATTAATTTTGCTTTTTATGGGTAAATTAATTTTTAAACTAGCTATACCAATTGTTTTGCTAGCATTCTTTATGAACACTGCATGCAACTCTGCAATGGAAGATCAATCCAAAATCAAAATTGTTTGTACTACTGGCATGATTACAGATGCGGTAAGAAATTTAGTGGATAGCAATGTATCTGTTATTGGATTGATGGGCGCAGGCGTAGATCCTCATTTGTATAAGGCTAGTCAGGGTGATATTCAAGCACTTTCTAATGCGGATATTATTATATACAATGGTTTGCATTTAGAGGGAAAGATGGGCGAGATCTTTGAAAAACTTAAAAGTAGAAAGCAAATCATAGTTGCTGCTGATGCCATTCCAGAAGAAGAACTAATTAATAATGCTGATTTTCAAGGAGCATATGATCCTCATTTGTGGTTTGATATTCAACTTTGGTCAAATGTTGTCCAGCATTTAGCCACAGAACTAGGCAAAATCGATGGTATCGATAAAAATAGCTTAAACATTAAGGCGAGTGAATTAGACAAATCTCTAAGTGAGTTTGACAATTGGGTAAAAAATGAACTAAGTATTATTGACAGCAGCCAAAGAGTTTTAATTACGGCTCATGATGCATTTGGATATTTTGGAAGAGCATATCATGTTCAAGTGAGGGGACTTCAAGGCATTTCTACCCAAGCAGAGTTTGGTTTAAAGGACATTAGCAATTTGGTTGATTTTATTGTTAATAATCAAATCAAAGCTGTATTTATAGAAAGTTCTGTTTCAGAGCGTTCTATCAAAGCAGTAATTGAAGGCTGCAAGCAAAAAGGCCATGAGGTAAAGATCGGTGGATCTCTCTTTAGTGATGCTATGGGAATGGAAGGCACTAAAGAAGCCAGTTATATCGGCATGGTTAAGCACAATGTAAACACCATTGTAAATGGATTGAAATGAAGATAGCAATAGAAGCACATAATCTCACGGTCAGTTATCAAAAGAGACCCGCTTTATGGAATGTAGATTTTAGCCTTCCTCAAGGGCAAATAATTGGCATCATAGGCCCCAATGGATCTGGTAAAACCACATTATTAAAAGCGATTATGGATTTACTGCCACTTAGTAGTGGCTACATTAAATTATTTGATCAAGAAATTGATTCTGTAAGAGACAGAATTAGTTATGTCCCTCAAAGAGAAAGTGTAGATTGGGATTTTCCAGCATCTGTTATGGATGTGGTATTAATGGGAAGATATCGCAAAAACAACTTATTGAGACGATTGAGCAAGCAAGACAAAGATCTGGCAATTGAAGCCTTGGAAAAGGTAAACATGTTAGAATACAGTAAGCGTCAAATATCTCAATTAAGCGGAGGGCAACAGCAAAGGGTTTTTATAGCAAGATCACTGGCTCAAGGTGCTGATTTGTATATAATGGATGAGCCATTTGTTGGTGTAGATGCTTCTACCGAAGAAGCCATTTTAGATCTTATGGCCGAAATGAAAAATGCTGGTAAAACGGTGGTGGTAGTTCATCATGATTTACATACTGCTAAATCCTATTTTGATTGGATCGTTTTATTGAACACCAGACTTGTGGCATCAGGGCCAAAATCAGAAATATTTACCGAAAAATTATTACAAGAGGCTTATGGAGGCAAACTAAATGTATTGACCAAAGTAGGCGAGTTAATTAAGGAGAAAGATTTCCCAATAAGAGAACAGAATAAACAAGATGGATAAAATCATAGATCGATTTGGATTTTCTGATCCGAATGTTCAAATGGTTGTCATTGCTTGTATGATCCTAGGGTCTGCATCGGCAATAGTTGGCGTATTTGCATTCCTTAGAAAGAGAGCTCTTTTGGGTGATGCAATTGCCCACTCTATTCTACCTGGTATTTGTTTGGCGTTTATTATTTCAGGGACTAAAAACCCATTTTATCTTATTCTAGGAGCTTTGGTTTCAGCTTGGGTTTCTATTGTGTTTATGGATGCTTTAGTCAGAACAAGTAAAATAAAAAATGATGCAGCAATAGGAATAACGCTAAGTGTATTCTTTGGTATAGGTATCCTATTATTGACTTCCATCCAGCATTCTGGAAATGCAAATCAGGCAGGATTGGAAAGCATTTTGTTTGGACAAGCAGCCGCATTGAGCGTAATGGACATATATACTTTTAGCATACTTGGCATCCTTCTCATAAGTACAGTTTGCCTTCTATTCAAAGAGTTTAAATTGATTTCATTTAATCCTGAATATGCGAAAGTGATTGGTTTGCCCATTAAATGGTTAGAGTTTATTCTATCTACCATTACCATATTGGCTGTAGCCTTAGGAATTCAAGCAGTAGGAGTTGTTTTAATGGCAGCCTTATTGATAACCCCAGCAGCAGCTGCTCGATACTGGAGTAACAATTTAATAATCATCTTGTTATTATCTGCATTTTTTGGAGCCTTCGCTGCCTTTATCGGCTCCATGGTTAGTTATTTAAGTATTCAAATGCCAACCGGTCCTTGGGTAGTTGTGGTATTATCAATAATTGCCATGATCTCTATTTTCTTCGCTCCAAAAAAGGGTTTGCTTTATCGAAATAGGAATCAAAGAAAAAACCGATTAAAAATCCTCTTGGAGAATATCCTCAAAACATTCTATCAGCTGGGTGAAAGGGAAAACGATTTTCAAAAGTCTAGAAAGCTTGAAGAACTTATTTTACATAGAAAAATAGATAGAAAAGAATTAATAAGCGGTTTAAAAAGATTAAAAAGGAAGAATCTACTGCGAAATAAAGAGGAGATGTGGATATTAACCAATGAAGGGCTTCGCGAAGCAAAAAGGATGGTGAAACTGCATCGATTATGGGAGATGTATTTAAGTCAAAGGCTTAATCTTAAAGCAGATCATGTACATCATGATGCTGAAGCCATAGAACATATCATTACTCCAGAATTAGAACAACAATTGGAAAGAGAATTGGATTTTCCTACCAAAGACCCACATCAAAGTAACATCCCCTATTCTACCAATTAATGGATGCATTTTGGATCATATTGAGCGGATCGTTAATTGCCATTTCCTGTGGTTTATTGGGTTGTTTTTTGGTATTGCGTAAAATGTCAATGATTGGAGATGCGATTTCACATGCTGTTTTACCAGGGATAGTTCTTGCCTATTTAATTTCTGGCAGTCGTGATTCTATACCCATGCTCATAGGTGCTGCTGCAATTGGTTTGCTAACAACCATAATTATTGAATTTATACACCATAAAGCCAAACTTCAAATGGATGCCTCTATTGGCATCACATTCACCTTTTTATTTGCAATTGGTATCATTTTGATTTCTTTATTCACAGGACAAATAGATATAGACCAAGATTGTGTATTGTATGGTGAAATTGCATATGTACCCTTAGATTTATGGATTAGCGAAAATGGTGTTAACCTTGGACCAAGGTCTGTATGGATAGCATCTATCTTACTGTTGTTTATTCTAGTTTTCATTTGGCTTGGATACAAAGGCTTGGTGATTACTTCTTTCAATTCTGAATTTGCTCATTCTTTAGGAATAGCCATTGTTTTCTGGCAATATGCCTTGATGGGTACAGTGTCTATTACTACAATTATCTCTTTCGAGTCCGTAGGTGCAATACTCGTTGTAGCTTTTTTAGTAGTCCCTCCTGCTACTGCATATCTTTTGACTTCCGAATTAAAAAAGATGTTAACTTATACCATTCTATTTGGCATATTTAGCTCCATAGGCGGATACTATTTGGCTTATCTGATTAATGGATCTATTGCTGGAGCCATGGCAACTGTTGCTGGACTTCAATTTGTATTGGCTTGGATTTGGTCAATCTCTAAGTCCGACAATAAAGTTCAAATGAATAATTGAGTTTTATAGGTGAATTCAATCCCTTGGATTGTGAAATCTATTCCATTGATTCTAATAAGACGATTAATTTTAAATTGATCTAATAACCATAATGAGAAAATTATCGTCATTAATTTGAATAGCGTATTTACCCTATGATTAGAGCTTTACTCCTTACCATTTTCGCTTCATTTACAGTTTATAGTCAAGCACAAATAGTGCATATTCAAGAAGATTTTAATGCTGCTAGCTTGCCACTAGGTTGGAGCAATACTGCTGTTAATGGTTCGCACAACTGGAGTTTTGGTATTGACGGATCAACCAATGATGCTGGAAATAACAATCTGGATTCTACGAATATGGTGTTCTTTGATGATGATAATTATGGAAGTGTTGCCAATAATAATACAGTAGAGTTAAAAACTCCTGCTTTCGACAATACCGCTTACCTCGCTACATTTTTGGAGTTTGATTATAACTTAAGGGTATTTCCAAACCTCAATGATAGTTTTTATGTGGAAGTTTATGATGGAAGCAATTGGAATGTAGTTTTTTCTGTTAATCAGGATGACTGTGGCAGGTATACCAATCTAGTTTCATTATCCCTATGCGAAATAATTGGTTTTCCACATGCATTAATAAATATCTCTGCTTATACTAATGCGAATTGTCAAGTTAGGTTTACCTACCATGATGGAAACAGCTGGGCATGGTATGTTGCTTTGGATAATGTAGAAATATATTCTGTTCCTAATGAGGATATAGGAGTAAGTAATGTTCTAAGTCCACTCAATAATGCATGTGGCCTTTCAACACAGGAACCTTTAGAGATTGAGATCACAAATTATGGAGGAGATACCGCTTCTGGCTTTAGTATTGAAGGCAATGTAAATGGCAATACATTTTTAGAGAGCATATCAAACAAGATTGCGCCATTTAAAACTTTGGTTCACACCACTACGACAACTTTTGACTTTAGCAGTTCTGGAACTTATTCCATTCATGCCAACACCACTTTTACCAATGATAGCTTTCCTCTCAATGACAGTTTGAATTTTAATATTGACATTGATAGCATTTTCTCTCTGCCATATCAGGAAAGTTTTGAAACGACTAATCACGACTGGTTTACATACGGTGACAACAATTCATGGGAAATTGGAAGCCCTTCAGGATTAATTATAAATACGGCTTCCGATGGGTTTAACAGCTTAATTACCAATACCGATGGGGATTACAACAATAAAGAGAACTCTTATTTCCAATCTCCTTGTATTTCAAAAGACACAAATTCTGAATTTGTTTTTCTAAGTTTTGACTTGTTCTTGGATACGGAATTAAACACAGATAAACTGTTTTTGGAGTACTCTACAGATGAAGGCAACAGTTGGAAGATTCTGAAAGAAGTATATCCTACTTTTTCACCGCAACACACCCAAAATTTCGACCATAGCTGGAGTGGTTCCTCAAATGGATGGACAAATATCTTCACTGTAATTAGGGGACTTAAGCATAAAGACAAACTGGCTTTAAGATTCCTTTTTAAGTCAGATGGCCAGAATAAAAATGAGGGAATTGCAATCGATAATATTCAAATTCAAGAAGCACCAAATACAGATGCCCAATTGTTTCAATTAAATTTCAATAGCATCTCTCAAGAGGGTTGCTTGTTGAGTGAAGCTGGCATTGAATTTGAAATCATCAATAAAGGACTTCAAAGTATCGATAGTATGCTCGTTTACTACCTTGTAAAAGGGGATTCAATGTATATAGACACCATTAGCAATAACATACAACCTTTAGATTCTATTCATTATCAGAGTAAGCACAATTTAAAATTGATAGAGTCTAGTTTTAATCAAATTCTTTCCTGGATTGAAGTAATTAATGACAGCATAAGCTCTAACGATAGTATGGAAGCTGCATTCGACATATCAAACTATTTTGAATTGCCTTATCACGATAACTTCGACCACATAAATTCTAGTAATACTGGAGATTGGACATTAAATAATCCAAGCAATTCTTTTTACACCAATTATACTACTTCTAATAACAACAATCCTAGTCAAGACCATACTGGAGCAGGTGGTAATTTCTTGCTTATTCAAAAACGCACCAATGGGAATTTCAATGAAGAACTCCTCTTCGAAAGTCCATGTATTTTCATAGATGCGCCTAATTCTTTACTTTCTTTTTGGTATTACTTCTATAGCGGTAACGTCATAATTAATCCATTGATAATTGATATCTATGATGGAGATAAATGGCACAATGGAATAGATAGCATTAAGAATAAAACTGCACAATCAATCAATAGACCATTTCGAGAAAAACGGATTTCTCTTGCTGCCTTTAAGGACAAGAATATCAAAATAAGAATGCGTTTAAAATACGACAATGTCACTTTAGACTATGCCTTAGGGATTGATGACATCTCTATTTATAAACCAATTAGTCGAGATGTTCAACTGTGGCTAAATAAACCGCTTCCTAAAAACCATTCCATGGATGGCACTTCAGGCATGGATAGTTGTTTTGGAGGATTAAATGATGTTGAGATTAGAGTTCGTAATGTTGGCTCTGACTCTCTAGCTGCTAAGAGTTTTTTATTACATTATCAATTTAATTCAGGGCTAATTGTAACAGATACCTTCCAAAGTTCTTTACAACCACATAAAGAAAAAATTCACCTTTTTAGTCAACCAATTGATCCTTCACTAAAAAAAGGTTTAAATCAAATCAAAATATGGCATGCTTTAAACTTGGACAGCAATTTGATAATGGATACAATAAACTATTCCTTCTTTAATACAGAAATTAGTTTACCTCATATCCAAGACTTCAACAATTTGGAAAATGAATTTTGCGGATATGATCTCAACAATTATCAAGATTTTTGCTCACTTAACTACCGCCAACGTATTGGCTGGAGATCAAATAGTTGGTATTATCAAAACTTAAAATACCACTTTACTCAGCCTGGAAGAATATTGGAAGAAAACCTATGGAAAGATGGTCACTTATTTGCCTTTCCACCTTCTCCAATTTCTCCAAGAAATTCACTAGTAAGCCCTTGCATCAATTTGAGCAACATCTCTGATGGGGAAATGGGAGTATTTTATAACAACTATTTCAATGACACGCTTAATAAAATCTATCTTGATGTTTTTCGAAATAACCAATGGTTTAATAAAGTAGATAGCATGCAAATGCAGAAAAACATGAGCATAGACCAACGTGCATATATGGGTTTCGATCTTAGCACATACACCAATGATAATATTCATCTCCGACTAAAAAATGGATCTGGATACATTTTTGAAAGTTGGTTTTTCGACAAAGATTCTATTGACTTAGGTATTGTTCAGTTAACTACACCAACACAAAGTTATTTTAGTTGTGATTTCTCTGAACAAGAAGCCATTACTGCTACTATACACAATTTTGGAAGGAATGCGATTTCTTCCAATACCGCTCAAATTGAATTATATCTGAATGGCACTTTGGAGGCAACGGAAACAATTAACTCTTCCATTTCGGCAAATTCTTCCTTGGATTACACTTTCCTAAAAACCATTGATTTATCGAAACCACAGTCTCGAAACTTCCTACAAGCCAGAATAGTTTTAAATGCAGATAGCAATCCAAGTAATGATAGCAGTACTGTCTACCGTTATTTGAATAAAAAAATAGGTATCGGTTATAAAGAAGACTTTGAGAAGTTTAATAGCGAAGAAGAATGCAATATAAATCATGGAATTCCAGCCATATCTTTCAGAGGAATAAAAGAAGTCAATTGGGAATTGGGAATTGAATATCCAGGTGTAAATTATGCATGGATGCCACATTCACCATCTAATTGCAACTATTTACCAAACCAAGGAGGAACACCGACCGTTGAGACAGGTCCTCAAGAAGATCACAGCCCAGTTGGCAATACATTCATTTATACCGAAGCTTCCTCCTTTTCCTTCAACCCACCTTTAAATAAAGGCGATTCTGCTTTTATTGTTTTCCCTTGTGTGGACCTTACCAATTTAAGTCTTGCTTCTTTTAATTTTTGGTACCACAAATATGGATTAAGGATGGGTGACTTGTTTATCGATGTGGATACCAATGGTGGCTGGATAACTATAGATTCTATTGTTGGCGAAACGCATGTTTCTCATACTAGTCCATGGATATCAAGAGCGGTTGTTTTAAATGATTTTATTGGCAAAAACATTGGAATAAGATTCAGGGCAATCAGAGGAACAGGCCAAAAAGGAGATATGGCTTTAGATGATATAGAATTAAAAGGTCTACTTATAACCAATACTAAGGATCTTAGCACAAATGAAAAGCATGACCTAATAATATTTCCCAACCCTAGTGAAGGTCTTTTCCAGATAAAGTCTGCAAATTACCTTCAAGGCAAAGCCGTTAAAGTATTCAATATCCAGGGAAAAGAAATAGAAAGATTTTTACTGCAAAGCTCAAAGCATGAAGTAGATTTGAATCACCTTGAAAAAGGATTATACTTTCTGCAAGTTGAAGGAGAACAAATAAGCAAGAAAATTGTAATTCTCTAGTAAAGACCAAGACTAAAGGCATTTATTCAATTCAACAATTGAATTCATCTTCAATTAAGCCTTAACTTAGTAAGATGCTTAGATTCATTAGTTTCATTGCTATTATCCTTCCACTCTTCCTTATTGGGCAGGATAAGTTTTTCACAGACATCCAAAAGATTGAGTCTAAGTATAAATCTCGAATTCTTAACCAAAAAAGCAATGTTGACAATGCCAGCTACGACGTAAAGTTTTATCGATTGAACTTACACCTCGATCCAAGAATAAAATACATTCGAGGAAAAGTTACGACCTACTTCAAAACCAAGACAACTCTAGAAAGTGTTGTATTTGATTTGGATAGAAACCTAAGAGTAGACTCTGTTTATTACCACCAACAGCCGCTTATTTACCAGCATGGAAAAGACAATTCCCTAGTAATCCAATTATCAGATACAATAAAATCTAATCAATTGGATTCTCTTAGCATATATTACCAAGGAACACCTCGTACAGATGGATTGGGATCTTTTGATCACACCACCTATGGCAACGATTCAGTGTTATGGACACTTTCACAACCCTATGGAGCACAAAACTGGTGGCCCTGCAAAAACACCCTTAATGATAAAGCGGATTCGGTTGAAATTATAGTGAATTGTCCGGAAGATTATAAGGTTGCATCGAATGGATTATTGAAAAGCATAGATACGTTAAACGGAGAATTGCAATTTCACTGGAAAAGTAAATATCCGATTGCTGCTTACTTAATTGCAGTTTCAGTTGGAGATTATAGGATCTATGAAAACAAACTTCCAATAAATGGGGATAGTATTTTTTACCAACATTTTCTGTTCGAAGACGATGCATTGAGTATTAGCCAATCTGAAAATGTTACGCATGCATTTATGCAGTTCTTTGATTCCTTGCTTGGACCCTATCCTTTTATTCAAGAAAAATATGGACATGCTAGTACTGTGCTTGCTGGTGGTATGGAACACCAAACCATGAGCCTAATGGGAGGTTTTGGAGGTGAGATCATAGCCCACGAATTGGCCCACCAATGGTTTGGCAATAAAATCACTTGTTCTTCTTGGACAGACATTTGGTTGAATGAAGGATTTGCAACTTATCTGACCAATTTGACTTATGAATTTAATATTCTCCACGATAAAAGATTCTATCCTTTTGTTTTGAAGAGCATGCATCAGGTAGGAAAAAACAATCCTCATTTATCATTATTTAGAAGAGACACTACGAATGTAAAATCAATTTTCCATGGAGTGAGTTATCACAAAGGAGCTTCCTTCTTGCACATGCTTCGTTGGAAATTAGGTGACGATGATTTTTTTCAAGGCATCCGAAACTATATTGGAGATACTAGTTTAGCTTATGGATTTGTTAGCACAAAACAATTTCAAAAACACATGGAAAAGGCTTCTAAAACCAATCTTGAAGAATTCTTTGAGGATTGGTATTTGGGTAAAGGATTTCCTATTTATACAACAAAATGGAAGCAGAATAATGATAAAATGGAAATAACAATTACTCAAAGCCAATCCGATCCATCGGTTTACTTTTTTGACATACCACTACCCTATCAATTGCATGCTGGCAACTGGGATAGCACCATTGTAATAGACCCTCAATTTTCTGGTCAGAAATTCACATTTTCTATTTCAAGAACTATAGATTCTTTGGTATTTGACCCAGATCAATGGATAATGGCTGAACAAGATATACTTACTTCTACGGAGAACTTTGAAGACTTTAGCAATTACGTCAACTTAGCACCTAACCCTGCTAATGAATTGGTCAATCTTGAAATATCTAATGGAATAATAATACACGATATAAAGGTATTGGACAATAATGGCAGGAAAGTTAATCTAGCTATAAATCCTCTAACTCCTATTGACATTGGCAGCTTAGCGAGTGGTATATATTACTTCAACTTAGATACCGATCATGGAATGCTCATCAAGAAATTAATTAAGCATTAATCTAAGGCGCTCGATTTTCTCTTTTTTCTCCTTAATCGTTGATTCAAAAATTCGACAAATAGAGAAAAGACCAAAGAAAAATAGATATAACCTTTAGGTACGTGTACATGACATCCATCCAATATGAGTAATGTACCTATCATCAGAAGAAATGCAAGAGCCAACATTTTTACAGTAGGATTTTTATTTACAAAATCACTTACCTTCTTGGCGAATATTAACATTACTCCCAAAGCAATCACAACCGCAAGGACCATAATTATTATTTGATCTGACAAGCCAACTGCGGTCAAAATAGAATCAAAAGAAAAGACTACATCCAATAAAACAATTTGCACAATTGCTTTCTGCATGCTTATTAATGCCGTGTTGCCTTTTTCCTCTTGATGTTCTGCACCTTCAATCTTTTCGTGTATTTCTGAAGTACTCTTTGCCAATAGGAATAAACCGCCTACAATTAGAATCAAATCCCGAAAAGACAAATCAAATTCCATAATGCTAACTATGGGATCTGTTAATTGAACAATCCAGGAAATACCAAATAAAAGTGCTACACGAATTGCGATCGCTAAGGTCAATCCCAAGCTCCTTGCCTTTGCTTGTTGTTCCTTAGGCAACTTATCTGAAACTATAGAAATGAATATGATATTATCGATGCCTAAAACGATTTCCAAGAAGGTTAAAGTGAGTAAACTGATCCAAATTTCGGACTGTAAGAAGATTTCCATGTAGTAAAATTTGTTCAAAAATAGAACATGTGTTTAAAATCAGGAAATTTTTGTCAAAATTTTTATCACTGATATTCAAGCTAATAGAATCATTTTAGAAAAATAATTTAAAATTTTATGGTACTATGCATTGCATATTACCTTTTTTTATATATATCTTTGCCATGCAATTTAATTCAAACGCAATATGAAAAAATTAGGAATAACAATTTTGATGATTTGCATCACCACATTTGGTGTAATAGCTGGTGGTAATCCAGCCTCTAAAATTTACGATGAGCTTAAAGAAAGTGAGCACAATGTTTTTAGCATGAGTTTATCCAAAAGCATGATTGATTTTTTCGATATGGATATTGACTTCAATGGAAAGGAAAAATTAATTAAAGGTGATTTTGAAGAAGGAAGACTATTGATCCTTGAGAAAGGAAAAAGCATTAAAGAGATTAAAGGAATGTTTCAAAAAACCGGATATGAATTGATCGATATTGAAGAAGAAGATGATATGGATGATACAGAAGTTTATTTATACATCAGTAGAAAAGGAAAAAACATAAGTGAAGCACACTTTGTGGTTGATGAAGAAGAGAAGACCATTTTGTTCTCCATTTTCGGTGACATTCAAGTAAAAGATAAA
>JGI12316J15310_10000215_pt19 | contig 13329 bp, 9 predicted proteins | sample MarCyaLeptolynsp_FD_15310 | JGI IMG/M metagenome (IMG submission 15310)
TCGGTGCCGCCGGCATCGGCGCTGGGTCCCATGTCGCCATCGTCGGCCCCGTTGCCGAGGTCGGGGGCGCAGGCGATGAGACCGGTTGCGGTGATGCATGCGGCGAGTGCAGGTTGGATTGTTCGTTTCACGCTTCGGTTCCGTTTCAGTAGCGGATGGTCACGCCGCCGTAGTAGGTGCGCGGTTGCAGCGGGTTGTCGGTTGCGTTGCCGGCATCGAGCAGGTTCTCGATGCCGAGGAAGAGCTGGGCGTAGACGAAGATGGTCTGCGAGGCGCGAAGGTCGAGCGTCGCGAAGGCGGGACTGCGCACTTCCTCTTCGATGTCGTCGTCGTCCGTGTCGGTGAAGAACGAGCGCTGCCCGATGATCGAGCTGCGTAGGCGCACGGTCGTGCCCGACGCGGGGCGGTGGTAGCGAAGTCCTGCCGTGCCGGAGTGCCGCGGCCGACCCGGTAGCGGCTGCCCCGTAGCGTGATTTCGCGTGTGAACGAACGTGTACGAACCGTCCACGGTGAGGCGCTCGAGGATGGTGACCGCCGCCTGCGACTCCACGCCGCGGGTCGTGGCCTCACCGATGTTGACGTACTCGAACAGCGTGGCGGTATCGACGTCGGTGGGGTCGCGCGTATCGGTGACGATGGTGTCCTGCAGCCGGTTGTCGAACACGTTGGCGGCGAACCACATCCATTTCCACGGGCGGTACTCGCCGGAAATCGACGCGCTCCACGACGTCTCGGGCCGGAGCCCGGCGTTGCCCTGTACCGTGTAGCCCACGCCGGCGTTGACGAAGCGCAGGAACATCTCGCGGAACGAGGGCGCCCGATAGCCGCGGCCGTAGCTGGCGCGGATCGTCCACTTCTCGTTGGGGACGATCATCGTGGCGATTCGCGGGGTGGGGTAGATGCCGAAGAACGTGTCGTAGTCGAGGCGAAAGCCCGGGAAGATCGAGATGCGCGGTGTCTTGGACGGCACCCATTCGTCCTGGACGAACAGGGCGTAGCGCTGACGGTCGACGGTCGAGGGATCGATGCGATCGGTCGTCAGCAGCTCGAGCTGCATGTCGGTGCCGGCCGTGATCGCGTGGTCGCCGATCGCGTGGTCGTACTGCATCAACACCTGACCGATGTGGTCGAAGGTGTCCTGGCTCTGGTCGAGCTCGCTGGTACCGCGCTGATCGGCGAGAAACTGGTCCCGCCACAGGTTGTAGCTGGTGGTCACCGTCAGCTTGGTCGGACCATCCTCGAGCGTTGGCCGCACGGTCGCCTGGATCACCTCGCTGCGGTTTTGCCGATCGAAGACTGCGCCCGTGCCAGTTTCGTCCACCAGCAGTGAGTCGCGCCGCAGGTAGCTCGCCCGCGACCACAGCGTCAGGGGGCCGAACGCGCCGACCTCCTGGGTAGTGGCGAGGTTGAGCTGACTGGAGCGCGGGCCGGTCGTGCTCAGGTTCGACGGATCGGCGTCCCAGCCCGCGGTGCGGTGCCAGCCGCCGAGGAGCGAGCCCGAGTAGCGCCTGCGCGACATCCCCACGCGACCCGTGAGGTCCAGCGTGTCGAACGAGCCATACGCGAAGTGAGCTTCGCCTTCGTGGCGCTTGTTGGGCCGACGCGTGATCAGGTTGATCGTGCCGGCCAGAGCATCGGCGCCGTAGAGCACCGAAGACGGGCCGCGCACGATCTCGACCCGCTCGATTTCCTCGGCGGGAAAGCGGGACAGGTCCATGACGCCGCCGACCCGCCCCGTGGTGCGTTGGCCGTCGATCAGCACCGCGGTGTAGGCGGGGTCGAGGCCCTGCATCTGTACGCCGCTGCCGAATAGCCCGCGCTGCACGACCAGGCCGGGGGTCTCCTGCAGCACCTCCGCGAGGTTTTCGCCCCCGCTGTCGATGATTTCCTGTCGGTCGTAGACCTGGGTCGCGATCGGGGCGTCGCGGCGGGATCGCTCGGTCCGCGTGCCCGTCACGACGACGTCGCGGCGTTCGTCGGTGCCCATCTCGGACGCGGCGGCGAGGGCCTGCGCCTCGGTTTCGTACTCGTTGGTGGGCGCGACCTCGGGCGCCACCTCGGTGTCCTCGTCGGCGGGGTCGAAGCTCCACAGGCCGCCCTCGGTCGGACGCGGCTCTGCGCGAGCCGCCCCAGGACCGATGAGGAACACAGCCAAGGCGACGGCAGTCGCCCCGAATCGACTCAGGGAAGGAACGCCCATCGCCAGGCAAAGTTGGCCGAGCCCTCGCCCATGGCGCCGGTCTCGTTGCAGGTGTCCTGGCCGCTGGCGTAGTAGGCGTCGACGACGAACTTGAGGTGCCGGCCGTCGGCAAGCTCGATGACGAACGGCACGCCGGTCGTTCCGACGCAGCCGGGGTAGAACCACCACGGGGTCAGGGCGTAGTGTGGGGCGCCCTGGCCGGAGCCGTCGTCGACGAGCACGCACTGCGCGTCGTAGAACGACTCCTCGAGCAAGGCGGCTGAGTCCGGCAGGGCGTCGAGCGCCTCGTAGCTCATGCCGTCGACGAGGGCGGCCGAGACCGCGGAAGGGCCGCTGGTGCCGCTGTTGAGCCGGATTCCGAACCGCTTGGCCGCGATGTCCCAGTCGGTGGACTCGAGCGCCTGCAGATCGTCGAGCTCGACCTTTTGCAGGCCGTCGTCGGCGAAACGGAGGTACAGCCAGGGATTGGTGGGTGCATCGACGATGCCGCCGGACGTCGCGTCGACGCCCGAGACGAAGCCGGGCCCGTCTGGCGCGTTCGTGACCGCGCCCGGATTGGCCTGGCCGTCGACGAGGCCGAGGTCGAGGATCATCTGGTCGGTGCAGTCGGCCGCGTCATCGTCATCGTCGTCATCGTCATCGTCGTCATCGTCATCGTCGTCGGCGTCGGCATCGTCGTCGTGGTGGTCGTGGCCGTGGTCGTCGTGGCCAGTCGACCCGAGCGACGCGTCGTCGCTGCCATCGTCGGTGCTTTCGTCGGCGCACGCGGGGAGGGCGAGCGCGAGCGGCAGGCAGGCCAGGGGTACAGTCAGGGCTCTCATCATCGGTCTCGCTTGTTCGGTTGGGGTGGGCTCAGCGCCGGTGCGCAGCTCGCATCGGACTCGCCCGAGCAGAAGAAGACGACGCCGCGGCACTGCGCCTGCCAGGACACGCGACTCCACCCGACGGAAATCTCGGAGACCTCGATCGCATCGGCGGGACAGCCGATCGCACTCGAGGACGAGCGCGCCAGATCAGCGGCACAGCCGGTGAGGGTAGTGAGCAGCGCGAGCAGGACACCGGATTTGGGTCGTCCCCGTGTCATGAGAAGTAATTGAAAATGAAAATCAAAATTAATCAAGATCAATTTTGTGGTACCCAATGGTCATGAAAAAGGGATCTTGGTCACAAAATGAAAAACGAATTCATTTGGAGGCGATCGCGAGCCTGGCTCTGGTGGCCGCCTGTGCGCATCCTGATCGGGCGCCGGTCGAGCCGGTTGCAGCCGTGCCCACCCCACAGCCCCCCTCGGCGCGCGTCGTCTCGAGTCAAGCCATCGAGCTCGATGTCCGCGGTTCCTCAGCGGTGCTGCCGAAGGGACTGACGAGCTTCGGCGCTGCCGTCACCGACGCGAGCCTGTTCGTCCTCGGTGGATACTTCGGCCGGCCGCACGCCTACTCGGAGGCCGGGCAGACCGGCGACCTGCTTCGGCTCGACCTGGCAAGCGGCTCGTGGACGAAGCTCGGATCCGGCGACAAGTCGCAGTCCGTCGCCCTCGTCGCGCACGGCGACACCCTCGTGCGCGTCGGCGGGATGCAGGCGCGCAACGCCGAGGGCGAGCCGATGGATCTGCACTCGCTCGATCTCGTCGAACGCTTCGACATCGCCAGCTCCAGCTGGACGACGTTGCCTCCGCTGCCCGAGCCGCGGTCGTCCCACGATGCGATCGTCGTGGGTGACACGCTGTGGGTCGTCGGCGGCTGGCGCCTCGAGGGCGAGACGCAGACCTGGGCGCAGACGATCCTCTCGCTCGACCTCATCGATCCGACCGCGACGTGGACCGAAGTGGATGCGCCGATGCAGCGGCGTGCACTCGCGGCAGCCACGGTCGATGGCAAGGTCGTCGCGCTCGGCGGAATCGACTCCAGCCGCGACATCTCGTCGGCGATGAACATCTACGACCCGAAGACGGGGACGTGGACCGAGGGCCCCGCACTGCCCGGCCAGGGTTTTGGCGTCGCCGCCTCGTCCGCGAACGGAACCCTCTACGCGAGCGGAATGGACGGCATCGTGTACGCCTGGCGTCCGGGCCAGGACCAGTGGATCGAGCTCACGACGCTGGCGTATCCGCGCTTCTTTCATCGGATGGTCCCGAGCGAGGATGCGCTGCTCGTGCTCGGCGGCATTCGGGCGATGCAGAGCGGCACCCGCGTTCGGCCCATCGAGCGCGTGCCGCTCGAACCCACCGGCGAGCCCACGATGCTGCAGTTCACACTCGAGTCCCCGATGCCGAGCAAGAACCGGCAGGGCATCGCGCTGTCGGGGGACTCCGTCGTGATGTTCGGGGGCAACAAGAGCCTGGGCCAGCACGACTTTGGACCCGAGTTCTTTACCGATGCCGCGTTTTCGCTCGACCTGGCGTCACTGACGTGGGCCGAGCTCGCGCCGTACCCGGTCGAGCGCCAGACGATGTCGACGTTCGTCACCCCGTGGAAGGAAATCGTCTCGGTCGGCGGCTTTGGGCACGACGGCGAGGTCGCTCGCACGCATCCCGAGGTGTACGGCTATCACGTCGACAAGAACGAGTGGCGCCCGATGGGGACGCTTCCCGGGCTCGGCCGCACGCAGTTTGGGCTCGCCCTGCGAGACAAAGAGGTCGTGCTGTTTGGCGGTCTGGACTACGACCCGCGCCGCAAGAAGTCCGATCACTTTCGGCACGAGACGGGCTTGCTCCGCGCCGCGGTCGAGCCGCAGAACATGAGCTTCCTGCCGCTCGAGGGCGAGCTGCGCGAGCCTCGTCGCGCCTTCACGGGGGCAATGCTCGGCGACGAGTACTACGTGTTCGGCGGGATGAAGGAAGGCTTTCAGCTCGTCGACACGTGCGAGGCGTACGACTTTTCCACGAGCCAGTGGCGTGCAGTCGCATGCCCCAACCACCCGCGCCTGTCCGCGCAGGCGGTGACCCTGGGCGATCGGATCTACCTTGCCGCCGGCGCGTCCAAGGGCGAGGACGGCAAGCTCGCCCCCGACCCGTCGCTCGAGGTCTACGACCCCGCCACGGACACGTGGTCGATGGTCATCGAGACGCTTCCGATCGAAGCCAAGCACGTGCACATGCTCGGCTACGGCGATCGGCTGGTGTTGCTCAGCACGCACAACGACGACGGCCTGGCGCACGTGCTCGTCGTTGCGCCGCCGCAGTGACTCACCAGGGCGCGACGATGTCGGGTGGGCCGGAAAACTCCGACGGGGCGCGCCCCAGGTAGGCCCGGTAGGTCCGGGTCATGTGGGCGTGATCGGAAAAACCCGCCGCCATTGCGGCCGCGGCCAGCGTCGGGTGCCGCTGTGGACTCGACAGCAAGCGCAGAAGCTTGGACCACACGGCGTGCCGCCGCAGCGTCAGTCCCGTTTCGTGCGAGACCAGTCGCGAGAGGCGATCGAGTGATAGACCCGCCGACGCGGCCAGCGATGCCAGCGGGACGTCGGTGTCCATGCGCTCGAGCGTCGCCTCCACGCGCGTGTCGATGCCGCCTTGGCGCGCGGGCAGGGCGAGCCGACACAGCTCGTTCACCAGCAGCGCGGTGTCTTCGCGCGCGCCCGGCTCGAAGCTCCGACAGACATCCTCGAGGCGGGTCGCGAGCCTCGCGGGCAGGGGACCACCTCGGCTCGTCGCGCGCCAAGCGGTTGCTCTCGAGCCCGGGGCCACGAACGCAGCGAGCGAGAGTCCGGTCGCTCCGGTCGCGTGCACGAGGTTGGGCGGCACCACCAGCGCCGGGGCTTCGAACCGACGACCTTCGACGTCCAGCCAGACGGGGGCGTCGATCCCCACGTGAATCTTCCAGGCGTAGTGGGCGTGCGCGGTGGTCGAGTTGCCTTGGCTGAAGTGAACCGCCCCACGCCGAAACAGCCGCGTCAGCCCGTCGTCGCCCGAATCGTTCAAGCGCGTTGCCGCCGACCGCGTCATCCCCACCAGTATGAGCGCAATCGCGGTCTCGTCCTACGCATTCGCCGTCGTCTTGTTGTTCGCCAAGGGGGTCGTCACCGCCCTGGTGCAGGGGCGACACCGGCTCACGCACGGGAAGTTTCGTTATCCCGAGGATGCGCGCCACTGGGGCGGAGAGACGGTACGGGAGGAAGCCGAGATCGTCGTGCGCGCCCAACGCGGGCTGCTCAACGACGCCGAGACCCAGCCCCTGTTCCTGGCTCTGGCCGCGCTGTACGTCGCCCTCGGTGCGTGGCCCCCGGGCGCCGCGATCTACTTCGGCGTCTACACGCTGTCGCGCATCGCCCATACCGTCTTTCTGCTTCGGCCCCGGCAGCCACACCGCAACCGGGCCTACTCGGTGGGCATGCTGATGCTGCTCGCGATCGCGATGCACGTCTGTGTCGCGGCAGCCGCACTGCTCACCGCGTAGCTCCGCCGGTTCAGGCCGACGCCAGGCCCAGCATGCGGAACAGCCGGCCGCGCTCGTGTGGATCGCGGGCCCGTTGCCACAGAGCGACCAGAGCACCGCGGACGATCGCGTCGTCCCCCCCGTGGTGTGCGAGCACGCTGACCAAAGGACCCGTGAGCTCGGAGTGCACCGCGCCCTGCATCGTCGCCATCGCCAATCGATGCAGGTGCGGCGTCTGTGCCGCCAGGCCGCCGTCGATCGTCGACAGGGCCGACGCCGCCACGTGGCGGTCGGGATCTTCGAGCATCGCGAACAAGAGGTCCACCGACGCCGCATCTCGGGACTGTCGCAGGCTGCTCGCGACCTGAGCGCGCACACCCACGTCGTCGTGGCTGGCCAGCGCCCGCAGGGCCGGCACATCGTCGGGACGTTCTGCGTTGCCCAGCGCAGCGACTGCGGCCACGAGGTCGTCGGGGTCGGTGGCGATTGCCAGCGCGTCGCGGACCTCTTGGACCATGCGCTCGGCGAGCGGCACATCGGATCCCTGCAGCGAGCGCGAGAGCGTGCCGATCGGATACAGCAGCCCGCGACGCGTACGTTCGTCGCCGGCGTTGGTCGCATCGGCATGAGCCTCGAGCAGGCGCTGGCCCACCTCGGGGATCGGCGTCCGCAGCAGCGACAAGTGCTGCGCCAGCTTGACCAGCTCCGGATCCTCGGGCCCGGGAAGCAGCTCGAGCAACAGGGCCTGCGACTGCGGGGTGTCGGCGGAGACGAGCAGGTCGACGATGAACCGTCGCGTGCGAAGATCGGGCGCATCGGCGTACGCCGGGCGCAGCTCGTCGGTGGTCTCGGGCCAGCCGCGCAGCAGCCCGCGCGCGCGGATGAGCTCGCCCGCGGCCGGCCGCACCCCATAGCCCGCGCTGAGCACCATCGTGGCCAGCTCGGTTCGCGTCATGCCCTCGGCGAACTTGCGGGCCAGCTCGCGCTCGGCGGCAGCCTCGTCGGGCGGGTCGTGAAGATCGACCTCCGTCCACGTCGACAGCTCGGGCATGGCTCGGGGGGCAGCATGCGTGACGGCAGTTCGCGTCAGCTCGAACGCCGCGCGTGACGAAAATGCGATCGGATCCTCGGCGCCGGTCAGGGTGACCATCTCGACCCCTGCGATGCGCAGCGGGACGCCGTCGGGGTCCAGGGCGATCTCGGTGCTCCCCTCGACGTTCCATGGCCCACGCGGGTCGGTGCCCGCGACGGCATCGATCCGCTCGTATCCTCGCGTCTGCCGCGACAACGTGGTGCCGTCACGCTGGTAGTCGACCTCGGCCAGGCCATGGGCGTTGCGAGTCACCGAGGTCCACGTGTCCTCGGACGTCGGCCGCGCGGCGACGAAGTCGACGTTGGTCAGCAGGCCGGTCATGAGGTGGCGATACACCGGTGGAGCATTCGGGGGCATCCAAAGCTGCCGTGCGTGGCCCTGCGTCGACACGCGCAGAATCGACTCCCGCTCCAGGAGCTGCTGTGCGCCGTCGGCCAAGACGTTTGCCCCCATGACCTCGAGTGCGGCCTCGTCGAGCTCGACCATGCGCAGGCCAAGCAGCGCGTGCTCGCCGTCTCCGGCGTAGACGTGGAGCTCGAGCTTGCCCCGCAGCCGCAGACCTCCCGAGACCGGAGCCTCGCCGAGCTGGGCCATTTGTCCCGACCCGTGCACCGTCCAGTCGACGTCGTAGTGGTGGACCTGACCCGGTTCGAAGTGCGTGGTCGCAGCCAGGCGGGTGGGCACGTGGCTGGTCTCGGGTCGAGGCGGGTCGGCGGGCTCCGACCGACCACAGGCGGGGATCAGCAGACCCCCGGCGACGAGGGCGTTTGCGATGAGCATGCGCATGGTCGACCTCACTTCTTCATCCGAAAGATGGGCAGGTCGACCTCGAGCGGCTTGCCGAGCAAGCTGATCGTGGTGGGGCCGACCCCGTTCCACTCGAAGAAGATGAACTCCTCCTCGAACATCAAGAACTCCACGTAGACGGCGAGCCAACCCGACAGCGTCGAAAGCGACAGGCCAACGTCGAGATCGAAGCCCAGCATCAGTTGTGCGCTCTCGCTGATGTTCTTGATCGTGGTGGACAGCGTGACGGTGACCGGCACCCCGACCGTGACGAGGTTGACCAACCCGCGGATGCCGGCCGAGAGCAGACCAGAGATTCCGATCCCGACCTGTGCCTTGGCGTTGAGCCCCAGCTGCGGGGTGAAGATCGCGGTTGCTCCGAGCTTGACCGCCTGCATGTCGCAGTTGGGGTTGGTCTGTGCCAGCAGCGCGATGTCGAATCGCGCGCCGTAGAAGAACTCGCCCCAGACCGCGCCGGTGATCGGGATGGGGCCGGCCCAGACCGTGAACGAGGGCTTGTACCCGCTCGGAATGTCCACCCCGTCCTGGACGAGCGGCTCGCCCCACGCCCCGGTGAAGGTCTCGTCGACGGGATCGAAGACGTTCTTCTTGAAGACCTCCAAGTGGGCGTGGACCTTGGTCTGCTTGCTTCCTCCCTGGTTGTACTCGGCCGTGGCAAGACCATCGACGATCGGGAACTTGCCGCCCATGAACCATCCGTCCACCCCGAAGCCGCCGCGCGCCTGCCCGCCGAGCTCGCACACGTCCTTGTTCTTGGATGCGACGGGGTGCACGCCCCAACCGAGGTCGTAGTCGTAGCCCGCCGCAAGCCAGCCTTTGTCGCCGAAGTGATCCGCGTCGGCCCAGCCCTTGCCGAAGTGCCTGCCGTGTTTGACCGTGCCCTGGTTGTAGGGCATCAGCGTTTTCTCCGCCTCGGTCGTCAGAACCTTCATCGCCTCGATGTACTGCTCGGTCGCGGCGAGGCTCTTTTTGGGCTTGTCGAAGACGTCTCCGGTGTAGCCGACGCACTCGACCTCGTAGGCGTTTTGCTCGGCGAGGTACGGCACGCCCTCCGTGAACGCGGCCTCGAACATCGAGGGCGACCAGTCGCAGTCGTCATTGCCCAGATCCAGGCAGCTCTTCTTGCCGTGCAGCTTGCGGTCGTACTCCTCACGCAGGAACTGGCCGATCTGGCACGAGATCGGACCGATGCCGAGGGTCTCCGACTTCTTGGCCCCGAACGCGCTGGGGTGGCAATTGACGACCCCGACCTGGGTCGAGCCCGGCTTGGTCACGGAGGGGCCGGTCGTGGACGGGTTGCCGGTTTGGGTGCTTGGCTTGGGCTTGCCGGGGACGTAGCCCAGCATGCCCGCCGCCGGTACTGCGCCACTTCGGCGCTTGTTCGCCCGGCCACGGAAGCCGCGGCCACGAGCTTTGCCGCGACGAACCTTGCCGCGCGTCCGCGTCTTGCCCTGCGTCGATGGGGTGGGGGCCGGCGCGCTCGTACTCTCTTGGTGTGTGGCGCCCAGGGCGACCGGCTTGTTCGTGAGACCGGCACCCGGCAGGCCCTGCAGCAGTGCTTTGTTCTTGCGGAGCAGCGCTCGTCCGGTGGTTCGAGCCGTTTTTTGAATCTCGTCCATGAGTGCGACGCGCTCGAACGGGTCGGCCGTGACCATGTCCAGCGGGTTGACCCACTCGGCCACGACGCGCGCATCGCCGCTGGTGATCTTGTCCTTCTCACGCTTGACGGCCTGGCCCCACAGCCACACCAGCTCCCTGAACTTGGCCTTGCGGCGCTCGTACTCGGCGAACTCCGCCTCGCTGACCGTCCGATTCCGGCCGTGCATCTTGCGGTGGTAGTCCCACTGGTCCTTGAACTCGTTGCCCTTGCAGCCCGACTTGCAGCCGGTCGTGACGTAGTAGACCTTGCCTTTCTTGAGGTCGGCCGCCATCTGGTCGAGCTTGGCGCTCTTGGCGATACCGCCGGGGCCGCCCGCATAGACGAATTTGTCGCCCATCGCGAACAGGTCGTTCTTGGCGGTCCGCAGCGTCTTCTTCGCGGTCAGCTGGGTGGTGAGTGGGCGCCCGTCCTTGGCTCGCAGCACGCGATCGGCGATGCCGGGAGTCGACGGCAAGAACGCCACGTCCAGCTCGCAGTGGATGTCGCCGGAACACGCTGCCACCGCGTCGGTGTAGCGGGTCCAGTCGTAGACCATCTCGTAGGCGAACTCCTCACAGGACGCTACCTTGTTGCCGTTGCTTTCCCACGCCGGGTTGCGGTGGGCGTTGTAGGGCACGTCGATGCCGAGGCCGGTGTGGGGCGGTCGCGTCAGCCCAGTGCGGGAGACGATGTTGTCGGACGTGAGTCGATCGAGCCCGTGCTTGTTGCTCGTCTTGCCGAGCTTGTACGAAGGTCGCGTGCTCCCCAGATTCGCCAGTCGATCGTCGTTGCGAGGCACACTGCGTGCCGACGCGGGCGCTCGGGTCACGGTGGGAGCGCCGGGGTTGGACACACCCGATGCGGTCCGGATCTTGGGGAACCCGCCCGCCAGCTCCTTGGCGGCGTCGGGGCCTCCGTACGGATCGACTTTGCCCTGCCGCACGTCGTCCGGCATCTCGTTGCGGTTGGGCCGCAGCATCTTGACCATTGGACCCGGCCGCGATTCGTAGTCCGCCTCGAGCTCTTCCAAGAGGATCGGCCTGCAGGTGGACATGGACGCTTTGCCGCACTTGGTGGCGCGGTACTTGGCCGATAGGCACTGGGCCTTGGTCGGCTTGGTGCAGATCCCTCCGACCCCCGGCTTGACGCGGGACTTCTGGGTTGGCTTGGAGGCGGTAGGAGCCGCGGAAGCGACTCCGACCGACACCCCAGCCAAGAGGATCGCGGGGAGCAAGGACGAGGGGCGCGCGGACATGCGAGGGGGTAGTGCGGATCGGGCGGCGATGTGACCGCCGATCCGCGCCACTCATTGAGCGCAAGAAGCGCGAGTCCGGTCAGTGGCAGACCGCGCCGATGGGCAGCGCCCCGGCGGGCAGGTTGCCGCCGTCCGCCGACAACCACGTGGTCGTGGTGGCGTCGTCCTCGTACTGGAAGAAGACGACCTGGCCCGGATCATCCTCGGGCACGGCCAGGGCGGTGGCCACGATCGCCCCGTGGGTCGTGTCGCGGCAGGCAGCCCCGTCGGTGCGCAGAAAGCCGATTGGGTTGCTCGCCGCGTAGGCTCGAACGAAGCAGCCAAAGTCCTCGTGGTCGCCGCAGCCCGGCTCGAGGGTGAGCGGGTCGCTGCCGGCCATGGTCACGACGGTGGCGGTCGACATCATCCCGTTCCAGGCATCGGCGAGCAGAAAGACCAGCTCGTCGGTCGCGCTCGGCATCGGCGTGAAGGCGTCGAGAATGCCCGGCCGCTCCGCGATGTCGATCGAGAGATCGAACGGGTCGTCGATCGCGGTCAACGAGAACTCGGTCGCGTCGTCGTAGGGCTGACCCTCGCCGGGCACGGCCTCGGGGTACTCCATTACCAGCAGCTCCGAAAGCGCGCCTTGGGGCCGAGCGGCGTAGACCCTCGCGTGCCAGGGATCGAGCGTGAGCGTGCGGGCGGCAAACGCCACCTGGTTGTCCTCGGGATAAAAGGTCGTCAGGTCGATCGGACTCCCGCTGACCTCGACGGGCGTGTCGGTCGACAGGTCGTAGGCATGCACCGCATCGGTGATGCCGTGAAACAAGACCAGCAGGCGTCGGGCTCCATCAACGTCGAGCGAGGTCGTCGACGGCAGCTCGGTGGTGTCGATGATCGACGGCGCGCCAGGATCGGAGACGTCGACCGTGTGCAGTCGCATGGTGCCGGTGCCGGTTCGCATGGCATCCGCAACGACGTAGAGGCGATCGTGGTACGGGTCGACGCGGACGAAGCGCGGCGGTGTGTCGATGTCGAGCGTGCCCAGCTGCATGGGCGGATCGACGGGCGTCGAGGCGTCGCGGGGCCGGTCCAGCGCGTAGATCAGCACGCGCCCGGCGACGTCCTGCGCCACGTAGAGGCGGTCGCCGACCGGGTCGAGGGTCAAGTCGTGCGTGAATCCGCCGATGTCGATCGAGCCCCCCTCGGTCGGTGCATCGCCATCGGTTCGATACCAGCGAAGATCGTTGGAAAGAAAGTGCGCCACGTAAGCAACCCCGGACTGCATGACCGGCTCGGGGAGCGTGCCCGGCTCGATGTCGGTGTCACCGCCCGTCGTTGCGCTGTCCGAGCCGTCCGAGCCGTCCGAGCCGTCCGAGCCGTCCGAGCCCGTACCGTCGGGGTCGTTCGTCGTCGCGTTGTCGCTCGTGTTGTCGCCGGTGTCCTCGCTGGTCGGGGTGCCGAGGGTCGTGAGGCTGCCGGTCGTGCCGCCGTCGCTCGAAGTCGTCCCCGTCCCGTCCGCTGCGACCCCGTCGTCGCTGCAGCCGGTGATGCCGAACTGAGCCGCGAAGATCGTAGCGAGGAGTCGTCGTTGCATTCGCGGGGCATAACACGAGGTCGCGGACCACGGGGGGATGCGCTACCTTGGTCGGGTGAGGCCACCCCAGTTCGGCGCCGCGCTGGCCGTTCTCGCCACCGGATGCGTGGGACCGGCGCCGGTCCTGTGGCAGGAGCAGGGCCAGACGAGCTCCGGGACGGACCAGACTGCGGATGCCACGCAAGCCGGGAGTAGCAGCGGCGGTCGCGGTCTCGCCTCGTCCGACGATGCGGCGGCAGAAGCCTCGGCCGGGTCCACGGCTGCGCTGGACGACGGGTCCACCGGAGACGCCGACCCCGACAGCACCGGGGCGGGATCCACCGGCGGGCAGGCGATTTGCGTCCTCGAAGACTCGTTCGAGGGACCCTCTCCGGAGCTGATGTGGA
>JGI12316J15310_10000317_pt13 | contig 13324 bp, 10 predicted proteins | sample MarCyaLeptolynsp_FD_15310 | JGI IMG/M metagenome (IMG submission 15310)
CACCGCGAAGTCGAAGTCGCCGTCGTTGTCGTAGTCCCCGACGGCGATGCCCATCGCGTCCATCTCGACCGCTGCACCGACCAGACCGGCGATCTCGGTGAAGCACCAGCCATCGCAGCCCGGTCCGTCGTTGCGCCACAGCTGGTTGCCCGCGTGTTTGTCGATCGCGAGATAGAGGTCGGGATCGCCATCGTCGTCGACGTCCGAGAACACGCCGGCGAAGGTCTGAAACGAACCGGCGTCGACCAGCAGGTGGCTGACGTCCGCGAACAATCCCTTGCCGAGGTTTTCGTACAGCGCATCCGGCTGCAGGCCCGTGTTCGCGATGAAGACGTCGAGGTCGCCGTCCGCATCGTAGTCCGCCCAGCTCGCGGTGGCGCCGTAGCCCGGGTCGTCCAGTCCGGAGACCGCGCTGACGTCGACGAGCGCCTCACCGCCGTCGTTGCGCAGCAGGACGTTCGGGCCGCGGCACACGACGTACAGATCGGCGTCCCCGTCGTTGTCGAAGTCGACGAATGTCGCGCCCGTGCTCGCCGGGATCGAAGCGACGTCCGCGGTCAACGGCGACAGCGAGAACGTGCCGTCCCCATCGTTGACAAAGATCGTCCCGGGACCCTCGCCGCCGGTTGCGTACAGATCGAGCCAGCCATCCGCGTCGACGTCGCCCCACGCCAGCCCGGCCCCGAAATGTCCCAGCACCACCTGATGCGGCGCATGCAGGTCGAGGCTCTCGGTGACGTCTTCGAACGCGGGACCGGGATCCGGCGCAATCCCGGGGCCGTTGCCGAGGTCCGGCGGGGGCTCGTCTCGCTCGGGCGTCGGACGCTCGCGATCGGGGTGCGGGTCCCCGCGCGCGGGGGCAGCTGTGGTGTCGGTCTCGGCTGGTTCGCCGCTGGGCCCCACGTCGCTGTCCGTGCTCGCGTCGGTCAGGCCCGTCGTCGTGGCGGGCTCGTCGTCGAGCCGCGCATCGCCCGATGCGTCCGAGCAGGCGGTGGCCCCGAGCACCGCGACGAATCCGACGCGGCGTAGTCGCGCCAGGGACAATCGCCGCACGAGGGTCACGACGATCAGTGTATGTCCGACCGGAGGCATCGTTGTCGGGGTCAACGAAGAACGGCCGCCCCGTGTGGAGCGGCCGTCTGTTTGCCGGGCCTCACCGGCCCGACGCACGAGGCTAGTGCCTACATGCAGGTCGCGTTGCAGGGGTCCTGGGCCTCGCCCACGCACTGCATGTCCCACTCCATCTCGCAGCAGAACGCGTCGTTGACGATCGAGCCGCAGACGCAGTCCTGGATCTCCTGCACATCGCAGCCCGGGACGCCGCTGTCGTCGACGCAGCAGCTGCCGCCGTCCTGCGCGGCCGGGATCTCCTGCTCGAAGACGCAGATCTGGACGTCCGCGTCACAGACCATGCCGTCGGGGCAGGTCTCGCCCATCGAGCAGTCGAGCACGCAGATCGGGCCGCCGAAGTCGGCGCAGGTGACCGTCGCGTCGCCGGTCGCGGGCGCGTCCGGGCAGTCCGTGTCGTCGGCGCAGAACGTGAAGCCACAGACTGCAATGCCGTCGCCGTCGGCCGCGTTGCCGCTGAGGCAGGCCTCGGCGTCCTCACAGCCGTTGGCGATGTCGAGGGTGCAGTCCCCGTACGGGTTGTCCGGCAGCTCGGGCGGCGGGGTGATGTTGAGCGTGAAGGCGCCCGTCTCGTTCCAGCCGTCGACCGCGATGAGGACCGACTCCCCGGCCGCGAGGTTGACGTTGACGAGCGACTGGAGGCTGCCGCCGGGCTCGTCGTCGTTGCACGCGACCTCGGTGCCCATGCAGTCCGAGAGCACGGTGAGGATCGTGTCGATGTCCGATCCGAGGGTGTCGATCGTGTAGAGGCCGGCCATCGGCGCGGTGAACTCGTAGATGAACTCCTCGGCGTTGCCGCCCATGATCGCGCAGCTGGCCATGAAGGCATCGCCGGCGCCCGTGTTGTCGCCCATCACGGTCTGCGGGACGGTGTTGCCCAGGTTCTGGTCGACGCAGTCGAACATGCTGCCGGTGTCGGTACCGGTCGGGTCGTCCGTGGTGGTGCCGGTGGTCGGGTCGTCCGTGGTCGTCCCGGTGTCCGTCGTGCCCTCGGTGTCGGTGTCACCGGTGGTCCCGGTGGTCGTCATGTCGTCGTCGTCGTCGTCGTCGTCGTCGTCGTCGTCGTCGTCGTCGTCGTCGTCGCCCATGGTGGTGTCCATGTTGTCGTCGTCGTCGTCGTCGTCACCCATGGTGGTGGCGTCGTCGTCGTCGTCGTCGCCCATGGTGGTCATGGTCATGGTCGTCGGGAGCGAGGTCACCTGCATGGTGTCGCCGCCGCCGGTCGACGTGTCGTCGTTGGACCCGTCGTCGGTGGTGTCGTCACCCGGGCAACCGGTCAGCAGCGCGACGCCGCACGCAAGCGATGCGATGAAACTGTAGTTAGGCTTGGCCATGTTGTGTCAGAACCTTTGGTCTTTGAATCGTGAAGGTGCAGGAAAGGCTTGGGGACCATTGTCTGCGATGCCTCGCGTCGACGATGGATGGGTCTCTCCCGGGCCGGTTCGCCGGACCATAACAGCTTCGACTCCGGGCACAACCGCCGTTAATCCGCCTTTCGTCTCATGGCCGGCGGGCGCGGATGGCCCGCACTCGCCTCGCCCGGATATCGCGACGCGCGCCGCCGGTGAGCGCCCCCACCAATTGCCGATGTCGTGATCGCAGGGGGCGGACCCCCCCGCGCGGCATCCTTGGCCGTCAACGTCGCGGCGCGGGAGGTTCCACAGTGCGCGTCAACGCAGCCCCGATGACGGCTACCGCCTCGTCGAGCGGACCGCGGGCTTTGCGACGACCGTGCCCGAAGACCTGACGTGAGAGTACAGCCGCGGACAACAGCTGCCCCACGAGCACACGTGCGCTCGCTTCGAGGTCGTGTCCTGCGGCGATGCGACCCGCCTCCTGGTGGCGTGCGAGACGACGCACGAGGCGCTGGACCCGAACGGTCTCGAGTCGCTTGCTGACGGCCTTGCGGATCCCCGCGTCGACCAGCCCGCGCGCAATCGCGATCCGCACGAACTCGCCCTCTCGCGTGAGCTGGTCGAGCTCGTCGTGCATCGCGCGACGCAGGTCCGCACACACGTCGGGAGCGAGCTCCGCGCTGGTCGGATCGCGCGTGGGTTCCGCGTCGAGGACCGCGCGCAGCAGTCCGTCTTTGCCGCCAAAGTAGCGGTGGATGAGGCTCTCACTGCAACCAGCTCGCTCGGCGATCGAGCGCGTCGTCGCCGCGTCGTAGCCGACCTCGGCGAACACCTTGCGGGCTGCGGCGAGCAAGCCGTCCTCGCGGCGTCCGCGGTCGTACATTCGCTTGGTCGGTTTGTCGACGAGCGTCACGATGGATGACCGTCATCATCGCGACCACGCTGGGATTGATCAACTCGCGGGTGCCGCTCAACAGGAACGACGCCCTCCGTGGCCGGTCACCTGCGCGGGGCGGCGTCGGGACAGCAGAGCACGGCGGACGAGGACCCAGCCGGCGATCGTGATCACGGTGACGCCGAGCCACGCGACCTGAGCCAGCGTGCTCGACCCGCCCGCGTCCTGGACCGCCTTGAGCGCAAGGCCGCCCGCCATCAGGCCGACGATGTAGGGCAGGGCATAGCGGACAAAGAACGTTCCTCGACTCATGGCGAACTCCTCCGGCGCTGCGATGTCGCGCCCGAGCGGTTAACTGCGCGACAGGGCCCCGTCGATCACGTGCGGCAACACTTTTTCGCGATGATTCGCGCGCCGCCACTGATCGAAGGGGTGGGGCAGCGCAGTAGGCGGGGCAGGAGAAGGAGACACCACCATGTACCTGTTGATCGTTGCCACCTTGTTGGCCGTCGTCGGCGGCGCCAATGTCCTGTTTGCGTTCGTTCAGCCGCCCGCGGCGATCGAGCCGATGTTCGATGGCTTTTCCCGCCGGATATGGTTCATCGTCTCGTTTTTGCCCGAGAACAAGCGAGTGATGGTGGCGCGGCTGCTCACCGGGCTCGTTCTGCTCGCAGCCTCCGTGTTTGCAGGATCGGTCTGGCTGACGCGGTAGCGCGCGCCCGGTTGTGGGGGCCGGGTCGGTGCGGGATGCTGGGGCCCGGTGGCGGAGCGGCCTCAGACCGATCCCGGGCGGGAGCCCGAGGGCGAACCCGAGGCTACGCTCGTCGATGGCTCGCCCGAGCCCGCCAAGGCGCTCGCCCCCGGGCAACGGGTCGGGCGCTACTTTCTGCTCGAGCCGCTGGGGCGCGGCGGCATGGGCGTGGTCTATCTCGGCTACGACCCGGAGCTGCATCGGCGCGTCGCGGTCAAGGTCCTGCACGAGCGGGAAGGCGGCTCGCTCGTCAACCCTCGACGGCTGCTGCGGGAGGCTCAGGCGCTCGCACAGGTCAGTCATCCCAATCTCGTGCAGGTCTACGACGTCGGGACCGTCGATGGGCGCGTGTTCATGGCGATGGAGGTCGTGCCCGGGCGGTCGCTGGCCAAGTGGTTTCGGGAGCGACCGTCGTGGCGCGAGGTCCTCGAGGTGATGGTCGCCGCGGGCCGGGGGCTGGTTGCCGCGCACGCGGCCGGGATCGTTCATCGGGACTTCAAGCCCGGCAACGTGGTGCTCGGCGAGGACGGCAGCGTGCGGGTGCTGGACTTCGGGCTCGCGCGGGTGGGGGCCGAGGTCGACGGCGACAGCACCCGCAGCAGCAGCGCATCGATCGAGCTCCCGCCGGAGGTCGCCTCCGAGCTCGCCTCGGAGCGCTCGGATGAAGACGACGAGCCGCTGACCCGCGGCACGGTGGTCGGCACGCCGGCGTACATGGCCCCCGAGCAGCACGTCGGCGAGGTCGCCACGGTCAAGAGCGACCAGTACGGCTTTTGCGTCGCCCTGTATGAAGGCCTGTACGGGCACCGGCCGTTTCCTCGCGTGCCGATTCCGAAGCTGGCGCGGCTCAAGCGGCAGGCCCGCCTGCGTGAGCCTCCGGAAGGCGTGCGGGTGCCGGGCTGGTTGCGACGGGTGGTGCTCAAGGGGTTGTCCGCCGATCCGGCGGAGCGCTTTGCCTCGATGGACGCGCTGCTGGAGCGCCTCGAGGTCACGCCCACCGCAACCAAGCTGCGGCGCGTGGGGGCGGTCGGGATCGTGGGCGTGGTGGGCGTCACCGCGTGGGCGGCCGGACGCAGCGAGGCGGGTCCTTCTCCCTGCGAACAACCCGATGCCGCGCTGGCCGACGTGTGGAGCGACGCCCGAGCCGATCGCATCGAGGCTGCGTTCGAGGGCACGGGACTGGGCCACGCGGGCGACACGTGGCGCAACCTCCGGCCGATCCTCGAGGAGTACGCCAGCGACTGGATCGCGATGCGGGGTGAAGCGTGCCGGGCGACGCACGTCGAGGGGCGCCAGTCGGGGGCGCTGCTCGACCTGCGCATGGCGTGCCTGGATCGCCGCCGCCTCGAGCTCGACGCGGTGCTCGCCCTCTACGAATCCCCCGATCGCGCGTTCGTGCTGCGGGCGGCCGACGGCGTGGGTGGGTTGCGTTCGCTGGCGCGATGCGCCGATGCCGAGGCGCTCAACGTTGCGATTCCGCCGCCAGACTCGGCCAAGGACCGCGAGGCTGTCGACGAGGCGCTGCGCTGGCTCGCCGAGGCCGAGGCACTCGAGGTCGCCGGGCAGCACGCGGCAGCGGAGCGTCGCGCTCGGGCGGCCCTGGCCGAGGGGCAGCGCATAGACTACCGCCCGCTCGTCGCCGAAGCGACGCACGTGCTCTCCACGACCCTCGACAACGACCCGGCCGCCGCGGAGCAGGCCGCCCGCGATGCCATCGCACTGGCTGCGGAGGTCCGCGACGACCGATTGCTGCGCAGCGGGCTACGGCGCCTGATGTTCGAGGTGGGGCTGGGGCGGGGGCGGTTCGACGAGGCGACCGGGATCGCGATGACGGCCGAGGCGGTCTGGCGACGCAGCGGGCTGGATCCCGAGGCAAGCGCGACCCTACAGGCCGACCTCGGATCACTGGCGGCGGCGCGCGGGGATCCGGAGGCGGCGCGCAAGCACTTCGAGCGATCGCTTGCGGCGCTCGATGCCGAGAACGCCACGATCCCCCGGCGCATCGTCGTGTCCGCCGGCGCCGCCGCGGCATTGATGCAGCAGGGGGCGTGGGACGAGGCCCGGGAAGCATTCACGCGCGTGCGCGAGTTGGGCGTCGACCTCTACGGTCAGCGCAACCCGTACGTCGCCGACGTCGACCTCAACCTCGGGCAGATCGCGGCGGCGGTCGGCGACACCACGGCGGCCAACCGGGCCCTCGAGAGCGCGCTCGAGGTTCTCGAAGTCGACCCCTCGCAGCACGCGGCTCGCTTGGCGCTGGCGTACTGCAGCTACGGCGGGATTGCGATCGTCGAAGGCCGTCCCGCAGCCGCCCGTGCTCGGGCTCGGCGTGCCCTCGAGCACCTGGAGGCGATCGGCGAGCCGGAGGGGCCGCTGTCGGCCGCGGCCCACGACGTGCTCGGTACGGCCGCGGGGTTCGAAGGGCAGACTCGCGAGGCGCTCGAACACCATCGCATCGCGCTCGCGCGTGCGACCGCTGGATTCGGCGCCGGCTCCCCGAACGAGGCGGTTTCGCGTGTCCACCTCGCCGAGAGCCTCGCGCTCTCCGAAGCCTGGTCCGAGTCCGAGCGCGAGCTCGAGCAGGCCGAACCGGTGCTGGCGGACGTGTTCGGACGCGAGGGAGAGCACTTCGCCGAGCTGCTCGTGACCCGCGGGGCGCAGCGGCTGGCGGCGTCGCGCCCCGATGCTGCGTGCGACGATCTACAGCGGGCTCTCTCGGGATTGCCGCCGGGGGACCTGGTGGTCACCGCGCGGGCTCGGCTGCGTTTGGCGCGGGCCCTCGAAGCGCTGGGCGATCGTGAGGCCGGTCTGCCGCACGCTCGAGAGGCGCGGCGGATCTCGGCGGCGCTCGAGCTGTCCGCGCTGACGTCCGAGATCGATGTCTGGCTGGGCGAGCCGGCCCCGTAGCGGGGCGCTCGGGGGCGGTGTGGCGGCCTCGCGACGAGCGTCCAGATGCGCTGTAGGCTTGGACGCGTGCAGTCGTCCAAGAGCCTGCTGCTGTGGGGCACGCTCGGTCTTGCCGCCATGATCGGCTTCGTCGTGCTCGCGCGCAGCCAGCACGCGGGGCGCAGTGCCCCGCCGACGATCCCCGTCACGGCACGCGGTGATCTGGCGCAGACCGAGACCACGACGATCCAGATCTTCGAGAAGGCCGCGCCTTCGGTCGTGTACATCACGACGCTCGAGCGCCAGCGCGCGAGCCGGTTCTCGATGAACGTGCAGGAGATTCCGCGGGGCACCGGGTCGGGATTCGTCTGGGACGAGCACGGCCACATCGTGACCAACTTTCACGTGGTCGCGGAGGGCAACGCCTTTCGCGTCTCGCTCGCGGACCAGTCGTCGTACGAAGCCAAGCTCATCGGCGCCGACCCGAGCAAGGACCTCGCGGTGCTCGAGGTCGAGTCGGCAGCCTTGACCCCGCTGCCGGTGGGCACCAGCGGCGATCTGCGCGTCGGTCAAAACGTCTACGCGATCGGCAATCCCTTCGGCCTCGATCATACGCTGACCACGGGCGTGGTCAGTGCACTCGGGCGGGAGATCAAGGCGCGCAACAACCGTACGATCGAGGATGTCGTTCAAACGGATGCCGCGATCAATCCCGGGAACTCCGGGGGCCCGCTGCTCGACAGCGCCGGGCGACTCATCGGGGTGAACACGGCGATCTACTCGCCATCCGGGGCGAGCTCCGGTATCGGTTTCGCGGTCCCCGTCGACACGGTGCGGCGCGTGGTTCCGCAGCTGATCGCGTACGGCAAGGTCATCAAGCCCGGGCTCGGCGTCAGCCTGGTCGCGGACGCCACGGCGGCGCGGCTCGAGCTACCGGGTCCCATGATCGCGAGCGTGCAGGCGGGCAGCCCCGCCGAGCGTGCCGGGCTGCGCGGGCTGTCCGAAGGGCGGTTCGGCAAGATCGTCATGGGCGACGTCATCACGCACCTCGACGGCGAGCGCACGCCCAACGCCGATGCACTGCTCGGGGCACTGGAGAAGCGCGAACCCGGTGACGTCGTGACCGTCACGCTGCGGCGTGGTGGCAGTCAGCGCGAGGTCAAGGTCGAGCTCGCGCGCGTGCAGTGACGATCACTTGCCCAGCCACAGCGCGCCGAGGGTGGTGGCGTCGAGGGTCTTCGCGGCTTCGCCCCAGGTGCCGGCCAGTGGCGCGGCTGCCTTGGCCTTCGAGTCGATCACGACCGGGGCGTAGGCGGCCGCATGGTCGAGCCCGTCCGGTCCGACCGTGACCACGTACATGAGCGTCAGCAGCGGGTCCAAGCCGTCGGGGCAGTCACAGGCGAGGGCGGCGTCGGCCAGCTTCTTGCCGAGGACGCTGCAGCGCGCATCGGGGGCCGTGGTGGCGACGGATGCGAACGCCTGTTCGAACGCGGGGCAGTCCGCGGGCAGGGCGGCGCGGACCTTCTGTGCCAGCTTCATCGCGCGTTCGGAAGGGTCGAGCGGGGACAGCTCCGAGGCGAGCTCGGCGTAGCGCTTTGCGTCGCGAGGAGCGGGTGGGGTGTCGTCGGGCTTGGTGGCGAACACGACCAGGCCGTGGTTGGCGTCGACCGCCGACAACCCGGCGAGGACCTCTTGCACCCGGTCCAGCGGGGTGTCGCCGGTGACCGAGAGGCTCCAGCGCGGCGTGGTGCCATCGGTGGGCGTGCGGCCGAGCACGAGTGCAAGCCGCTCGGCGAGCGACCGCGCGCCGGAGGAAGCGCCTGCGATCCTCGTCGTGGTCGCGGTGAGCTCGATCTTGACCAGGCCGCTGGGGGCTTCGGTCTTCGTGGTGTCGACGGGGGCGGCTGGGATCGCGGCAGAGATGGAGCGTCCTTCCCACGCGCAGTAGCCCCACAGTTCCTGCTCGAGCGCCTGGTGGTAGGCATCGCCGCACTCAGCGGCGTCGGACTTGGTGTCGGACTTGGTGTCGGACTTGGCCTCGGACTTGGCCTCGGACTTGGCCTCGGACTTGGCCTCGGACTTGGCCTCGGACTTGGCCTCGGACTTGGAGTCGCACGCGCCGACAGCGGTGAACGACAACAAGGCGGCGAGACCGACTCTGCGAGGCGACATGGGGCGCACCATAACCCCGTCGGACCTGCTATGCCTGCGGCGATGATCATCGTCGGAGCAGGCCGAGTCGGGACGGCATGGGCGCAGCGAGGGCAGGCGCGCGGCGTCCCTCACACCCTCGTGACCCGCCGCGACGGCTGGGAAGCAATTGCCAAGTCCGACGCTCCGATCGTGCTCGCCGTTCGCAACGACGATCTCGCTCCGGTCGTCGAGCGCATCGAGCCGAAGCACCACGCTCGCCTGGTGTTCACCCAGAACGGCATGCTGCGCCCGTGGCTTGCGTCCCGCGGACTGGAGAATGCCACCCGTGGTTTGTTGTTCTTCGCCGTGCCTTCCCGCGGTGCGCCGCTCGAGCCCGGCGGTGAGTCTCCCTTCGTCGGCCCGCAGTCGCAGGCGGTCGTCGACTGGCTCGGGAGCATCGAGGTGCCCGCGACCGTCACCACACCGGCAGCCTTCGCGGAGACCGAGCTCGAGAAGTTGATCTGGAACTGCAGCTTCGGCCTGCTGTGCGAGCACACCGCGAAGCCGGTCGGGGCGATCGTCGAGGAGCACGACGAGCTGCTGTCCCCGCTGATCGACGAGCTGCTCACGGTCGGCATGCCGGCGTTCGGTCTCAGCCTGACGCCCGCGGCCCGCGAGGCGATGAAGGACCGCCTGCGGGACTATTCGCGCTCGATTCCCAGCTATCGCGGTGCCGTCAAAGAGTGGCCATGGCGCAATGGATGGTTCGTTGCCGAGGCGAACGAGCCGGGCCTGCACGAGTCGCTGCTCGAGTCCACCGGCCACCACCGACCGTAGCGGCGATGCTCCGGCTTTGATGGGGCGCGCTCGCTCACGGTGGAACGAGTCGGTCCGGATCGGCGAAGTACAGCTCCGCGAACTTTCGCAGCTGGGTCCGACCAAGCCTCGCCTCGGGCGTCGGCGTCTCCCCATAGTTGCGTGCCGCCTTCTCGACGAGCTCGCGGACCCGCAGGCAGGTGGCGTGCGGCAGCGCGACCCGACAATTCGGGGGGTCCGCCCCGACCATGGCGCTCGCAACGGCGAACTGTGCCGACGCCAGCTGCACCGGCATCGCGCCTGAGCGCTCCAAGATGCCGAGCGCACGCTCTGCTGGAGACAACGCCGCCTCCGGGTTGTCCGCGGTGAGCAGCGACGTCGCCAGTCCGTTGAGCGCGTCGGCAACCCGTGGGTGGTCGGGTCCCAGTGCCTTGGCGCCCGCGTCGGCGGCCGCCCGGTAGTGCGCGATCGCGGCGTCGAGCTGCGCCTTTGACCGATCGGGGTCCCGCGTGGCGGCCGAGCGCGCGGCTTCGATCGAGCCGAGATGCGTCCGCGTGACGATCGTGAGCAGGGCGTCCGGCCCCACGGCGGCGTCCGCCAGCGCGTAGGCGCGCGTCAGCGAATCGTACGCATCGTCCATCGAGCCCGCCGACCACTGCGCCAGTGCCAGGGTGTCGAGCGCCTGGGCATAGAGAGGATGCGTTTCCGACGTGGCCTGCCGCTGCTGCTCGGCCGCCTCGGTGAGGTGCTCCACCGCTTCGGCGAGCCGGCCCTGCATCTGCGCGACGCTGCCGAGCGTCGTCGCGTTCATCGCGAGATTGTGAGGCGCGGCGGACCCGGCGTGCATGATGGTGCGCGCGAGCTCCAGCTCTCGCTGTGCGCCCTCCAGATCGCCGGTCAGCATCAAGATGCCGCCGAGGGTGTTGCGCGCCACGCCGATGTCGGAGTGTTGAGCTCCGACGGTGCGCTCGCCCTCCTCGATCGCGTCGCGCACCATGGCCTCGGCCTCGGCGTAGCGCCCCTGCCGGTACCGAATCGAACCGAGGTTGTGGAGAATCGCACCCACGCGCGCTTGGGCTTTGGGAGTGCGCCGCGCGTCGTCGAGGGCGGCGGAGAGCCGGCGCCCGGCTTGTTCGAAGTCTCCGATCGCCTCCAGGCCGATCGCGGCCTGGATCTGCTGGAACACCGCGAGGTCGTCTCGCACGGCGCGACGGAGCTGAACCGCGTCGGCGTGGCCGACCCATGCCCGCGTCTGCTCGGCGTCGTGCAGGAAGTAGCCGTAGCCCTGCGAGAGAAAGCCTGCGGCACGAAGCGCGACGTCGGACAGCTCGAGCTCACTGGCCGCCCAAAAGGCCTCCGCGAGCATCTCGACGCCGGCTTCGGCCTCGCCGTTGAGCAGACGGGCCTGGCCCTCGTAGGCCATCGCTTCGGCTCGCAGCGGGGCAAACGCGAGCGCCTTGGCGGCCGCGTGGGCCCGTGTCGCCGGCTCGACCATGCGCGAGACCAGTCCCGCGCGTCCGAGTGCACCGACGAGCGCCAGCTCCTGCCGAATCTCCTCCACCGGTCCCTCCAGATCCTCGGGGGGCTCGGCGACCAGCGTGGCGTTGCGACACTCCTTGGGCGAGCCGAGCCGATCGACCAGGCCGAGCGCGCGGTCCACCGTGGTGGCTTCGGCCTGACTCAGGGTCTCGATCAGCGCAGTGGCATCGCGACGCCACTGGGCGAGGCAGCTCCGCGTTGCCAGCAGGTCGGGCGCTTCCCGGCGCTTGGTCGACGCGCGACACACCTCGGTCCGTTCGGCTCGCCAGCCATCGACGCCGGCGTTCATGCGCTGGGCGACTTCGTCCCACGTCGAGCCGGCGTGCACGACCTCGGTCGCCTCGAACGCCGCACGCCCTCGGTCGATCGTCTCGGTGCTCCACGCGTGATCGAGCTTCGCCGTGATCGAAGCGCACGGGTCGGGGGAAGGGGAGAGCGAGCTGCCGGCCACGGCAAGCGTACCGATGGCCCCGATGCCTGCCACCCAAGGCCAACGCGCACGGCCCCGTGCCCGGACGACTGCGGCCAGCAGCGCGTCCATGTCGGCGTAGCGATCGTCGGGCTCGCACGCCAGGCCGCGGACGAGCACGGGACGCAGGCGCCGAGGAATCGCGGCGAGCCGCTCCGGTTGTGGTCCTTGCCGGGCACGTTCGGGCAGCACCAGCCACGCAACGTCGTCGCCGAACGGGCGCCCCGAGGCCAGCGCCTCGAACAGCGAGACACACCACGAAAACTGGTCGGCCTTGGCCGAGGCGAGTCGACCGAGCGCCTGCTCGGGAGCCATGTAGGCGGGTGTTCCGAGCTGTGCGCCCGTCTTGGTGATCCGATCGGTCGGGTGATGATTGCTCGAGCGGTTGGCAGTCTCGGCGGCGGAGGGACCGCTGAGGGGACCGTCGGCGGATGCATCCGAGTCGGAGGTCGACGGGGCAGCCGTGGTCTTCGCCAGCCCGAAGTCTGCGACCTTGATCCGGGGGCGGCCGTCCGGGTCGGCGACCAGCACGTTGGTCGGCTTGAAGTCGCGGTGGATTACGCTCGCTCGGTGGGCTGCGGCGAGTCCCTGACCGGCCGCCACGAACGCGTCGAGCACCTCGGGCACGGAGCGCAAACCCGCAGCCAGCCAGGTGTGCAGCGTTGGACCTTCGACGAGCTCCATCGCGATGAACGTCTGACCTTCCCACTCGCCGACGTCGTAGACCTGCACGATGTGTGGATCGCTGAGGGCAGCGAGGGCGCGCGCCTCTCGACGCAGCCGGGCCGTGGCCGCGCCGCGATGGAGGACTTTGAGGGCGACGTCGCGCTCGAGCCGAGGGTCGTGCGCGCGGTAGACCACCCCCATGCCGCCTTCGCCGAGCTTGTCGCCCAGGCGATAGCGATCCAGCGTGATCGGGGCGACGTCCGTTCCGGCGAGGCGTCGACGCAGGCCCGCGAGCATTTGGCGCGCCTGCAGGTCGTCGGGCTCGTCCGCGAACGCGGCTCCGAGTCCGGCGTCGGATGAGGGCGGACCCGGCAGCGTGCTCGCGTCACCATCCACCCCCGACATCGCAACGAGCGTATCAGCCCCCACAGCAATGCTCGCTGGTACCGATTGTCGTCGCTGGACCCCAGGCCTCGGCCGTTAGGTTCGTGGGTTCTCAGCGCCTCGAGTGGCCGGAAATCGGGCGCTTTTCTTGATTGTGCCGGCCAGCCGACCGAGCATTGTGACCATGAGGACGCGAGAGATCATCTTGGCTTCGATTCTTGGTCTGACGTTCGGCTGTGCCGGCGACGACAGCTCGGACGACGGTGCCGACACCGGCGGCGAGACCGAGGGGACCACGGCCG
>JGI12316J15310_10000105_pt49 | contig 13322 bp, 11 predicted proteins | sample MarCyaLeptolynsp_FD_15310 | JGI IMG/M metagenome (IMG submission 15310)
GCGGCCTGCTCCGCCATCACCCGTCCGAGCAGCGATCGCCCGACCGCGGCGACCTTGGCCTGACCCGACGTCTCGAGCTCTGCGATCGCCGATTCGAGCAGCGGGATGGCGGCTTCGCCCTGGCCGAGCCTCCAGCGCGCCTTCGCGACGGCGAGTCGAGCGGAAGGGGTGTGCAGCGGATCTCCGAGCGACTCGGTGATCGCGAGCGCTTGCTCGAACTTCTGGAGCGCCTCGCTCGGTTTGCCCTTGGCCAGCAGCGCCTCGCCGACGGCCGAGATGGTGACGGCGAGATCGATATGCTCCTCGGGCAGCGCGGCTCGCTGGATCTCGAGCGCCTCCCGCAGGATCTCGAGCGCTCGATCGGGGCGTTCGAGCTCGAGCTCGATCCGTCCCAGGTTTGCGAGGCTGACCGCAAAGACCGGGTGTTGACGCCCGTGCGCTGCCTCGAGAATGGCGGCCGAACGCTCCAGGACCGCCCGGGCCGCGGTCGGGTCGCCGGCTTCCCTCATTACCAGCGCGAGGTTGCCGAGCGATCGCCCGATGTCCGGGTGGTCGGGACCGAGGCGCAACGCGTTGAGATCGATGCTTCGCTCGAGGAGCTCGCGTGCCGCAGCAAAGTCGCCTTTGCGAAACTGAACCTGCGCGAGGTTGGACAGCGGCGTCGCCAGATCGGGATGCGAGCTCCCGTATGCCCGCTCCATGATCGCCAGCGACTGGTTCCACGACTCGGCGGCGTCGCTCAGCCCCGACGACTTGATCTGGACGTTGCCGAGCAAGTTGAGGCTGATGGCGAGCTCCGGATGCTCGGGGCCCAGCACACGTTCCTTGATCCGAAGCGCGCGCTCGAGTCGGCGCCGTGCCTCGTCGAGATTGCCGCGGGACGACTCGAGCATACCGAGGCGGTCGTCGAGCGCGGCACCGACCAGCTCGTCGGAAAGACCCAGCCGGCCGATCAGGGTCTCGGACCAACGCATCCACACCTCGGCCTCCTTTGGCCGGCCCTGCCGGTAGCCGATGAGCCAAGCGAGCTCGGCCGCCGCGTGCGCGACGGTGGGCTCGTCTCCGTTGGCCGTCCCGAGGAACACCGCATCGACGAGATGACGCTGCGCGTCCTCGAACTTGCCCTCCTCCACGTCGAGCAGTCCCAGACGGTACAGCGCCCACGCCCGTACGCCGCTGTCGGGCTTGTCTTCCGTCTCCGCGACCACGCCCTCGATGAGCGACCGGGCCTCCGCGTACTTGCTGAGAATGTCGAGCCGCTCGGACTGGCGGACCCTCTCGTGGAGCGAAGACTCGGCGCGTCGTTTCGCGACGTCGCCACGCAGCGATCGTCGCACCAGGGCGGCCTCGTCGGTGCAGTGCTCGATGGGCTCGAGCGAGCCGACGACCAGCGTGGCCCCGATGATCGTCGCCTTGTCGATTTCGTCGAGCGCCCCGACCGTCCCCTGTAGATCGGTTCGGCGCTCCGCGAGGCACTCGAGCGCCTGCTCGGTGTCCACCGTCGCCGTCCCGAGCACGCGCTCGCGGCAGACGCTCTGCGCAAGCTCCGACCACTGCGCGGCGTAGGCGTCCAGACGCGGCTCGATCGCATCCGCGGTCCCCTGAGCATACGGAACGCCGGTGGACATCAAACGCTCGCGGATCCGCACGGCCGCGTCCTCGTTCCAGATGAGCCCCGCCGCCTGCCCGTCGCGCTCACACTGCGCAAGCAGCCGACTGCGGTGCGCCTGCCAGCCGCCGACGCCAACCACGACGGCCAGCACACCGCCGCCCACGGCGAAGGCACGGTTGCGGGCGCGAAGCGGATCCCGCCGCAGCGCCGCAACGAGCTCGTGCATCGACGGCCACCGTTCGACGCTCTCGCTGCACAGACCGCGCTCGGTCGCGGTACGGATCGCCACGGGGACGCCCCGATCACTCGGAGGGTCCTCGCGCTCCCCCGCCAGTACCGCCGCGGCCAGCGACGCGAGCGAGTCCCCCGAAAACGGGCGCTTGCCGAACAACCCCTCCCACAGCGTGACGCAGAAGCTGAACTGATCGCTGCGTGCGTCGAGCTCCCTGCCCGCGATCTGCTCCGGGGACATGTACGCGGGCGTTCCGGCCACCGCGCCCTTGCGGGTCAGCTCGAGGGCGAGGGCGTTGGTGGTGGGCTGCATTGCCTCGCTCGACGACAACGACTCCGCTTCCGGCTCGACGTCGCGATCGGGGCGCACGAGGCCGAAGTCCATCACGCGGACGCGGCCCTCGTCGTCGATCATCACGTTGTCGGGCTTGAAGTCGCGGTGAATGAGACCGCGGTCGTGCGCGGCGGCGAGACCGGCCCCGGCCTGTGCCATCACGTCACACACCGCCCGCCAGGGGTGCGGCCCCTCGGCGAGCCAGGCTTGCAGCGTCTTGCCCGTGACGAACTCCATTGCCACGAACACGCGGCCAAGCTGATGCCCGACGTCGTACACGCTCACGACGTTGGGGTGGTTGATGCGGGCTGCGCCCTGCGCTTCGCGGAGTAGTCGCTGCTGGTCGGGATCGAGGGCCGCCGCGGTTGGAGCGGCACCGATGTCGTCGTCACCGAAGAGCGCCTGCATGACGTTGCCCCGGGCCTTGGCAACGCGCGGGGTCGTGCCTCCGGACTCGGCGTGGAGCACCTTGACGGCGACCTTGCGATCGAGCTCCGGGTCGTAGGCCGCATAGACGACCCCCATGCCGCCTTGGCCGAGCTTGTCGACGATGATGTACCGCCCGATGCGCGCACCAGGATCGGCCGCCTCGGGGTTGGCACCAGTGCCCGGGGTGGTGGCCCCGATCCCGATCTCAGTGCTGTCGTTGGACGTCACCGCTGGTCGAAGTGTGCCACGCCCGGGGGCGCGAGCAGGTCATCGGGCGGTTCCGATGACCTGCCGGGCCTCGGGGGCGCCACCTCACAGCTCCGTCATACCACCGTCCACGATGTACTCCGAGCCCGTGACGAAGGACGCGTCCTCCGAGAGCAAGAACGCGGCCACGGCCGCGACCTCATCTGGACGACCGAATCGTCCGAGCGGAACCTGGCTGAGCACCTGCTGCGCAAAGCCCTCGATCGCCTCGGCCGGCATGCCGGTCCGCGCGAAGAAGTTGCTCTCGATCGGGCCCGGGCTCACCGCGTTGACGCGAATCGAGCGCGGCGCGTACTCGCGAGCCAGCACGCGCGTCACGGTGCGGAGTGCTCCCTTGGTCGAGGCGTAGACCGCCGCACCGGCCATGCCGAGCGTTCGAGCCACCGAGGTGTTGAACACGACGGCAGACCCGTCGTTGAACAGCTCGTCCAGGGCGCGAACCTGCAGCAACGGACCGCGAACGTTGACGGCATACTGGGCATCGAACTCCTCCGCGGTCACGTCGGTCACCGGCTGGAAGCGCCCGAGCCCGGCGTTGAGAAAGGCCCCGTGCAACGAGCCCAGCTCACTGCGCACCGCCTGGGCCAATGCCGAGACGGCGGCGGGGTCGGAGGCGTCATTGCGCAGGGTGGCCACCCCGAGTTCTTTCGCCGCAACGTCGAGTCGCTCTGCGTTGGTGCCAGTGACGAGGACCTTGGCGCCCTCGGACTTGAGTCGCTTGGCCGTTGCGAAGCCGATGCCGCTGGTGCCGCCGGTGACGAGGATGTTCTTTCCGTTGAATCGAGACATGGTCTTGGTCTTCTCTTGAGTTGGTCGGGTGAGAAAAAGGGAATTAATGACCGATCGGTCACTAATTGGGCAAAAAAATCACTTCAGTCCGGCGAGGGCCATTTCGACGGTTTCCAGCGCTGCGGCCTTGGTCATGCCGAGCTTGCCGCGGACCTGTAACCCATCGATCATCGTGGTGAGCCAGCGGGCCCCCGCGTCCGGGTTGAGGTCGGGCCGGAACTCCCCGGCCTCGATGCCGGCGGCGATCAGGCGCGCGTAGATCTTTTCGAGGCCGCGCTCCTGCTGGCGCAGACGGGCCCGCAGCTCGTCGTCGTGCGGGGCGAGCTCGACCGTACAGTTGACGGCCATGCACCCGCGACGAACGCCCTGGCATGTGGCCATCGTCACGATGTTGACGAGCCAGTTGCGGAGTACCTCGGCGGGCGAGCCCTCCCTCGCCGCGACGTCGAGCGCGCTGCGGCCCTGCTCGAGGTAGCGGTCCAGCGCGGTGAGGAACAACTGGCGCTTATCCCCGAACGCCTTGTAGAGGCTGCCCTTGGCCAGGCCGGTGGCCTCGAGCAGGTCGGCCATCGAGGTCGCCGCGTACCCGTGCTCCCAGAACGCACCAAGCGCGCGGTCGAGGACCTCGTCCTCGTCGAACTCTCTGGGGCGTCCAGCCACGGAGACACCCTAACATTCGGAACCGATTGGTCAACAATCAATCGAAAAGTTTTATAACGTCCCGGTGGGGGCCCGCCCTAGGGCTCGACGTCGCGCTCGGAGCGGTTTCGGAGCGCCAGTCGCTGCTCGCGTCGGTGCCGGGCGTCCGCGGCTCGGCGGCGGTCCTCGGCCGTCTCGGCGAGCAGCGGAACCACGGGTCGGGGGCGACCGTGCAGGTCCAGACTGACGAAGGTGGTGTACGCCTTCATCGCCCGCTGCATCTCGCCGGTCTTGGGGTCCTCGCTCCAGATGCTGACCCCACACTCGAGACTGGTGCGGAACACGGCGTTGACCTGACTTCGCAGGATCACGATGTGAGCCAGCTTGATCGGCAGCAGGAAGTGCACCGCATCGATCGACGCGGTGACGACGTCCGTCCGGGTGTGGCGCTGCGCCGAGATCGCCGAGCACATGTCGATCCAGCTGAGCACCTGGCCGCCGAAGACGTTGCCGAGCGCGTTCGCGTGCGGGGGCAGCACCAACTGAGTCATCTCGACGCGCGACGCCGAGACTGGACGCGGGGACGGAGCGTTCACCCGCGGGAAGATAGCCGAAACCGCGCCAGCGGCTACGGAAAGCAGGTCAGCCACACGAGCAGGCGCTCGCTGTCCGCTTCGGTCACGCCGCCGACGGGCGGCATCGTGGGCACGCTGCCGTCCGGCGGCACGGTGCGCGCGAGGATCCGGTCGGCCCAGTCCTGGGCGCCTTCGCGGGTATCGAACACGACGTCGACGGGCGCGTTTTGTCGTTCCTGGACCTGCGAGCCGTGGCAGCCGTCGCAGTAGGTCGCCAAAAAACCGCGGCCGAAGGTGTCGTAGGTCACCGTCGGCGCCTCTTCGCAGCGCAGCTCGCCGCCATCTTCGGAGTCGGCTTCGCTCGCCCCGTCCGTTGTCTCGTCCTCGCCGTCACAGCCCGCACCGAGGGCGCACGCCAGCAGGAGCGCCGCGACGGCTCTCACCCGAGCAACCCCGCAATCGGGCTCGCGCCGCTGCGCAGGTGCTCGGCCGGATCCACGTCGCCGAGGGCGAGCAGCGAAGCGCCGAGCGCATCGGAGGGGATGCCGGGCTGCGCGTTGTCGGGGTTGCCGCCGGCATCGACACCGATGCCGGTGTACAGCGACGTATAGCCGCCGAACATTCGGTCCGTCGCGATCCCCGGGCCGATCAGCATCATCGAGGTGTAGGGCCAATGGTCGCGCCCGCCGGTGCCGTTGTACGCGGGCGTGCGCGCCATCTCCGACGTCACGACCACGATCGTATCGTCGGCGAGCGGCGTGCCGTCGGGACCCGGCGTCGTGGCCAACGTCGTCAGCGCGGTATCGAGGTCGGCGAAGAACGACTCGAACAAGCCGATCTGCGCGGTGTTGTCGTCGTGGGTATCCCAGATGAATCCGGTGCCCACCGTCGCGCAGCGACTGACGCCGGCGGCGAGCGCCGAGATCGCGGTCTGCAGCCGGCCGCCGAAGTCCGCCCCCGCCACGAGCCGCAGCTCGAGTGCGCTATCCGAAAGATCGCGCGCCCGGGCCAGCGCCTCCTGGTAGTCGTCGAGCCGCACCGAGTCTTCGATCCCCAGCGCGCGTGCCCTGCCCCGCTGCTCGAGAAAACGATCGACCACCCGGGCCGAAGGCGCGTCGGGAACGCGCAGCGGGTTGTCGTTGTCGACGAGCAGCGATCCGTCGATCGTCTGCTGCAGTCGCCCTTCCGCCCGGCTGACGAACACCGAGTACGGCCCGGTGAACGACGGCCCGCTCACCACCAGGTGCGGCAGCGAGGCCACGTCGCGCTGCTCGTAGCCTAAAATCGTCGCCCAGTCCGGCAGCTCCTCCGACGTCGAGCCCGTGAGCGCCACCGTCTGGCACGTCTCGTGGTTGACGCTGCGCGTGGAGACACCGTTGAGCACCGCGAGCTCCCCGTGCCGGCGCTCGAAGAAGCTGCGCGTCGTGGGGCGTCCGGGATGATCGACGAGGTCGAGACCACCGATCGTCCACGGCTCGGCCAGCGGCTCCATGTCGATGGCCTCGGCGCCGAACAGCGGAGCGAAGACGCACAGTGGATCCCAGCCGCCCTCCGCGTTGACGAACAAGAACTTGCAGCGCCCGGTCCCGCGGTTGGCGAGCACGCGCGACGTGACCCCCAGGGTTGCTACCGAGGCGGCAGCCGAGGCCAACAGCGATCGTCGTGTCAGTGTCATCGGCTTCCTCAGTACAGCAGGTGATCCGGGTCCGCGAGCACCGCGGTGACGAGCGCAACCCAGGCCTCGCGCGGGGTTTCGATGGCAAGAACGTCGGCCCAGACGCGGGTCATCGCCTCGATCTCGGGGTGGTCGGTCTCCAGGGTGCGGCTGCGGACGACGCGAACGAGCTCGACGATCTGGTCGGGCGTGGGAGGCTGGCTCAGGTCGACCCCGGCGATGTACGAGCCGAGCCGTCCGCCCACGTCCGGGTTGTCGATCGCGAAGATCGCCCCGGCCTCGGCGAGGCGACGCTGCACCAGCACGGCGCCGGTGGACACGTCCGTGGTGTCGCCGCGATCCGATCCGCCAGCCAGCGCTCGCAGCCCGAAGTCCAGACGCGTCGCCGGTCGGCCGTTGTAGGTCAGCGTGTAGCCCGACAGCGACTGCAGCGAAGACGCGAGCACGCCGACGGGCGCGACCTTTTCGTGCACGGGCTCGGGATCACCACCGAAGCGCGGGGTCCAACGCTGCCCGCGATAGCTCGGATCGGCGAGGATCGATCGGGCCAGCGAATCGAGCGTGAGGCCACCGGCGAGAAAGGCCTCCCGATGCTCCGCGAGTGCCCCCTCGTCCTCGAGCACCGCCTTGCGTCCCAGCATGCCTTCGTAGACCCGACGCACCGTGCACGCGACGAAGCGCTCGTCGCCGGCAACGTGATCCGCGAGGTCGGCGAGCCGATCGCCGGGCTTGCCGAAGAAGGCGGGCGCAGTGTCGGTGTAGATCCGCCACGCTCGTTCGAGCTCCGGTGAATACGTGGGCTGCGGCTGTTCGGCCTCGCCATACATGAAGCCCCACAGGTAGCTGGCGAACGGGTCGAGCGTGGAGTGACAGCCCTGGCACGCAGGGTTGTTGGCGATCGCATCACGGATCGATTCAGAGTCGGTCAGATCGAGGTCCGAAGGAAAGTCGATCGGCCGATCGAGATACGACTGGCACAGCAGCGCCTGCGACAGCGCGTTGGCCCGACCGCGATTGGCGTTCTCGATCGTCGACGAGTGCCGCCAGTAGACCGAGTTCATCGCGAGCACGCCAGCGCTGGGCCGCCCGTCCGTGTAACGAGCCCGTACGACTCCGGGCGGGAGCAGCGTGCCATCCTCGGCCACCGCCTCGAGCGGCCACTGCTCGAGCAGCACCGGATCGACGAGCGTCTCGGTGCTGTGCAGCAGATGGGTGAACGGCAGATCGTTGATGGCGATGTACGCGATCAGATCGAGCGGTTCTTCGCCAATCGCCCCGTGGGTGGCCGCCTGCGCTTCGTCGTAGGTGTCTTCCTCGAGCGGGTAGAAGTCGATGCGTGTTCGCCAGGCACCGGCGAACATGTCCTTCATGCGCAGACCGAACGCCGGGTCGTCGACGAAGGCTTCGACCATCGCGTCGACCGAGTCCGGATCGTCTTCGACGGCCGCGAGCTCCTCGGGCGTCGGGCGAATTCCGCGAAGGTCGAGACTGGCGCGAACGAGCAGCTCAGCCGGGCTGAGGCTGGCTCGATCGCTGCGCTCCTCCTCGACCGGCGACTCACCTTCGGTGGCCTCGTTGCAGCTCAGCGCGAGCAGACACGCGCCGAGCACCCAGGAAGGCTTCACCACGGCGAGCCCTCCCAATCGAGCAGGCTCTCGAGGTCAGCCGGCGTGATGCAGGCGGACCCGAGCGACTCGCCCCCCGCGAGGTAGGCACCACAGCCGTCGCACAACGCGTCGTCGTAGACCGGCTCCTCGGCGGACTCGGGATCCCAGACTCCGGTGTCGAACACGATGTCGTGCCAGAAGCCGACGTCGTCGCGCACGGACATTGCCCCGATCGGTTCCGAGCCGCATCCGGACAGCAGCACGAGCAAGTTGGAGAACGAGAAGGCTCGCGCCTCGCCGAGGGCCTCCCCCGCGAGTGACCCGGAGCCGCCCAGTGCGTTCGTGGAGCCGTCGGAGAAGCTGAAGATGTAGCCCTGGGCGCGAAGCTTGCCCTCGAGCAGCGCCGAGCCGGCGGCCGTCGCCTCGTCTGCGGCGTAGCGACCGACGAGCTCGAAGCCCGCTTCGGTCGCTTCGGGACCCGCCTCCCGCCGCACGCCGAGGTAGCCGGTCATCTCGAAGAAGCGACCATCGTCCGCCGCGATGCGCATCGTCGTTCCCTCGGACGACAGGGTCGTAGCCTCGAACGAGACTTCTGGTTCCACGATCGATTCGGTCGTCAGCCGACCGCCGCCGCGAAAGGTGATTCCCGTCGACGTCGTGCAGCCGCCCTCGGAGTACCAGACCGTCGTCGTCGCGGTGCCCTCGTCGAAGGTCTCCTGTTCTTCGGGACACTCGGGCTCGAGGACGGCCAGCGCCGTGTAGGCGTCGAGCACCGCGTCGGGCTGCAGCGCAACGAATGCCTGCAGCCCCGCCATGCTCGAAGCGATGGCCTGATCCATGGCCATCGCGGGCTGCTCCCCTTCCGTCTCCCCGCCGCTGTCGGCATACGGCGACGGAAGCTCCTCTTGTTCGGCTTCGTCGGTGTCGGCCTCCTCGGCCTCCGGCTCCTGGCAGCCGACCGGGCCCGCGACGAGCATCGACAACGCAATGAGTCGCAGACCCCGCATGCGCCCATCGTATCGTTGTCGCATGTGGGTCGTCGACGCGAACCGGCTGCGCCGAGGGGCCCTGGGTGGGCCGGCGCACACCATGATGTGGCTCGCTCTGATCGTCTGCGTTGCAAACTGCAGCACCTCACCGCCCGCCGCCGAGCCCGGCCCACCGGAGCCGAAGACCGCCGCATCTCCCACGTCGACGGACGCAACGCCGAAGCGCGCCAGAGCGTCCATCGTTACGGACCCCCGACTCGTGTACGCGCACGGGCACGGCTGCGTGCGCACGAACGAGGGCTTGGTCTGCTGGGGGCAAAACGACTACGGCAGCCTGGGCGCGGACAGCGACGACTGCGGTGCGCAGCGCTGCTGGCGAACACCTCGAGCGCTCGGCGGTGCGCCAGTCGACGAGGTCGCGCTCGGCTGGCGTCATCTGTGCGTGCGCCGTGGAGGGTCCGTCGCCTGTCGGGGGAGCAACGACATGCTGCAGGTTGGCCACCGCGTCGACGGGACCTGTCGCGTCACGATGGCCGGCGAGGGACGATGCAAATTCGATCTCGAGACGGGGCAGGTCCACGACTGCGAGGAAGTCGCCCCAGCATCGGTCAAATCGTTCCCGTGCGCGTCCGAGCTCGTCGAGATTCACGCCGAGAACGCAGCGTGGGTCCGCGCGTCGGACTTCGCCACCTGCATCGGTACGTCCGACGCCACGCTCTGTGCAGGATACGGATTCGGCGACCTCGCCCGCGATCTTCCGATCCAGTGCGGGCCGTTTGGCGACGAGCCGTGTGCCGCCATCCCGCACGCGCTGGACGTCGGCGCCACGGCTTCCGTGTTCGCGGGGCAAAACGGGCGATGGTGCGCGCTGACGCCGGCCGGAACACTGCGGTGCGGGCCTGCCTTGGACCAGCTCGCGGGTACCGACGACGTGGTTGCGTTCACGGTTGGACGACCGGCGTGCGCATTGCGAAGCGACGCGACGCTGTGGTGCGAAGGCGACGATGCGCTCGCGAAAGTTCTGGACGACGTCGTCGACGTCGCGACCGACACGCACGCGTGTGCGGTCACGGGCGACGGCGGCCTGTGGTGCTGGGGGAGCAACGAGGCCGGCCAGCTCGGGTTGGGCGACCGCAAGGCGCGGGAGCAACCGACGCGGCTCGAGCTCCCCGACATGGTCGAGGTCGAGGTCGGCTACGAGCGGAGCTGTGCGCTCAGCCGCGACGGCACGCTCTGGTGTTGGGGCAGCGACGAAGGCGGCGCACTCGGGATTGGAGACGGGCCACGAGCACGGTGCCAAAGCGCGGGAATCGGCGTGGGGCCGGTTCCGTGCGTGCTGGAGCCGCGGCGAGTCGGGCTGTGATCGAGGTCGAGCTCGGGACCGACACGCCTACGAGCGCGTCACCATCACGTTGCAGGTCCCCGTCTCCTCGTCCCACGAGACGTGGACCTGCCAGGGGCGGCAACAGACGTCGCAGTCCTGCACCATCGCGCCGCGCGTGTCCGGCTCGACCCATAACTCGAGCGACTCGCCGCACCACGGGCACTGGACCATGACGCTCTCTCCCATCGCGCACAGCATAGCGAGCCGGCGCGGGCGTGCCGGCCGGCCACAGTGCAGGTGGCGACGACACTAGCCACCCGATCGTCGCCGTTGCCCCTGGCCGAGCGCTTTTGTCGCGTAGATCCACGGTTCAGATGTAGGCACGTTCCCTGCACACGCGCTGACCCATGCTTCGGTTCGTCACCCCCTTCCTCGTGGCCTCCGCCCTGGCCGGCGCGTGCGCCGTCGCCGAAGACTCCTCGGCACCCAGCGACGACGGCGAGCGGGGCAGCATCGGCAAGGCCGATCTCGTCGGGAGCTGCGAGACCCCGGCCGGTGTCGACTTCTGCGGAGGCAAGGGGACCGGCACCTGCTGGTGCGACGAACTGTGCGTCGACTACGGAGACTGCTGCAGCGATGCGGGTGAGGTCTGCGGCATCGGTGATGATGACGACGACGCTGCCGACGACGCTGCCGACGACGCTGCCGACGACGCTGCCGACGACGGCGAAGTCTGTGGCGAGGTCGTGTGCGCGCTGTTTTGCGAGCACGGGTTCAAGACGGACGAAAACGGCTGCGAGGTCTGCGAGTGTCAGGGCCAGTTCTGCGGCGGCATCGCGGCAATCCAGTGCCCCGAAGGCGAGATCTGCGTGCTGCAGGGCGACTTCCCGGACGCGGGCGGAACCTGCGAGCCCGGACCCCCGCCCCCGCCTCCTCCCGCAAGCTGCCAAGACAACTGCGGCGGCTCGGCCGGCGCGTGCTGGTGCGACGACCTGTGCGCCGGCTTCGGCGACTGCTGCGAGGACTACGAGGATGTCTGCACGCCGGACGAGCCAGAGGGCATCGTGTGCGGCGACGAGATCTGCGGACCCGGCCACACCTGCGTCACCCACGTGACCCAGGTCGGCCTCCAGCACGCCTGCCAACCCGTCCCCGAAGCGTGCGAGGACGACGTGGGTGACTGCGCCTGTATGGGCGAACAGGTCTGCACCGGCCTGTTCGACCTCTGCAGCGACAACCCGGACGGGGGCATGTTCTGCGGCTGTCCGGTCTGTTGAGACCCGCGCGCACAGCGCGTGCAGTTTGGTTAATCCGCTCGCGCGGCGCTGGTCTCTAGGGGGGTGAACGGTTTTTTGGCCAGGCGGCGTCATCGCGACGCCGGCAACCGCCAAGGGACAACCCGGAGCCCCTTATGCCGACTTTCCCCCGCTTGCTCGTATGTTTGCTCGCTCTTGGCGGCTGCTCGGCTGCCACCGACGCCCGCTTGCCCGACTCGGAGCCCGAGGCTGAAGACCGACTCGGGGAGCTCCCCGACGAGGACCAGCTCTACAAACAGGTCTGCAGCCCGGACCGCTACGTCGCAGTGCTGAGCTCGGGGACCCAATGCCCCCAGCTCAACGGATGGAGCGGGTCGCGCGTGTTCCCCGACGCGTGGCTTCACGAGACCGCCGAGGACGACTCGCTGCCCCCCGAACTGGCCCGCTACTGCCGCTACCGATGGACGGACGACGGCGTGCCGCCCTGGCAGCAGTTCGAGACCCACCCCGCGTTCGAGTCGGTCGGTCGCGACTGCCGAGCGATCGCACCGCAGAGCGATCCGATCAGCGACGCACTCGCGCCCGCCCTGCGCGACAACTTTCGCTGGCTCGCGGGACGTCTCGACGCCAACGACCTCGACTCCGCCAACTCCGAGGCCAGCCGTGCCCCCACCACGGTTGCGGTGGTCGACACCCTTCCCAAGCACGAGCCCACCAACGCGCTGTCCAACCACGGCCCGGTGATGCAGGCAATCATCGAGGACCTCGCGTGCCCGGACTCGACGTGTGCCGTCGAGACCCCTGCATACCTCGGCCTGCCGCGTACCGACAAAGGGATCAACATCGCCCAGGGCGGCTACATGGGGACGTACTCGGACCTCGCGCGTGCCGTGTATCGCTCGACCGAGGAACACCGGGCCGCGATGGACAGCGGCACGAGCGACAACCTCATCATCAATCTCAGCCTCGGTTGGGAGCCGAGCCTGTTCGGTGACGTCGGCGGCAGCCCGGCCGTCGATGCGGTCTTCTCCGCGATCGAGCGAGCACGCTGCGCTGGCGCGATCGTCGTGGCTGCCGCCGGAAACTCCTCGGGGCTGCGCTGCACCGAGGAACCGCTCGCGCCGGCAGCGTGGGAGGAATACCCGCGACCCGACCTTGCTCGCTGCGGCGACCTCGGGTTGACCGCGAGCGCGGTCCAGGACACACCGGGCGGATATAGCCCGCTGGTGTACGCCGTGGGCGGGCTCGCCGGCCCCAACGACTCGATGGTCGGCACGCGCAACGCGGGCAAGCCCCGGATGTTCGCCCCCGCAAGTCACGTCGTGGCGGGTGATTCGATGACGCCGTCGATGACCGGCACCTCGGTCGCCACAGCCGCGGTGAGCGGGGCGGCGGCCATGGTGTGGTCCTACCGCCCGAATCTCGCGGCCAATCAAGTGATGCAGGTCCTGTACGGCCTGGGGGTGGGCACCGCGGCGACGGCCGACTTCGGCCTGTCCGGAGGCGGAGCCCCCGTACGACGCCTCGACCTCTGCAATGCGGTCAAGGCGGTGTGCTTCAACCCGGCGCACTGCTCCGGAGTCCCCGCGCTGACG
>JGI12316J15310_10000993_pt1 | contig 13321 bp, 17 predicted proteins | sample MarCyaLeptolynsp_FD_15310 | JGI IMG/M metagenome (IMG submission 15310)
CATATTTGGCAGCGCTGCACTGATCATAAAACTGCCCCTGACAGGCGGTGATAAAGATCTGTTCAAAATTATGGAAATGCCACTGATGATCATGACAATTAAAAAAACAAGGGCTGTTATTGTTAATGCCAATTGCCAGGAACTATCGATACTCTGTAAGGCACCGTCCATCATACCAACACAAATTAAGGTCACTAATAGTAATGTGAACCAGTCCAGAGGCTGTTGATTTTTTTTGATAAACTCTTCAGAAATTACCCTGCGCAGAAAATACCCTAAACACAATGAAGATATGATCAGAGCTGCCAGGGTGAAGACCATTTTATTTGTCTCGGGAAGCTGGTGACTTTCAAAGAACAATTTTGCCAGCAATGGCATGCTGATAGGCATGGTAAGCGAAGAGAGTAGCATCAGCATAAAACAGATTCGGATATGATATTTAACCAAGACTGCCAGAGCTGGTGCAGAAGTCATAGTTGCGGCCGCGCTGAACATGAAGAGGGCCAATGTAATGTCATCCGTGAGCCCTGCTGTTTTGCATATCAGGAAGACTATAATGGGAAAAATGATCATCGTCATAAGGACGTGTGATATATATTTTCTTGCGGTTATTAAGCTGTTCGATGTTTTTTTTGGTTCCATCCGTAAAATCACCACAGATGTATTCAGAACCAGCAAAATAAAAAGATATTCTGAAAAAAAGCCTGATAATTCAGAAATCCAAATGCCTAATAATAAACTGGAAAAGAAAATAATGTTACGCACCATGATGGCTTTCCTAACGATTACAGAAAGACATCAAAGGACAAGATATACTCAATTTCATGATGCGTATGCGTCAACATTTCTATTGTCCCGTTAAAAATTAGTTCAGTGCATCAATGCCAGATTGAGCACAGATTTCATCCTGATCAGGCAGGTCGCCGGTCACGCCAACAGCTCCACGGATATTTCCTTGATCGTCTTTGATAAGCAGTCCGCCAGCAGAGGCAATGAAACGCCCTTGAGAAGCTGTCATTAAACTGGTTGCGAATGTTGGACGATCAGCTGCAATTTCCGCAAAATTTCTGGATGATGTGTTTAGCCCCAGAGCGGTAGCGGCTTTGCCAATGGCAATTTCAGGACGAATATTTCCAGAATTGTCCTCGCGCTGGAAGGCCACAAGATGTCCTCCAGAATCGAGTACGGCGACACTCATTGGATTTAAGGCTTTTTCTCTGGCTGTTTCCAAAACCTGACGGCAGATAACATTTGCTTCTTGCAATGTGATATTGCTCATTTTGTATCCTTTAGTTTTTCTTGTTTTTTGATCCACTTGTCCGCTGTGACTGACCATGCGCTGCCTGGCATGCCACAGGCATAACAGACGCTGAAATGGTCACTGTCTGCGACCACCAGCTCTTCAACGTCACCACCGGCATCTTTCAATGCTGCGGAAAAACGATTTTGCTGTTTAATCAGGTGCGGAAAATCATTATCGCCATGTGTCAACAGCATAGGAGGTGGTGTTAAATGCAGATAATTGATCGGACTTGCCGAGGTCTCATTTTGTAATTTAGGGTCCCCTAAAAAACGGGGCCGCATGGCAAAACCTGAATTGGCACCAAATTCATATGTACCAGAAATGGGCAAGGCGCCACAGACCACATCTTCAGGCAACTCCAAGGGTGCCTGCCAGTCACGGCGCACTGCCATCAGACTGGAATAATGCCCCCCTGCGGAATGCCCAGACACATATATTTTGCTGGGATCACCGCCGTAACGGCTGATATTTTTATATGTCCAAGCCACTGCTCTGGCGCAGTCCAGCCATCCTTCAGGGAAGGTGGTTTTTGGGGCTAGCCGATAACCAATGCTCAAAAAAGTAATGCCGGTATCTTCAAAAGCACGGCTGTAAAAGGCCATGCTTTCCTTGTACCCATTTGTCCAGCCACCACCGTAAATAAAGATTAGCACACGTCCATCAGGATTTTTTGATGGAAACAGCAAAATACCCTGATGGGGGTCAGAACCATAATTGGTTTCTATACCTTCACACCCCTCACTGCGTGAGAGGGTTTCATCGACATATTTCTTCCCGACTTCACTAAAGGGTTCCTGGGGGGGATAATCTTCAATACGCATGTTTTCTGTTCCTTCGCCGTCTCACACGTATGCGATGCTGGCGATTTCGATTAGCCATTCAGGTTTGATGAGTTCCGCTTTGACGACGTATCTTGCTGGTGGTGTGTCGTTTTTGAAGAATTCGACATAGACTTCATTCATGGCAGGCCAATCGTTGAGGTCTTGCAGGAAGATGTGATTGAAAGCGACGTCTTCCATTGTACCGCCGGCCCCTTCGATGATGGATTGAATGGTTGTCAGCACCTGTCTTGTTTGTGCTTTGATGTCCCCTTCGCCGATTGTGTTGAAGTCCGCATCGGCAGAGACAATGCCAGCGGTATGCAGAGGTGTACCTTTACCCAATGTGCCGGGGGAGTATTTTGCCAGCGTTGCGGCACCTTTTGGGGTGACTTTTTCAATAGCCATAATGTGATTTCCTTATGTGTCCAGAGGTCATATTTGTCCTGATCATTTCATGATTGCTGTTCTTTGATCAATATTTGCAAAGGGTGGGTTTTGAGGCGTTTGCGGGTAGGGCCTGATATGTCGGCCTGAAGAATATGTCTGACTACACCGGTTTTGTGAGTTGCCTACCCATGGGGATGCTTCCCTAACACTCTGTGAAGGTTCAGTCTGTGGACATATATATTTTGTCAATTAACGGAGATAAAGAAGATGTCAGCGGAGAATGTCACATTAGCAGAACTGGGGTTCATGTTTAAAGAAGAGCTTGAGCTTTGTCAGGTCAAGGCGGGGGATCAGGTTGTTCTGATCACTGATATGAATACCCGTACGGATTATGTTCAGGCGTCTTATGCGGCGGCTGATGCCCTGGGTGTGAAGATTTTTGAAGTACGTATTGGCACACCCTTTAACCCGAACATGATCGCCAGTGAAGGGGGTGGGGATACCTTATCCAGCCTGCCCGGTGCCATTCAGGCGATTGAATCTGCTGATTTATGTCTGGTTTTCCATGTATCTCTGGGCGCGCCCTGGATGCAGGCCGCCCGCAAGAAGGGTGTGCGCTTTTTGCTGATCATTGATGGTCCGGATGAGTTGAAGCGTCTGATGTCACCTCCGGGTATGAAAGAGGCTGTTAAATATGCCACGGCGCTGACCAACCGGACCAAAGAGATGCATGTGACCAGTGCGGCGGGCACTGATTTCCGGGCCCGTCTTGGACAGTTGGATACGGTGTGCCAGTGGGGGTATTGTGATGAACCGGGACATGTGGACACCTGGGGCGGGGCGCATTTTTCCACCTGGGCCAATCCGGGTGAAAGTGAAGGGGTGATTGTGCTTGAGCCGGGCGATTGCTGGATTTTCCCTTATGTACGTTATTTTGAAAGCCGGGTAGACCTGACCATTGAAGGAGGCTTTATCCGCAAGATCGAAGGCACCGGGGTGGATGCCAGGATCATGGACCAATTCTTTAAAGGTCACCAGACAGATCCGGATGATCTGACGCCTTATGCGGTGTCGCACCTGGGCTGGGGCCTGAACCCGAATTCCCTGCTGGATCAGATGATCCTGCATACGGACGGCCACAGAATTGCCAGTCACACCCGGGCCTGGCCAGAAGCCTTCCTGTTTTCCACTGGCCCTGATGATCAGGGGGGTGGTCAAAACAGAACACCCGCCCACCTGGACCTGCCGATGTTCAACTGTTCCGTCGCCTACGACGGCACCCCCGTCATGGTCAACGGAAAAATCGTCGATCCAAAAATGATCGTCAAACAAACACAACAAAAAAGACTGTCGGCTTAAACAATGTTTCGTTCCGTACAAAATATGGTCGGGCAGGACTGGGAAGCGATCCAATCCTGCTTAAAGGCTGATGGGATTGCCATGGATATTGATTCTATGCCGAGACAATTCGAAGGTGGGCTTGCCAACCTGAATTATCTGGTTCATGTGGATCATATCCAAGCGGTCTTCAGGCGTCCTCCTGATGGTGATTTGCCACCTGGTGCACACGACATGGTGCGAGAACACAAGATATTATCTCGTCTGTCTGAATTTTATGAATTAGCACCCCGCAGTATATTCTTATGTACAGATGAAAATGTCATTGGCGTGCCGTTTCAGATTATTGAGTATCGGAAAGGCGATATTTTCCGTGGTGATAGTCCAAAGGAATTAACTGATAACCCCGATAAAGCACTTACGGCCAGCTTGGGCCTCGTGCATGCGATGGTCAGTCTGCACGATTTGTCCATTGAAGAGGTCGGTTTGGAAGACTTGGGTAAGCCAGATGGTTTTGTAGAACGCAATGTGAAAGGCTGGATTAACCGGGCTGCAAAAGTCGGTGATGACACAACGGCCTGTAAAACAGTCAGTGAGTGGATGTCGCACAATGCGCCAGATGATAGTGCTCCAAGTCTGATTCATAATGACATCAAATTTGATAACATGATTTTTGATCCCGAGGAATGTAAACCCATTGCGTTGATTGATTGGGATATGGGAACTTTGGGGCACCCATTATTGGATCTGGCAACAACACTGAGCTACTGGACAGAAGCCAAAGATCCAGATTGTCTGCACAAGCTGGGTCAAATGCCAACGGCCCATAAGGGGTTTTTGGAACGCACAGAAGTGGCGGCTTTGTATCATAAACTCAGCGGGCGTGATATTTCGGACTTACCCTTCTTTTACATTTTGGCGATGTTCAAATTAGGGGTTGTTTTCCAGCAGCTTGAACAACGTCGTAGGGCGCGAGGAGACCAGGGTGATAACGACAGCCTGGCTGATTTGGGGCGTAATATTATTAATCATACAGCTGATTTAACCCAACAGTCTGTTTTTTAGATAGAGGATCTTTGGACGTGGATTTTTCCCTGACAAAAAAACAAGAAGCTTTGCAGAAACATGTACGTGATTTCGTTATGCAAGAAATTATTCCTTACGAGCGGGACGTGCGTCAATTTCCAGATGGACCTGATGAAAGTTTGAGGTTGGAAATTGTCAATAAAGCCCGTGATGCGGGTTTTCGGACACCGCATATTTCTGAAGAATGGGGGGGTATGGGACTGGATCATCGTGATAAAGCAATTTTTTTTGAAGCAGCAGGGTATTCACCGCTCGGTCCAATTGCTCTGAATTGTGCCGCCCCAGACGAAGGAAATATGCATCTATTGGAAGCTGTTGCGACAGAAGAACAGAAAAAACAATATCTTTTGCCCATGTCCAGTGGACAAATCAGATCTTGTTTTTGCATGACTGAACCAGCTGGGGGAGCAGGATCAGACCCGTCTTTGATGAAAACTACAGCGATAGAAGACGGTGATGATTTTGTCATCAATGGTGCTAAGTGGTTGATTACCGGTGCCGTAGATGCACGCTTTGCTATCATCATGGCATCTACAAAGGCAGAAGGCATCAAAGAGGGGGCGGCAACGATGTTTCTTGCGGATATGTCTGACCCTGCTATTGAAATTGAGCGCATTATCCGCACAAATGACAATTGTTTTTCTGGTGGGCATGCAATTGTTAATTTTAATGATTTACGTGTGTCGCGCGGGGACGTGCTCGGTGAATTAGGGCAGGGCTTCAAATATGCGCAGGTCAGATTGGCTCCGGCAAGATTGACGCATTGTATGCGTTGGCTCGGTGCGGCGCAAAGATGCCATGATATTGCGCTGGCATACAGTTCACGACGAACTGCTTTTGGTAAATATCTTGCGGATCACGAAGGTATTGGCTTTATGCTTGCGGATAACGAGATGGACTTGCACGTATGTCGTATGACCATTTGGCATACAGCCTGGTTGCTGGATCAAGGTGAACAGGGTGGTTTTGAAAGTAGTCGTGCCAAAGTCATTTGTTCGGAAGCTCAATTCCGTATCGTTGATCGTGCAGTACAAATTTTAGGTGGGATGGGTGTGACAGAAGAAACGATCGTAGAGCGTCTATTCCGTGAAATTCGGGGCTTCCGTGTTTATGATGGACCGTCGGAAGTTCATCGTTGGAGCATGGCAAAAAAATTAAAGCGGCACGCTCAGGGCGCTGATTTTATTGAAGAAACTGAGGCTCTGGATCTGCCATTCACTGAGCCTGGAAATAGTCTGTTTATTGCTCCTAAGGAATTTTAAAATGGTTGAAATGTTTGATTTAACAGGACAAGTTTGTCTTGTAACTGGCGGCGGACGTGGATTGGGCTTGGGTATGGCTCAGGCCCTTGCAAGTGCTGGCGCTGATGTGGTCATTTGTGGTCGTAATCAGGATACATTGAACCTGGCAGTTACAAATTCTTCCAATCCTGAGCGAATGACGGCAATAACCGCTGATGTTGGCGATGAAGATTCTGTTATTTCGCTGGTAAATCAGATTATTGAAAAACATGGCCACATAGATGCATTGATCAATAATGCCGGCATTAATCCTTATTATACACGCAGTGAAGATGTCACTTTACAGGAATGGAATGATATTCTTTCCGTCAACCTGACAGGGGTCTTTTTGTGCTGTAAATACGTAGGACAAAAAATGATCGCTGCGGGGCGTGGGGGTAGTATTATCAACATATCGTCGATAGCCGGTCGGGTAGGATTAAATAGAACAGCCGCCTATTGCGCCAGCAAGGGAGGGGGTGAACTGCTGACCAGAGGGCTGGCATTGGATTGGGCGCGCCATAATATTCGTGTAAATACGATTGCCCCCGGATATTTCGAAACAGACCTGACCGAAGGCTTGCGTCAAAATGATAAATTATCCAACGAGTTGCTGTCTCAAACTCCTATGAACAGATTTGGAACGTTAGAGGATATCGCGGGTAGCGCTGTGTTTTTGGCCTCATCATCTTCAAAATATATAACCGGACAGACAATCGGCATTGATGGCGGTTGGACTGCAGCGTAATTAAAATCGGAGTTTTTTATGCCTCATACATTATTACCTGGCGATAAAGTTCCCGACTTGGAACTGAAACTTTTGTCTGGCGAAACTTGGAGATTGTCAGAACAGAATCCCGAAAATTTTATTATGCTCGATTTTTATCGAGGGGTTCACTGCGGCCGGTGCAAGCTTCATTTGCTGGATTTAAACAGCAAAGCTGCCCGGTTTGTAGAGCGAGGTGTTCAATGTGTTGCTGTTTCAATGGATGATTTTGAAAGAGCCCAGAAAGCCCAGCAAGTGTGGCAGCTTAATGATTTAGGCCTTACTTATGGCTTGACTGAAGAGCAGGCCCGAAGTTTTGGACTTTTTTTAACAGACTCGATTAATGAATCTGAACCCCATCGCTTTAATGAACCAGCAATTCTTTTGATACATCCTGGCAGTTTGGAACTTTATTCTGCCATGTATGGTTCAAATCCTTTTCAGCGGATTCATGGAGCAGATATTTTGGAAGCTTTAGATACCATCTTGGCGCGCCATTATCCAGCACGCGGAACTGTTATATAATAATGGAAGATAGTTAATTTATTTTTCAATAAGAATACTCATAAAAATTCAATACTATTAGGCAAGGGATAAGGTTTGTATTTATAAAATTGGGGGAGCGATATGTATAACAAATCGCCAAAGATAATTTTGCCTTTATCCAAAATAGAAGATTATGATTATGTTTTAACTTTACCCAAAGCAGCGATTGCTTGGGAGTATTTAAGACGTAATATTGATTATCAGCGGGACAGGTTCAATTCAAAAGCAGATTATAAAGTTGATTTCAGCAATGATTCTAACCTGCGTATCATTCGCAAGTTAAAACAAAATAATTCTTGCTTAAAATGGGGTTTATCGTTTTTTCAGTGATCCCGAATTAGCTTATCCAAATGTACCGATATTTTGGCACAGACATTATTACAGTGGTTACTTAAGGGCAAAGTTCGGGAGGCTGAAAAAACATAATTGGGGCGAGTTTTCTAAAGTGTGGCTGACTTGTTCAAAGACCTTGTTGTTATTTGGCGAAGGCAGCGGAACTTTATTGCTCGGTGACACATCCCATTTGTTTTACATATATTGCGATCATTTGCCATGGGATATTAGTTCTGTTTGCCCCAGTTTTATGATTGGAAACTTCCCCATTATAAAACAACAAATCCGTCAGCTAGATCGTCTGGCGAACTTCTTTCTGAATAGCAATAATGCCATCAAAAATTACCATATTCCGACAGATAAAATACGCCATCGTGACGCCATTGCAGCATTAGATTTGCGTCTTTCAGGCCATTCATATCGCCAGATTGCTTGCTTTATTTATGGTGAAAAACTGGTTGAAGAGGACTGGAATAACCCTAATCAAACACTCAAAAACCGCACAATTCGTTCCGTAAAACGAGGTTTTCGCATGATGAATGGGGACTATAAAAAGCTTCTCAAATGAGCTGCATGACATCATTTTTTCAACCAAGTTACCCTTTGATCAGCAGCATAGTCACCATTTTTTGCACATAAAACTGCAGAATAAGTGCTCTTAATGTTGATTAATATGACGACTAAAATCCACAAATTTTCTTTGAAAAAGAGCATTCTGACAAAAACTGTATCCAATATGAGGAAAGAACAAGGAAAGAAAAAGTGATATAGCAAGATAAAAAGGGCCTGTACCCATATTGGGGCAATTGTCTGTCTTGTTTGAGTTTTTACTGGCACTGGATTACGTTGGATTTGTCAGTTGCGTAGTAACACTATGATTCTAAATGTTATTTATTACCCCTATATGCGCCACGGTGGATTACATTGGAAAATGATTTCCACGCCAAAATCACGAATTTTATTCGCCAAAATGTTATTTATTTTTAAAACTATCTAAGTTGCATTGGTGGGATATCTAGGGCTTGATTAGCAACTTGAAGTTGGTAGTGTGAAATTTATAAATTTAATTTGCTGACCGCTAACGACCCAAAGCGGACGTTCGGATAGAGCCCTTTGGTAAAGGCATGTTTTAATGACCCAAGAGAATTTGACTAATAAGGAAGCTACTGAGGTTGCTATTGAGATTTATGACTTCGTTGTGAATTTGGGTTCTACCATCAAACACTGGTTTGATTTCCCGGACCAAGAAGAATGTGCTTATCAATTTTTAAATCTATGCTTTTATGCTCCAACAGATAAAGCAACGGCTAGTATCTTTGGGTTTGCAGAGTTTATAGGAGCATTAGCATTGTTAGTGGTAGTCTACACCATTACCGATGTGCGATACAAATTCAGAATACGTACTGCTCGGTTACCACTTCTAAAGATGGCTTTTATCGTAATTGGGATTGTTGGTTTTGGTTCACTTATTATCGACTTCTGGATGGCTTCAAACTGGCCGGTACTGGATTCCTTCATTACATACAGTGGCCTGCAATTCTCTTATGGTTTTCTATTTTTATCTATGGCTTTGCTATGGCTGTTTTTTGCCTTCATGCGTCCACCTAGGTTTAACAAAGGTAATGCGAAGAAATATTTACATGAGTTGTATCGATATGTCCTACAAGGATCAGAAACAGAGTTGCCAGTGATTGCTCATGAGTTAGGACGTTCTGCAAGAGAAATTATAAACCTATCAGAAGAGTCTCCTTCAAGGAGATTTGCGACAGCCGACAACATATTTACTAAATTTTTTAAATCAGAGGATAAAACCGGACAATACGCCTACGAAATACTATTAATGATCGGTTCAAGGCGTTTATGCCGATATATGGCAGCTGTTGCGCCAGCAACTGTTATAGAATTTTTCTTGGAATTCTCTGAAAATATCAAAATCAAAAGTTTACCTGTTGGGCAATTTGTAAGGAATATTTCTACGGAAGCCATTCTGAACAAAGACAGTGTCTTATATCACGAAGATGAAGGGTATAACTCCGGCTGGCTTGGATATGTGCGCCCGTTCAGTAAAGCTGTGTACGGCGATTATGATTTGATAGAAGTCCTTTCGCAAGATCACTCATCGCCTTTGGATTTGGATTACAAAGCACTAACACGCCTAGATCCGGAGCAATTTGAAGCATACACGCGTGTAACACTTATCACTTTTGAGGGGTATATAAAGAAATATCCTGATGGCTTAACTAACTCCTCTGCGCTAAATCGAGCATTTTCAAATATCAAAAGTGCCACTTCAAGCATCTACCAAATAAACAGCGTAACTGACTGGTACAATACGGATGCTTACCGAAAATTTGGAATTGCAGTGAATTTTACATGTGACGTCATACGTCTTCTAAACAAACACGGCCAACCTCTTCTAGATTTCAGAAAGAGTACAGATGAGTACAAAAGAGGAGATATGTACGACCATGTGGTTAATTTAATGTTTGAAATAATTTTAGCAGCTTCAAGCGTTAATAAAGACCGAGACACATGTTGGACAATTCATCATAACTCTGTTTGGTCAGACTTTTTTAGTTATACCGAGGACAAAGACGCCGAAAAACTCGTTCTTTTTCGATTAAGACGCGCTCTTTATGATGAAATTTGTGAGCTGTCCAGCCTTCCGAATTATAAAGCAGCAAGAATACTAGCCATCTGCCTGAATGTAATGGGACCAGTTGTTCGCGATAAAACTTACAATATTGATCGCTCTTACAGGGCGCTTCATGTAGCGGCTGTTTCTTGGTTGAAAAAGAATTATCTGGATTTGATAGACAAACAACCAGACGTGGCCAAAGCGTGTATAATCGGTAGCATTTTCTACGATGAAGATAATAAGAAGATAATAAAAAGTTATCGCAAAGGTTTAAGACTTGAAGAGCCGCAAAAATATCTCCAACTCTGAGCTTTCCTAAGTGCGTAGTGCTTATGGAGGAATGGCCGAAGGCAGACATTATTTGTACAACACATTTTAGATCTGATTCGTGATCATCATGGAAAACATAGGTACATCTCATACAAATAATCAGATTTTCCCAAATTATTTTTTATTATCCTTTTCTGGATAATGTTTCCCATAGTTTCATTATTTTTTCTGAACTTTCTAACCGTAAAAGTTGTTGGAATAGAAGGCCTTGATAAGAGGTGATTTTCAGGGTGTGATGGTTGTGTAAATGAAAAGATCAGGAGCTATGACCATGAGTTTACACGCACCACTACTCCCCCATAAAACCGATGAACTGCTCACGGCGATTTTGAATGAACTCCAAGTCGGAAATATGGACCGAAGATTATGGTCTATGGATGATATTGCTCGTTATCTAAATAAATCGAAAATTACCATTCAGCAACGTGTGGTTTGCAAACCTGATTTTCCTAAGGCCATTCGTATTCCTACTCATGCGGGCAAATTAGGACCACTATGGTATCCTGGCGAGGTGAAAGCTTATATCAAAAAATACCAAAGCCGAAAGTGAATTACCCCTTGATCTTGCCCAAATATCGCTCATAATCATGTACACAGTTGGCGCAAATATGACCCATATGTAATCAGGCGTTACGCCAAAATTACGCCAAATGGTATCTAAGTGATTGAATGTAAAAGAAATGATGGTGCCCAGAAGAGGACTCGAACCTCCACGTCCATAAAGGACACTAGCACCTGAAGCTAGCGCGTCTACCAATTCCGCCATCTGGGCACGAAATTGCGTGTGCCGTGATTACGACTTGTATCATCCAAAGTCAAGCCGATATGTTAAAAAAAACCATTACTTCGTTTATCTGCTAAAATACACTGGACGCCGTGCGATATTTGCGGCTAAAAACATTTGGTATCAACATATCCAAAGGATGGTGAAAATGGCAAAAGACCTGGTGACGATTTTTGGTGGGTCAGGCTTCGTTGGCAAGAATATTGTCGAGCAGTTAGCAGCAAAAGGATATCGGGTTCGGGTTGCGGTGCGTAACCCTAATTCGGCTTTGTTTGTCAAACCATTGGGCGATGTCGGACAAGTACAGGTGGTACAGGCAAACCTGCGGGATGAGAAATCTGTATTTGCGGCCATTCAGGGATCTGATGTGGTGATTAATCTGGTAGGGATTTTATTCGAATCCGGCAAACAAAGTTTTTCGTCTGTTCATGCAAGTGGTGCTGCATTGATTGCTAAATTCTCTGCTGATTTGGATGTTAAAAAATTAATCCATATGTCGGCCATCGGGGCCGATGCAGAATCAGAAGCTTTATATGCAAAGACCAAGGCCAAAGGCGAAGAAGCTGTGCGGCATTATTATCCTGATGCCGTGATCTTCCGTCCAAGTATTATTTTTGGACCGGACGATGGTTTCTTTAATCGTTTTGGTAACATGGCCAAATTATCGCCGATCATGCCGGTGATTTCCGGTGACAGCAAATTCCAGCCCGTCTATGTGTGTGATGTGGCAGAGGCCTTTGTAAAAGCCGTTGAAGACGATGTCTGTGATGGTCAGACATACACGTTGGGTGGTCCGCGGACTTATTCTTTCCGTGAGCTGTTGGCCTATATCTGCGAAGAAACAGATAACGACCGTACATTGGTAGATATTCCGATGCCTATTGCTAAAATACAGGCCGTTTTCATGGGATTATTGCCAACACCGCCTTTGACGTTGGATCAGCTGACAATGCTGGAAAAAGACAATGTTGTTGGTGAGGGTGAGCAGGGCTTTGATGCTCTGGGGATTAATCCTACACCTGTAGAGGCCGTCGTACCATCATACATGTGGCAATATCGTCCAAAAGGCCAGTTTGTCGTCGAATAATCTAGGGTTTATAACCGTTAGGGTTTTGCGATTGCCAGCTCCAGGCATCCCGAACCATGTCGTCCAGGTTAAATTCCGCCCGCCAGTTTAGTTCTTTGGCCGCCTTGGATGGATCGGCATAACATTCCGCGACATCACCCTCTCTGCGGCCTGTGATTTTATAAGGTACTTTACGTCCAGAGGCTTTTTCAAAGGCAGCGACCATTTCCAGAACGCTATAGCCGGTTCCAGTGCCCAGATTGAATGTCACCAATCCGGGTTTTTGCGTCAGTAATTCGAGGGCTTTCAGGTGACCGTTGGCCAGATCAACCACATGAATATAATCACGTACACCGGTACCATCACGGGTAGGGTAGTCACTACCATATACGGATAATTCTGCCAATTTGCCGATCGCTACTTGTGAAATATAGGGCATCAGATTGTTTGGAATGTCGTTGGGGTCTTCACCAATTAGTCCACTTTTATGGGCACCGACGGGGTTAAAATACCGCAGACGAGCAATTTGCCATTCCGGATCAGCTCTGTGAAAATCTGCGAGGATATTCTCGATCATCAATTTGGAGGTGCCGTAAGGGTTGGTGGTGCCTCCGGTTGGGAAATCTTCTGTAATCGGCACAGA
>JGI12316J15310_10000870_pt4 | contig 13282 bp, 11 predicted proteins | sample MarCyaLeptolynsp_FD_15310 | JGI IMG/M metagenome (IMG submission 15310)
GATTCGGGTCGTGCTGCCCGACGGCAGCGAACAGACGGCGACGCTCGACGACCAGTCCGGCTGGCGTGCAGACGACATCGAGGGCTCGGGCAAGGCCAAATTCTTTTTCGACGAGGGACTGCAGCGCAACGACGACGTCGAGGCGCTCGAGGACTTCGAGCCCGGTCCGCTCGACGCGAGCCTGCAACCAGCCGACCGCAAGCTCGCGCTGGCCATGGGCTCGGAGCACACCGCGGTGGTCGAAGTACCGACCCCCGGCGTGGTCATCTTCGACACCGGCGGGCTGTGCTTCGGCACCGACCGAGAGATCTTGGTCCCAGCCTATCATCGGGAGGCCGCGGGCTTGCCCAACCATCACTGCGTCACCGGCCTGGACGTCATTCGGGCCGTGATCGAGCATGCGCGCAAGCACCCCGAGCAGCGGGTGTGCGTCGTTGGGCATACCGACACGGTCGGCAGCGACACGTCGAACCTCGAGCTGTCCGAGCGTCGTGCCGAGTCGGTCCGGCTGTTCCTCGCCGGCGATCGTGAGGGCTGGGCGGCGTTGGCCACCGACAACCAGACCGTGGCCGACTGGCAGCTGGTGCTGACGTGGGCCCACCTCGTCATGGGCATGAACTGCGATCCAGGTGAGGTCGACGACGACCTGGGCAAGCGCACCCAGTCGGCCCTGCATCGCTTTCGCGCCAACTACAACGATCGCTACGGCGGGTCGCTCGCCATCGAGGGCCCGTTCGTCGCCGCGGACTGGGGCGCGGTGTTCGACTGCTACGTTCGCAACCTCGCCGAGCAGTTCGGCCTGCCGGGACAGCTCGAGGCGCCGCTGTCGGACGTGGCGCTCGGCGAGCCGGCCGTGCTCGCCTGCGGCGAGGCGTTCCCCGCCGAGTCGCCGGCCATCGACGGCCGGGAGAGCGCGCGCAACCGCCGGGTCGAGATCGTCTTCTTCGATCCGGACAAGCCGCCGACGTTCGACGTCACCCCGACCCCGACCGGCATCTACGGGGCCCAGACGAAGTGCCGCCGAACCTACGGCACCGTCGCGCCCTCCGACTACGCGATGGCGCGCTTCGAGCTCCAGACCGCCGCCGGCGAGCCTCACGAGGATCACACCTGCCAGCTTCTGCTCGGCGACACCGTGCTCGAAGCCATCGCGAGTGCGAATGGTTACGTCGAATTCGTGGTCCCGGCCGCGCCCGCCGACGCCATCCTCGTCATCTCCGACGCGCAGGGCACCCAGCGCCAGGAACGACCGATCCACCTCGGCGCCCTTGCTCCGGTCGACGAGGACGCGGGCGTGCAGGGACGGCTGTCCAACCTCGGCTTCGACGTGCATCCGTCGACCAGCCCCGCACCGGAGGCCGTCTCCGGTGCGGTCTCGGCCTTCCAGGACCAGTGCGAAATCCCGCCGACGGGCGAGGTCTGCGGGGAGACTCGCGACGCTTTGGCCCTCCATCACGGCTGCTGAATCTCTCTGGACCCAATTCACCAACCGAGCGCGACCATGGGCATCACCGCATTGAACAGTCTCAACGTGCTGCGCAGCGGCGGCGTGCACTTCGACGTCGACGTCGACATCGACGACACCGTCCTGCAGCCGGTGACGATCGAACGGGACACGCCCAGCGGAGACGGTCCGGACTTCGCAACCACGCGCCCGTCGTTCACGATCTCGATCGACAAAGCGCAGGCTGGCGGCAACTACAACCTCGACAACGTCACGATTCGCCTGTTTCTCGACGACACCAAGATTGTCGAGGAGCACCACGACAGCGGCCCGCTCGCCCGGCTCGGCGAACACACCTGGACCTGGGACGGCTTCACGAAGGACGGCCGCTACAGCGCCTGGGACCTGACGCATGGGCGGCTACAGGTCGCCGTCACCGCGCGCCACTATTCCCTCGCGACGGGCGACGTCGGCCACATCGACCTCGAGGGTCGCGAGTACGGCCCCGACTGGATCACCGCCGACGTCGACAAGAGCCGAAAGGTCATCGACGTGTACCTGCGCTTTGGACTGTCCTTCATCGAGGGCGGCGCCCGGCAGCACGAAGAGGAGTTGACCGAGCTCTTCGTCGCCGGCGTGAAGAAGTACTGGTCGCGCGAGGCAAGCCAAGGGATCACAATCGAGGGAGAGAAGTACGCGGTCGAGATCCACGTGGCCACGTTTCCCCAGACCGAGTCGAGGGTGCTCGAGATCGACATTCACCGCACGAACTCCAAGGAGTTCGTTCGCTCGCACAACCTCGGCGTGATCGATGCGCAGATCTACTACAACGCAGGCGCCTACGAACATAAGGTGGATGCCGACGAGCGCTTCATGTACACGTCGGCGCACGAGTTCGGCCACTCGGTGCTGCAGACCGCAGGCGGCACCCACTACTCGTTCACCCACAAGGGCAGCACGACCCTCACGCAGAAGACCCACAAGGACACGCCCACCTACCCTGCTGCGCCCGAGGAAATCGACCTGATGTTTTATTACGACGACGACAAGCCCGCGGACTTCTACTCACGCGTGCGGGCGTCCGAGGCCGACATGCTGCGGCTGGTGTCGATGTCCGGCGTGAAGTTCAGCTGATGCCCATGCGCGTCCATCGAGCTCGCGAGCTGGCGCTCGCGGCGTTGTTGACCCTGGTGTGCTGTGAGCGGGTCCCCGTCCCGCTCTACGTCGACAACCACACCGGCGAGACGCTCGAGGTCCGAATCGCGGGCAGCCGTGGCGGATGGGCGAGTATCGAGCCCGGGGCAACCGGCAGCATCGGCGCGTTCCAGTACGGCGGGTGGTGCAACGTCCCCGAGCGCTGGGTCCCCGATGACTTCGCGGGCCTGGAGGTCAGGTCCCAGAGCGGTCACCGCCGCGACGTGACGGCCGAGCGCTTCGTCAAAGACGCTCGCTTCGGACGCGGCTGGACGCTGCGACTCGACCGCTCCGCCGTTGCACCGTGACGCCGGGCGGAGACCACGCGCCGCGCTCGGTGTAGGTGGTCCTCCGCCGATGAACGCGCGGCGGCAGCCCCCGGTACGTGCCAAGCTAGTGGCGTGGACCCGCTCGTCGGCCATACGCTGACGGATCGCTACCGCCTGCTGGCGCACATCGGGAAAGGCGGCATGGCCGACGTGTACCGTGCCGAGGATCGGGCGGAGCAGCGGGTCGTTGCCCTCAAGCTCCTGCGGTCCTCCCGGCCCGAGCTCGCGTCCCGCCTGCGCCGCGAATATCAGATCCTCACCGCCCTCGCCCATCCGCGCATCGTCGAGGTGTTCGAGCTCGGCGCGGCCGATCGCGGACCCTTCTACACGATGGAGCTGCTCGACCATGGTGACCTGCGGTCGCTCGAGCGCCCCCTGGACGTGCGACGTGCATGCGACTTGCTGCGACAAGTCGCGGTTGCGCTGACCTTTCTCCACGGCCGGCAGTTCATTCATCGAGACATCACTGCGGGCAACATTCGTCTCACCGCCGACGGCCAGCTCAAGCTCATCGACTTCGGGGTGATGATCACCGCCGGCTCAGTCCCCGAGGAAATCGCGGGCACCCCTCCCTTCCTCGCGCCTGAGTCCCTGCACGGCGCTCCGATCGATCACCGGGCCGACCTCTTCGCCCTCGGCGCGCTCGGGTATTGGCTGGTCACCGAGGAGCACGCCTATCCTGCCGATCGGATCGATGCGCTGCCCGCCCGTTGGGCGGCCGGTCCCCCTTCGCTCCGGGCGCTCCGTCCCGACCTGCCAGACGAGCTCGATGACCTGATCCGCTCCCTGCTCCGACCGGACGAACACGCCCGCCCGAGCAACGCCGCCGAAGTCATCGGACGCCTGACGGGCATTGGCGATCTCCCGCCCGTCGCCGCCGACGAGGTCGCACGATCGTTCATCTCCAGCTCGGCCGTGGTCGGGCGCGACAACGAACGGGCCCGCCTTCGTCAGCTCATCGACGACGTACAAGACGGACGAGGGGACGCGGTGGCGCTGCGGGGTCGCGCTGGCTCTGGCAAGTCGCGTCTGCTCCTCGAGCTTCGCGTTGCGGCCGAGGTCTCCGGGGTCCCGGTGGCTCGGCTCGATGGCAGCGCGGCCGGGCCGGGATTCATCGATGCACTCGTGGCTGCGGTCGAGCGCGTTTGTCCCCGCTGCCGGGCCCTGCCTTCCCATGGCGCGCTGCAGTCGATCCGTCGCCCCGGCGCAGCCCGACGTGAGACCGAGGATGCATTGGGTCATCAGCTCGCGGTCCAGGACGCAGTGGTGCGATGGCTGTCCGAGCTCGCGCGGCAGCAGCCCGTCGTGGTGTCGATCGACGACGGCCAGCAACTGAGCGCCCATGCACTCGGCGTCGTCTCTGCGATCCGTCGCGCGACGCGAACCGCCCCGGTACTGCTCGTCGTCGGCCACCGCTCCGACGAGGGCGGCGAGAGTCTCCGGCAGCTCGAGTTGGCCCTCAGCCACGCGACCGCGATCCAGCTCGCAGGACTCCCCGTTCGAGCCGTCGAGGCCCTGGTCGACACCTCGATCGGCCAGGTCCCGGGCGCCAAGCGGCTAGCGAGCTGGCTGCACGGGGGGACCGGGGGCAACCCGCTGCTGTGCATCGAGGCGCTGCGGTCACTCGTCGACGACGGTGCGCTCCGATTCGCCGACGGCGTGTGGTCGATCGACATCGACCTGCACGAGCACGCGCCCCCGGCCGGCCTGCGCCAGCACAGCGAGGAGCGCATCGCCGGTCTGTCGCCGGCCGCCCGCGACCTCGGTTCAGCGCTCGCGGTGTACCGTGGCAGCTTCGACCTCGACGAGGTGCCCGACGTCAGCACCGCAGACGATCCCTTCGCGGCGCTCGGTCAGCTGGTGCGAGCCGGCATCTTCGTCGGCGGGCCGCGCCGCTTCTCGTTCGCCCGGGACGATGTCCGACGGTGCTTCGTCGACCTCCTCTCCACCGAGCGACGACGCAAGCTCCACCGCCACGCCGCCGTCCTGCTGCAAGCGCGGCCGGACGCAACGGCGCTCGAGCTCGGCTGGCAGTGGCTGCGCGGCGGCGAACTCGAGCGCGGGGCGAAGCTGCTCGAGCAAGAAGGCCGACGCCTGCACGAAGAACAGCTCCTGTTCGAGTGCATCGCCCCCCTGCAAGCCGCGCTCGACGTCTACGACAAGCTCCGTGGGGAGGAAGGCCGCGCGCTCGAGCTGCGCTCGCTGATCCTCGAGTCCGCGATCATGGTGGACCGCTCCGCGTTCGTGAGGAACGTCGACCGGGCCGTCGCCGACGGTTGGCAGCAGTCGGGATTCGAGCTCGTCGCGCGACTGCAACCGGTGCTCGGCGCCCGCTTGTCGCTGCTGACCGGGGTCGCGTCGACATTCGCCGCGTGGCTCTGGCGGCGACCCTCCCGAGGCTGGCTGCGACCCGATCGCGCGCTCGCATGTGCGATGTCGTCGTTGGTGTGCGGCGCGTCGTTCTCGAAGAACTTCGAAGACCCCGCTCGCCTCGAGCGCATGCTGAATGCAGCGAAGGTGCTCGACGGATTTCGCGGGTCGACCGCCTACGCCGCTGCCTTGATGGTGCGCTCCTACGCGCTCGCGAGCCGCGGCGAGTGGGCCGAGATGAAGCGCGTCAATGACGAGGCCCTGGCCCTGCTCGAGCGCAGGACCCTCATCGGCCTGACCGATCGCGAGCGCGCAATGGCCCAGGCGGAGGTCCTCAACAACCTGGCCGTGTGCCGCTTGGTCCGGGGCGAACCGTCGTTCGAGGACGTACTGGCGCGCCCACAGACCCAGGATGTGACTTCCTTTTCGGTCGCGGCCGATGCCCTCCGGGTGTGCTTCTTGCGGCTCCACGCTCGCGAAGCGGAGGCTCGACAGCTCGAGCTCGAGCTCGAGTCTCGTATCGCCCGGCTGGGCTCGCTGTGGATCTTCGAGGGGATTTTGCTCGAGCAGTCCGCGTACGCATACGCGCACTACGGCGACCTCGCGGGTCTGCGGCGGGTGCGAGGCTCGCTACAGCAACAGGTCGAAAAAGGCGCGCGAGGGCCCGACCTGCTCCACATGGTCACCGCCGTCTGCGACGCACTCATCGGGCGACATGTCGAAGCGGCGGACGCCCTTTGGGAGCTGTGGGCGCAACTGCCGGCTCGCTCGGCCCGCAGACTGCCCACGGCGGTCGCCCTGGCGCGGAGTCTGGTGTGGCTGCGCCGCTTCACCGAGCTCGACGCGCTGCTCGACGAAGCCCTCGTGCTGGCCCGGGACGAAACGAGCGGCAACCCGCTGTATGCCTGCCATCTGACGCGTCTGGCGGCCTCGGCATCGCGTGAACGAGGCGCGCTGGAGGAGGCAGACGCTCGCCTGGAGGAGGCGACGGCGCTCGCCGAGCGGTTGGCCAGTCCCGGGCTGCAGGCGCTCACGCTCGAGACCCGGGCCCGCATTGCGCTCGTTCGCGACGATCCGTCCGCCGCCGTGGCGGCGCTCGATCGCATGGAGTCCCTCACGCGAGCCGCCGGCAGCCCCGTTCTATTGCAACGATGCCTCGAGCTCGCCGATCGAGCCGAGGTCGCGTCGAGCCCGGTTGCGGAGGGCGTCGGGGCCTCCGCCGACGAGACTGCGATCTTTGCCCACACGCAAACCACGCAGAGCGGACGCTCGGTCGGATCGATGACCGACCACGCGGTGGACCTCGCGCGCTGGGTGCTCCACGAGGCCGAGTGCGCCGAGGCCCACGTGTTCGTGGTCCGCGACGGCCGGGGCGAGCCGCTGGCCTCGGCCCCCGAGGGGACGCCGCCGCCTTGTGTCGAGCACGTGCTCGAGCCGGAGTCTGCGGAACGAAACACCCGCATCCATCCGCTGCCCACGGCACACAGTGGACCGCCGTTGGGCTACGTCGTCACCGTAGCCGCCCGCCGCCCGTTGGTCCCCCGGACGCTCGAAGAGGTCGGTCGAAGGCTGGCACGCGCCGTGCCGCCGAAGCAGCGGCCGGTTGGTGAACGATGATCCGCTCGTTGGCCAAATCGAAGGTGATCGCGTAGGCGGACATGAACTCGACCCCGACCAGTCCGTCGTAGATGATCTCCTGGAACATCGTGCGCAGGCCGACCCGCCCATCGAGGGCGCTGTTGGCAAAGGCGAGCGATGCGGGCAGGTCCACAAAGTGCCGCACGTACGTGTGTCCGGTTTCGTCGGTGCCCTCCCGCCGGGTGACCGTCTCGGACTCGAGATCGAGCTCGAGCGCCTCCGCGTAGCGCGGGTGCAGGGTCACCCCCGGGCTCCCGGTGTCCATCAGGACTTCGGCCTTCACCGCGCCGTCCCCTAGGGCGACTGCCACGAACGCAGGTTTGGGAGCATCATGGCGTTGGAGACGAATCGGGAGCTCCTGCCCCACCTGCTCCCGCGCCGGCAGCGAGCCCGTCGACTCGAGCACGAGCACGCCGTCGGTGGGATCGATGGTCACCGCAATCGTCTCGAAGAATGGCAGTCCGACGAACGCCTCGACGTCCGGATGGGGAAAGAAGCCCTCGATGTCGACGACGCCAGCGATCACGTCGGAGCGCGAGACACCACCGATCTCGAGCGACGCGACCGTGGTCAACGGGAGCGTCACCGCCTGCCCCGACATCCGTTGCCCCGTGAACTCGCCCGAAATCTCGCACCCGAGCCGCTCACACAGCGGCTTGGAAATCAGCGCCAGGCCAATCCCGGTGTCGAGGATCGCCGTGGTCGACGCCCCGCCGACCCGCACCGGAATCGTGTGAAAGTGCTGCACGACGTTGCCGAGCTCGACGACGGCGAGCGGTGCGTCGGCGGACACGGGCTCGACCACGGGTGGTTCGGCGGGCGGACTCGCCTCCCGCCCGGCGCACGCCGCCGACGACCCCACGACGAGCAACAGCCCGATCCAGCCGATCCCCGCGTCCCACGAACGTGCACGGCCCAGTGAACGCTCCGCGAGGCCGTCCCCGTCGATGTGCACCGATGACATGGGCCGACGCTGCCATCCGCCCCGCTGTCGGTCAATTGCGCGTCGACGTTGCCGCGGTGCCTCGACCACGCAACCGGTGGGACTCATCAAGCGGGGCGCCGCACGACACGGAGCGGCCCCTGTGCCGCCAGGAGCTCCGCGACTCGCCTGCGCAAATAGGCCGGCTCGGCCGGTTTTGCGAGCACGTCTTCGACGCCGAGCGCCCCGAGCTCTTCGTCGCTGTGGTCGTGGTAACCCGAGAGAAGAACGCAGGTCGTCTCGCGCCCCGCCCGGCGGAGCTCCCGGATCATCATCAGCCCGGTCATGTTGGGCATGCGCATGTCGGTGATGATGATGTCCGGCTCGGCCTCGAGGGCCAGCTCGAGCCCTTCCTGGCCGTCGCGCGCGGTGAGCACGGAGTAGCCCTCGTGCCTGAAGAGGCGCTCCAGCACCCGCGAGACGATGGGTTCATCGTCGACCACGAGCACGCACGCGTTGGGGACGTCATCCGGCATCTCAGCAGGCCTTCTGCTCGTCTGCGGAGCGGAGCAGCGCCAACTCGAAGGTCGTATGATCGGCGCCGACGAGGTAGCGCAGCGTCGCTCCTTGTCCCTCCGCGAGACTGCGGGAGATCGACAGCCCGAGGCCAGACCCTTTGCCGAGCGGCTTGGTGGTGAAAAACGGTGTCATCAAGTCGCCGACGCGATGCTCCGGTACGCCTGGTCCGGAATCCATGACGCGAAGGGTCAGCGCAGCTTCCGTCTGGGAGACCAGCAGCTTGATCCACGGGTTGTCGCGGCCGTCGATCGCGTCGACCGCATTGCCGAGTAGGTTCAGCAAGATCTGCCCGGTGTCGCTGGCCCGACCGCGGAAGACCCCGACCCCGGGCAGCTCGTCGACGATCTCGAAGTGGATGCCCCGCGTTCGGAAGCGGACCTGACACAGGTCGGCCACTTCGGCGACGAGGGATTTCGCGTCGACGTCCACCAGCGGATCCCTCGAGCCGTCTCGACTCATTGTTCGTAGCGCGCTGACAACCCGACCGATGTGACGCGTGGTCTCCTCGAGCTCGTCGTTGAGCTCGCCGAGCAGCGTTGCGTCCGATCCCGCGCGCCCGAGCTCTTCCCGGATCATCTGCGTGTTGACGAGCATCGCCTGCAGCGGAGAGTTGATCTCGTGCGCCACTCCACCCGCCATCAGCCCCAGGACCGAGAGCCGCGACTCCCGCTCTCGTTCCTCGCGTTCACGGACGAACCCGGAGATGTCGTCGGTCGTGACGACGATCCCGGCAAGCTCTCCGTTCGCCCGCCACGGTCGCATGGACCAGCGAAACACCCGACGACGCGCACCAAAGGAGACCGCGTCGGCGTCGGTCGCGACCGTCTCGCCTCCGTGTGCGCGCCGCCGCGCCGCCGCCCACTGCTCCGGCATCGGCAGCCCGACCTCCCCTGCGGCCCGCCCGATGAACTCGTGGTTCGACAGACCGTACAACTTGCGCCACTCGTCACTGGCCGCGACGTATCGGTCGTCGCAATCGAACATCGCGACCGCCGTCGGCACGTTGTGAATCATGTCCGCCAGCAGCTGCTGTTGCTGCTCGACGACGCGCTTGGCTCGTTCGGTCGCCGTGCAGTCGAAGTGGGTGCCGGTGAAGCGAATCGGCTTGCCCTCGGCATCCCACCCCGAGACGCGCCCGCGGTCGAGGATGTAGACCCACTCGCCGTTGGCGTGCCGCATGCGGTGCACGTTGTCGTAGAACTCGGTCTTGCCGGCAAGGTACGCCTGGATGTCTTCGTAGCACTGAGCGAGATCGTCCGGGTGAACCCGCTCTTCCCACGTCGCCAGCAACATCGGCGTCGTCTCGTGCTCGAGACCGAGCATTTCGCACCAGCGCCGGTCGAACTGCACCGAGTTGTCGCGAAGGTCCCAGTCCCAGATCCCGAGCGCCGCACCGTCGAGCGCGAGGTTGAGTCGATCGACGAGCTGGTCGCTCGTCAGCGAATCGAGGAACTGCTTGAGCTTCACGCGATCCTGGGCCCGAGCCGGGGTTCAGGCTGTCCCTCTCTAATGTCGCGGTGGCACGAAGCAACACGCAAATGTTCCGCAACGTCAGTTCGGTGGGGGCATGTGCGACTCAGGGCGCTAGGTCTCCGGACACACGCGGACGAGCCGCGCGAGGCTGACGTCGGCCTCGTCCGTCGTCATGAACGCGACGCCATTGCCGACCGGCACGGCATCGACGTCGGAAACCATGCCCAAGGCGTTGGTCTGCTGCTGGAGCTCGACCGTGCCGTCGACGTCCACCCGATAGATCCGCAGTGACTTGTGGCCGCCGACCAGTGCGACGAAGTGGTCGTCGACCCAGACCAGGTCGGCGTTGCCGAGGTACTCGGCGCCCAGATCGGTGAAGTGCCCGCCCGGGGCGACCGCGATCCCGGCGGAATGCCCGGATGGCGTCGCAGCCCACGCCACGCTGCCCCCGCCCGCGGCGAGGCTCGAGTACAGGTCCCCGTTGGACTCCATCGGCAAGAACCCCGCGTCTTCGAATAGCTCGACCGGCTGCTGGTCCTTGTAGAAGTTCGCCCCCCACAGATCGTCGATCTCCTCGGCGGCACTGATCCAAACGGCGTCGCCATCGGTGGCGACCTGTGGATGCTTCCAGCCCTGCTTGGTCGGACCGAGCCTGGAGGTCTCCACCCCGTCGGACGTGATGGACGCGACTTCGACCTGGCCCGAGACCTCGTACGCCACCACGTAGCCATCCTCGTTCGCGGCAATCGCAGGATGATTCGCGGCCCCGAGGGAAATGCGGTCGCCCTTGGGCTCCGCGTCGGGCCCGAAGCGCTGCACGTAGAGGTCGCGGGAGATCAGCGTGCCATCAGCCTCGCGCTCCCACTCGTTGTAGGCCAGCGCGAGCCCCTCGCCCGGCCTGGAGGCGGCGGCCTTGTGCCAATGGGAGGTGGTCTGCGGACCGCCGGACAGCGTCTGAAACTTGCCGGCTGCGCCGCCATCGACCGGTGCGACGGCGTAGCGGAGCGACGACACCACGGGGCCGTCCTGGTTGGGCGAGGTTGCGATGAACAGTGCCAGCTGGGCCCCGGCGTTCGCCAGCGCAACGTCGGCGTTGACCCAATGATTGTCCTCGAGGTCGAACTCGACGACAGACTCTTGCTCGATCTGCCAGACCTCAGCGACCTGACACTTCGGCATGCACTGCGAGGGCTGTTGCGACTGGGGTGACTGCTGCGCCGAGTCGCACGCCCCACCGTCATCGCCGTCATCGCCCTCGCCGATTCCGCACACCGGCGCGGCATCCGAGCAGCAGTCTTCGAAGTCCAGGCAAAGCTCGTCGCACCAACAGGTGTCGGTTCCCGGACCGCCGCACAAGAGCGTGCCGTCCTCTTCGCAGCTGCCCCTCTCGGCGTCGGCCTTGCCGATCGGCCCGCGCTCCGCTTCGGCGTCGTGCACCCCCCGTGACGATGCGGTGTCGCAACCCACAGCGACAACAGCGACAACAGTGACCAAGGCGCAGGCGACCACAGAGTTCCATCGAGCACGCATGGCTCCGAAGTAGGCCGAACACCACTGGGGTTCCCGCCGCACCGCGCTCCGGCTGCGTGAGCGATCGATTCATGAGCTCGCGCAACATCGCGACGGGTTGCCCGTCACCGTCACTCACGCGACCGCTCGGCCTGCCGAGCCCCGTCCACCACGCGCCAGTCCTCGACCTCGAGCGCGTCGGTCACGAATGGGGACAGCAGCGCATGCGCAGCATCGGCATCGAGCACGCCGTCGGGACCGATCGAGATCAGCTTCGCGTACACGACGGCATGGACCCGATCGCCGACGATCAGGTGCCCGTCGACATCGATCAAACGACCGTCGATGCCGGTCGCGCGGGTGTCGAGTTTGAAACGCTGCCCTGGCTTGAGCTCACGGCGGTAGACGATCCGCTGCTCTGCGACGACGGGCTTGACCCGCACCTGCAGCAGCTGGCGAGCGAGTCCGGATCGCAGGATCCAGTCGGTACGTCCGCGCTCCCCGACCTCGGCGTACGACGCCTGGTTCATATGCCGGTTGAGGTCGGTCTGCGTCAGGCCCACGCGCAAGTCGATGCACGACACGAGGCTCCGTCGTGCCAAGCCGGCGCGAACCAGAATGGGAAGCGCTCGAGCAACGTGCTGCAGCATCGCCCATGCCTTACCACGCCCGTGGCTCGCGGCTCGGACTGCTGCGTTGCGCCCTCACCTCAAGACCCGGCGAAGTCCTGGGAAGCGACGGGGCGGGCGCAGCCCCAGGCGATGCAGGGCGGCTCGACGATGATGCTGCCATCGGCGAGGTCGTCGGCGTCGGCGGCCGGCGTGTTGTCGTCGCCGTCGTGGGTGCTCCGCCGGATTGCAAGGTCGACCGCGTCGGGGGCGACGGGCGTGTCGCCGGCGTCGTGCGTGGCGCGGTAGAGGGCGAACGCGTCCTCGTAGGTTGCATCGTCGAGCTGCGCGGGGTCGATGTCGACGACGATCAACTCGGCCTCGAACGCGTCCTCGAGCTCGGCTTCGGCGACGAGCTCCTGGATCTCGGGGTCGCTCATGTCGTCGCAGCCGACGAGGGCGAAGGTGAGCGGAAGGGCAACGAGGGCGCGGAGGAGAGTCTTCATCGGTTCGTCTCGCTTTCAATGAACAAGCAGCCCCAGCGGGCCGATCGGATCACAGACGATCGAGGAAAAAAGCGCGCGCACATCACGCAAGGGCACCCGCAACCCGGAAAGGGAACATCGGCGTTCGTGAATCGTCCTATCCACCATGCTGCGAACGGGCTCTGTTGCGCTTCCTCTAGCCGTCCTCGCGCTGGGATGCGTGCGGCCGGCAACGACGGAGGCCCCCGCGGTCGAGGTGGTCGATTCTGCCCCTGCGGCCCCGCCTTCGTCCTCCGCCGCCGCGACCCCCCACCCCACGGCGGCAACGACGACGAGCGCGACTGCAGCCCAAGAGGATCCACCTGGGCCGTGGGTCGGCCTGTGCGATCCGAGCTCGGCTCCGTTCGCAGCGGCCAAGCAAAGCCTGGAGGTCCTCGAGCACCAGGTCGAGCGTCTCGGTCCCGCCGAAGATGCCGAGCGCTTCAACCAGGCTGCCAACGACCTGCTCGCGCACGAGTGCTTTGCCCTGGCCGGGGAAGACGCCGGCCTGTTCGCGTTCGACTTCGAGTTCGGCGTCGAGGTCAAAGCGTTTTGGGAGGCCGGCGGCGACGTTTGGCTGCGGCAGTACCTCTCGCTGACCCAGCCCCAAGGCGAGGACCTGTGGGTCCTTCCATCGCCGCGTAAAGCCTGGACGCGGCAAACTCATCCCGACCACCCACTCGCGCGTTTCT
>JGI12316J15310_10000140_pt104 | contig 13261 bp, 12 predicted proteins | sample MarCyaLeptolynsp_FD_15310 | JGI IMG/M metagenome (IMG submission 15310)
ACATTTGCAAGGTTGCCCATAGCGCGAAACAGATCGGGTGAACGCTGCTTGACCTTCTCGGCACGGTCACCGTGGTCGTTGAGTCGACCCATCAGCTCATCGACCTCATCGGCTCGTTCGTCCAACTCGGCCTTACCCGATTTCGTCGCTTTGAACGGTTTCTTGCTGCCACCTTCCTCTTCATCGTCAGTGTTCTTAGACTTGGCAGGTTTGATCTGCCCTTCTTCTTCGAGCATCTGCAAAGTCGGATAGACGGCACCTGGACTTGGGGCATAAGCGCCGCCAGTGAGATCTTCGATCGCGCGAATAAGCTCGTAGCCGTGGCGCGCTTCTTCATTGATCAGCGCGAGCAAGGCCAGTCGAAGTTCGCCTTGACCAAACATCCGGCCGCGACGTTTGCGACGCTTGGTGCCGTCTTGCCAGTTGCGGCTGCGGCGTGAGCGCCTGCGATCGTCATCGCTGTCCCAATCACTTGCTGCTTGCGCAGCCATCATTGCAATCATCGGGCCTAGATTGTTCCAGCCACCTTTCCCATATTTCTGCCAGGTCATTCGGGGTCTCCTGTTCTCTACTGATAGTTTTCGATACGTCCTGATAGCTTTAAGATATATCTTAGAACTATCTAATCAAGAGGTCGATGGTATTTTCCGACGAGCGGTCTATCACGCCCGATGAATGTCAGACCTGTTTGCAGATGACCCCATCCCGGGCTCTCAGCCCGAACCAGCGCGCGATGATGCGCCGCTTGCCGATCGCTTGCGCCCGCGGTCGCTGAGCGATGTAATCGGACAGGACCATCTCACCGGTCCTGCCGGGGCCATCGGCCGTATGGTGGCCGCAGGAAAACTGTCGAGCATCATTCTCTGGGGTCCGCCCGGCACCGGCAAAACCAGCATTGCGCGGCTCCTTGCTGATGCGGTCGGGATGCGGTTCATTTCGGTCAGCGCGGTGTTTTCCGGGGTAGCTGATCTCAAAAGAGCCTTCTCCGAGGCTGATAAAGCCGCGAAAGCCGGGCAGCGTACCCTGCTATTTGTCGATGAAATCCATCGTTTCAATCGTGCACAGCAAGATGGGTTTTTGCCCTTTGTCGAACGCGGAACCGTAACGCTGGTTGGAGCGACCACCGAGAACCCGAGTTTTGAACTTAATGCCGCTCTGTTGAGCCGTGCACAGGTCCTGATCCTGAAACGTCTTGACAGCGACGCACTCAGGCAATTGCTCGAACGAGCGGAAGCGCTCGAGCGGGCGCTCCCATTGACGGACGACGCGCGCGCAGCGCTAATCGCCAGCGCTGATGGAGATGGCCGCTTTCTGCTCAATCAAGCCGAGACGCTCTATAACGCCAACATCTCGGATTCGCTCGATCCCGCCGCGCTTGGTGCATTCCTTCAGCGCCGAGTGGCTGTCTACGACAAGGATCGCGAGGGGCACTACAATCTGATCAGTGCGCTGCATAAGTCGCTACGGGGATCAGATCCGCAAGCCGCTCTCTACTACCTCGCTCGGATGCTGACTGCGGGCGAGGAGCCGTTGTACGTTCTGCGACGATTGGTCCGCTTTGCCAGCGAAGATATTGGTCTGGCTGACCCACAGGCGCTGACACAGTGCCTTGCAGCCAAAGACGCCTACGAGTTTTTGGGTTCGCCCGAAGGCGAGTTGGCGATCGTCCAAGCCTGCCTCTATTGCGCGACGGCGCCGAAATCGAACGCCGCCTATGCAGCGCAAAAAGCGGCTTTCAAGGCAGCGCGAGAGACCGGAAGCCTTATGCCTCCTGAGAATATTCTCAACGCCCCCACTCAACTGATGAAGGATATTGGCTACGGTCGGGGCTATTCATATGATCATGAGAGCGACCAGGGCTTCTCTGGCGACAACTACTGGCCCGAAGAGATGCCACCTCAGACCTACTATGAACCGGTTGAACGGGGTTTTGAGCGCAAGGTGAAGGAACGGATCGAATACTGGAATCGTCTGCGTCAGGAAAGACGCCCTCACTCAAATAGCAAAGCGGTAGCGCGAACAGAAACGCGCTCAAGCAGCAAAGCGCTAACGCAATCAGAAACGCGCTCAAGCAGCGAAATGGAACCACGAAGGGATTCCAATGCGTGAGTTCGATCATTTTCTCGCGATTGACTGGTCGGGCGCCAAGGGTGAACGGCACAAAGGCATTGCGCTGGCGCTGGCCGAGCGCAGCGGCGGCCCACCCGTACTGGTGACGCCCCCTGCGAGGGGATTCTCTCGCACGGAGGTGCTCGACATTCTCAAGCACGAACTGCCTGCAAACACCTTGGTCGGGGTGGACCTAGGCATCAGTCTTCCGTTCGAGGATTGCGGAGCTTTCTTTCCGGGATGGGATCGAAGCCCGCGCAACGCCAAAAAGCTATGGGCCTTGATCGACGAGATATGCCACGACGATCCTCATTTGGGCGCTCACAGTTTTCTGCACCATCCGGAAGCTGCACGCTATTTCAGGCACAGCAAGGACTATGTCGGCGATCGCTTTCATTCGCCCGGTGCGATCACGCGCGAGGGCCGGTTCCGCGAAGCTGAGATTGCCCAGCGTCTGCAAAAATGTCGCCCTGTCAGCAACTTCAACCTCGTCGGCGCAGCGCAGGTTGGCAAAAGCTCGCTCACTGGTATGCGGATGTTGCACCATCTTCAAGGCGAACTCGCAATCTGGCCGTTCGACCCGATTCCCGACAGGCGGCAAGTCTCAGGCGGGTCAATGTTGGTCGAGATTTACACCGGCCTTGCGTCGCGCGAAGCAGCCAATCTAGGAGCGCGGACGAAATTCCTCACCTATGCCGATCTCAACGCGGCGCTCGAAACGCTTGGAAGCCCCCCTGTCGACCAAACCGGTGAAGTCGATGACCACTCCTCAGATGCGTTGCTGACCGCCGCATGGATGCGCAAGGTTGCGCCTCAAGAGGAACGGTGGGAGCCGCGCGCGCTAACCGCGCAAATTGCTTACACTGAGGGATGGACCTTCGGCGCTTTCTAGACGCCATCAGTAATGGGTACGCCGCTTGCCGAAGCGGCTGTAACCGGTCTGCCGCAGATCCTCGAGCATCTCGGCGCGCCGACGGTCTGTGGGGGTCTGAGGGTCTTCAAGCCGATCGGATTCGGGAGGCGGGCCGCGAAGTTCTTCAATCGTCTGCATATTGTGATCTCGGATGATGCCAGGGATCAAGAACAAGTCAGCGAGCAGCCACGGGAGCAGCACGATCCAACCAATGACAGAGAAACACAGCACCAATTGCGCGATACCGGACCCCGTACGACCGGCATAGAAACGATGCGCTCCAAGGAAACCCAAAAAGAACCACAGCAAATAAGTCGCCCCGACCGATTTGCGGTTGGCTTCATACATCAATTGGTGATGGGTCGCTTGGTCCATCGTGCACTCCCTTGTCTCGAAAAACAGTAAGCGCGCGGGCCATAGCAAGGCAAGGCTGCATTTGGCGCAATCTATCGAATGCTAAGAAAGTTCGACGAACTCTGGACAAAGGTAGCGCTTTGCGGCTAGCGGGCGCTTCCACTGTCGCAAGACAGCGCGGATGGGCCGGCTTAGCTCAGTTGGTAGAGCAGTTGATTTGTAATCATCAGGTCGCGGGTTCGACTCCTGCAGCCGGCACCATCACCTCATTCAGCACCGTTCGAGTTAATCCGATTGACCCTTGGTTTTTCGGGGTTTTTCCACTTCGCCTGTTCCGGGAAGTTCACAGTAGGCCATTGACAGCCAGATGATTTGGGGGCCAAATATGGGGGCCACTTGAGGAGTGGAATCGAACGAGGCCCCCAAAATGCCCCTAACCGACCTAAAGATCAGGAACGCTAAGCCAAAAGAGAAGCCTTACAAGCTTGGCGACAGCCAAGGACTTTTTCTGTTGGTCCAGCCATCTGGCGGCAAACTCTGGAAACTGAAATACCGGGTTGCGGGCCGCGAAAAGAAGCTAAGCCTAGGAAAATATCCAGACATCAGCCTTGCCGATGCCCGCCGCGGCCGGGACCACGCAAGGAAATTGATCGCGGATGGAAAAGATCCATCACTCGAAAAGCAGCGTCGCAAAACAAGGTTGCTCGTCAATACCGAGAATACGTTTGAGGCAGTTGCGCTGGAATACATCGATAAGCGGACTCAAGATGGCGATCGACCTTGGGCGCCAAAGACCCGAAAGAAGGCAGAGTGGCTTCTGTCAGAACTGAGCTCGAGCTTGGGTCGCCTACCCGTTGCTGAGATTGAGCCACCCGACATCTTAGGGGCCGTTCGAAAGATTGAGGCCAAGGGCAACCTTGAGAGCGCGAGACGAGCTCTACAATTCACAGGAACGGTACTCAGATACGCTGTGGCGACCGCTCGCCTAACCTCCGATCCCAGCCGAGACCTTAAAGGTGCCCTACTCACACCCAAGGTAACTCATCATGCTGCAATATTTGATCCTGCCGAGTTCGGCGCACTGTTGCGTTCAATTGACGGTTATGAAGGCCACGCCTCGACCCACCTTGCCCTCCGACTTGCCCCTCACGTCTTCCAAAGACCGGGCGAACTTAGGCAGGCCGAATGGTCAGAGATAGACTTCGATGACGCAATCTGGTCGATCCCAGCCGAGAAAATGAAGATGCGGCGACCGCACAACGTCCCTCTTTCAAGCCAGTCATTGAACCTGCTGCAACAAGCTAGAGAGATTGGCAGAGAAGACGATCGTTATGTCTTCCCAAGCATCCGCACGCCCATGAGGCCAATGAGCGACAATACTCTGAACGCTGCACTTAGGCGCTTAGGCTATGACAGCACACAAGCAACTACTCATGGCTTCCGCTCGACAGCATCCACGTTCTTGAATGAGAGCGGCAAGTGGAGCGCCGATGCGATTGAACGAGCTCTCGCGCACGGCGAGAGCAATCAAGTCAGAGCGGCATACAATCGAGGCGAACACTGGGACGAGCGGGTCACCATGATGCAATGGTGGAGCGATTACCTCGATCGGCTCAAGGAAGGCGGTGAAGTGGTCGCGTTTAGAACACCTGGGACGAGGAGAGCCTAGATAAACCCAGTTTCGGCGGGCGTTCGGCCCGCGGAATGCGGGCCAGCTGCAAAGTAGCAGTTTGCAGCTGGCCCTATCACCACAGCAACTAGGAGTGCTGACAATGAATGATACAAATCTACCTATCGATTCAATGAGAGTCATCAGACCCCGGGTTGAAAGAGTGCTTTCTTCGGCAGGCGCAAGCGGCATGGACATCAGAATTGAGTTAGGATTCGCCCAGGAGAAAGCCCCGCCGGCAAACGACACTGTTAGCGAAGGTGACTGGCGAATCGCTTATCGTCGGTATGTTACTGCATTGGAGCGCTCCGAACTTCTCATAAACAATGATGGCGATCTCAGAGGCGCCGTGGAACAGTTAGTCGATGACGTCACTGAAGCCCACGGTGATTTCATTCGGATGCCAGTTTCTGACCCGGCGGCATTGCTCAAGAAGTTAGAGATGCTCTTCAATGATAGAGGTCATGGCAACATTATGGATTGGGCAGTAGATTTCGTGGGATACGCGCTTGCAGATGCGCGAGTGATTCTAGGCGGTGAGCGTCGTCTGTCGGCCTCCGGAGAATCGAAGTGAATACCTTGGAAAAGCTCATTTTCGAGCCGAGAAGGGAGTGCGAGGCCAGAGATCGAGCTGAGCTAATCGTAAACTACCTTAGAGCGCTAATGGTGGCTGCTAACGATCAATTCAACATAGCCACGGAGGACATCAAACTCAAAGAATCAGGGACCGCAGCATGCCATGGCTTTTGCATGCTAGAGGTCGCTCGGGAGTATCTTGAAGAGCTTGCAAAACTTCAGGACCGACCGATGCCCGATTGCCCAAGTAGCCTTGAAACTGAAAGTAACTGAAACTGCAATCCAAGATCAGCTCGCTCAGTCGGAGAGCAATTCTCTTGAATTCTGACCACTGAATGTGGAGCGTCACTGTGACGGGGCTTGGCCGGCCAGCCGAAGAGCACGAATCCCACGTGCTGCCCCGTCTTTCAATGGGACCGCTGGGGAGGCGGAATTGTCTGACAGAAGGTTAAGATGCTGGATTCCTTGGTGGGATGCATACGTCGAGCTTGCGGATATATTCGAGGCACGTGGTTTCGAAGTTGAGCCGGCACATCATGAAGCTCGAAGATCTTTGATGCAGCAACTGGTTGAGGGGGCACTGCCTGCGCGTCCTGACGACAGAAGCAATTTCAGTTTGCACTTTTCGTCTGGGGAGGAGCAAACTGAAATCAGCTTGACCGACCACGGCTGGGTCCCGGCCACCTTTTGGTACTACTTTCACCAGGCAAAGAACGAAGATGAATTGAGAAATCACGCAACTGAGAGCTGGGATAAGCACCACTGTAGATTTCAGCTTCATGTGGCGGTTGGTCTCAAGAATGGTGGAGAACTGATCGGGTACGTAGAAGGCCTGGAACTTCTCAGAGAGAGAATTGACGGGCTACCTAGGCGAAGAGGAGAGCGCGGCAAGAAGTATGCGCTTGAGGACGCAGTAGCTACAAGGCGAGCAATTGAGGCGATCAAGAGTGGCGAGGATCGAGACAAAGCAATCGCTAGATTTGCGGCTGACCTTCCAGGCGCCTCACTGGATTCGCGAAAAAGGCGCCTTCGACTACATGTCAAGAATGCCGGATTTTAAATGAGCGGCATTTAAGCTTCCTTCCTATCGCGTTTCGATCCCAGTTAGTTCGCTCCTGTTCATAAGAGACAGGAGAATTCCTTGAGAAACGTAAATCCCCTCAAACCCATCGGATATCGGCCTGAACAAGTGGCCAAAATAACGGGTCTGGGTAGAACCACTGTCTTCAACCTTATCAAAGACGGAAAGCTCCAATCGACCAAGGTCGGGCGAACTCGGATCGTCCTGGCTCGCTCGGTCGATAGGCTTCTCGAAGGTGACGGGACAATTTGATGACGGCCTCACCGACCCTCTGCGCTCGTCGAGAAGCTGGAAAGTATGTGGTCGACGCAATCGGCTGGCCACGTCGAGTTAGTCGATTTGAATGCGCCTCTGCACACGAGGCGAGAGCATTGCTCGGCAAATTTGTCGAGGCAACCGGGGCGTCCGCGTGCTGGTTCTTCAAAAAGGACTTGCTGGGGCGATGACGACTGAGAACGAGAGACAGCCAACATTGCAATCGGTGGTGATTGCACGCTCGGATCGAGGCTTCGAAGTTCGCTGGCAAAGGGATGGCCGTCCCACCAGACGAGAACTCACTGATCTGGGTGGCACGTTCCACCTCGCCTATCAGGCCGCAAGTCTAAGTGACTCACCAGTCATTGACCTGACGGGAGGGCAGCAATGAAATGTCTGACACACAAGCTAATTACGAGACATGGCAAGCTCCTTTTTCGACTTGCCCTACCCGCGCCATTTCCGATGCCAGGCTCAACGGTACAGATCTTCGGGTGCTGCTCGTGATTGGTCTGTACGACAGGAGGAGCCTCGCAAAATGCGAAGGCGATGGGTGCTTCGCGGGTCAAAGAACGCTTGCTGAACAGATAGGCATTGACCGGAAGAACCTACGACAGTCTATCAAGAAGCTCGTACAAATAGGCTACTTGAAGCGAAGTAAGAGCCCGGGCAAGCGTGGAGATCTGCTCCAAATCATCGAGTCCGAAGGGGGTACGGAGACCCCCGGCAAAGGGGGTCTGAGCACCCCCTATAGCCAACCTCATGATCAAATTCCTAGTGATCTAGCGGGGGTCACCTCACCCCCTACAACGGGGGTCCCTGTACCCCCAGATAGGGGGTCACCTAACCCCCCTAAGAGAATAATAAAAGAAACAATAAGAGAAGATGATCTCTTTATTGATTGTCAATCAGAGCAAAACGCTTCGGGACCAGTCAGACGAGAGAAGGATGAAGTCGATCGGGTTTTGGTTCATTGGAATGACGTGGCTGTTCCAGCCGGTGCTCGTCCAATCAGAAAGCTAACAGGCAAGCGTCGAAAGTTAATCAGATCGAGGATCAACTCAGAGGGACTGAAAGACGTCCTGGCCGCAATTGATCGTGTCCCGACCATGAGTTGGGCTCTTGGCAAGTCAGATGATTCTTCGTTCAAGGCAAACATAGATTGGCTGCTCAGGGACGGCAAAATCAACGCAATTCTCGAAGGCCAACACGATGACTACCGCTCGAAGAGGAGCGAACCTGAAACCTACCTAGACTACGTGCTCAGAGAGCGAAGAGCGGAACGGGAGAGAGAAGCATGGTCTACAGACCACATAATCTGTTGATCGACCGCTCTCTCGGCATTCATGGAGCAGCGGTTGGACCCATTCAGGGCATCCCAGGTCAACATCAATCCCTCGACAGCGAAAAGTCGAAAGGAGATGAGACGTGAGAGCTCAGAGCACGGTCTTCCCAATGTTTGTCCGCGCGGAGTACGAAGAGGGTCAAGCCTTCTCGCGGTTTAAGTCAGAGGCCCAGCGGGCGGCCAATCAAGTGAAGCAGGAATTCAAGGCTGTCGGCGAGATTATCGACCAAGCGTTGGAAACTGAGCGAACTACAGCGGGAGCATTAGACCTCGGCGTCAGTGAATTGCGTGAGGCCGCCATAGCGCAGCAACAACGGGCCATCGCCGCTCGAGAGGTAGCGGAGGCTACGCTTCGAGCGGCTCAAGCCGACGGCGAGTTCAACATGCAAATGAGAAAGGGAGTCACAGCAGCAAGACAATATGCAGCAGAGCAAGAGCGGCTGGCAAGTGAGCTAAGAGATCAAGTCGCAATCCAAGACGCGGTGCAAAAGGAACTCAATCAAACTGTTTCCGCCACTGGAGCTGTGATTGACGCGCAGCGTCGCGGATTGGTGGCGAAGAGAGATGTAATCTCTACTAGTCGAGCGGAACGCACCGCTATGATTCAACTCGGGCAGCAGCTCCAAGACGTCACTGTTCAAACACAGTTAGGGACAAGTGCAACTCAAATCTTCACCCAGCAAATGCCACAGGCCGCTTTTGCACTAACCGGTCTCGCTGGTAGCGCGGATAAGACAAAGGCCAGAATAGGTGAATTTGCCACGTTCCTATCGGGACCATGGGGCGCTGCGGTTTTCGCAGGAACGGCAATCTTGGGCCCCTTCATCGCCAATCTGTTCGAAAGTGGAGATGCAGCGAACGAGGCAGCCGGAGCAAACCAAACCCTCGCAGACAGACTTGACCTCACGAGGAACAGCTTCGAGCTCGTGATTGCCGCGTCAAGGGATTACAACCGAGAAGTCGCAAGATCAGCTGAGACTGCGCTCGAAGCGGCCGAAGCTGCGCGAAAGCAGACCATATCAAATTTGCAACAAGCGGAGTCGATGTTGGCTGTCGCCAAAGCGACATCTGTTCTGCTTCAAGGGTCATCTCCCACTCAGTCGAATAATCCTGAAACTGGCATTCCAAACAGCGCTGATAGACGCGTCGAAGCCCTTCTCGAACAGATTAACCTGTTTCGCGAGACGCTGACGAATAACGAGTTCGACGTTGCGATAGAGAAGGCCTCGCTAATCAGCGACGAAGCAAAGGCGACGGCAGAATTCTACAAGGAAGCCAGACAAAGCCTTAGGGGCGTCCTGGTTGGCGACGACCTCATAGAAGCGATCACTCAGCTCAACACCGAGGAGAAAGCGGCACTCGACGCTCTTAAGAAAGGCACTTCTCGACTTGCTTCACGCACCACGGCTAGTGATGATGTCAAGGCCGCACAAAGGCTCATTGAATTCGCAGATTCCGCTGCTGCCAAGGTAAGCGCAATCGGAGAGCGCTTTACCGACATTCCTAGCGAGGTGGCAAAGGTCAATCGGTCAGTCTCGGTCTTGGATGAACTTCTGAAAGACATCGACACAAAAGCTTCCGACAAGAATTTCCCAGAAGAGCTATCGAAACATTTCGCAGAGCTGCGTCTGCAAACCCAAGATCTTAGAGACGAATTGTCTGATTTCGGTGTTCTAGACGAGCTCGATAGGACCATCGATGAAATTCGTCAGAAAGGGATTGAGAGGCTTGAGGTTGAAAGGCTGCTTCTCGCGGGCCGAAAGGAAGAAGCAGAAGTAACGCAGATTATGCTCCGCCTCGAGCAATCATTTGGCGAGGCGGCGCTAGATCGTCGCGAGGAACTCGAAGATATCCTCGAGATGAGAAACACCGAACTTGAACTGCAAAGGAGACTTAAAGAGGAGCAAAACGCCTACCTGGGTGCTACGCGCGGAATCAAACAGGAGTTGGAAAGTCTATTATCCGGCGAAAGCGTCGACTTCGGCCGGGTCTTCCGGCAACTTCGCGGTCAAGTCCTCACTGAGCAGATCTTTGGTGATGCGTTCCGGCGCATCGATGCGACCATCAAGGGTAGCTTCGATCGCAACGCGGACCTGCTCGAGGACAATGTCGAGCGAGCTGGGCGTAGCTTCGAAAAAGTCGCTGAAGAAGCAGAGATGCTTGCGTCGCGTCTCTCGGACGTTCTCCCCCAAGCGGGTCTTCCGGCCGGCGCACCTGCCGGCGCGGCTCAGTCTAGTGTCTTTGCCCAGTTCGATGCGGTGCTGGGTCGCGGCGCTGCCAATGACAACGGAATTGTTGTGTCCGGCAAGGCCATAAAGGACGCGCAGCGCAACACAGTCACTGGCATGACGCCAGAAGGATACGCTGACCTGCTCGGCCGTGAACTGACAGCCCCGCTCATCACCCTTCTTCCTGAGGGCATCGCCTCGGCACTCAGCCCGGTGCTTTCACGCGCCGTTGGCGGAGCTCTATCGGCAGGACCGGTCGGCGGTGTCTTGGGTGCTCTCGACGGCCTGTTTGGAACTGATGGCGCAATCAGTCTTGGCGGAAAGCTCGGCGCAGACATCTCCAAGGGAATCTCTGGTGCATTCGCAGGGGCCCAGACAGGTCAACTCGTGGCCGGTCTCAGCGATGCACTGGGCCTTGGTCTCAATCAGACCGGATCGATGATTGGTGGAGCCGCTGGATCCTTGCTTGGTCCTGTTGGCAGCATTGTCGGCTCGATACTTGGCGGCATTGTCGGTAACTTGTTTGGCAGCAAGTCGGGAAGCGCAACGCTTGGCGCTGGCGCTGGGGGGCTTGGAGTCACTGGTTTCAGCGGTGGGTCTAGTTCTCGCCGCGATGCAGCTGCTGAGCTTGGCGATGCGGTCGCCAATACGATCAATCGGCTGGCCGAACAGCTTGATGCCAACGTCAATTCATCTGCAGCCAGTCTATCGATCGGCTTCCGCAAGGATGACATTCGTGTCGACACCAGCGGTGGTGGCAAGACTAAGACCAGCAATGGCGCCCGTAACTTCGGGGAGGACGCTGAGGGAGCTATTCTCTTTGCTGTGCAGGATCTCATCAACGATGGGGTCATCGAAGGCCTGTCGCGCAGCGAGAACAACCTCCTGCGTGCCGGTGGTGACCTTGAGCAGGCCATCACTGACGTGCTGAGCTTCCGCGCGGTGTTTGATCGCCTAAACGGTCTCGAGAACCCGCTTGAACAGGAGATCGTTGCTCTCAACCGAGAGTTCGAAAACCTGATCGAATTATTCGACCGCGCCAATGCCAGTTTTGAGGAGCGCGCGGATCTAGAGCGGTTATATGAAATTGAACGAGCCAGTCTCTTTGAAAAGGCGACAGACCGTGTGGCCGGCAGCCTGAAGGATCTTATTGATGATCTGACTACAGGCGACAATGGCCTATCACTCCGGGCTCGCCGCAATAACGCGATCGGCGACTTCGATGCCTTAACATCAAGGGTTCAGGCGGGCGACACCAGCGCCTTCGACGACTTTGAGCAAAGCGCTCGTGTCCTACTTGAGATTGAACGCGAGCTCTCCGGTTCGCAGCAGCAGTATTTCGATCGCTACAATCAGGTCCTCGAGATCTCGCGCGCTGCTGTTGCCGATCAGGAAACGCTCCTTTCGGACGCCGCAAACACCGGCAGCCCTTTTGGCACTGATGGAGGAGCCGATACGAACCCGATCGGCCTGCCCATTATGGAGCAAACGGCAATCCTCGAAGCGCAGCTGCAGGCGATCAACGACAATCTTGGCCGCCTGATCAACATCCAGTCACTTTCAACTGGTGGTGGCGGAAGCGTCTTCGGCAGTCAGATAAGCCGGGTCTCTCAGTACTGATGCAGCACTCCCTTTGCCTTCGAGCCCCGGGCAACATCAACTTCCCCCAGCCCCAATAGAGGAGATAAATATGACGACAGTTACCGCACGATCGAAGCCTCGCTTTGAAGGGATGAGGCGAAAGCATCTGACCAAAGCAAAGCAAATTGCACCGCCAGCACAATCTAAAGCCAAGTCTAGGCGGGAGAAGCCGCTTGAGAGGACATTTTCAGCAGGTGAATATCAAGCCTATGGTCAAAGCAAATGGAACGCCGGAGCCGAAAATGAACGCGCGAGAGTCGCAGCTGTTGTTGGCTCTAGTGCCTCCATAGGACGTGAGAGATCTGCTCTAGAGATGCTCGCTTACGGCCATGATAGCAGCGCAACAATCATTGCTTACCTTTCAGCGCTGCCAACAGACAGAGAACTGAAACTGCAGAGGGCCGAGAATAGACGACGCAGCAATCGGAAGATCTGGGACAAAGCTCTTGGCAAGAATTCAACCAAAGGGGGCAAGGACAGCGTCATGGTCGCCGCAATGAAAGGGCTGCGTCGATGATCATAGACAACAACCTCAAGAAGCTACTAGCTCGGACGATGAGCGCCATCGAAAGCGTTGATCTTACCATGGAAGAGTCAGCCATTGCGATATTGGATAAGAACTCCAGAACGAATTCTGAGGCAGTCGCAAAAGTCGAGAAGCAGTTGATTGCCATAGGCAGGCAACTCAGAGAAGAAGAGACGGATGAGGGAGAGAAGGTTGCGGACGCGGTGCTCAATGATGACACCACTGCCGCAGAAGCCCTAGCACCTTCAATCGAGACACTGCGCGAGCGCAGAAATTCGCTCATCAAAGGGCGGCTCGAGCTGATGCGTCGTAACAGTCAGATTGCCCGCAAGAAGAGACAACTACAGGTTTCTGCAGACACCAAGATTCAAGTGACGTTGGATCCGTTGGTCGAGGAATTGGAGAAGAGACAGAAAGCGGCCGCGAACGAGATTGCCGATATCCATGCTGGTATCAGTGCGATCTCACTTTGCAGTAACGGACATATTTCCGCACGCCATCGCGGACAGCTATCTCTCGAGGGACTAATGGGTCAACTCAAGCTCCTCCCTGGGGAGAGATATA
>JGI12316J15310_10001154_pt3 | contig 13258 bp, 8 predicted proteins | sample MarCyaLeptolynsp_FD_15310 | JGI IMG/M metagenome (IMG submission 15310)
TGACGATCATGGGCGCGGCGCCGCGGCTCGCGCGCACGATCGTCCGCCGCGCGCATATTCTCGATGCTCTGCTGGATCCGGATTTTTTCGTGACCTTGCCGGAGCGCTCCAAGGTCGCCGAACGTCTCCAGCAATTGCTGGCCGATGCCGAAGATTACGAAGAGGTGCTCAACCGCGCCAGGATCTTCGGCCAGGAGCACATGTTTTTGATCGGTGTGCGGATTATCACCGGAACGCTTCCCCATTACCAGGCTGGGCAGGCTTACGCCCTTCTCGCCGACGTGTTGCTGGAGGCGATGTTTGACCATGTGTGCCGGGAATTCGAGACAACCCACGGCAAGATCGCGGGCGGTCAGACCGCTTTGCTGGCCATGGGAAAGCTTGGCGGAATGGAGATGACCGCGGCGTCCGATCTCGACCTCATTCTCCTTTACAACCACGATGCCGAAGCGAAAATGTCGGATGGGCGCAAGCCCCTGGCGCCTTCGCAATATTACATCCGTCTGACCAAGAGATTTATTGCAGCCCTGTCCGCGCCGACAGGCGAGGGCACTCTGTACCAGGTTGATTTCCGTTTGCGCCCATCCGGCAATGCCGGGCCGCTGGCGACCCATATCTCCTCCTTTGACCGATATCAGCATGAGACGGCCTGGGTCTGGGAACATATGGCGTTGACCCGCGCACGCATTGTGTTCGGCGCGCCGGAACTGCGTCAGAATGTGCTGGATTGCATTTGTGGAATATTGTGCGAGGAAAAAGAGCGGGAAAAGGTTCGTGGCGACGTTGCCGCAATGCGCACCCGCATTGCCGGTGAAAAGAAAGCGTCCTCGATATGGGAAATCAAGACCGTTGCCGGCGGTCTGATCGATATCGAATTCATAGCGCAATATATGCAATTGGTCGTTGGTCCGCGCGAACCCGAAATTCTCGACACCAACACCAACGGCGCGCTCTACAGGATGCAGGTGTCCGGGGTGATAGAGGGTGAAACCGCGGAAACCCTCATGAACGCCTGTCGTTTGTACGAATCCCTGACACAGGTGTTACGGCTCGCGATCGATGGCGATTTTGATCCGGATACGGCGCCGGCAAGCCTGAAATCGGTTCTGGCGACGGTCGGAGAAATGCCGGATTTTGCCACTCTGGAGGCCTATCTGACGGAGACACAGGCGAAGGTTCGAACGATCTTCGAACGCATCGTCGGTGAAGTGGGAGAGCTGCAGAGCTGATTTTCGGCAGCTCGCCCGCACATGCATTGGGGGCGCCAATGCAAACGGTCCGGCGACGATGTCGCGGACCGAGACAGGAGTGAACTATGACGCTGAAATACAAAATGGTTTCTGCCTCTGCGGCAGTGCTGATCCTGTTCGGCGCGCCGGCAATGGCGCAGGACAAGGGACCGGACCGGCGCGGCGAACGCATGTTCGAACGGTTCGACAGCGACGCAAGCGGGGCTGTGTCACTGGACGAATTTGTCGATGCTTCGAGCCACCGCTTCACTCGAATGGACCGTAACAATGACGGGACCGTCAGCGAAGATGAGGTGGACGCTTTCATCGCAAAACGAACCCGCCGCATCAAGGATCGGATCCTGAGCCGGCTGGATGCCAATGGCGATGGTGCGATCACGCAGGCCGAATTCGAGGCGTCGCGCAGGGACCGTTTCGCACGGCTTGACACAGACAAAAGCGGCGAGATCGAAAAGGCGGAGGCTCGCGAGGGATTCAAACGTCATGGCAGGCGTCACGGCAAACGTCATGATCGGCATCGCGACAAACGGTAAAGCGATGTGAGGAGAGCCCGGATTTCCATCCCGATGGTTTGGAAATCAACGCCGTAGAACAAAGCTGCGGCCGGTCGCAAGCTGATTTGCGTGGGCCGAAATGTCAAAACAAAAACAACCCGGGCAGGCAGCGTCAATAGCTTGTCCGGGTTAATTGGTTTGGTCGTTGAACATGCCCCGAAATAAGCGGGATCCCAGCGAAGCTCGGATGTTTGACATCAGAGATTATATCAAATATTCATGATATATGGATATTTCAAATGCTCTGTCTGCCTTCTCCGCCCTCAGTCAGCCGACCCGGCTGGCTGTGTTCAGGCTGCTGATCAAGGCGGGCGCACAGGGCATGTTGTCCGGAGAGATTGGTGAACGGCTTGAAATTCGTCAAAACACCATGTCGGCAAACCTCACCTTGCTGCTCAACGCCGGACTGGTCCGCAACGAGCGTCAGGGTCGAACCATCCGCTACTTTGCGAATTTCGAGGCCGTCAGGGGACTGCTCGCATTTCTGATGGAAGATTGTTGCGGGGGGAACCCGGAGATCTGCCAGCCGATTATCGATGAACTTGCGTGCGAGTGTTAGGAGCACGGACGTGTTTGCATCCTTGTGTTTGCCAAACCGCCATATTGCGCTTGCAGGGCCGCACACATGAGCGCGGACCTGTCTCGCCGGTTGGCGGCGGAGGGGCTCGGCACGGCGTTCTTGTTGGCGACGGTGGTCGGGTCCGGCATCATGGCCGAGCGCTTGTCGGGCGGGAACGTCGCAATAGCGCTATTGGGCAATACAATCCCGACCGGCGCCATTCTCGTTGTGCTCATCACCATGTTCGGTCCGATCTCAGGCGCCCATTTCAATCCGGCTGTGTCGGTGGTCATGGTTCTTCGTCGCGAACTTCCTGCCAGCGAAGCCGCCTTTTACATCTTGTCGCAGATTGTCGGTGGCGTTCTGGGCGTTTGGGCGGCCCATCTGATGTTCGACGAAATTCTGTTTCAGTTCTCCGCGAAGGAACGGACGGGGGCGGCGCAATGGTTTGCTGAATCCGTTGCCACGTTCGGGCTGGTCGCGACTATCCTTTTGACCTTGAAAGCGAAGGAAGGCGCGGTTGCCATGGCCGTGGGGCTATACATAACTGCAGCCTACTGGTTCACCGCGTCGACGTCATTTGCCAATCCGGCGGTAACAATCGCCCGGGGTCTGTCCGACACTTTCGCGGGAATCCGACCGGTGGATGTCGCACCGTTTGTCCTGGCGCAACTGGTCGGTGCCGTTATCGCCTGGGTTTTTTGTCAATGGCTTCTGGCTGAGCGCGGGAGACAGGTGTAGACCTGAAATCAGGCAGCAGTTGCAGGTATCGGAGTCCGCGCGCAGATTATCTCATTCACCTGACGTTTGCGGTCCATTGCGCGGAATGATGAAGGACACAGTCGTTCCGACATTGCTCTCGGATTCAATTACCATCTGGCCGCCATGCAGTTCGACCAGGGATCGGGCGATGGCGAGGCCGAGGCCGGAACCCTTGTGGCTCTTGGTAAGCTGGTTCTCCACCTGCACGAAGGGCTGTCCGAGCGTTTCGATCGCCTCTTCCGGAATGCCGATTCCGGTGTCGGAGATCGCCACGGCGATTTCGGTCTCCGACGTGTCGGTTTCCACGCGGATGGACCCTCCGGCAGGCGTGAATTTGACGGCGTTGGAAAACAGGTTCAACAAAATCTGTTTCATCGCCACGCGGTCGGCACGCAACGAAATGTCGGGCAGACAATGGTTTTCAACCGTAACGTCTTTCTCGATCGCTTCACTGGAGAGAATGCGGGCAGTTTCTTCGATTATGCCACTGAGGTCGATCGTCTCCAGTTTCAGTTCCTTGCGGCCGGCCTCGATTTTGGACATGTCCAGAATATCGTTGATGACTTCCAGCAGGTGCGTTCCGGAATTGTGGATATCATGACAATATTCGGTATAGCGGTCCGATCCGAGTGCGCCGAACATGCCGCTGCTCATGATGTCTGAAAACCCGATGATGGCATTCAACGGGGTACGCAACTCATGGGAGATATTGGCCAGAAACTCGGTTTTGACCTGATTGGCATCTTCTGCCTTGCGTTTTGCGTCTGAGTTCTGGTCAGCCAGGATAACCAATTGTTGTGCCTGTGCCTGCAATTGCTGGCGTGATTTGCGTAAGTCGGCGACCGTTGCCATGAGTTGCCGTTCGCTTTCTATCAGTTGCTCCTGATTGCGTTTCAGTGTCGTGATGTCTGTGCCGATTGACACGAATCCGCCGTCGTTGGTGCGTCGTTCGCTGATCTGGAACCAGCTTCCATCTGCCAGTTCTGCTTCGTAAAACGCGGAATCGCTCGGACTTTCGCTCTCTCGCGACAGGGCCTTGGTCTTCACCACAGATTGTTTGGCTGCATCGATGATGGTCTCGTAGGGGGTGCCCTGTTTGACCAGATTGTTCGGCAGACCATGCAGTTTCTGGTAATTGGAATTGGAAACGACCAATCGGTTTTCGGAATCCCAGAGGACGAAGGCTTCGGAAATTGTCTCGATTGCCTCGCGCAGACGTCTGTCCGCGGTTTTCGACTGGGCCGCCAGGCGTTTTTGATCCGTGACGTCGATTGCAATCCCGATCAGGTGCGGTCCCTTGCCGTTGAGATCATTGACCCTGTCTGCGCGCGCCCGGACCCAGACCCAATGTCCATCCGCATGACGCATCCGAAACTCACGCTCGATTGTCGGTGCATCGCCACGCAGAGCCGTTTCGGCCAGATCGAGCATGTCGATATCGTCATGGTGCACCATGTCTTCGACGTCTCTGAAACCGATGACTTCGTCACGCGGGGGATGACCGAGGAGATCGTACATTGATGCCGACCAGAAAATGTTTCCGCGTCCAAGGTCCCAATCCCACAATCCGCAGCGACCGCGCAACAGTGCGGTGTCGATACGCGCCCGCGTGTCGAAGTAGATTGCGTCGGCTTGTTCGGCCCGGGCGTTTTGTGCGTAGAACGCATAGACCAGAACGATGAGTGTGACGCCGGTAAAGACAAACAGGGTCACCCGCGACGACAGGGCATTTCGCCACATGGCGAAAGTTCGTTCAGTCGGCTGAATGACAGCGACGCTGCCAAGCGGCGAAACAAGGTGGTGGACAGTGGCGAACGCTTCGCTTTTGTCGGCCATCATGACCGGCATTACGCCGGCGCGCCGGCCAAAAGTCGTGAGCGGTTGGCCCTGGCCAAAATGTTCGTTGAGGGCGTTGCCGATCAATTTGGAGTCCATCGGAGCCGTTGCTCGAATGATACCGTCGGTATCCGACAGCAATATCTTGCGGTATTCGGCGGTTGCTGAAGCCGGAAGCGCATCTGCCAGAAGGCGTTGAAAATCCGCTCCTGCCGGCTTTTCCGGCAGGGTTCGGACCGTGCTGTCCATGCGCGCAGAGACGGCGGCGGCGACAAGGGCGACTGTGGATTCCGCCCGGTTCTGGATGAGAATGCGCTGGTTGTAGAACTCCAGGGCCAGGACGAATGCCAGAAGCACGACGAACAGGACAATGAGGATTGGAACGGACCGCTTCAGCCAGGGTTCGGATGCAAGCAGTCGCAGATAGGTGGGGCGCGCCAGGAATTGTATGTGCCGGGTAAGAGACACTTTGACCGCCGAACCGTTGGCCCCCGCAAAGGTTTCGGACTCAAAATGTTTCGCCGACGGTGCTGGGTCCATCGTCTGCGCCTTTCAGCTACGCCGTGTTAGAAAATGCCGCGAATCACTTTTCATTCGAATCGATATCGAATTCATTGTCCATGTCGATTTTTTACGATTCGTTAGGTTTTTTCGAAAATTTGCAGATCGTCGCCGAATTCAGTTTGCATCGTGCGGAAATGCGCGAGGTCGTTGCTCGCGTGTGCGCCCGGACCTTGTGGAAAACTCACCGCTTTAGGGCGCGGGAGTGTCGTCTCGTGCCGGCTGAGGCATATTGACGGAAAAGATCGAGCCGCCATTTGGGTCCGCGTCCACCGCGATTGTCCAGCCGTGGCGATCTGCGATTTTCTTGCAGATGGCAAGGCCTATTCCAGTGCCTTCAAACTCGGATTGCGAATGCAGGCGCTTGAACGGTTCGAAAATGGTCTGAGAGTATTTGGGGTCAATACCGATCCCGTTGTCGGCAATGGTCAAAAGATCCGCGCCGTCCCGGCAATCCAAGCCGATATGGACTCTTGGCGGTATGTTAACACGCCTGTATTTGATCGCGTTGTTGATGAGGTTGCGGAGCAGTTGTACGAAAGCAGGGCGGTCCGCCATTATTTTCACCGTTCCGACGTCCTGGCTCACGCTTGCCCCGGCATCCGCAATCATTACTGAAAGATCATCAAGCACTTCGCCGATGGTCGTTTGCGCGTCGCAGGCCGTGACCGTGAACGCGCGATTGCCGGCTCGCGAATAGGACAGAAGGTCGGAAATCAGTTCGCTCGAGCGCTCCGCCGCATTCTTGACCACTGACATGGCATAAAATATTTCCTCGGTATCGCCATCGTTCACCGCCTCTTCCAGGAGATCGCAGAACGACTGGATTTTGCGCAGCGGTTCCTGCAGATCGTGCGACGCCACGAAAGCAAACTGCCGAAGCTCGTCATTCGCACGCTCCAGTGCCCGGTTTTTTTTCTGTAATTCCCGTTGCGCGGCATTGCGTTCGGTGACGTTTTCCAACACTGCCAAACTGGTCTTGTCTGGACCAAGCACCGCCGACAGTTCAATTTCGATCGGCAATCCTTGCCTCGAAATGAAGGTATAGGGAAACCGGTTCACGAACCCGTCAGCCCATAATTTCGGAATATTTTTTAACGCGTCCTGTCGCGATGCGGGCGCCAGAAAATCGCTGGATTTCCGGCCGATAACGTCATCCCGTTCATAGTCCAGAGCTTTCAGCCATTCGTCGCTTACCTCGGTAAGGATACCGGTCTGGTCGATGGAGTGCATGATGGCCGGCGTTTTGCGATACAGGGTGCGGAAATGCGCCTGGCGCAGTTCCAGCGCATGGTTTTGCTGTGCCAGCTTGATGTGCGAAGCGATCGTCATGCCGACAAGCTTTTTGACTTCCGAAACACGATCCGAAGTCTCCGTGTCCGGCCTGCTGCTGAACAGGTGCAGGCAGCCGAACTCTTCGCCTGCGACGGTCAACGGTTCGGTCACGCTGCGGGCGAGTTCTTCCGGAACGTTTTCTGGCTGCCGCACCGCGCCGCGATCTTTATCGGAGAAGATCGCCTGATGGAGATCGAGCATTTCCCGGCAGGAAAGCCCTGATTCCTCCAGGGACGGGCGCAGACTGCACAAAATCCGGTTTTCTCCGAACAGGTGGGCGACCGGTTCGTGCGCAACGACAATGGCGGCGGAAGTCTTCAAGTAGGATTGCGAAACATACAGGAGGGATTGGATCCGTTGGTCCAGAGGCAGGTCGGTGTCGCTGCTCAATTTGGCGATTTCCATAAAGAACCGTTCGCGATCGACCGCTTCCGAAACGTCGCGAATAATTCCGATGAATCCGTCGACCTTGTTCTGTTCATCGTAGATTACGACAGACCGGGTTTCACCGACGAACGTTTCGCCATTTTTTTTTCGGTATGAAACCCGGTACATATCTTGTCGGTCGGCTGCGTCCGGATGAAACCGGTCCTGACCGAGGGCATCGTAAGTCCCTTCGTCTGCATACAGGACCTTCGTTTTTCTGCCGAGAATTTCCTTTTCCGCATATCCAAACGCGTCCTGAAACGACCGGTTCACGGAAACAATGATTCGGTCTTTGTCGGCAATTCCAATAAGGTCACGCGTGTCCCGGAACAATGCCTTGATGAGGTTCTCGGGCCGAAGCGGCATGGGCGTATCCTGAACAGTCTTCGGTCGAGGCTCCAAATTCTTGCAGCCTGGTCGCGACCGCGAATAGGATCGGTATATATCCGATATGTTGGTTTTCGCATGTCAACTGAACTGTGTTTGGCCCCCTGTCGCAAGGTGTTAAAACTACCATTCCACAGACCTTATTGCATGTCGTGCGAACCCACATCAGGCGATAGATGGGAGTGCCGCGTCGGATGAATTTCTTGAGCCCGCGAAGCGTTTTCCTGACGCACCGGTCGTGCCCCGCGTTCGATCCGCCTCGGAATGGCAGACGACAAATGGAGTGAGGCCGCGTTAACTGCACATGATTGCAGCATAAAGACGTTAGCTCAGACACCGCTGTACGATATCGGCGACATCGGGGGATGCCGGCTTGCCGTCGGCAAGTTGCTGCAGGGCGGCTTCCGCGTGCGCCCGACGCCCCTCTTCCAACGACCTCCATGAGCGAAATGCTGACAACAGGCGTGCGGCGACCTGCGGATTGGTTTTGTCGAGCATGGTGCAGATTTCGGTGACAAATCGATACCCGGCTCCGTCAGGTCGGTTGAATTCGGCCTGGTTTCCCGATGCAAATCCACCGATCAGGCCGCGCACCTTGTTCGGATTCGCATAGGAGAAGGACGGATGGCGCGTCAGGTCCCGCACCCGCTCCAGGGTCCCGCGGCCCGGCGCGGTTGCCTGTGCCATGAACCATTTGTCAAGCACGAGGTGGTCGTCCTTGTAGCGCTGATAAAAAATGTCCAGCGCCTCATCCGCCGCATTGAATTTCGACTGGACGAGCGTGGTCAGACAGGAGAATCGGTCCGTCATGTTATTGGCTGATTTGAACCGGGCGAGGAGGATCGCTTCGGCGTCCGCGCGGTTTTCCCGGTCCTCGGCGCCGAGATAATCGTAAAGCAGGTTCAATAGCGCGCGTTTCCCCGCTTCTGCTGCTCCGGGATCGAACGGACCGGGCGTTGCTAAGAGATCCGGTTCCAGTCTGTCCCGCGCTGCGCGAAGGGATGCTCCGAGGATTGATTTGAGGCGCCATCGCGCCTCCTGAACCGCATCGGTGTCGATATCCTTGCCGAGATCGCGCGCAATATCCGCCTCTGAAGGCAGCGTCAGAGCCAGCGCCTTGAAGGCTGGATCGAGACCAGGATCGCCAACGATCGCGATCGCGACATCGCACAGGGATGTTGTGTCAGGCAACTCCCGACCGGAGCGCAGTGCCGCAATACCTGCGCTCAGCGCACTCTGGCACAGGGACTGCATTGCCTGCCAGCGGTTGAAAGCATCGGTATCGTGTTGCGCGATGAACACCAAAGAGGCCTGATCGTGGCCTGAGTCCAGAGAAATCGGTGCGCTGAAGCCTCCATTCAGGGAGACGATGCAATCGTGAGGAACGTTCCTGAACCGAAAGGTCGCAGTTTCGTCCTTCAGGTGCAGCACTTTCGCCTGATCCCGTGTCTCTGTTTTTTCTCCGTTGACAGTGTCCGGCGCGGCGTTGATGTGTCCGCCTCGCGGGTCGAGCAAAGAATATCTCAACGGAATATGGAATGGCTTTTTTTCGTCCTGACCTGGTGTGGGTTTGCACGACTGGGTCAGGGAAAGCACGATCTCGTCAGCATTCGCCCGCCGCTCGACCTGGGCGGAGACCGATGGTGTACCTGACTGATGATACCAAAGCGCGAACTGATCCAGGTCCTGACCACTGGCTTCGGCGAAACAGGCGAGGAAATCCTCGATTGTCGATGCGTCGCCGTCGTGCCGGTCGAAATAAAGGTCCATCCCGTTGCGAAATCCCTCATCGCCGAGGACGAGCTTCAGCATACGGATGACTTCCGCGCCCTTTTCATAGACGGTGGCAGTGTAGAAATTGTTGATCTCGCTGTATTCGGTGGGACGGACCGGGTGCGCCAGGGGCCCGGCATCCTCTGGAAACTGATGGGCTTTCAAAAGCCTCACATCCGAAATCCGCTTGACGGGGCGCGACCGTTCGTCTGATGAAAATTCCTGGTCGCGGAACACCGTCAATCCTTCTTTCAGGCACAATTGAAACCAGTCCCTGCAGGTGATCCGGTTGCCGGTCCAGTTGTGAAAATATTCGTGGGCGATAACACCTTCGATATTCGCGTAATCCTGGTCTGTGGCGGTTTGCGGGTCGGCCAGAACATATTTGTCGTTGAATATGTTCAGACCCTTGTTCTCCATGGCGCCCATGTTGAAATCGGAGACGGCGACAATCATGAAGATATCGAGGTCATATTCGCGCCCGAACACGTCCTCGTCCCATTTCATCGACCGGATCAGCGAATCCATCGCGTATCCGGCGCGGTCTTCCTTGCCGTGCTCGACGTAGATCCGCAGGTCCACTTCGCGTCCGGAACGGGTTGTGAACGTGTCGCTCAGAAGCGCCAGGTCGCCGCCGACCAGCGCGAAGAGATAGGATGGTTTTGGAAACGGATCGTGCCAGACCGCAAAATGCCGGTCGCTGCCGGCAATGTCTCCCGAGGCGATCAGGTTGCCGTTGGAAAGCAGCAGCGGCGCATCGGATTTGCGCGCTTCAAGCCGCGTTGTGTAGACCGACAGTACATCCGGACGATCGAGGAAATAGGTGATGCGCCGGAAACCTTCCGCTTCGCACTGGGTACAATAGGTGCCGGCCGTGCGGTAAAGGCCCATCAGTTTGGTGTTGGCCGAAGGGTCGGTTGATGTAACGATCTCAAGCTCGAACGCCCGGCCCGGCGGCGAAAAGATTTCCAGCCGATCGGGCTTGACCGAATAGGCGGTGTCCGGCAACGCCATGCCATCGAGGGTCAGGCTTTCCAGCGTCAGCTGATCCCCGTCGAGCACGAGGGGACGACGGGCCCCGTCGTCTTGTCGCGGAGCAACCGCCAGTTTGGCGATGACCCTGGTCGCTTCCGGCTGCAATCGAACATCGAGATGAACCTGGTCGATCCTGTAGTCTGTGGGTTTGTAATCCTGGAGGCGAACCGCCCCGGCCTGTTCCGTCCGCATTTATGACCTCCGGGGGTTGAAACCGGACGCCGGGTATCCCGTGTCCGATCATGGTCTCCAAGCTTCGAAGTGATTCCGGGCGACGCTAGCGTGCGTTGCAGGACTTGTCTAATCCCGAACAAAGACGCGTGAAACAAATCCGGTTTTTCAGACCCTCGGTCAGGAAAACGGCGGGCGCCCGATCTGCACTGATCATCCGATTCCGGCCGGCGCCGACCCGTTGCTGGCCGCCAGTTTGCAGTTGTGATCCGGATTGTTAGCCGACATACTCGAGGTCCTGGTCCGCCGGCCTGGATGTCCCGACACTGCCATGCGGGAAGAATTTGGGCCTACAAACCGAAGGAACAACCAATGTGCGATGTTTGTGTGATGAATGCGGTGAAAGAAAAAATGCTGTCGCGAAGGGATCTCTTCAAAAAGACAGTTGCCGGTGCCGCCGCCGCCGCGGTGGGGGCTGCTGCGTCCGCGAGCCCGGCAATGGCTCATGGCCACCAGACCGTCGAGGACATGACCCACGAATTGCATGAAGCGTTCCCGACCTATTTCGGAGCACAACAATTCTTCATGGATCAGAAATTCAATTTCAAGGAACATTCCTTCAATCTGTTCGAATTGAGGGTCAACGAACATACCGGGACCCATATTGACGCGCCTCTCCACTTCTCTGCCGATGGCAATTCGGTCGCGGAGATCCCGGTCTCCAATCTGGTCGTGCCCCTCTGCGTCATCGATATCGCGGCGCGAGCTGAAGCGGATGCGGATGCGAGGGTCACGCCGGACGACGTCAAGGCGTGGATTGAAAAAAATGGCGATATCCCCGAGAACGCCTGCGTGGCCATGCATTCCGGCTGGGGAGCGCACGTCGATACCGACAGGTTCCGTAATGCCGACGCCGACGGCAAACAGCATTACCCCGGATTTCATGTCGAAGCCGCAAAAATGCTGATCGAGGAAACTGGCGCGATGTCAATGGCGGTCGATACGCTGTCCCTTGATCATGGCATATCCGCCGATTTCGCCACCCATTATGCCTGGTTGCCGACGGGACGGTTCGGGATCGAAAACATCGCCAATCTCGACAAGGTTCCCGCGTCTGGCGCGACGCTTGTCATTGGTGCTCCGAAACATCGTGGCGGCACGGGTGGGCCGGCGCGGATTTTTGCAATGGTATGACAACCAATCCGGCACCCGGCCGATAGACCGGCCGGAAGTCCTTTCAAATGGTGAGAGTGCGTTGCAACGGACGTGTTTCAGGTTTTTCGATGGAGTGAGACAGTCCAACGGCTTTCGACGCTGGTCGGAAACGACAAAAAGCTGGATAAGGCCGGCAAACATCGCCACATTGGAACCAACGATGATCGAGGGTGATCGGATTCTGGCATGAAAACATGGCTATTGCGGGCCAGGCGCCGAGTGTGGCCGGTGCCGATGTTCGTCGTGCTGGCCGGCAGCTTCGGTGTTCTTACCGGCATTGCGGTCGCCGCCGTGCTTTACGTTTCGGTCAAGACGAATTTCGAGAACACATTTTCCCTGCTCAACGACAAGTCCGTCATTCTGGTCGAGGCGATGCAGGACGGGCTGACGAGCCGTTTGAATCCCGCCAAGAAAGCGGTTGCACGAGTCAAGCAGCTCTATGATCAGGGCGGCATGGAACTCGACGACAATGGGCGATTGAATGATTTCCTGTCGGGCGCACTTGTCGCCGCCGCGGCGGTGGATGCGTGGATTGTCTACGACACCGACTTCATTCAGCGCGGAGTTTTTCAGGATGAGGGCGGTGTGATTGTTCCGTTCAAGGAAGAACGGGAAAGCCTGAAGAAAGTTCGTGAAATGCTGGCGGAGATCACGCCGGACACGGGCGTTGTGTGGAGCCCGTTCGTTTACACGGAGTTTGGTGTGTATACGGCGGTTGTCGCTCCCCTGGTTCGCGCCGGAACCATCGACGGATATCTCGCCGCCGCCATCCACATCGGATTTGTGTCTGCCCTGGCAGAGGATATCGGAGAATCCTACGGTGCTACGACATTCATTCTGGAATGGCCGCAAAAGCTTGTCGCTCATTCCGACCAGGAGCGCCTTGGTTTGGAGAAGTTGCGCAGCAAGGCTCATCCCAGCATCCCTGTGGCGCTTGTTGAAGATGAGGTTCTCAGGCTGCTGCCCTATTCGGAAATGGGGCGGGCCTTCGCGGCGGCGGACGAAAAGGGGGTCGATGTCCGCACCGTTACGGTTGGCGATGAGCCTTTCATCGTAATTTCCGGAACCCTGGACGGGTTCGGCCCCAATCCATGGACAACCGGGATCTATTTCCCGCGTTCACAGATCGGCTCGGAAGTCGAACGATTGATAATTTCCGCGATTGCCGGTGTTATTGCACTTGTACTGAGCGTTCTGCTTGCGGTCTGGCTTGGACGGCGCATTGCCGAACCGATTACCAGGACATCCAACCGCTTCCAGAGGATTGCCGCTCTGGATCTGGAATCGGTTACGGAATTACCGCGAAGCAAGATCCGCGAAATTGACAATGGTGCACAATCGTTCAACGCCATGCTGAAGGGATTGCGCGCCTTCACGGCCTATGTTCCGCGCAC
>JGI12316J15310_10000466_pt14 | contig 13250 bp, 11 predicted proteins | sample MarCyaLeptolynsp_FD_15310 | JGI IMG/M metagenome (IMG submission 15310)
TGCCCATTGCCAGATGAATGGCAGCCGATTTTTTGTCCGTGCCAGCTCGACCAGATCACCGCCGTCGACGGGCAAGAGTTTGATGTCCCAGAGGAAGGACCACATAAACTCGCCCGGCGCGTTCAGGAAGGCGATGAATTTGCCGTCCGGGGACCAGCGCGGGAAGTATTGCCAATGATCGTTGCCCGGCGCCATCGGGGTCACGGTTTGTGTCGCAACCTCGGTGATGGAGAGGCGTGCTTCAGTCATGTAGTCTAGCCCGGGGCGTTCCTGATGGGCAAAGACTATGGCCGAGCCATCCGGAGCCCAATCATAGGTCCAGTTGCCCGTCCAGCCACTGACAGAGAAATCGGCATCTGGGGTCAGATTTATCGGAGCGCCGTCCGCAGCGCCATCGGAGAGCCGCACCATCCAAAGCTGGTTCTTGGCATAGTCGTCAGCATTGTTCAACGGCGGCGGCACATAGCTGGGATCTTCTACGACGAAGGCAATGGCATTGCCGTCAGGTGCCCATTTGAAGCTCTGAACATCGGTCGTCTGATCGGTGAGAGCCTGCCCGATGCCCCCGTCGGCCGGGATGACCCATATATTGCTGACTCCGGAGGCCGAGGACAGATAGGCAACCTGGTCCCCATCGGGCGACCATTGCGGCCAAGAGTTATCCGGCGACGCAGGCAAAAGTGTTCGGACGGTGGCGCCGTTCAGATCGGAGATCACGTATTCGGTCAGATACTGGTCGTTATCAAGGTCGATGCTCTGGATTCCGAAGAGCAGTCCGGTACCGTTGGGGGAGAAGGAAACATCCGACAGGTGCTTGACTGCGAGACTACGCTCTGGCGTCCAGCCCTCCTGCGCCAGTACCGGCAACGACAGAAAGCAGCCGACAAGCACTCCCAGACCAAAGCGTTTCAATTTAGTCATAAGATGTTTCCCGTGCGCAATTTCCACGGGTCTGCCGCCATATTCCGGTCAAACCGTCGTCACGCGATAGCTAACACGTCGCAATGCGGCGCGTCAAAGCTGGGACCCTCATTGCTCCTATAAATGTTTTTTTGACCGCAGCTGTCTTGCAAAGGAGCCATTGGCGCTACCGCAGCGAATTGGCAACTAGTCCGCATGCGGTCGTTTTCCACCGCCGTTTTGACGGTCTGCTTTCAGCGTTAGGGATTGAAGGAGCGAACGCCCGAATTCGCGGCGCAGAGCGAAAGTCGTCGACAGAGGGTACAACGTCTGCTTCAGGCCAGTAGCGGTCATCAGCGTTGACTCTTTTATGAGTATACGCACTAGCGATCCTTTGCGCGCGAGCGCAGAAGGAAGATGAAGAACACGCCGCCGATCAGGCCGGTCAGAATGCCGATGGGCATGTCTTCGGGTGCCATGATTGTCCGGGCAAGGATGTCGGCCCAGATCAAGAAAATCGACCCGAGAAGCAGGCTCGCCGGCAACACGCGATTGTAGCTGCCGCCGACAAGGAACCTGGCAATATGCGGGATCATGAGACCGACAAATCCGATGATCCCGGAAAACGCCACCATCACGCCGGTGATCAGGGCACCGGCGACAAACACGACCAGACGGAACCGTGCCACCGGTATGCCGAGCGTCGAGGCCGTTTCGTCACCGATTGTCATGGCGTTGAGATCCGCTGCCTTGGCCAGGAGGTAAGGCACGGTCAGGACCAGAATCGCAAGCGGAAACAGCAGATGGTTCCACTGCGCCAGCCCAAGTCCCCCGAGCATCCAGAAGACAACCGTGTGGGTCGCGCGCGGGTCTCCCATGAACAGCAGGATATTGGCGAACGACATGATGATGAAGGAGACCGCAACGCCTGCAAGAACGAGCCTGTCGGCACTTGTTGCCGAGGCGAAATGGGTGATACCGAGAACCACAAGCGTTGCCACAAGTGCTCCTGCAAAAGCCATCAATGGAACTGTCAGCAGTCCCAGGAAAAGACCGGTGTGCAAAAGAGCCAGAATGGCACCCGCAGCGCCACCGGACGAAATCCCCAACAGATGAGGATCGGCCAGCGGGTTTCGTGTCACCGACTGCAGCGCCGCCCCGACAATCGCGAGACCAGCGCCCACCAGTCCGGCCAAGAGAGCGCGTGGAAGGCGAATGTCCCAGACAATCGCCTCCCTGCCCTTCGACCAGTCAACATCGACAAGTCCGGGCGAAATCTTGTTGGCAACGACACCGAACACGGTCCCGAAGGGAACGGAAACCGCTCCAACCGAGACTGCGACAACGATGGAGGCCACCAGCAGAGCGCCGGCAGTCATCAGAAAAAGGCCGAAACCCTGCTTTGACGATCGCGTATGGCTGGCTTCCTGGCTGGCCGCCGTCTCACCTCTTCCGGGACGTTGCAGCAAGGCCTACTCTCCCCAGAAGGCTTCAGCGAGCTTTTTCACTGCCTTGATGTTCCGCGGACCGGGCGTTGCTTCCACATATTCCAGGGTCACGAAGCGATCGTTTTTCACGGCATCGATATCCGCAAGAGCAGGGTTCTGTTTCATGAAATCGCGCTTCTGCTCGGCCGTGACGTTGCCGTAGTTCACGATCACCACGAATTCCGGGTCCTTTTCGACCACCGTTTCCCAGTCGACCTTCGCCCAGCTCTTTTCGAAGTCATCGAGTACATTGACCCCACCTGCAGCTTCGATCAGCGCGGTCGGCATGGCATAGCGGCCTGCCGTGAACGGCCTGTCTTCGCCACTATCATAGACAAAGACTTTCAGAGGTTTGTCAGCCGTTTTTAAAGTAGACTTGTAGTTATCAAGCTCGGCCTTGTAACCCGCAACCAGCGTGTCCGCCCGTTCTTCTGCACCGAAGATCTTCCCGAGATTGATCAGGTCGTTATACATGTCATCCATCGATACCTTGGCTTTTTCGCCGATATGGATGCAGGATTCGGTCAATTCATAGACCTTGATCCCGAACGGTGCGAGTGTCTCAGGCGTGACCTCGCCGCCGACCTTCATGCCGTAGTTCCAGCCAGCGAAGAAGAAATCCGCATCGGCGCCGATCAGAACTTCCTTGGTCGGGTACTTTGCCGAAAGCTCCGGCAGTTCCGCAACGCCTTCGCGCATGTCCTCGTCGAGCGTTTTCCACCCGGAAATGCCGGTATAGCCGACCATGTACTCGCTCAGTCCGAGAACAAGCATCATCTCGGTGAGGTTGACGTCATTCGAAACGGCAGCCGACGGCGGTGTGTCGAACGTGACATCACGATCACAGCTCTTGACCGTCGTTTCGGCGAAGGCGGTTCCCGCCATCATGGTGGCCACAAGGCCAAGTGCGACTTGTTTCATTGAAAACTCCAAGTTCAAAGATGAAAGGTGAGATGTGTTTCCGCGCTCGACGCGAGTTGTTCCAGCCGTGCCTGAACCGAATAGGCCTTCTCGATATGTGCTGGCGTCAGCACGTCTTCCGGCAAGCCGAACGCCACCGTCCTGCCCTGATGCAGCAACAGGACCCGGTCGCAGACCCGGCCCGCAAGGTTCAGGTCATGCAGACTGGTGACGATTGTGATGTTCAGACTGGAGATGAGTGCCACGATCTCCAGCTGATGACGGATATCCAGGTGGTTCGTCGGTTCATCTAGGATGAGCAGTTCAGGCTCCTGGGCAAGGGCGCGGGCAACCATCACCCGTTGCCGTTCTCCGCCTGAAAGTGTCCCAAAGGACCGCGCGGCAAGTGGCAGCAACGCCATCGTATCCAGCGCCGATTCCGTGATTTCCCGGTCCCGCTTGCCGCTCCCGGAAAAACCAGTTCCGTGCGGCCGGCGACCGAGCGCAACGATCTCCCAGACAGAGAGCGCAAAATCGGTCGGCTGCTCCTGAAGAACCGCCGCCACCTTTCTGGCGGTCGACCGTGCAGACATTTTCCAGATGTCATCGCCATCGAGGAAAACCGAGCCGGTGCTGGGCTTCTGGAAACGATAAAGGAGACGCAGCAGGGTCGACTTGCCAGCCCCGTTGGCACCCGCCAGGCCAAGAACCTGTCCTGCAGGCAATTCGAAACTGACCGGATGCAGGATCGTGGTCCCCTGGCCGGCCTGCCAGCTGACCTCCCTCACGGAAAGCGCGGCGCCGCTCACGAGACGGCCGCCTTGTCCGCTTCCGTTACGATCAGCGCGGCTGGAACGCGTGCCAGGGTCGACTTGCGGAGTTTTCCGGGGCGCTGCGTGGAATTACACCAGCCGTCTTCCAGCTGCCGGTATTGCTTCGCAAAGGCAATGAGATCGTCGATATCCGTATCAGGGTCGATATCTCCAAACAGGTAGGTCGCCTTTTCGCTGGCACGGTAGGCCACCGTGCAAGGACGCGAACACCCAGCCATACATGCGATGCCTGAGACCTCGAAGTCGTCTCCAACGAGCGGTGCGGCCAGTCTGAGTGCTTCTTTCAGCTTCGTGATCAGTTCATAACCAGGGCGGCACTGCGTCCCCTTGTGCCGGCAGGACGTGCAGACAAAGATCTTGTGTGTGTCAGCGCTCATTCCCGGCCCCCCGGCTTACGGCTTTACGATTTCCCGGGCTGTGAACAGATGTGCCCTGCCGGTCTTTCCGTTGCCGCGCAGAGGCGTGAACAGTTTCCCATGCGCCCGGCAACTCAGACTGTAATGTTATTACATTACGAACTTTATGTGATGCAAGCGGATATGTGCTGCCGTTTGGACACATGGCTCTGGCCGCCCGCTCACCGAGGGCGCCGGCCTTTGCCAGGAAAACAGGAATGATGTCTTTGGATTCGGGTCTTGTCCGGTCCATATCGCCCTCCGCGATTGCACGGGGCTTGCAAGAACCGAATGTTGTGCGTCAGCGACTGCTGGTCTGTCATGCCATTCGCTCCTCCGGAACACCCCGTCCGGGTTGAGATTGAAGTTGAAATGGCAGGTCTCCTGACTTGCAGGTCTTCGCTCACCTGAACCTTCCCGGGTTTCCCCCAGTGGTGTTTACAGGTTCGCTCGCCGCTCACAGTTGCGGGGGCAGTCACGGATTTGGTGCCTTCTGGCTACGCCTCACCGTGTTCCCTTTTAATCCCGATCCGGCTTCGAATTCGGGAACCATCAGATCCTGTGTCGCGAAATCCTGTGCGGTTGTCAACGAGGAAAAAATCCTGATGAGCGGTCAGCGGTGGACATGTCCCACACGGGACTGGTTTGCATTTGTTGCAATACTTATGCTTTGAAAGAAAAGACGAATGGGCATTGATGCCGCCGCCCGGACGCATATCATGAACGTGAACATTCGATCGCAATGATGAAAAACAACAAGAACGGCGCCAGAGTTACCTCCTTGATATCCCGTCTCAGTCTTCTGATTTTATTGATCCTCGCGCCCGCCTTTGCGCTGGCGTCAGATCATCACAGATCCATCCTCATGATCACCTGGCGCGGCATGACACCTGCCGAGCACAGTTTCATTGCGCATCTGGAAAAGCTCGGCATCGATGCAGAGATCGAACATTTCGACGCCGCCCGCGACCAGAACCGCCTGGCAGGATTTCTCAGAGACCGGATGGACGATATCAAATCGAAAGATCTGATCTACACATTCGGTACGACGGTGACGCTGACCGTTCACAATTTTCATTTCGACGACGTTCCGCGTGTTTTCAACATTGTCACGGATCCTGTCGGCGTCGGCCTTGCGCCCACCCTGGAACGCCCGCCACAGGGGATGACCGGAACCAAGCATTCTTTGTCACCCGATGTGAATCTCGAATTGCTCTCCAATGTTTATCCGGTCGAGACAATCGCTATCCTTTTCGATCCCAGGGAACACAATGCGGTCGCGGAAGCCGACAGGCTTTCCAGCGCCGCGGAAAAGCGCGGAATTTCAGTCAAGCGACTGCGGTTCGCCCCCGATGCGAAGGAAAAAGAAATCCAGATCGCCGCCTTGCGGCCCGAACTGGATGACGTCGATGCGATTTATGTGACCTCATCGTCGTCCTTTGTCGCCCATTCAGAGGCCCTGCCGCAGATCATACCAGAGGACCTGGTCAGCATGGGGTCGTCGAGCGCCTATGTCGGAGACGGGATAACTCTGGTTTTCGGGAGCGAGTACGAGGAACGCGGCAGAACCGCCGCCGAAATGGCAGCGAAAATCCTTCTCGACAGGGTCCCTCCGCACAGCTTGCCGATCGATGAACTCAGCGCTTCTGAGGCCACTTTATACATCAACGGGGATAACAAGGCGGTCTCGAAACTGAAACTGGACAACGCTCAAAACGCCGTCGTTTACAAGTAACGCGTTGTCCCTGCCCCACACACACACTGCCACATAGACAAGGCAGAACGTGGCCATTTCGCCCGCATGGACCGAGGGTCAGGCCCTGAGTCGTGCTGTTTCGGCCTGCTTCTCGAAGACGGTCGGCAGGACCTCGAGATGACTTTGGCCCAGTCTTGCGTACGCTCTGCTGGACTCCCCGAAAAGCCAGATCAGGCGTTCGCAAAGGTTCATCGCGCTCAACAGGTGGCTGCGTGCCTCGCCTGCAAGAAGCTGCTCATCCTGCAAATAGGCGACCTTGATTGCGTTGAAACCGTTGGCGTTTGCGGAAGTCAGCCGTTTCAGGACGTCAAGCGTGTCGCTGTTTCGGTCATGCGCGACCGAAATCAGCACGCTCAGGATCGCATCGAGGCCCTCAACGGAGGAGTCTGTGAACCACAAGTCCGGTCGGTTCTTGCGCAGAAAAAAGACGTCTGTGCCAAGATCATGAAGGGCTTCGCGCATGCCTTTCGTAAGATAGAGAATGCGGCCAAGCAGATCGACACGCCCGTGTTCTTCCACTGACAGCGATCGATCCGACGCCAGGTCCTTGAGCGTCTCATCGATGGTCTTGTGAAGGGCGGCGGCGGCTTCAAGGCTGGCGTGAAGATCTCTCGAACCACGTCCGGAGCGCATGCTTTCGAACGCCCCGGAGTTGAGCCGCAGGAGCCGGACCATCTCCAATTCGACAAGCCGCTGAACAACGGTCGGCGGTTCCTGACAAGGCGAAACAAGATGCTTCGGCTTGGCCCCGAGTTCCGTGCAGGTTTCAGGACTGATCCGCTGAAGAAAGTCTGCCGTTGGACCGAGTAGCATGAGCAGTACGGGCACTGGCAATGCATTGAACAGCATGTAGGCCAGCGCAACCTGAGTTCCAGGTTCAGCGCTGAGATGCGAGACAAGAGCAACAACCAATGGAACCCCGGCAACAGCTTCCACATACATCATCGGAAGCAGGACCATGGCTGCAATCGCATTGAAGCCAAGTTTGTAGAGCGCAACCTGCCTTTGCGCCCCGGACAGGTTGACCGACAGCAGCAGCATCAGCACCGAACTGCCAATGTTGGCCCCAAAGACGAACAGGATCCCGTCGCGCAACTCAAAGAGGCCGGACTGGAGGAACACGATCATGACCGCTGAAACGGCAATAGACGACTGGGCGAAGATGGTCAGGACAATGCCTGCAACAAACGCCAGAACTGGCGCTCCCGCAGCTGTTTCGACAAATTGCACGAACCAGGCTTGTGTTTCGATCTGTGATGCGGCATCGCGCATGATCTGGAAACCTAGGAACAGCAGCCCGATGCCGATGGCAGCGCCGGTCACATGTTCCTTGTGCCGCGATCCGAAAGCATAGAGAATTCCGGATACACCGATCAGCAGCATCACCGCGATCCTGATGTCCAGGCTCAGGAAAAGTACGATCATTCCGGCACCGAGATTGAGACCGAGAATGACGGGTTGCACCTGCCTGAGTGTCATCATGCCGGCACGGACAAGGCCGACGAGAAGAAAAACTGCAGCCGTTCCGCTTTGCGTCAAGACAATCATAAACATGCCGACCGACAGTCCGGCAGGCGCGTTCGCGGTCAGTCTGGCGATCCGCCGTTTCAGCTTCTGATCGGCAAGACGTTTCAGGTTGACGCACAGAAAGTGCATCGCGAAAAAGAAGAGACCGAGCCCCGCAAACATGGCTGCGGCGGTCTGCACGTGGCTCGAAATCAGTGGACCTCTCCCCGGGCGCTCAGTTCATCGGGATGAACGTCCAGGACAGACGCAAACCCGGACACCTCGAACACCTCGCGCACAGGCCCGGAGACGCCAAAGACACCCATGTGGCTGGCGTGTCCCTTGAGGGTCATCGCCGTTGCCAGAAGAACGCCGAGCCCGGCGCCGGCCAGATAGGTCACCCGTTCCATGTCGATGAGCAACTGGGCGGGTGCCGTTTCGATCTGCGCCCTCAGGGAACTCTCAAACTCGTCCAGTGTCGCCAGATCTATGCGTCCTGCTGGACGGACAATGCAAAGAGCATTTTCTCGATAAATCTCAATATTCACGGCAATAGGTCTCCAGAAAATTCTAATAGTGAACCAGGAGAGTCGTCGTTCTTTTTTGGAAACCGCTGTTCGAAGGTCTCAAAAACCGGCCTTCGGTTGCGATCTGATTTTGTTTTTAAAATTCACACAAACTAATAATAATCGAATTCCGTCCGGCACCTGACAATCTGGTCCCGAACATGTCCTAACGTAAGAATTCGACCCGGATTTGTCACCCCCCTTAATTTTATCAAGGCCAGGCAAGGCGCGGCTTCATCGCGTCATATGCAAACCAGGAAACCTTCAGGACATTTCCTGCACGAGAATTTCGGAAGACCTCGAACCTTTCCCGCCTCCCGGAACCGGGCTTACCGGCCGACGCTGACATAGCCCCTTGTCTTGCCCGCATTGTCGGAATCGACCGTGTTCATTGCGTCGAACAGGATCGCTGCTTCCACCCAGACGGGAGGATATTTGTAGCGGGAGACATCCAGAATGAGAAAACGGTCGGTGTCTTCGTCATACGCCCCAAGCGGTGAGATGTGTCCGCCCTTTTCCTGACCGATCGATTTGCGCAGATAATTGACGAGGACGAACGTATCGTCGTCGCGAAGATGGGCGACCGCAACAGCACGAAATGTATCGAGATCGGAATCGGAGGCATGAACGACATCGACGTTGAGGTCGTGTGCGGCAAGAACGCCGCCGAGTTCGTTGAGCGTCATGCCATAGGGTGGGCTAACGATTGACTTGGCAGGCTTCACCTCGGCCGCTGCGGGCGTGAAAATGTTCTCCTGATCGAACATGCCGAGCCCGAGCGTCATCTTTGAAGCCGGCCGCGGTACGTTCAATGCGTTCAGGACCATCGCGATCGTCGCTGGACCACAATAGGCGGGGTTGACCTGCGTCGTGAAATGAATGCTCAGCGGAAAATAATCGTTGCTCGCCTCCGCTCCCATGAGCAGGGACTGTCCTTCGGGGCTCGTCAGCCCGATCAGACTGTCCGGCAAAGGCATGGTTTCCGCCTGTGCGACGCTGAGACACGCAATCACGGCAGCTGCACAACTCAGGACCATCCGGTACATGAAACTCTCCTCCGGCCAAGACACTTACTCTACGTAACATCACACTAGCAGGCGCAGAACCGGTCTGTCATGCGAAAGCGGGATTGCCGGCTCGGCAGCAATTCTGAAAACAATGTCACTTGCCAACAAAACACAAAAATCCTACCTCCTTGCGCATGAAACAGGTTGCTCTTCCCCCGCGTGCAGAGGCACGCCCGCAAACCCATGAAATCCACGGTATCTCCAGGCAGGACAACTACGGTTGGCTGCGCGCGGACAACTGGCAGGAGGTGATGCGCGATCCTTCGGTTCTGGACGCTGATATCCGCGCCTATCTGGAAGCAGAGAACGCCTACCAGGAAACGGTCATGAAACCGACGGCCGGGCTGCAGGAAACGCTTTTCAAGGAAATGCGCGGCCGGATCAAGGAAGACGACAGTTCCGTCCCTTCTCCCGACGGTCCCTTTGCCTATGGTATGAAGTTCGAGACCGGCGGCCAGCAACCGATCTTCTTTCGCACACCGCGCGATGGCGGGGCTGAAACCGTCCTATTGCACGGTGACACGGAAGCCGAGGGCAAGGCCTATTTCCGGATTGGCGGCGCCAGCCAGTCACCGGATCACAAACTGCTCGCATGGGCTTACGACGACAAGGGTTCGGAATATTATTCGCTGCAGTTGCGCGATACGGAGACGGGCAAGGACCTGAGCTACAGCATCCCGGACACGGCCGGTGGCGGTGTCTTCTCCGCTGACAGCGACTTTGTCTTTTATATTCGCCTGGACGACAACCATCGACCTTCGAAGCTTTACAGGCACAAGGTGGGAAGCGACCCGTCGGAAGATGTGCTTGTGCACGAAGAGACGGATGCCGGCTTCTTCATGGGCGTCGGCAAGACCCAGTCCGGCGAGACGATCATCATTGACATCCATGACCACGAGACCTCGGAAGTCTGGATGATCCCGGCCAACCGACCGGAAACACCGCCCATGCTGATCGCACCTCGTGATACCGGCGTCGAGTACTCGATCGATGATCACGGCGACACGCTCTATATCCTGACCAATCTCGGGGATGCGGAAGACTTCAGGATCGTCACCGCACCCAAGGCAACACCGGGACGGGAATTCTGGACAGATCTTGTGCCTCACAAGCCCGGCTGCCTGATCCTCTCGCATTGTGTCTACAAGACGTTCATGACCCGGCTGGAGCGCGAAGACGGATTGCCCCGCATCGTTATCCGCCGCCTCGCCGACAATATCGAGCACTCGGTCGAATTCGATGAAGAGGCCTATTCCCTGGGTCTGGGCGGCGGCTATGAATTCGATACCACCGCGATCCGTTTCACCTATTCATCGATGACAACGCCGTCACAGACATTCGACTATGACATCGAGACACGCAGCCGTGTTCTGAAGAAAGAACAGGAAGTCCCTTCCGGGCATGACGCCGGCGATTATGTGACACGCAGGCTGATGGCTCCGGCTTCGGACGGTGAGACCGTGCCTGTCTCGATCCTTTATCACAAGGACACGAAACTCGACGGCTCTGCACCCCTGCTGCTTTATGGCTATGGCTCCTACGGGATCACGATCCCGGCAAGCTTCAACACCAACGCGCTTTCACTTGTTGACCGCGGCTTCGTCTACGCCGTCGCCCATATCCGAGGCGGCAAGGACAAGGGGTTCCGCTGGTACAAGAGTGGCCGGCGCGAAACCAAGAAGAACACGTTCACGGATTTCATCGCCGCGGCCGATCACCTTGTCGCCGAAGGCTTCACATCCTACGAGCGGATCATCGCCCAGGGCGGCTCGGCCGGCGGCATGCTCATGGGAGCAATCTCCAATATCGCTCCCGAAAAGTTCGGAGGCATTATAGCCGAAGTGCCCTTTGTGGATGTCCTTGCGACCATGCTCGATGACACCTTGCCGCTGACCCCTCCGGAATGGCCGGAATGGGGCAATCCGATTACCGACAAGACCGCCTATGAATACATCGCCTCCTATTCGCCCTACGACAATGTCGAGGCCAAAGACTATCCGGCGATCCTGGCGGTGGCCGGACTGACGGACCCGCGTGTGACCTATTGGGAGCCCGCCAAGTGGGTCGCCAGACTGCGCGCCGAAAAGACCGGTGACAGCCAGTTGATGCTCAAGACCAACATGGAAGCTGGTCATGGTGGTGCTTCCGGCCGCTTCGACAGGTTGAAGGAAGTCGCGCTGGTACAGGCTTTCGCGCTCATGGTTGCGGGCAAGGCCTAGCAGCGCTTCAAATTTCACATTTAATTGAGATCGATACCGGACACGCATGCGGGTCCGGTATTTCTTTTGTGCCGAAAAAGCTTAGGCTGTTTTCACAACACCGTTACAACAACACCTAAAGGGGATGTCATGATGAGGTCGTTACGCCGCACCGGGGGCTTTACAGCCGGGATTACGCTTGCTGCCGCCCTGCTCTCTTCGGTTTCTATTTCAAGCGCTGCTGAGCTGCGCTGGTCCTCGCCAACCGACCCGCAAACCATGGATCCCCATGCCGTCAACTCTGCACCCGTCCTCGGTTTCCTGAACAATGTCTATGAAGGGCTTGTCCGCAGGGACAAGAACATGCAGATCGAAGGATCTCTGGCCGAAAGCTGGGAGCCGCTTGGAGGTGAAGGCTGGCGTTTCAAGCTGCGTGAAGGCGTGAAGTTCCACGATGGCGCAGATCTCACCGCCGAAGATGTCCTCTTCTCCTATGAGCGTGCCTCATCGGAGGAAGCTGACACGAGCTCCTGGTTCGCACCGGTCAAGGAAGTCAAGATCGTTGATGACTACACCATCGACTTCCTGACCCACGCGCCGAACCCGATCTTCCCGGACTCGATCGCGAACTTCATGATCCTCGACAAGGGCTGGGCGGAAGCGAACGATGCCGTGCGCCCGGCAAAGGACGAGGAAACCTATGCGACCTTGAATGCAAACGGCACAGGCCCGTTCAAGCTGACTTCCCGCGAGCCCGGCGTCCAGACAGTGCTGGAACCGTTTGACGGCTGGTGGGACCAGCCGGAACACAACCTCACGAAAGCGACGTTCCTGCCGATCGCCAATCCGGCAACCGCGGTTTCCGGGCTCCTCAGCGGCCAGGTCGATCTGATAAATCCGGTTCCGGTTCAAGATGTCTCGCGCATCGAGAGCCAGGACGGTCTGACCCTGCATCAGGGCATCGAAGCACGTGTGATCATGCTTGGATTTGCGCACAACCACGACGCTCTGAAATATTCCAAGGAAACGACGGACAAGAACCCGTTCCAGGATGTGAAGGTGCGTGAGGCCGTCCAGAAGGCGATCAATGCGGAGGCTCTGGTCGACAAGATCATGCGGGGGAACGCTGAGGTCGCAACCCAGCTTGTTAGCCCGCAGATGAAGGGGCACAGCGAGGCAGCCACCGACAGGATCGGATATGATCCGGAAAGCGCAAAGGCCTTGCTCTCCGAAGCGGGCTATCCCGAGGGTTTCTCGTTCGGGCTTATGTGTCCGAATGATCGCTACATCAACGATGAAGCGCTCTGCAAGGCGATGGCCGCCATGCTGACCCAGGCGGGCATGCGCGCCGAGCTCAATGCCATGCCGGTCCGCAGCTACTGGCCCGAACTTCGCGCAGGCAATTTCGACATGTACCTCCTCGGCTGGTCGCCCGGCACGTTCGATGCCGAACACCCGATCCGCTTCCTCGTCACCACCAAGAACGACGAGAAGAAGCTCGGCAGCTGGAACTTCGGCCAGTATTCGAATGCACGCGTCGATGAACTGCTGCCGCAGATCCAGAAGGAGATCGATGCCGACAAGCGTCAGGCCATGCTGGACGAAACGGCAAAGATCATTCGCGACGATGTCGTCTACGTCC
>JGI12316J15310_10000638_pt6 | contig 13243 bp, 15 predicted proteins | sample MarCyaLeptolynsp_FD_15310 | JGI IMG/M metagenome (IMG submission 15310)
ATCGCATTTTCCCAATCAGAAACCGATTAGGGGGAGACATTATGCTGACCCTGCATCACCTCGAATACTCGCAGAGTTTTCGCATATTGTGGTTGTTGGAAGAGCTTGGAGCTGAATACGAGCTCAAAAGCTACAATCGCGATCCAGAAAGCAATTTGGCACCCGACGCGTACAAAGCTTTGTCGCCCTTAGGCACGGCACCGGTAATAACGGACGGTGATCTGATCCTTGCCGAAAGCAATGCGATCATTGACTATATTCTCGACCAATATCCGCAAAGTCCATTGCGACCGGGGGCAGGCAATTCTGACCGCGCGCGCTATCTTTTCTGGTATCACGCGTCGCCCGGATCGTTGATGTCGATCCAGGGCGTTGCGATGGTGCTCGGTCTGCTCGAAACGCGCTCGCCGTGGCCGATCAGTTGGTTGCTGAAGGCAATCTTTGGCCAAGTCCGCAAGCTGTTTGTCAATCCGCGCCTTAACGACCTTCTCAATTTGATGGAGAGTGATCTGGGCAAGCAGCCCTATTTTGGCGGTGACAACCTGACAGCAGCGGACATCACCTTGATCTATCCGATGATGGCGCAGCGCGATAAAGGCACGTTCGAGGGGGGATTTCCAAACGTCAACGCGTGGTTCTCTCGAATTGAAGGACTGCAGTCTTTCAAAGCCGCCGTTGCAAAGGACGATCGGCCGCACATCGCCTTCCGCTTTGATTAAGCGCTAGATGCGGTCGCGAAATTCCGCGACGATCAGTTCATAAACTTCGCGCTTAAACGGAATGATCAATTCTGCCAGTTGGTCGACTTCGACCCAACGAAATGACTTGAATTCGGCAGGTTGATGCGCGTTGAGGTTGATATCGGCATCGCTCCCTTTGAAACGCCCGAGGAACCAATGTTGCTCTTGGCCACGGTATTTGCCTTTCCATACGCGACCGACAAGATCGGGCGGTAAATCGTATCGTAGCGGAGCTTCTGTACCGCACACGATGTCGACCAAATCCGGACCGACTCCGGTTTCTTCCTCGAGTTCGCGGATCGCGGCATCGCGTTGATGTTCACCTGGCTCGATCCCGCCTTGGGGCATCTGCCAATAGCCGTGGGCGCGGGGGTCGATCCGTTCGCCAACAAACACGAGCCCGTCGGCATTGACGAGCATGAATCCCGCGCACGGTCGATAGGGAAGGTCTGACATGATCCGCTGTTCCTAATTGTTCGCCAGCGTGAATTTCATCGCGGCAATCACGCGTTCAAGATCGTTCTGTGCGCTTGGCACGGCCTGCCGAATATTTGTGAAGGAATGAGTCAGACCTTGCGCTTCAAGAAAAATGCAATCCACACCCGCTTGCGCCAATGCAGCACCATAGTCTCGCCCTGAATCGCGGATCGGGTCGAGGCTGGCGGTGACCAACACCGTTGGCGGCGCCTTCGTGTGATCACCGAGGATTGGCATCGCTCTTGGATCGCTCCGGTCGGGCGCATATTGAGAGTCGAAATACTCAACCGCCGCTTTGGTCAGGACAAAGCCGTCGGCAAACTGGTCGAGGCTGGCTGATCCCATGGCATCGCTTGCCAAGGGAAAGATCGGCACTTGAAGGACGACAGGGACGTCTGCCGGTGCATCGGCGAGCAATTGCCCCACCACGATGGTGGCATTGCCGCCCGCACTGTCGCCAATGGTCACCAAGCCAGTCACTTCGCGGGCTAATTCGTCTGGGCTTGAAGCGATCCAACGCGTCGCCGCCTCACAATCGAGGATTGGAGCTGGGAAGGGCGCTTCGGGCGCTCGCCGATAGTCGACTGCGATAAGTGGCAAATCCATCAAAGCCGCAATCTCGGTGCAGAGGTTATGGTGAGTCTCGAGATCACCGATTACAAACCCACCGCCGTGGTAGAACGTGATCACCGGGCCCGGAGCACGGTCCTCACGTGGATCGTAAAGCCGGAGCGGAATGTCTCCGCCAGGACCGGGGCACGTTAGATCCTCAATTACCGCAAGGTCACGGGCAGGCCGGTCGGCCATACCGTGCAAGGCTAGATATGATGCCCGCGCTTCTTCCAAGGTCATGTCGGCGATCGATGGCCCTTCCATGGCGGCCAATGCATCAAGGAAGGCCTTCATGTCAGGCCGAACAAATGGGTTCATTGTGAGTCTCTCCCGCGATCTACGACGGTTGAATAGGCGGGTCGGTTGCAGATTACCACTCGCTTTGACGGCCACTCGGCGTTAGTCGACGCCAATGGATAATCTAACTCATGGCCTGACCGGTGCACTGTTGGCGCAAACTGGCCTCAAAAAGAAAACCGGACTTGGCATGGCTGCGCTGATCTTTGGCGCAAACTTACCCGATCTGGATGTTGTCGGGCTGCTTTGGCTCGACAGCAGCGAGGCCTTGGGCTTTCGGCGTGGGATCACGCATGGACCATTCGGGATAATGCTCTTGCCATTCGGTCTGGCGGCACTGCTTTTTTGGTTCGATCGCTGGCAAGCGGGGCGCGGCAAGCGGCCAGAGAATCGTCGACCCGTAAGCTTCAAGTGGCTGTACGTTCTTGGAGTAATAGGAGCGACCTCGCATTCCTTGATGGACTGGCTCAACGTTTATGGTGTTCGATTTCTCTACCCCCTTGATAAATCATGGTATTATGGCGACACCTTGTTCATCATCGATGTCTGGTTGTGGGCGTTCATGGCTTTGGCGGTGTGGTTCTCGCTCCGACGTGAAAAGGCAGACGGGGATTGGCAAAAACCGGCCTTGGGGGCTGCGGTGGCCGTGCTCGCCTATATCGGCGCCAACTGGGCAATCACAGTGACCACGGAAAAGCACGAGGGCCTGATGAGCGAGCCTTACCCGAGTGTTGCAATTGCTTCGCCGCCGCCCTTCTTCTCTTGGCAAAGAGGGCGGATCATCCAGACGCAGGACGGACGCTGGTACTCAGACGCCTGGCAAGGCGAGGATATCGGCTACGGCTACCGCGGACCGGAAGGGGTGCAGTGCCAGGTTCCGGACAATTCTGCCGAGCAATCCACTCAAGCCGCAGGGTTCATGATCTGGTCGCGCGCGCCGATGGCGATGAGAGCGGAAGATGGGTCGGTGGTGCTGTTTGATGCACGCTTTTATGATCCGCGTGCGCGCTTCCGCTTTTCAGTCGAACTCCCAAACGCGCAATGCGAGGAACTTCCAGCGCCTTAAGCGGGTTGAGAGCGCATGACGTGTCCACATATCGTTTGGCTAAGGCGCGACTTGCGCCTTGCAGACAACCCCGCCCTCTATGAAGCGGCCAAACTTGGTCCGATTATCGTTGTCTATGTGCTCGATGACGAAGCCGCCGGGCATCACGCTTACGGCGGTGCTTCGCGCTGGTGGCTGCACCATTCGCTGGCAAATCTCGCGACTGGTCTGGAATCGCTTGGGTCGCGTCTGATTCTGCGCAGGGGCGACGCGGTCGCGCATTTGACAGAGATTGCAGATGCAGCTGGGGCGCCCGCGATCCATGCCAACCGTCACTACGAGCCGTGGTGGCGTAAGGCGCAGGCCCGGATCAAGGAACTCGGTGAGCTAAACCTCTATGACGCCAACTATCTGATGCCTCCGGGTGCCGTACTCAATGGCTCGGGAAATCCTTACAAAATCTACACGCCCTTCTCAAAGGCGACACTGGCGCTGTTGCCACCGCGCGATTGCGTGCCTGCGCCTGAGCGAATTGTGTTGCCAGATGTTTTGCCCGAGAGTGACTCGCTAGACGACTGGGGGCTGCTTCCAAGTAAGCCCGACTGGGCCGGAGGCATGCGCGAGGCATGGAGCGTCGGTGAGCAAGCAGCGCACGATCAGCTCCAATGGTGGATCGATCACGTCGATGACTATGACGACAAGCGCAATTTTCCCTCGTTGCAAAAAGTCTCACGGCTCAGTCCGCATTTGCATTTTGGCGAAATCAGCCCGGTGCAGATTTGGCAACGGCTGAAAGACAAAAGCTCGCAAGGCTGGAAGATCTTTGAGAAGGAGCTGATTTGGCGAGATTACGCGCAGAACGCGATCTGCCAGTTTCCGGCTTATGCTTCCGAGAACTACCGCGATGAGTTTGATCGACTAAACTGGCGCAATCCTGAGGATGATCCCCAAGCGGCTGCTGATCTCAAAGCGTGGCAGAGGGGACAGACCGGATATCCGATTGTTGATGCTGGCATGCGCGAGTTGTGGCGAACGGGGTGGATGCACAATCGTGTCCGCATGATCACTGCGAGCTTTCTGATCAAGCACCTCTTGATCGATTGGCGCCACGGCGAGAAATGGTTTTGGGACACCCTTGTTGACGCTGACTACGCCTCCAATGCCACCAACTGGCAATGGACTGCGGGTTCGGGCGTCGATTCCAATATGTTTGTACGGATCATGGCACCCTTGTCTCAGAGCGAGAAATTCGATTCAGCGCAGTACATCCGTACCTTTGTGCCTGAGCTGGCGATGCTCGATGAGCCCTATATTCACGACCCGGAGGAGTTTGGCCGCTTGCCCACTGGCTACCCCGCTAAGATTGTGCCGCATCGCGCTGCGCGTGAGCGCGCGCTAGCCGCATATAAGGAAATGAAGGGCGATTAGCTTGCGGGGCAAGGGGGAGTACGACTAAGGATATCGCCATGTCCGCGGAGGGGATCAGAGGCGAACATTTGCTTGCAGGCGGAGCGCGCTTTGCAACGGACCCAGGCCTGTTCTCTCGATTGATTGCACCAGGTTTCAGCAAAATTCTCGACCGGCTCGATGAAGGCTTAAGCAGCGGCAAGATTGTTGGGCATCTCCCCGATGGCGCGACGCGGATCTTGGGTGGAAGAGCTCCGGGATTCGAAGCTCAAGTGTGGCTTAAGGATTGGCGGTCGTTGCTGCGACTTGCGACCGATGGGGTGATCGGGTGGTACCAGGGCTACGAAGCTGGGGAATGGGAGACCGACGACCTTGTTGCGCTGTTCGCTGTCATGTCCGCAAATGCGGGAACGCTTGGCAACACCGCTCGAACCTCAGGACCATTCAAACTTGCCGCTTGGTTGGCCCATCGCTTCAATCGCAATGACAAAGCCGGCTCGGTGAGGAATATCTCGGCGCACTACGATCTCGGCAACGATTTTTACCGTCAATGGCTCGACCCGAGCATGACGTATTCTTCTGCGTATGGCTTGAATGATGATGGTCTTGGATTCGGCCAAGTGCGTAAGCTAGATCAGATATCCGATCGGATAGGAGGCGCGCGCAATGTCCTCGAGATTGGTTGTGGTTGGGGCGCTCTGGCTAACCATCTTGCCGAGCTTGGTAAGGACGTTACCGCGATCAGTCTTTCTGACGAACAACTCGGGTGGGCTCGCAAACATTGCCATCCAAATGTTTCGTTCCAGAAACGCGATTATCGTGACGTTTCCGGCAGTTTCGACGCGATTGTCAGCGTCGAAATGGTTGAAGCGCTGGGACGCGAGTACTGGCCCACTTTCATGGATTGTGTGTCGCGGAACCTCAAACCAGGCGGTCGTGCCGCGATTCAGTACATTTCGATGCGTGATGACATGTTTGAGGCCTACGCGAAGAGCGTCGATTTCATCCAGGCGTATATCTTCCCAGGTGGGTTGCTGATCAAATCGAGCGAGTTTCGCGAGTTGGCAGAGAAACGCGGATTGGAGTGGCAAGAGCAAACGGACTTTGGCCTAGACTATGCCCGGACATTGATGCTGTGGCGCCAGCGGTTTGAAGCGGCGGTTGAAGAAGAGCGACTGCCCGCCGGTTTCGATCACCGCTTTGTGCAGCTATGGCGGTTTTATCTTTGCTATTGCGAAGCCGGATTCAAGGCCGGCAGTATTGATGTACACCAAGTCACGTTAGTCAAAACATAATCGGGAGAGGACACAACCAATGCAGATCGCAAAAGGACTCCTTGCCGGGGCGACGGCTCTGGGGATTACGATGGGCGCTGGGGCCTATGCTCAAGAATCAAGTGCGGAGGATTCCGCAAATCCTGCGGTCAAGATGGTGGTTCCGCCACAGCGGGACCCGGCAGAGTTACAGGTCTTGTTTTGGAACGATGAGGATCGCGCGGATCGGTTCCGGGACATGGAGAGTTGGTTTGCGGGTCATGAGGTCAACGCATCATCTGCGCCACGCGTCCTTGCTCAAGGCGACCCGTTAAGTAAGGAACTTGCGCGTGAGATCCGTGCGGCGATGAAGACTACAAACGCCGCTGGAGTTATGGTGCTCCAAGACGGAAAAATTCGGCTAGAAGCCTATGGGTTAGGTTTCGGGCCGTCCCAACGTTGGACCAGTTTTTCAGTCGCCAAGAGCTTCACATCGACCTTGCTCGGTGCAGCGGTCAAGGATGGCAAAATCGAGAGCCTCGATGACCCGGTAACCAAATATGTGCCCGATCTGGCTGGCTCGGCTTATGACGGGGTGTCGGTGCGGCAAATCGCAACAATGACCAGCGGTGTCGCCTGGAACGAGGATTATACTGATCCCAACAGTGACGTTGCGCAAATGAACCGATTTGTTGTTGAGTATGGGCCCGAAGCGATAGTTGCCCAGCTGAGACAGTTGGAACGCGAAGCGCCCGCTGGCGAGAAATGGGTCTATAAGACTGGTGAGACCAACCTCATTGGGCTCGTCGTTGAGAACGCGGTGGGGATGTCACTGGCCGAGTATTCGCGGTCGAAGATTGTCGATCCGGCGGGCTTCGAAGGCGGTCTGTTCTGGATGGTCGATCCCAGAGGCGGCAATATTGGCGGTTGCTGTTTGTCGTTGCGGCTTTCTGACTATGCACGGATGGGACAATTCGCGCTCGAAGGGGGCGGCGATGTTGTTCCCAAGGGCTGGTTCGATGAGGCCGGTGCGCAATTGGTCGACTTCGAGAATGGTGGCTTTGGCTACGGCTATCAGTGGTGGACCTACCCGGGCGGTAACTACGGCGCACAGGGAATTTTCGGTCAATCAATCACGATCGTTCCATCCAAACAGCTGGTGGTCGCAGTGGTGAGCAATTGGAATACCGCTACCAGCGGCGCGTATCGCGGGCTCTGGGGCGGAATCTCAGCGAAGATTGCCGCCTCAGATTAAGCGCTGGCAAAGCCAATATCAGGTTGCACTGCGGTACACTCCGGAGTTGCTATAGCGCTGCAAAATGTTGTCGTGAACAATCGGACTTAGCAGTTCGTCAAACGCGCAACCGACAATGCAATTGTCCCACCAGACGACTTGGCTTTGTAGCGATTCGAGGCCTGGCAATGTTAGCCAGCATATTTGGCCATCGTGCATGCGATTGATCGAAGATGCGGAGAATCCCGATATCGAAAGATCATGAACGACGGTCTGGAAGGCGCGACCCCCAGAAGCCCGCAGTGTCGCAGGAATAGTCAGTTTTGTTCGAGGACCACAGCGGTCTTCCTGCGCTGCGACGCTGTATCCTTCGGTGTTGTTCAACATTGTGCGGCCTTATTCCAAACAGTGAGTGGTCTCTTACCGTTGGTCACTCACGGTTTTGGGGTGGCAGCCCTTGCAATGAAATTTCCGGAATTGGTTACCTCAGATTAACCATCGGCATTTTCGATGCGTTCGCGATATCCGGTATCGAAACCATCGCTAAGGAGCGTAAGGATCCTTCGCGCCACATCCTCGGGTGGTTTTACGGTGGAGGGATCTTCCCCAGGGAAAGCTCGTTCACGCATGGCAGTTCGGGTCGCACCCGGGTCGATAATCGCAACTCGGACATTGCTAATCTTTTCGACTTCGGCAGCATAACATTCGAGCAAATTGTCGAATGCTGCTTTGGAGGAACCATAGGCAGACCAAAAAGCGCGTGGCGAGGCGCCTACGCTGCTAGTGAGCCCAATCACGCGCCCGGCTTCGGCGCGCTTTAGCGCGGGGTCAAAAGCGGCCAACAGTGCTTGGGTTGCAGAGACATTTGTGAGGAGAGCCTGGCTAAATTGCTTAGGGTCTATTTGCGTAAGCGGGGACAGTTCTGGCAGATATGCAGCGGACAAAACGAGGAAGTCGATCGCGTCCCAACGTCCTGTCACAGCTTTGGCCAAGCGCACCACTGCATCACTCTCTGTCAAGTCAATCGGCGCTATCGTGGATGTTCCACCTCCGGCATGGATCTGGTCCTCCACCGCCTCCAGCGCTTTCACGTCGCGCGCGACGAGGATCACGTGGACCCCATTGGCCGCAAGGGACTTGGCGGTCGCGGCGCCGATTCCCTTCGACGCACCGGTGACGATTGCGGTTTTGCCCGCCATGGGTTTTGTGTCTGTCATGATTAAGCTGCCTTGGGGTCAGCAAATGGGAGTTGGGCAGCGTCCTGCTCGCTCATCGAGAGATCGGTGAGCGAGGTAGGATAGTCGCCTGTGAAACACGCGTCGCAATATTGCGGACAACTTGAGTCGCGATCGGCCGATCCGACGGCGCGATAGAGACCATCAATCGAAATGAATGCCAAACTATCCGCGCGAATGAACTCACGCATGGGCTCGAGCTCCATGCGGGCGGCCAAAAGCTTGGAGCGTTCTGGCGTATCCACACCGTAGAAGCAGCTGTGCGCAGTTGGTGGGCTTGCGACTCGGAAATGCACTTCGCTTGCACCTGCTTCCCGCATCATCTCGACGATCTTCATGCTGGTCGTGCCGCGAACGATTGAATCATCGATCAAAACAATACGTTTTCCAGCAACCAACCCCCGGTTCGCATTGTGCTTGCGCTTTACGCCTGAGTGACGCGCGCTGTCGGATGGTTGGATGAAAGTTCGTCCCACGTAATGAGAGCGAATAATGCCGAGTTCGAATGGCAGACCGGATTGTTGCGCAAATCCAATCGCAGCCGGCACGCCGCTGTCAGGAACCGGAACGACAAGATCAACATCGCATGGTGCTTCAAGCGCGAGTTGCGTGCCGATGGCTTTGCGGGCTTCGTATACGCTGCGCCCAGCAAAAAGGCTGTCTGGTCGGCTGAAATAGACGTGCTCGAATATGCAAGGTCGCGGAGCAGAATTGCCGAAGGGGTGCACGCTCTTGATCTCGCCTTCGAAGTCAACTTGGAGCATCTCGCCAGGCTCGACTTCCCGGATAAGTTCCGCGCCGACCACATCGAAAGCGACGCTCTCACTGGCAAATAGGATTGCGTCCCCGAGTCGTCCCATCACCAATGGCCGAATGCCGAGCGGGTCCCTGCATGCGATCATGCCTTCGGGTGTCATCACAATCAGTGCATAGGCGCCTTCAACCAAACGTAATGCGTCGATCAATCGGTCTGCGACAGTGGGATAGCGACTGGTGGCGACAAGATGAATGATGACCTCGGTGTCAGAGGTCGATTGAAATATCGAGCCGCGATCCACCAGTTCTGAACGTAACGCCATGGCGTTTGATATGTTGCCGTTATGAGCAACCGAGAACCCGCCGCTGGCAAGTTCTGCATAAAGTGGTTGGACATTGCGGAGCCCAGCGCCGCCCGTCGTTGAATAGCGAACATGTCCGGCGGCCATGCTACCCGGGAGTTCGGCTATCGCCTCTGGCGACGAGAAATTCTCTGCAACATGACCGAGCCCCCTTCGAGAAAAAAACTCAGTGCCATCGAAGCTCGTTATGCCCACCGCTTCCTGACCGCGGTGCTGTAGCGCATGCAGCCCCAAAGCTGTTGCAGCCGCCGCGTCGGTGGCATTTATCGCGCCAAACACGCCGCATTCTTCGTGCAGTTTGTCGCCGTCGTCATCCCTAAAGGGGTGTGTGATGTTCATTGCCGAGCCTGTCCCGCTGCGCTGCTCCGCCGGTGAGCGGTTCAATGGCGTTGTTACGGAACAATTACAAGGCTGGATGGGTTCCGTTCAACGGGTTTTTCTCACAGTCGTGTGGCGCACGTACATTGCTTAGTAATCATCAGAGCACTAAACCGCCTTGGCAGCCAACCAGCGTCAGAAGTCGCATACATTGATACTTTCACCTTTCGAACGCATGATCGCTAAGCGCTATCTCTTGCCGGGCAAGGGCGAGGCGTTCATTGCCTTGGTTGCCAGCATTTCGATCGGTGTCGTGATGCTTTCGGTGGCGATGCTTGTCGTCGTGATGAGTGTTATGAATGGCTTCCGGGCCGAGTTGCTAGACAAGATTGTGGGGCTGAATGGTCACGCCATTGTTCAAGCTTACGGCGGACGTTTGGACAATTGGGAAGATGTGCTCGATCAAGTGCGCGAGACCGACGGGGTTGTCGAGGCATCGCCGCTGATCGAGCAGCCTCTTCTGACCAGCTTCAATGGCAGAGTTGAAGCAATTCTTGTTCGTGGCAATACGATGGACGACATTGCTGCGCTCGAAGAGAAACAGGTGCTAGGTGACATCAAGCAACTGCAGCCGGGCGAAAGCAAAGTCGCGATCGGCGTTAGACTGGCGCAAAATATCGGTGCGCGGGTCGGTGACACGATAACGATCATTAACCCGCAGGGTCGAACAACACCTTTTGGAACTGTCCCAAGACAGATCGGATACGAAGTCGCTGCGATCTTTGAGGTCGGTATTTACGACTACGATCAGGCATTTGTTGTGATGCCGATGGAAGATGCACAGACATTGCTCCTCATTGGTGACACGATCGGTATGATCGAGGTCACGGTCGAGGACGCTGATGAGGTCGGCGAAATTCTCGCCCCGGTCGAACAGTCCCTAATAGGTCGAGCTGTCGTTGCGGATTGGAAGACGATTAATTCTACATTGTTCGAAGCCTTGCAGGTTGAGCGTGTGGCAATGTTTTTTGCTTTGAGCTTCATGGTTCTGGTCGCTGCATTTAATATTCTTTCGAGCTTGGTTATGTTGGTTCGAGCGAAAACGCGTGACATCGCCATCATGCGGACCATGGGGGCGACCAGGAGGAGCTTGCTAAAGATCTTCGTCACAACCGGGTTTACTGTCGGGGCAATTGGGACAGCGATGGGCTTGGCGTTCGGCTTTGTCGTGCTTTTCTTTCGTGAATCGATCGTATCCTTCATTGCGTGGTCGACCGGCCAGCAAATATGGGACCCTGAGGTGCGGTTTCTCTCGACGCTACCGGCGAAGACTGACCCGTGGGAGATTGCTGGCATCATAGCGCTGGCGTTGGTTTTGAGTTTCCTCGCGACACTTTATCCGGCGCTCAAGGCCTCCAGCACAGATCCGGTGCAGGTGCTTCGCTATGAGTAACCGAACGGCGGTCGCGGCTCTGCGCCAAGTCAAACGCAGCTTTGAACAAGGCGGCCAGACAATCGAGGTTTTGCGCGGCGTTGATCTCGAGATCCAGCCTGGCGAAATTGTCGCGCTGCTCGGACCATCGGGTTCAGGAAAATCAACCTTGCTTCAAGCAGTTGGTCTGCTCGAAGGAGGATTCGAGGGCTCGATTGCAATTGCCGGCCAAGCGGCCGAGAAAATGACCACCGACAAGCGTACACAATTGCGGCGCGAACACCTCGGATTTGTGTATCAGTTCCATCATCTGCTGCCCGATTTTGATGCGCGTGAAAATGTGGTGATGCCTCAGATGATTGCAGGCCAGTCCCGCATTGTTGCAGAACAACGCGCGGATGAATTGCTTGCCGGCCTAGGCCTTGGGCATCGGCTGAGTCACCGCCCGAGCCAGTTGTCTGGCGGCGAGCAGCAGCGCGTCGCTGTTGCGAGGGCGCTTGCTAACCGACCAACTCTTGTGCTTGCTGACGAACCGACTGGCAATCTCGATGAGGCGACATCGGACACGGTCCTCGGACAGTTTCTTGAGCTTGTGCGGGGCGAAGGAAGCGCTGCCTTGGTAGCAACGCACAATGAACGCCTAGCGGCTCGGATGGACCGCGTGGTGAGGCTTCACGACGGCATATTGGAGTAATCCGCTCACCCGATTACCTTAGGTGTTGGTCGAATTCCCGATGTTAGCCGAGGGTCCAGCCTTTACCGTAAGATCAGAGGGGACCGATGATGACTATCTTGTACAGCTTGTTGCTGCTGTTGCAGGCAAGCCAAACCAATCCCGCTGCCGAGAATTCTGCGACTCCGCCACCTTCAACGCCTCCGCCGGTTTGTGTCACCGAGGCGCACGATGTGTTCGACTTTTGGGTTGGCAATTGGGAGGTTGTGCTCGGCGGGACTGAGCGTGTGGTTGCAAAAAGCACGATTGAAAGAGTCTCCTCTGGCTGCGTGATCCGCGAGCATTGGCAGCCATTGAGCGGTCAGGACGGGGTGAGCATGTCCTTCCTCAATTCAACAACCAATCGTTGGGAGCAGCTGTGGGTTGGAAGTGACGGCAAACGTGTCGAGTTTGCTGGTGGTATGCACGGAGGCAAGATGGTTCTTACCGGATTTTGGGCCGGGGCGGGGCCGAATGGAAGCGATGCCTTGGTCCGCATGACATATACGACGCTGGAGGACGGTTCTGTTCGCCAGTTTGGTGAGGCCTCGACGGATCAAGGGATTTCGTGGCAAAGCAGTTTCGATCTGATTTATCGCCGGGTTGGCGATTCCTAATCGAAGGACAACACATGACCACGATCGCCGATTTCACTGTCACAACCAATCGCGGCGAAGAGCTCGACTTGGCTGGCAAAAAAGGGAAAGTCTTGCTGGTCGTCAACACCGCAAGCAAATGTGGATTTACTCCTCAGTATGATGGCCTCGAAAAGGTGTATCAGCAGTTCAAAGATCGTGATTTTGAAGTGCTTGGATTTCCCTGCAACCAATTTGGAGCACAGGAGCCTGGAAACGCCGACGAGATCGCTGAGTTCTGCAAGATCAATTTTGGCGTAACCTTTCCGTTGATGGAAAAGATCGACGTGAACGGACCAGACGCCTCGCCGCTCTACGATTGGATGAAGGGTGAGGCCAAAGGACTGATGGGATCCTCTTCGATCAAGTGGAACTTCACCAAATTCCTGATCGATCGTGATGGCAAAGTTGTGAAGCGTTTCGGCCCTCAAGATACCCCGGCCCGGATTGCCCGGGACATTGAGAAACTGCTCTAAGCGCCAGCAATTGCGCGCCTTCAGCGAGACGGTCAATTGCCCATTTGCGGACACTCAGTTGCATACGAATCGGTTGGCCGCGATATGCTCAACGACCATGCATGAGCTTCTGACTGAACTTACGCGCAAGCCTCGCTTGTTCGAGGGCTTTGACACCGCCGCACTATGGACGGACCCGCATGTTGCGAACGAGATGCTTCGACTGCATCTCGACGATACGTCCGTCTTGGCGTCTCGACCATTCGCTGAAAT
>JGI12316J15310_10000105_pt31 | contig 13239 bp, 11 predicted proteins | sample MarCyaLeptolynsp_FD_15310 | JGI IMG/M metagenome (IMG submission 15310)
TGCATCGTGACGAAAACGTCTTGGGTCAGATCGTCGACGTCGGCGGGAGCCACTCCCAGGCCCACGAGCGCCCGACGAACGAAGCTCGACAGCTTCGGATACAGCGCAGCGGCATTCGCAGTCATCGAGGGCGATGCAAAGCATGACACGAGCGAGACTGTGCGCCAGGCGGCCCATCCGTGCGCCAGCCGCAAAAAACTTCGCGAAACTTCGGGTGCACGGATCGGGTCGCGTGCGGACAGACCCTTCGCGTCAGCCCCGACGGGCCGGGAGCACCGCCGCAATTGCGGTCCCTCCATCCTCGGGGGCGTCGACCCGCACGCGGCCGTCGTGTGCCTCGACAATGGCGCGCACCATCGCCAAGCCCAGACCGGTCCCTTTGCCCGACGCGCGCCGCGTGTAGAAGCGCTCGAAGATGCGATCGCGATCCGCCTCGGCGATCCCCGGTCCGTCATCGCGCACCATGACCGTCACCGAGTCCCCCGCTTCGATGATCAGGGTCACCGCCGAGGACGCAAACGATGCCGCGTTTTCCAGAAGGTTGACCACCACCGTCTGCAACCCCGAGGCCACTCCGTCGACGACCGGGCTCGGCTCGGCGACCTCACACGAAAAGCGCAGGGCAGCGTAGCGCTCGTCGGATGCGATGGCTTCGACGCAGCGCCGGCCGAGTGCGCCGACGTCGACGGCCTCGCGGGCATCGGCTCGCATGCCGGCCTCGGCGCGCGCCAGCTCGAGAAACTGCGTGACCAGCTCGTCGAGGCGTCGGCTGCTGTCGCCGACGATTCGCGACAAACGAGCCAACCGTGCTTCGTCGGGCGGTCCGTCCTCGAGCGCTTCGGAGGCCGCTCGGATCGCGGCCACCGGATTTTTGAACTCATGGGCGAGGTCGGCGACGAACGCCTCCTTTTCCTGCGCCCGCGTGCGCAGCTCCGCGAGCAGTCGGTTGAAGGCTGCCGTCAGCTCGCCGAACTCGTCCGAGCGCGGCAGTTGCAGGTCGGCCCCGGGCACGAGCGTCTCGACCTGCGCGAGCGCCTGCTCCCGAAGCCGCTCGATCGGTCGGACCATTCTCCAGCCGAGCCACCACCCCAGCGCCGCGGCGCACGGCAGCACGATCAGCGCGAGGCGAGGCAGCGCGTAGCTTCGGCTGTACAGCAGCAGCGCAACACCGGCCACGGCGAAGGTCACCAAGAATGCGCGCACGCGCAGCGATCGCCACCACCATCCGGGGCCGCGTCGCGCCGTGGACTCCTCAGCCATCGGTCTTCCAGCGGTAGCCGGCCCCGACGACGGTCTCGATCCGATCGAAGGTCGGCTCGAGCGCCTCGAGCTTGCGACGCAGCCGTCGAACGTAGGTATCCACGATGCGCTCGGCGACTGCGGTGTCGCCCCGAATGCGCTCGAGAATCGCCCCGCGCGACAAGACGATCCCCGGCCGGTCGGTGAGCGCCTCGAGCATGCGGAACTCGGTGACGGTCACGGTGATCGGGTGACCACTCCACGCGACCTCGATGCGCTCGGGGTCCAGCGTCAGCGCCCCGACCTGACGTACCGAGGCCTTGGCCGCCTCGCCCTGCCGCGCCCGCTGGCGCCGCAACAGCGCGCTGACTCGGGCCAGCAAGACCCGCGTCGAGAACGGCTTGGTGACGTAGTCGTCGGCCCCGAGCTCGAGTCCGAGGGCCTCGTCCACCTCGTCGTCCCGCGACGTCAGCAGTACCAGCGGAACGTCGTCGCCACGCTCCCGCACGCGCCGGCACAGCGTGAAGCCATCGAGCTTGGGCATGTTGACGTCGGACACGACCGCATCGGGAGCGTCGTTCTCGATCCGCTTCAGTCCCGCCTGCCCGTCGGCGGCCGTGAGCACTTCGTACCCCGCGTCTTCGAACGCGAGGCCGAGGACGTCGAGCAAAGAGACGTCGTCGTCGATCAGGACGATCCGCGCCACAGCGCGAGGCTATCAGGGGCACGTGTCGAAGGTATCGGGTCCGCAGCCTTCGACCAGGATCTGGCCCTGGTAACACAGCGCAATGGTGCCCCCGTCGACGCAGCAGCCGATCTCGGTCAGGGGCGGATCGAGGACATCGCACGGCTGGCCGTTCAGATCCGCGACCTCCGCCGGGCATACCGATGCCTCGGGCGCCTCGACGAGATCGGGCCCACACCACAGCCCGAGCTCGGGGTCCAAACCGCAACCGCACGCACCCGCGGCACCGGTCGACCCTCCCGACACGGAATCGGAGGATGATTCGCCACTCGACTCACCTCCTGCGGTCGACTCTCCCCCGGTGGACGACCCGGTCGTCCCCGCGGTCGAAACCGGCCTGGGCTTGGGCTCGGCCCCGCTGGAGCTCGCCTCCCCTTCCGAGGTGCCGCCATCGCCGTCCTCGCTGTCGACGGGCGTCGGGTCGGTAAAGCATCCCCCCGGCAGAACACATGTCGCAGACAGCAGCAAGGCGAAGGTCAGGCGCATATCCCCGGTAGTGCGGCCGGACGGCAGACCGGATCACGGATTTTCGATCGACTGCCGCACGTGCGCCATCCACTCCTCGAGGCTCGCGATCGTCTGCTCCGCGAGCTGCCCCCGCGCCAGGCGCTGAAGGTGCTCGGCCAGTGCCTCTCTCGCCCGACGCAGGCGGGACTTCGCCGTCCCCTGTGGGATCGACAGCACGTCGGCGAGCTCTGCGGTCGGCAGGTCCTCGAAGTAGTGCAGCTCGATGGCGATCTGGAGATCGAGCGGCAGCCGACGCAGCGCAGCGAGCAGCCAGCGCTCCTGCTCGCGCCGCGCGACCACCTGGCTCGGGGTCTCGGCGAGCTCGTCGATCGACACGTCCTCGGGCCAGGCCTCGGCCGGTCCCTTACCCTGTCGCTCGTAGTGCCGAAACAGCTGGCGCCGAGCGACGGTGAACAGAAACGTGCGAAAGCTGCTGCGCCCCTCGAACCGGTCCTTGGTCTTGAGACACGAGAGCACGGTTCGCTGCACGAGCTCATCGCGCTCGTCGCCGACCTTGTTGGCAAAGAAGCGACGGAGCGCCGGGATATGGCGACGCAAGAGTGCATCGCCGGCGGAACGGTCGCCGTTCTGCCATGCCTCGATCAGCTCGAAGTCATCCACGCCAAACCTCCGGAAAGTGCTCGCGGAGCTTGGCCAGCGCATCGGGCCCATGCGCCTCTTCGAGCGCGGGGCGCCACCGTTCGAGCACCGACTTGGCCTGGTCGCGCTGCCCCAGCTGCAGCTGCGCCCACGCGTATTCGGCAACCGCTCGCACCGCATCCCCCTGGCTCGACACGTCCTGGGCTTGCTCGAGCCATGGGGCGACCAGGGCGACCGCTTGCGCGTGGCGTTCGAGACGATTGAGCAACGTGGCCGCGAAGGCGAGATCCTTGCGGCACTCGCCGCTGTCGGGACCGAACACGCTCGCGTCGATCTCCGCCGCCCGCTCGATCCGGGCGAGCGCATTTTCGGTCTGCCCCTTCTCGCTGAGCGCGAGCCCGGCGTTGAACTCGAGGTCGGCCATGTGCGAGCTGGTCGACCCCAAGGCCTCCTGCACGGCAGCGACTCCGATCTCGATCTCGCGCAGCGCATCGTCGAAGCGCTCGTGCTCGATCAACTGCAGAGCGAGCGTGTTGCGGGCCTTGGCGGCGTCGGTCGTCATTGCGCGACCGTCGTAGACCGCGATCGCCCTCCGAAGCTCCGCCTCTGCCTCCGCGAAGTGCTCCGTGCCCGAGAGCTCGCTGGCCAGGGCCAGCGCCACTGCGGCGGTCTGAGGATGTTCGGGTCCGAGTGCCCGCTCGAGGATGTCCTTGGCGGCACGAAAGTGCTCCATCGCCGCCTCGGCGTCGCCCCGCATCGAACAGACGTGACCGAGGTTGAGTCGGTTCGACCCGACGAGCGGATGCGTGGGCCCGAGGGCATCGGTGCGGATCTCGAGTGCACGCAGCAGTCCGGCGTTCGCCGCCTCGTACTCCCGGAGCATCGCCTGCGCCTGCGCGCGAAGATTGAGGTCGGCCGCGAGTCCCAGCGCATCCGCTTCGTCACGCATCTCCACCGCCCGAGCGAGATGCTCGGCCGCCTCCGCCGGCTTGCCTCGACCGAGGGCGTAGCGACCCAAGACCGCGGCCAGGTCGGCGCGCATGGGGTCTCGCTCCGGCGCCACGCGATCGACCTTGGCCTGAGCGGTGAGCACGAGCGCTTCGGCAGCCTCGGCCCGACCCAGGCGGTAGCCATAGACCCGGACCAGATCGGTGGCCACCTCGGCCGCGAGCGCGTCACGCTGCTCGGCTTCGGCCCGGGCGAACGCCGCCCGCAGATCTTCGGCGGCCTTGGTGGGTTCACCGCGATCCTCGGCGATGCGACCGCGCACCCGCAGGGCCTCGGCCGGCAGCGGCGCCTGTTGCTCGAGAGCCGCGAGCGCGTCGTCGTAGCGGGCCGCACGCCGCAACAGGTCGGCACGATCGATCGCGGCACGGATCGCCGGCTCGAGAACTAGGCCGGGCTCTTCGCACGCAACCGGCCGCGGCAGACCTCGGACGATCTCGGCGCTGCGCCGTACCGACTCGGCATCGAGCTCTCCGAGCACGTCGACCGTACGCTCGAAACGCTCGGCTTGTGCAGCGAGGCACGCCGTGCGCAGCTCCGCCGCCTCGCCGGTCAGCTCACCGCGCGCCCGGGCCAGACATCCAGACTGCGCCTGCTCGGTCCAGCTGCCCACGAACGATTCCATTCGCTCGTCCACGAACGCAAAGCTGTCGGACGCGTAGGCCAGCTTGGTTTCCGCGAACCGGTCGGCCACCGACGCCCGCATCCCGGCCCAGTCTGGCGTGCCCGCACTCGCCTGCTCGCACGCCGCGGACGGGTCGACTCGCATCCCGTAGCCAGCCCCGGCCGCCACTGCGACCAGCCCCACCAATCCCACCGCGACCCAGCGACGGCGTCGGAGCAGCGGGCGAAGCTCGGCGACCAGGGCATCCATCGACGGCCAGCGTTGCTCCGGGTCGAAGGCCAGACCTCGCGACAGTGCGCGGCGCAGGGCGACCGGGACCCGCGTGCCCGCCGGAACCTCGAGTGGAGGAGCTTCGCCGTCGCTGGCACCGAGCATCACCGCCTCCATGGAAAATGGCGGCTGCCCGTACACCGCCCCGAACAGGCACAGACAGAAGCTGAACTGGTCGGTGCGCGCGTCCACGGTCTGCCCGGCCCATTGCTCCGGCGACATGAACTTTGGCGTGCCCATGACCGCTCCCTCGCGCGTCGTCGCTTCGTCGGAGTCGTCGCCGTCGACGTTGCGCACGCGCGACGACATCGACACGTCGGGCTCGGCGGTCAACCGGGCGAGCCCGAGATCCAAAATCCGCGGACGTCCATCCTCGCCGACGATGACGTTGCTCGGCTTGAAGTCCCGATGCACGACCCCCGCCGCGTGGGCGGCCGCGAGTCCTTCGCCGATTGCGACGAAGAGCTCGAGTCGGTGCATCCACGACGAGGGCTCGTCGAGCCACTGACCGAGGGTGTCCCCGGCGACGAGCTCCATCACGATGTGCACGTAGTCCTCGTGCCGACCGTAGTCGTAGACGTGCACGATGTTCGGATGCGACAGCCGAGCCAGTGCCCGTGCCTCACGAAGGACCCGCGCGCCTACGTCGTCTCGAGCACCACAGGGAACGAACTTGATCGCGACTTCCCGGTCGAGCTCGTCGTCGTGCGCGACGTGGACGGTCCCCGCGCCGCCCTGCCCCAAGCGACGCCCGATCCGATAGCGACCCACCGACTCCGGCAGCGAAGCCCGCTCTTTGGACGAGCGCGTAGCCCAGCGCGGCAGCGTCGGGTGCACCGAATCCACCAAGCTGTCGGTCGCCGTCTGCTCGCCCGCAGACATCGACCAAGCATAGCCGGCCCTCGTCAGGCGGGGCTCGGTGAGGGGCCCGAACCCGGTCTACCAGGCGTCTGCGCGGCGAATCTTGGCGAGCAGGGACAACCGGGAGCCCGCGCCGAGCTTGCGCAGCAGGTTGGAGACGTGAAACTTGACGGTCCGCGGCGTCACGGCCAGGTTCTCCGCCATCGTCTGCGTGGTTGCGCCTTCGAGCAGCAACTGAAGGATCTCTCGCTCGCGCTTGGTCAGCGTAGACGTGTCCACCGCACGCCGATCGAGTGAAGCGAGCTCGCCAGGGTTCGCGCTCGCGATGCACTGACGCATCACCATGGTGGCGTCGCAGGCCTGCTGCAGCACGCCGGCGAGAACGGACGGCGAAACCGGCTTGCGCAGACACGCCATCACCCCGCCGAAGAAGACCTCGCGGACCATCGTACGGTCGAGGTTGGAGCCGAGCACGACGCACCGGCAGGGCTGCTCCGCTTCGGCCAGCTGCAGCACGACGTCGAACGCGGCATCACCGATGTCCACGTCCAACAGCGCGGCGTCGTACGCCTCGCGCGGGTAGGCCGTCGCCGACAACGCCGGCGCGATCGGACCATCGATGACCAGCCTCGGGTCGGTGCGCAGCGCCTCGACATACTGCGATGCGTCCGGCGGGCCGATCAGCAGGATGGTGCGCTGCTCGGTGGCAGGTGCCACCGGGTCGCGGACGAGTGAGGGATGCCGGGTACGACCGGTGTCTTGAAGCGCTTGATGAGCAGCGTTCGGCATGGTGTCCCACATCCACGATGCCCGCCGCCAAAGGCGACCGGAATTGGCATCGGCGTTAACAAAGCTACGGGGTCCATCCCGTTTTCGGTACCTGGCCCTTGGTACAGGTACCACAGAATTCCCGCGTCGTTTTCGCTTCATCGAAGTGTCGTTCCTTCGACCGACGACGAAGCCGTTCCTTCGACACGAAAGGTAGGAGGTTCGTCCTGGCCCGGCGAACAGCTCCCACCTCTGACCCTGGCTGTTAGCGTCGGTGGGCCTCCGATGCCCGCCCCCGAGCCATTGGAAGATCGCCTGATGGGTACGCTGCGGCGCTACACGTCCGAAGCGACCGCGCGCAGCATCTTGCACCGCATCAGCAAGCTCGAAGACCCGAGCTCCGCGGACGCGGGTGCGTTGCTCGAGCAGGTGATGTTTGGCGCGCGTCTGTTCGTCGACGAGTCGCAGCGCGACCGTCTGATGGCTGAGCTCACCGAGATCTGCTACGGGCGTCGAACCGGCTCGAAGAACGAGCACTATGTGCTCAAGATCGCGGATGAGCACTCGTGTCGACGCGCGCGCATGCTCCTCCGGCGCCTCGTGCGGCAGGCCAACGGCAACGACCGCGTCGCAGTGCGTGGTGCCACGGCCCTCAACGAGCTGTGCCGGCAGGCGATCGCGGTGGCGGGCGCGGGTCGAGTCGAAATCGACGTGCTCCTCGACAGCCGACGACTCCGGGTCACCGTGTTCGACAACGCGACTGCGAACGACACGCGAGAGACCCGGGCGACCAAGAGCGTCGACAAGCTCGTCGACAATCTCGCCGTCATTGGTACGCCCGACGGCACGAAAGTGGTGTTCGAGCTTCCTCTGGACAAGCGCCCCTCCTCGGACGGCTAGGGCCCCCTAGCAGGACATCGAAAAAGTCGTTCTTCGAGCACGAAGTGGGCGAGGAACGTCGCTTTTCGCATGTCCGTGAAGACGAGGAGCAGGTCATCGAGCTTTTTCGATGACCTGCTAGTGCACCAGCAGGCGAAGCCGCCTCAGGCGCGCCCGGTCGGCGTGCAGGAAAACGCGTTCGATCCGGCCGTCGGCGACCGCGAGGCTCAACACCGCAAACGGCTCGCCGTCGCGAGCAACACACAGCGCGGGCCCACCGTTGAGCTCGCGCTCCTCGGCAACGAGACCGTCTGGACCGCGCGCCATCGCGGCCGCAAGGAACGACGCAATGCGGGCTCCGCCCACCAGCGGTCGCGGCAAATTTTTCACCCGGCCGAAGCGGGCCCCACCCGGTCCCGCATCCGCCACCATCACCGCTTCGTCGGTGAGCATCGCGGCAAGCCCGGCGACATCACCGGAGTTGGTCGCGCGGATGAATGCGCGCAGCAGCCGCTGCTGCTCGGCCACCGTCGTCTCCAACGTCCGCCGCTCCGCATCGATGGCGACCCGTGCCCGCCGCAGCAGCTGTCGCGATGCCGCCTCCGTCTTCGCGAGCATCGCCGCGATCTCATCATGTCGGAAGTCGAAGACCTGGTGCAGGACGAAGACGGCGCGCTCCGCCGGCGTGAGTCGCTCGAGCACGACCATCAACGCCATCGACACGGCCTGGGTTCGCTCGACCGATTCGGCGAGCGGCGTCGCGGCGAGATCCACCGGGTCGGGCAGACGATCGCCGGCGTAGTGCTCGCGACGCTGCCGGGCCGAGCGGCGCTCGTTGAGGCAAAGGTTGGTGACGGTTCGAACGAGGTAAGGCCGCGGGCTGTCGACCTCGACCGTTCGACGGTGCCAGCGTACCGACGCCTCCTGCACGATGTCCTCCGCTTCGACGAGGTCGCCGAGGATCCGGTACGCAAGACCGAGGAGCATGGGCCTCTGCGCCTCGAAGTCGTCGTGTTGGGTCATGCGGCCGGCCTCGCGATGCGACGAGCGAACCACGTCTCGATGGCCGTGGCCACCGCTGCCGGGTCGTCCTCGTGGGCGAAGTGAGCCGCACCGGAAACCGAGACGTGGTCACGCTGGCCGAAGAAGCGATCGAAGCCCTCGGGAAAGCCCGCGGCGACGGTGGGGTCGCGATCCCCGAACACCGTCAGTAGCGGCAGGCCCTGCAGGCGGGCGAGTCCCTCCTCGACCTGCCTCAGGTAGTCGGGATCGGAGATCAGCGAGCCGAGCAGGTCGATCGTCGCGTCTCGGGCCGCAGACGATCGGAACGCCGCGAGCAGGTGGGCCCGCTCGTCCGCAGCGATCGTTCGTTTGGGCGTCCCGGGCCCGAGCACCAGGCGCGGCAATAAGGTGGTGTGCCGGTTGAGCCACCGAAACGGAGGGCTCGAGACCAGTCGCAGCATTGCGCGCACGCGACCGTACCCGTCGAGCCGGTAGCCAAAGGTTCCCGCTGCAACCAGGCCCGCGAAGCGCTCTGGTCGCAGCGCCGCCGCGCCGAAGCCCGCAACGCCGCCGGTGTCGTTGGCGACCAACACCACCTCGTTGAGGTCGAGTCCATCGAGGAGGCCGACCAAGGCATCGCGACTGGCTCTCACCGTGATCGGCGTATGCGGACGACGAGGCGAGCTTCCAAAACCGGGCAGGTCCGGGGCGATGCAGCGAAAGCCGGTGCGTAGTTCGGCAATCACCCCCCGCCACGTCAGCGACCATGAAGGAGCTCCGTGCACGAACAACAGGACCGGACCCGTGCCGACGTCGAGGAAGCTCATCGGCGTTCCGTCGACGAGCCGTGTGCGAGCCGGCAGATCGAGGTGTGCGCGCGCCAGCGCGAGTGGGTCGGAAGCCGGGACAACGGATGTCGTGCACTCCACGACCCTACCGACCGGGTAGCGACGCCCGACGTGACGTCGACCCGGAGATTTTCACACCCAGCCGAGCGTGCGCTCGAGACGCGGACCCGCAAGCGCCCGCCCTGGGCCCAACCGAATCGCCACCGGAGCACGCGTCCCGACGAGGCGACGGAGCTCGGTGGTCAGCACGCGCAGCCGGTCGTACGTGGCCAGATCGAACGCAGCGTAGCGCTGGCCCGCCGATCGGGCGGCCCCAGGCGGCGCGGGTGGCAGGGCACCCGGCGCGATGCGCTCGCCCGACTGGACCTGGCCGCGGTGAACGACGAGCACGTGCCGCGCGACGCCGCGCCCCGGTTCGGTCCACGCGATCGAGGCTTCGCTCAAGCGTCGCAGCCACGCGGCACGGCGAATCGCGTGGGCGACCACCAAGATCAGATCCTCGAGGGCGGCAAGCACCCGCGGCGCATCCCAGTGGGGTTCGGCTTCGGGCTCCGCCTCTGGTGGGTCGTCGCAGTCGGGCAAGGCGGCCTCTGCCTTGCGTTCCTGCCAGCGCAGGGCTCCGAAGCGCATCATGACGCGGTCGCTCGCGAAGCCTCCCGGTGGCAAGCGATGGCGCAGCTCGTCGAGTCCCCGCTGCAGCACCGCGGGCTCGGCATCGTCTGCCCCGTGCCCGAGCGCCGCGACGAGAGCACGGTGGGCGTCGTCGCCTCCGCGCAGCGCTTGCAACAATGCGGCGTAGCGACCAGGCCACCATGACGACGAGAGCGGACCGATCGGATGCAGCGCACTCGGAGCAGGCGCAAGACTGGCGAACCCAGGCGCCGCATACCACAGACTGCGCCCCGTCCCGCGCAGCGCGACGTTGTACGGCGGGGCGTGATGCTTGATCTCGTCGGTCTCGAGCAAGGCCGCTTCGAGCACCGTGGACGTGGGGCTGACATCCACGTCGCGCGCTTGACTGAGCATCTCGAGCGTCCGCTCTGCGATCCCGGTCTGCTTTTGAAAGTAGCTGTTGACCCGACGACGCAATGAGCTCGCCTTGCCCACGTAGAGCACGTCGCCATTGGAACGAAGCATGCGATAGACGCCGGGAGCCGTCGGCAGCGCGAGCCTCTTGTCGCGCGGCATCGGATACACCCGGACGCCGCTGCGCTTGACCGGGGCCTCGAGCCACTCGCGCAGGTCGGCAAGCGTCTCCACGCCACGCTCAGCCAAACGCGGCACGACCTCTCGCCACACGAACGCCGTCGCCTCGACATGCCCGGCGCTGCGACGCAGGGTCTCCGCAGACATCCCAAGGTAACCCGCGACCGCTCGCAGTCCGCAGCGCGGCAGGTCGGGCCATAGGCGTCGCGCGACCGCATGGGTGCAGATCACTTCGAAGGGAAAGGCAGCACCAAGCACCATCGCCGTGTGCAGCGGACGCAGGAAACTCTCCTCGAAGCGGGCGTAGTGGATCACCGCCGCGCCGATGCCCTCCGCGTCCTTGCGCAACGAAGCCCAGACCTGCCCCGGCGTGCGTGCATCCTGCAGGTCGTCGTCGGTCAGACCGGTGAGGCGGGCGACGGGCGGCGGGATCGATTCGCCGAGCGGAAGCAGGACGAGGTCCGCCTTGACCTCCGCCTCGGTGCTCGACGACGGACGCAACGCGGACCAACCGATCTCGAGCAACGCCCCCCGTTCGGGACTCGCCCCCGTCGCCTGGCAATCGACGACCACCACCTCGAGCTCGCTCAGCCGCGTCATTTGGCCGTTTCGACGCGGTTCTTCCGCGCCTGAACACAGGTACAGTACAATCCGCGCGTGGTCAAGGTCGACCTCGATGACCGACGCATCGAAGCAGGCGTTCGCGATTTGATCGCGAGCGGCGATGCCTTGCGACCTCGCTCCGCCGGCATGTCGAGCCTGCGCGCGGTCCTCGGCAACGAGGTGCACGCACGCTACCGAGACCGTCGCGAGCACGAGCACGAAGACGCCTTTCAAGCCGAGCGCGCCGTCAAGCTGCAGCTCGAGGTCGATGGCTTCAACGTCACGCTGTCGGGACGCATCGACGGGCTGCTCGATCATCCTGGCGCCGAGGGCCCGGAGATCGAGGAGGTCAAGTCGGTCATCGAGCATGGCTCGCTCGACCTGACCTCGGCCCGACTGCAGGTCTGCACATACGCGCTGGCCCTGGTGCGCGCCGGGGAGACGCGTCCGTTGTCGACTCGGATCGTGTTGATCAGCATTACCGACGACGACGAGCGACACGTGCCGGTGGCGTTCGATGCGGCGGCGACGGAGGCCAAGCTCGCGGACCTCGTGCGCGGGACGATCGTCGCCGCAGAGCGAGCACGACGGCTCATGATTGCGCGCGCGAACTGGGCAGCGACGCTCGCTTTTCCGCACCCCGAGCTGCGCAGCGGCCAGGCCGAGCTCATCGAGGCGATCGACGATGCGCTCGTCGAGGACCGGCCGCTGGTCGTCGAGGCGCCGACGGGGACCGGCAAGACTGCGGCCGCCCTGTACGGCGCGCTGCGTTTCGCGGCGGCGCGAGGCGCCCGCGTCTACTACGCCACGCCCAAGACGACGCAGCAGCAACACGTGGCGGAGACATTCGAAGCGCTGTGCCGTGCCAGCGAGCAAGCGCAGCCGCGCGACGACGAGACCCCACCTCCGTTCGCCGTGGGCCTGCACGCCCGCGGCCGACTGTGCACGATCGGCGGTCGCCGCTGTGAGCGACGCAGCTGCCCCCGCCTCGAGCGCTACGCAGAGCGAGCCCCACCAACGCTCGCCGCCCTCGCGATGGAGCACCGGCACGTATCGCTCGACGTGCTGACCAAAGCCGGGGCCCGGGACAACCTGTGCCCCTACGAGCTCGCGTTCGACCTCGCGGCGAGTGCCGATCTGGTGATCGGCGACTTCAACTACGTCTACGACCCAGGCATCGCGATCCTGTCGGGCAGTCCGCGCGAGACCTTCGTGGTGATCGACGAGGCCCACAACCTGCTGGACCGCGCCCGTGCCTACGCCAGCGCCGGCATCACCCGCCCCGACGTGGAGCGCGCGCAGCGGGCCCTGTCCCCCGTCGACCCGCTCGCGCTCCCGATGACCGCCTTCTTCGCGGATCTCGACCAGGCGATCGAGGGCTCTGTTTCGTACGCCAGTCCCGAGGAAGGCATGCTCTCGCACGACGGCCACATCGAGCTGCCCAGTCTGCCGCCGGCGTTCGATGGTCTTGCCGCGCGAGCCCGCCTGCTGCTGCTGCGCTGGCTGGCCCGCAGCGCCCCGGACTCGGGCGATCCGCTCGAGAGCCGCGAGGTCCTCGACGACGCCGATCCGGTGGCCGAGCTGCTTCGCACCACGATTCGACTGGGAACCGCCGGCCACGATCGCGAGGCCGGCGGCACCACCGAGCCGATCGTTGCGTACGCGATCGAGCCGCGCGCCAAGGGCGGGCCGGGGGTCGGCATCGTGTGCGTGGATCCGGCACCGTCGCTGACCCGTCGACACCGCGAGGCGAAGGGAACGATCGCGATGAGCGGAACCTTTGCCCCGCTCGACTACTGGAACGACGTGCTCGGCCTGCAGAGCCTCGACGCGATCACGCTGCGGGTGGGCTCGCCCTTTTCCCCCGACCAGCGCAAGGTCGTCATCGTTCCCAGCGTCTCTACGACCTATCGCGACCGCCGGCGCAGCCTCGACGCGATCGCCAATCTCGTCGCCGACACGGTCGCGCTGCGCGAGGGTCCCTATCTCGTGTTCTTTCCCAGCTTCGCGTACCTCGCCGCGGTGCGACCGCGGTTGCCCGCGATCGGAGAGCTGCTCGTCCAAGCCCCTCGATCGAGCCT
>JGI12316J15310_10000067_pt12 | contig 13227 bp, 15 predicted proteins | sample MarCyaLeptolynsp_FD_15310 | JGI IMG/M metagenome (IMG submission 15310)
TTCTTGCAATGGCGGCCCTCGCCCTTGTGCTGACTGGCTGCGCCAATACTGAAAGCCAGCGGGACAGAATGCTGATCGGTGCCGGTCTTGGTGCCGCAACGGGCGCTACGATCGGTGCGGTCGCCGGTTCAACCGTAAATGCAACGATCGCCGGGGCGGCGCTTGGTGCCGTCGGTGGCGGCCTCGTCGGCGTCGTCACCACCCCGCGCAACTGCATTGCCCATGACCTGAATGGCACACCCTACAAGGTGCGATGTCCCTGAGCGCCCTCGCCCGTTGAAGCTCACCGAAGCAACCCAAACCAATTAGCGTTGATTTATGCGTCCGAACCGGAGGTTATGACTTGACCTTCAGTCTGCGTCGCATCGACGATGGTGGCCTGCCGTAAAGCGCCCTGAACACATCATTGAAGCGCCTGACACTGCGGAACCCGGCTGCAAAAGCGATTTCGGCAATCGGCAGATCGCTTGTGTCGATCAGGCGTTTTGCGCGTTGCACTCTTACTGTTGCGGCAACCTCGGTTGGGCTCGCACCGGCATGCTTGGCAAAGAGGCGCGACAGATGCCGAGACCCGATCCCAAGCGTATCGGCGAGGTCATCCACACGTCTGGCATCCAGGAAACCCTCCTCGATGAGGCGCATGGCGCGGCCAACTGTCGTGGCGGTCCCAAGCCAGGCCGGGCTGCCAGGCGTGGTTTCAGGTCGGCAACGCAGGCACGGCCGGAAGCCAGCGCGTTCTGCTGCGGCGGCCGTTGGGTAGAAGGTGACGTTGGCTGATTTTGCCGGGCGGACGGGACAAACCGGCCGGCAATAGATCCTGGTTGACCGGACCCCTGAGAAAAACAGTCCGTCAAAGGCCGGATCCCGGGCCAGCCGCGCGCGATCGCAGGTTTCCGGATCGGGAAACGATGTCAGGGCGTCTTCCATACGCCTTTGTCGCGCACCGGTACATCAATCGTCTAGCTGAAATCGGACTCCATCGGGGGATCATGTCCGAAAGCAGCCAGCACATGCGGAAATGAACTGGGATGTTGCTCAAAACTCAGAGGTTCTGCATGTCTCATTCGCGTTCGAACGCATTTCTGGAAATTGCGCTGCTGGTGCTTCTGTCCTTCCTTTGGGGCGCATCATTTACACTTATTGAGGTGGCGATTGAGACCATTCCACCGGCGACAATCGTTTTTGGTCGCCTCTTCATCGGCGCGGTGCTGTTGGTTCTTTTTGCGCTTTGGAGCGGTGTCAGTTTTCCAGCATCGCCTGCCCGTTGGAGCGCTCTTTTGGTTCAGGGCGTCCTTCAAAGCGCGTTGCCGTTCACGCTGATAAGCTGGGGGCAGAAACACATCGATAGCGGTCTTGCGGGCCTGTTGAACACAACGCCTCCATTATTCGTGTTTCTCATCGGGTTCTTCCTGCTGAAAGACCGGAGCGCCGGAGCGCGCCAGATCATCGGCATCCTTCTCGGCTTCGCGGGCGTCCTGATCATCCTGGGGCCGGTGGCATTTGCAGGAGAAGGAAACTCGGTGCTTGGGCAACTGGCCGTGACAGGGGCAAGCCTCAGCTACGCTGCCGCTGCACTTTTCGCCAAACGGTTTTCCGATCAGCCACCCGTCGTGACCGCATCCTGTTCAATGGCATTCGCCGCGTTGCTCATGCTGCCGGTTTCCCTGTGGGTCGATCACCCCTTCAGTCTTTCCCCCACTCCGCCTGCACTGGCTGCTGTTGCTGCAATGGGTGTCTTTTCCACCGCGATCGCAATGGTGATCTATTTCCGCCTGATCCGCACGCTGGGACCTCTCAGCGTAACAACCGGCAGCTACCTGCGCGCCGGTTTCAGCGTCGTTCTCGGCATGTTGCTTCTGGGTGAAAACCTGTCTCCAAGTCTGATTGCCGGTCTGGTGTTGATCTTTGCCGGTGTCGCTTTCGTCACCGGACACTTGAGCTTGCCAACGCGAAAGCGCGAAAAACCGTCGGAGGATGATAAGGGCAACCGCTGAGCTTCGAGACCTCATCCCGCTCGGTTCCTTCGGTTGTTCGAAGAACAATGGTCTTCACCAGACGCAAAAAGCAACGATCTACCCGGCATTTATCGCGCTTGGAGGGACCTGCCTATATCGCTGCCCGGTCAGGTCACACCTATCCCTTGAGGTTCGAAAGTAACTTCGGGATCAGCTCTTCTGCGATGCGTGCGGTCGCTTCGACGCGCGCTATTCGCCGCGCACCAGGCCGATAGGTCAGGTACACCGAATAAGGCCGGGAGACGAGATCCGGCAGGCAGCGGACAAGGTTGCCGCGGTCAAGGGCATCGCCCACCATGAACTCGGGCAAAAAAGCGTAGCCCTGACCGGCGACAGCAAGGTCGAACAGGACGGAAAAACTGCGGGCGGCAAAAGGACCGGAGACTTTGACCGTCGACAGTGCCGACGGCGTGGCAAATGTCCAGGTGGTCTCCGGCTTGTCATCCCGAAATGTCAGACAGGGTTGTTTCTCAAGGTCTTTTGCCGACTTGACCTCGGTTTCGCCGGCCAGCTCCGGGGAGGCCACGACCCAGCATCGAAACGTGCCAAGTTCCCTGGCGACGAGACGGTCATCCTGGAAAGATCCTATCCTAAATGCCAGATCCGTGCCTGGATCCTGCATGTCTTCAAACGCGTAGGCGGGCCGCATCACCAGCTTAAGATCAGGATAGCGCTGATTGATCGCCGGGAGCAGGTGTGAGGCGACGAGTGCACCGAAGTCCGGTGTCGTCGCCAAGTTGACCTGCCCGGAAATGCCGATGCTTTCTTCGCGTGCAATGTCCTCTAGCAAGTCTATCTCAGACAGAATGGACCGGATCCGCTGATCCAGCAAAGCACCAATAGGGGTTAATTTCACAGACCTTGCGCCGCGCTCGAGAAGCTTGACCGCGAAATGCTCCTCAAGTTGTGAGACATGTCTGCTTACGCCGGATTTTGCCATGCCAAGCTGATCGGCAGCGGCGCTGATGCCACCCAGGCGCGCAACCGTGTGAAAGCTCAGCAGAGCGGGCAGACCGATCGTTCTAAATTCTCGAACCATGAGTTCAAATTCTTACCTCTGTTGCGCATTTCAAGCAATGCCTATCTTCGCTCCATTGAACGGGCCCGACACCGGGCAGCAATAGGAGAGATCAAGATGAACATACTTGTTACGGGAGCCAGCAGCGGATTTGGCAACCTGATTGTGAGCGATCTGGCGAAAGCAGGCCACAAGGTCGCCGGCACCGTTCGCGATCCGGAAGGACGCAACGCTCAGGTAGCTGCGTCGCTGCGCGCCAAAGGTATAGAGGTCGTTGACATCGACGTGACGGACGATGCCTCCGTTGAAGCCGGCGTTGCCGCAGCCGACAAGGCTCTGGGAGGCATCGACGTTCTCGTCAACAACGCCGGCGCCGGAGCCCATGGCCTGCAGGAGAATTTTTCCGGCGAGGACTTCCGCCGCATTTTCGATATCAACGTTTTCGGCGTTCAGCGCATGACCCGCGCAGTCTTGCCGCAGATGCGCGCACGGCGATCGGGTCTCATATTGAATGTCACGAGCCTGCTCGGCCGGGTCACAGTGCCGTTCTTGGGCCCGTACAATGCCGCGAAATGGGCTGTCGAGGCGCTCAGTGAGAATTACCGCTGGGAGCTTGGGTCCTTCGGCATCGATGTTGCGGTCATCGAACCGGGCGGTTTCCCGACAAGCTTTTTCGGTAACCTGATCACACCGTCATCCCGCGACCGGGATCACGGTTATGGCGAACTGGCGGGCGCGCCCCAGGCGATGCTCGAAGGAATGGGCAAATCGCTGGCGGAAAACCCGCTGCAGAAACCCCAGATCGTCGCGGACAAGGTCGTCGAGGTGATTAACACAGCACCTGGTGAACGCGCTTTCCGCAATGAAGTGGATCGCAGTGGCATGGCCGATCCTGTCATTCCCTACAACGCCCAGGCTGAACGCGTGACGGAAACCCTGTTCACCGCCTTCGGCATGGAAGGCATGCTCAAGCTGAACACGGCTTCGTCCGAAGCAGCCTAGCGACGGACCGTGTTGCTCAGTACTGGCCGGCAATCCAGCCGGCCGGCTCTCTTTGATTTCCAGATCTGACAGGATTTGCCATGACCCACCCCGCCTTCAATTCCGGCTCCGTCGCCGTCGTCACGGGCGGCGCTTCGGGTATTGGCCTCGCTGCCGCAGAGAAATTCGCCCGCTTGGGAATGCGCCTCGTGATCGCCGACAAGGCTGCCGACAAGCTCGCAGATGTCGCTGAAACCCTCCGCATGGCCGGTGCCAGTGACATCATGACGGCAGAGCTCGATGTCTCCGATCGGAGCCAACTACAAGCGCTCGAGACACGGATCGCAGACCGGTTCGGGGGCACGGACATACTGATGAACAACGCCGGGATTGGCGGAAAATCATCGACGTTGGAGGCACTTGACCCCTGGCAGAAGATGTTTGGCGTCAATTTCTGGGGTCCGGTAAACGGCACGCAAATCTTTGCGCCAAGGATGATGGAACGCGGCAGACCGGGTGCGATTATCAACACCGGATCGAAGCAGGGACTTACCACACCGCCCGGAAACCCGGCTTACAATGTCTCAAAGGCGGCACTCAAAACCTACACTGAGGCACTCGCACACGAGTTGCGCACATCCGTCGGTGACCGCATAACCGCGCATCTCCTGATCCCGGGTTTCGTATACACCGGTATGATCAGTGCGCCCGAAAAACCGGCTTCTGCCTGGACGGCGGAACAAACGGCCGATTTCTTTATCGAGAGTATGAACCGCGGCGACTTTTACATTCTCTGCCCGGACAACGACGTCACAAGGGAACTGGACAAAAAACGAATTGCCTGGGCCGTCGGAGACCTGATCGAAAATCGCCCGCCTCTCAGCCGCTGGCACCCGGACTTCAAGGACGCCTTCGCGGCCTTTGTCGACGGCAAAGGCTAAGTCTTTGGAGGGGCTCCCGCCTATACCGAAGGCGCGGATCGCTTTGACCCAGGCTCAATCGCCGCTAAAGGCAGCAACTTAGCGCTGAACGATCGACTTGAGGCCAAGCAGGACCGCGGCTCCGATCATGAAGCCTCCGCCGATCCGCTCGATCCAGACCTTGGCGGCCCCCTTGAAGCGCGCCGCGATCCAGCTGGCGCTGAAACCATATGCCGACAGGAAAAGCCCATCCATCACAAGATAGGTCGCAGACAGGATCAGAAATTGCGGCCAGAACGTCGCATCGCCGGAAATGAATTGCGGAAACAGCGCCGCAAAGAAAACAACAGCTTTCGGGTTCGCTGCAGACGTCAGAAAACCCTGCATCCAAAGGCTCTTGAGCGAAACGACAGGGCGTTTTTCCATCAGGTGCGGATCGTCGGACTTTGCGCGCCTTATCATGCGCACACCAAGCCAGATGAGGTAAGCGAGGCCGGCCCACTTGATCACGGACAGGGCCGCACCTGACGCTGCGATGACAGCAACCAGACCAAGCCCGGCAGCCAGCATCTGGAGAGCATTTGCGGACAAGTCTCCTGCAGCCGTGAACAAGGCGCGCCGGAAGCCCTGCGTCCCGCTGTTCGACAGCATCAGGAGCTGGCTCGGACCAGGGGTGCTCATGAGAGCGAGCACGGTTGCCACGTAAAGAGTCCAGACGTCGAAACTCATTTGATCACCTTGTAAAAAGCTGCCGTTTCCTCTGCTCACTTTCCGGCAAATTGGCTCCGATGACAACGCCACACCCAGGCAGTCTGCTTGTCTCTGCGCTGCCGGGCTAAGTCATTCCCGCAAACTCATCCAAGCGCATGGGTCCGGTCCCTAAGCCGGATATGCAGACTGGTCCGCGCGACTGGGCGGTGTACCGTAGTAGGCACTGAAATCCCGGCTGAACTGCGCGACGCTGAGATATCCGACAGCACGCGCGGTTTGCGCCACGCTCATCCTGCTGAACACAAGCAGGCTCTTTGCCCGCGCCAAGCGTTTTCGTTTTTGATACTGCAACGGTGAAAGACCTGTCACAGCCTTGAAATGCCGGTGCAACGAGGCAGGACTCATGCCGGCAGCGGCGGCCATGCTGCCGACACCGGAATAAGATTCGCCCGCACAGTCCAGTTTCCGCAATATCTCCACGATCCGCGCCTCCGGTGTGTTGTTCTGGGTCTGACCCAGCAATACCCGGCCATGTCTGTCGTGAAGCGCGTGGAAAAACACTTCCCGCAAGGTGTTTGGGCCCAGGATTTCCGCTTCGACGGGATTTTTGAGCTGACAGGCAAGACGGGTGACGGCATCGAGCATCGGAGCACTCAACGTCAGTGCTTCGATGCCCAACCCGGATTGCGCCTGTATCTTGGGCAAGTCATGGGAGGCAATCGCTTCTCCAAGGTTTCGTAGCTCCTCGGGCTCGATGCTCAGGAAAATCCCGACAAGCGGTTCTTCGCTGGAGGCAAAAGTCTCGCACTCAAAAAACAACGGCAGCCCAACGGCAAGATATTGTCCGGGACCATATTCAATCCGCTGGTCCTCAAAGAACCCGATCTTGCGCCCGGAAACGATAATCGCAATCCCGGGCGTGTAGCTCAATGGCGCACGTGCGACAGGTCCATCCGACCAGAACAAGCGAACGGATGGAAGCGCGGTTTCAATGAAGCCGAGAGACTGAGAAGCGCTCTGCTGGTCCCGCAGGGTTTTGACGCTGGATTTCAGGACGGCGAATGAGCCTTCTGGATTGGACATTATGCGAAAATGGCACGAAAAGCGCTCGATACGCCATTCAATTCGGCCGTTTTGAGAGAATCCGGCATGAAATTGAGCCGAACTGAAATTCCGTCGAAGTTTGCATGTGCCTATTTCCAAACCGTGGATTTGTCTTGGAGATAATAATGACGGATACAACGATTGTTCCTGCCGATAAGCTCGCCGTGGTCAAGGCGCTTGCCGGGTTCGCCGTAAAGCCTGCATTCCGGACACCGGTGCACAAAACGCCCGCCGATCACGGGATCACCGACTGGGAAGATGTCTATCTCCCGTCCGACGACGGAACGCCCCTGGAAGGATGGTACGTGCCTGCCGCTGGCGGTGAAAGCGACAAGCTGATCATCATGAACCACCCAATGCCGATGAGCCGGTCGGGCTTCACGGGACATTACGGCGAGCCGTGGAGCCAGGTTGACGACATCGAAATTGATTTCGTCGCGCATATCGCCCACCTCGTGCGCGCCGGCTACAACGTCCTCGCTTACGATTTGCGCAACCACGGCAATTCCGGCGCGGCCAATGGCGGCATTTGCGGGATCGGGCGTTACGAGTGGCGCGACTGTGTGGGCGCAAAAACCTTTGTTGATCAGCATCCGCGTTTGTCGAAGATGAAGCTCGGCCTCTACAGCCAGTGCACCGGAGGCAATGCGCAATATGAAGCCATGTCGCGCCGTCCGGAGATGTTTGAAGACGTTTTGTGCATGCTCAGCCCGTTGGTGGTGTCGATGACGGCGCTGATGGGTCAGTTCGCGAAGCTGCAGGGTGTCGGCGATTACCTGGACACAATGGATTTCGAACAGAAGAAGCTCGGCGGGTTTTCAAATCCGGAAATGACACCGCATCTGTTTGCCGCGGATGTGAAGGTGCCGACTTTTGTCGTTCAAGTGCGCGACGATCTTTGGACGACGCCGGAAGACGGCCAGAAAACCTTTGATCTTTTGGGCTCAAATGAAAAGGAGCTGTTCTGGATTGAAGGGACGACACGTCGCTTCGATGGCTATAATTACTTTGGGCACAATCCGGAGCGCATGATTGCCTGGTTCGACAAGTACATGAACTGAAGCGACTTTGGACCCTCACTCCGGTTTCGAGGGTGAGCGACTGTTTTTTCCCGCAGCGTTGAGTTCCCAGAAAGGCAGGCACGGATTTCACCGTGCCAGCCGGTTCAAAGCCATGAATAGGAAAGCGGGAAACGGTCCCGCTCCCAGAAAGTCAGGACTCGCCCGCCATCAACTTGTCGACATAATCGTCAAACGTAATCGTCCCGCCCTCTTCCTCGGTCCGGGCGCGTGCGTCCTCGGGCAAGGATGTCTGGATCATGTCAATGCGTTTCCAGGAGGGATGAGGCTGCGCTCCGGCCGCATCCGGAACATACGGGCTGTCCGACACGCGCGTGTGTTTGTGGATGTAGCGCCCGCAATTCAGGAAACAGGAGGTGACCTTGACCCGCACCAGCATGGTCGCGCCCGGATACCGCGCCATTTGTGGATCGTCCGTAGACAGGGTCGCGGTGCCCTGGACGCGGACACGATTGGGTGTTTCCATATCGATGAACAGGAGGCCGACCTTCGCGCTCGACTGGATGTTGCCCATCGATTTGAACATGCCGTTGCCGTCATAGCTCGGGAAAATCAGCTCGTGGGAATTCAGTACCTTTACGATCCCGACCGGTCCTCCCTTGTAGCTGACCGTTGGTTCGCCGTCGGCGCTGACCGTGGACAGAAAGAAGAAATCGCGGCTTTCGATAAAGGGAACCTGCGGGTCTTCGATCTCGTCTCGTACAATCGCGGCAACGACCGTATCCGCCAACTTTGTGCTGTCGAACTTTGCCTGCAGGTCACGCTGGTCATCGGTATAGAATTCATCGGCCGTAAGCATCATCGTCCTCCCTTCGCCTGGAGAAGACGCGCAGCCCGAGATGACCGCTGCGCGCCGTTCCGGTCACTCAGCTGCTGCCGACGCAGGCGCGGCATCCACCGGGTCGACTGCATCAAGCGGACGTGCCGCCTCATTGTCGAACGCCATGACCGCCGGGCTGGGTTTCCTGTTGAACATCAACCGGAACACATCCGGGCGCGCATAGTGACCGCACGGGTCCGCAGCCGCTTTGCCGATGGCAATCATGTTGAGATCGATTTCCGCAACAACCAAGCCTTCCTGGTCGGGCGCAATATTCTCGCCCAACGGGGCACCGTCCGGCCCGAAAATACGGGCGTATCCGCCGCCCTTTTTCAGCAGTTGCTGCTTGACCGGCGTATCGCAGAAGAACTCGACCATCTCGTCCGACACGACGGCGCAAGCGGCAACCACGAAGCATTGACCTTCAACGGCGTACATTCTGGTCGCCGCCACATTGACTTCGGGTCCAAGCGCGTATGCGCCGCCTTCATAAACCGAGAAACTCGGCCAGGCAGCAGCATGGATTTGCTCGTTTTGCGAATACATCGCGTATTTGTTCAAGGGCTGCAGGTGTTCCCAGCAGCACAGCGCACCGACACGGCCAAGGTCGGTGTCATGAACCACCATGTCACTGCCATCGCCCTCGCCGTAGACAGACCGCTCCACATGCGTGGGCTTCAGTTTGCGGCGGCGTGAAATGACCTCACCGTCAGGGCCATAGTGGAACTGGCCCATATAGAGCGTACCGTTCACATTCCATGACACGCCCATGATGACATGCATGTCGTTGTCCTTGGCCGCCTGGGCCAGGCGTTTGTCCTCGGCGCTATCGGCAACGAGCGAGTTTGCGACGTACCCGGGCACGTGTGGCATATACATGGCTGCCGCATCGAGCCAGATATACCAAGGGTAGCCCGGCAGGAACGTCTCGGGAAACACGATGAGTTTGGCGTTCTGGCTTGCTGCTTCCTCAATCAGCCTGATCGCCTTGTCGACGCTTGCGGAAAGATCCATGAAAATGGGCGCGGCCTGAACGGCAGCGGCTTTGAAAGGTTGGGTCATGCGTGTCTCCCTCGGAATGGAACTTTCCAGGCAGTCTCGCAGGTCGCGGCGAACCCGACTTCGCAATCCGGGCGGAAAAATCACCCATTCTGAGCGGAAAACCCGGTCGGTTTCGCTTCTTGGGCGGCGCTGTGCTAAATACAGTGCCCAGGAGGTTTGGCTGATGTCACGACTGCTCAGCACGCAGAGCGTTCGGCAAGAGGACAGCTTCGCGTTCTGGCGCGAGGCGGTATGCGAGTCCTACGTTCAGCTTGAGTGTGACAGCGAGAAGCCGGAAAACTTCAAGGGAGAAATCCTGCTCAATCGCCTCCCGAGCATTTCCACGTCCTTCGTTACCGGCAGCCAGCAGTTTGTCAAACGCAGACGCAAGGATGTTGGCCGCGCCAACGACGAGAGCTTCCTCATAAGCCTACAGCTGGAAAAAGCGGGGACCATCAGCCAGCAAGGCCGGGAGGCGCACCTGCGCCCGGGTGATTTCGCCCTCTACAGCAGCGTCGACCGTTACAGCCTTGACCTTCCGGACGGGTTTCGCCAGCTGGTCGTCCAGATCCCGCGCGACATGCTATTGGCGCGCATTCCGCAGGCAGATCAGTTGACCGCAATCTCCGTACCTGGCGACAGCCCGTTCGGCGCAATCGTTCACGATAGCGTCACGCGGTTGATCAGTGTCGTGGATCAATCCGGCGATACTCTCAAATATTCGTTGCAAGACACGGTGGTCGATCTGTTTGTGACCGGGCTCGCATCCTTGAAGGAGATGCGCTTTGAACTGTCTCAGCCCGAACGGCAGTTGCTGTTGCGGGCAGATGCAGCAATCAGGGCGAACTTCCACGACCCGGATTTCGATCGGGCTGCGCTCGCTTCAACGCTCGGCGTGTCAGTCCGGCGTCTCTCCGAAGTCTTTCGCGCAGACCAGAGATCGATCTCAGCCGCGATCCGTGACATGCGTCTTGGCCGGATTGCCGACGATTTGAGAGATACGCGCAACGCCCGCCAGTCCATCGGCGAGATTGCCTTTCGCTGGGGAATAGCCAACCAGCAAAGCCTCGTGCGCAGCTTCCAGGCGCGATACGGAGAAAGCCCAAGATCTTTCCGCACCCGCCAAGCAGCTGCTGTCAAGCCAGATTGACTGCTCGGAAAACAGCTGAAACCAAACCACCCGATCTCCTTCAACCAGAAGTCCGTGAGTCTTGTTTTCATTTTCTTATATTCTGGCTCAGCTTTGCGGATCGGTTGCGTTCGGATTCCAAACCTATTCCGGACAGGCAAAAGACCAGAGGCGACTGACCCTCTTTCTCGGGATCTCGAATTTGTTCTGGGTTGCGCACTACGTGGCGCTGGATGTGCCGTTGGCCGCAATAATTGCCCTTTTGATCGGCATTCAGTTACTGGTTTCGTCGTTCGCGGCTCCAAAATACAAAAGACCGATAATCATTGTATTCATTGTCTTGTATTGGGTTGCCGCATATTTCTCTCTTCGCGATCCGTTTCACATACTCCCGGCGATCGGGTCTTCTCTTTTTTCTTTTTCGCTATTGGCAAGCCGGTCAATTCCGCAATTGCTTCCTGCCGTGGGCACTTCGTTCCTGTCGTTCACGCTGTTGAGCAACGACAAGGTCAAGGTCGTCAGACTTGGCGTCATCGTGTCGTTCTCGCTGTGGATGGTGCACGGATTTTTCACGGGCTCAATTGTCGAGGTAATTGCAAACGGCGTTCCGTTGGGAGCGGCGTTATTTGGTTTGCTTTACTTCGACATGGGATTGCAGCCGCCTGGGCGGATGCAGAAGGTGCGGCGCTTTTTTCGCTTCAACGAAAGGAAAGATGAATGAGGAAGGGCCTGACGCGCTTCCGGGCATGAGCCAGGAAAGTTGGTTCTGCAGCAAAAAAAGGCCGGTCGAAACGACCGGCCTTTTCGGTTCCCTTGAATTGATGCGTTATGCCGCCTGGCTCTCGCCGTTCTGCGTGAGCGCAGTTGCCGGATCGACATAGTCGTAGCCGAGTGCTTCCGCCACGGCTTCGCAGGTCACCTGCCCGCCGATCACGTTGAGACCCGGCAGGAAGTGCGGGTCGTCGAGAAGCGCCTGCTTCGCACCCTTGTCGGCAAGCGCCAGTGCGAACGGCAGCGTTGCGTTGTTGAGCGCGTAAGTGGACGTCTTCGGAACAGCACCCGGCATGTTGGCAACACAATAGTGTACGACCTCGTCGACGATGTAGGTCGGGTCGGAATGGGTGGTTGCGCGGGAGGTCTCGAAGCAGCCGCCCTGATCGATGGCAACGTCAACCAGAACCGAGCCCGGCTTCATCCGGCTGACAAGATCCTTGGACACCAGCTTCGGCGCAGCAGCACCCGCAACGAGAACGGCACCGACCACCATGTCAGCTTCAAGGACATGTTTTTCGAGCGCAGATCTTGTCGAATAGACCGTTTTCAGGGCCGGACCGAAAGTCTGGGCCAGGTGGCCAAGCACAGCCGTGTTCCGGTCCAGAACCGTGACATCCGCGCCAAGGCCGATTGCCATGGTGATTGCATGAGATCCGACAACGCCGCCGCCGATCACGACGACTTTGGCCGGCTCGACGCCCGGAACACCGCCGACCAGCGTACCGGAGCCGCCATGGGCCTTCTCCAGCGCCTTTGAACCGGCAATCACCGACAGGCGGCCGGCAACCTGAGACATCGGAACCAGAAGCGGCAGGCCGCCCTTGGCGTCGACAACGGTTTCATAGGCAATGCAGGTGGCACCGGACTTCACAAGATCAGCGGTCTGATCTGCATCGGGTGCCAAATGCAGATATGTGAAGAGGACATGGTCCGGGCGCAGCATGGCGCGCTCGACGGCCTGCGGTTCCTTCACTTTCACAATCATCTGTGCCGCGTCGAAGACTTCCTTGGCGGTTGCCAGGATTTTCGCACCTGCGGCTTCATAATCCGCATCGCTCGCACCGATACCAGCTCCGGCGTTGGTCTCAACGACAACGTCATGTCCGTGAGCGACCATTTCATGAACACTGTCAGGCGTCAGGCCGACACGATATTCATGGTTCTTGATTTCCTTGGGCACACCAATGCGCATCACTTCGTCTCCTCTGGAAGCAATCTCGATTAATTTCAAGTGTACGCCTGATAGGGTCGAATGTGCTTGCGTTCCACGGGTGCGTTTGCGCAATTGAGACAATTTTCTTGCGTCAAACTGGAATATTTTCAAATATCATGCCGTAAGTGCTTTCCAAAGCAGCAGTATGTGCGGTGCAGCAAAATGAAACTCGATCGTCTCGACAAACGGATCCTCGACGCCCTGCAGAAGGATGGACGGATCGCAAATGCGGACCTAGCCGGGATTGTCGGCCTGTCGGCTTCTGCATGTCTGCGCCGCGTCAGGGCGCTGGAAGAAGCCGGTGTGATTGAAAATTACGTCGCCCTGCTCGATCAGCGCAAACTGGGCCGGCGCATGGATATCTTTGTCGAGATCTCGCTGACCGGCCAATCCAAGGAAACACTTGAGAGCTTCGAACGGGC
>JGI12316J15310_10000274_pt10 | contig 13197 bp, 11 predicted proteins | sample MarCyaLeptolynsp_FD_15310 | JGI IMG/M metagenome (IMG submission 15310)
CGTCAGGCGCGAACTTGGTGGCTGGATCTAACGTGATCCACCGCCCCGGCGGACACTCTTTACGACCTCACCAAAGCGAACGCGGCCGACAGTCGGCAGCGCCGACCCCCTATTGCGCCCATAACCTTGGAAAAAGAGGTGGGAAGTGCCGCGCACTTGGGGCGTTGAAGCGGTAAAGGCGCTGGAACGACTCACGCAAAAAGAGCATAGTGGCCGCGAAAGTCCAGACGTCTACGGGAGACATTCATGCCAATCGATATCGATGGAGCCAGTATTGTCCTGATCGCACTCGTGGTGCTGGTCATCCTGGTGTTCTTCGCCGGGGTCAAGACCGTTCCCCAGGGCTACAACTATACGATCGAACGGTTCGGCAAATATCGCAAGACGCTGTCGCCGGGCCTGAACTTCATCATTCCGTTCATTGATACGGTCGGCCAGAAGCTGAACATGATGGAGCAGGTTCTCGACGTTCCCTCCCAGGAGGTAATCACGCGCGACAACGCGACGGTGACTGCTGACGGCGTGACCTTCTATCAGGTACTGGACGCGGCGCGGGCCGCCTATGAGGTTCTCGGCCTGCAGAACGCGATCCTGAACCTGACAATGACGAATATCCGCTCGGTCATGGGATCGATGGACCTGGACAGCCTGTTGTCCAATCGCGATGAGATCAACGCGAAGGTGCTACGCGTCGTCGACGCTGCCGCCGAACCCTGGGGCGTCAAGATCACGCGTATCGAAATCAAGGACATCAACCCGCCGCGGGATCTGGTCGATGCCATGGCGCGCCAGATGAAGGCCGAGCGCGACAAGCGTGCGTCCATCCTCGAGGCGGAGGGCAAGCGGCAGTCGGAAATTCTGCAGGCGGAAGGCGAGAAGCAATCACTGATCCTGGAAGCCGAAGGCCGGCGCGAGTCCGCGTTCCGGGACGCTGAGGCCCGCGAAAGGGAAGCAGAAGCCGAGGCCAAGGCGACACAGATGGTCAGTGCCGCCATCGCTTCCGGCGATGTCCAGGCAATCAATTACTTCGTCGCCAACAAGTATGTCGAAGCATTCCAGGCGCTCGCGACCTCCCGTAATCAGAAAACGCTCATCCTGCCCATGGAAGCGACCTCGCTGCTCGGCTCCCTGAGCGGGATCGGCGAAATCGCCAAGGAAGCGTTTGGTGACAAGGATCAGGACGGGCGCACTTCGTCCCGCGTTCCGAATACGGGCCGTCCCGAAGGAGATCCCTCGTGACTCTCATCGAAAACACGATCAGCGCTCTCGGGCCCTGGACGTGGTTCGTCCTTGGTCTGCTGCTGCTTGGCCTTGAGATTGTCGCACCGGGAAGCATCTTTCTTTGGTTCGGGCTGTCCGCCATAGCCGTCGGTGTCGTTGCCCTGATCTTCGACCCGAGCTGGCAAATCCTTGTTAGCCTGTTCCTCGTCCTGTCGATCGTCAGCCTCCTTGTCGGTAGGCGGATGATGCGCAAGCTGGCATCCGAGGCCGGAGATCCTGGCCTCAATCAGCGCGGCAGCCGCTATATAGGTCGGCAATTCACCCTGCAGAAGCCGCTCAGCGAGGGGGCAGGGAATCTCTCTATCGACGACACGATCTGGCGAATCACCGGGCCGGACCTTCCGGCAGGAACCAAGGTGCGCGTGGACTCCATCGACGGTGCCAGGCTGGTTGTGTCCCAGGTCGAATGACCGCGATCCCGAGAGCGCCCCAACAATCGCCGCCGTGGCCCTTGGCCGGGGCCTCTAGCTAGATGTTCCGCAGGTCCCGGATCAGGCCCGGGACCGCGCAGATGCTGCACTTTCATCCCGAATGTCAGCAGAGCTGGGCTGATGGCTTTGCTTCCGGTCTCCCTCTCCCTTTGGGAGAGGTGACTGGGCTTGTGGGTTGTTCAGGGCATGACGCAAGTTCCATGTCACTGAGGAAGGGCGAGGCGATCCTGCACATGTCCGGAATGACGTCCTCGACGCGAAGTACCTCATCCTGAGGAAGGCCGCAGGCCTGTCTCGAAGGATGAGCCTCATGTCAAAGGACTTGCCGCCGATCCTTCGAGACGTACGCAAGCGTGCTCCTCAGGATGAGGCCGAAGGTCGGGATGGCCATAGTTTGTCTGATTGTGTTTTGAGTTCGCCGCGCTCAGGCTGGCATCTGGGCTCCGGAAAAGCGCGGGGCATCCGTTGTGCGTGTGCGGAATGACAAAGAAACAGATAGAACTGGACGGGTGTCAGGCACTCAAAGTTTGTGGCCGGGCGGGACAGGAGGTTCTTCGGCCTTCAGGAGAATGCCGATGCGTCTGTTCGCGGCAAGGTACGGGTCGTTCGGAAAGAGCGGTTCGGTGTCCGCTTTGCCGACGACTGCGAAGAACTGATCCTCCGGCACGCCATATTCGGCCAGGATCTGGCGCGCGACATTTGCGCGTTCACTGGACAGATCCCAACCGGTGTAACTCGGATCGTTGGTCTGCTGGCCCGCGGTGGTATGGCCGGTGATCTCCACGCGGTTGGGCATGCGCGCAAGCACCGGCGCCATCTTGGCAATCAGCCGCCGTGTCGTCTCATAAGGGTATTTTGATCCTTCGCGGAACATCGAGCGGCCGTCCTGGTCGACCAGCATGATGTTCAGGCCTTCGTCGGATTCCTCCAGAATGATGTTGCTCGAGACTTCCGTGATCTCGGGCATTTCCTGCCAGGCCTGGCGCAAGGAAGCTGCCGCCGTTGCAAACTGGCGCGGTTTCTCGATTTCGGCTTCAAGCGTGTCGTGTGTATTGGCTTCCGGTCCCTGTTTGCGGCGCTTCTCATGCCGCTCCTGCGAGAAATCCGAATCGTTTTCCTGTTCGACCTGGCTGATGTCCTTCATGTATTGCCGGATGGGAATGCCTTCGACCTCGATGATGCCCGTCCGGCGCGAGGTTTCCTTGACACCGAAAGCCTCGCGCATCGAACCCGCGACGACCTGCAGTTTCTCCTTGTCCTGAATCGAAAAGGAGATGATCAGGACGAAGAAACACACGAGCAGCGACATCAGATCGGCAAAGGTAACCAGCCAGTCTGGAGCTCCACCACCACCTTGCTGCTTTTTCTTTGCCATGCGCTCCTGCCTGTTCGATTCGCCTGTTAAGCCGCTTCAGCCAGTTCAGCGCGCATTTTCTCCGGCAGGTACGCCACCAGCATTTCCTTGATGAGGGCGGGGCTCTTGGATTCGCGGATCTGGCAAACGCCGTCGATGATCAGCGTCTGGTTGAGTTCATCCACGTCGAATTTGGCATCAAGCTTGTCCACGAGCGGCAGGCAGATGATGTTCGAGATAAGAGCGCCGTAAAGAGTGGTGAGCAGTGCGACAGCCATGGAAGGACCGATCGCTGCCGGATCGTCCATGTTGGCAAGCATCTGAACGAGGCCGACCAGCGTTCCGATCATGCCGAAGGCAGGCGCTGAATCGCCGAGTGCTTTCATCACGCGTTTGCCTTCGGACAGGCGGGACAGCTGCAGATCCCGTTCCCGTTCCATCGCTTCCTTGATGAATTCAAGCTCGTAACCATCCGCGATGTACTGGACGCCCTTTGCCAGAACCGGGTCTGAAACGTCGACATTTTCCAGTCCGAGAGGGCCGGACTTGCGGACAATTTCGCCAAGATTGGTGATTTCCGAGATGAGGTCGCGCGGGCTGTTGCCCTTGCCTGAAAGAGCAACCTTGAAACCGGTCACGAACGCTGCGGCGATGTCGGACAGCTGAAAGCGGACAAGCGTGGCGGCAAGGCCGCCACCGATCACGATCAGCATCGAGGGCACGTCGACGAATTGCGTGAAGCTGCCGCCAAGGAAAATAGCGGTCAACACGATGCCAAACGCACCTAGGATTCCGATAAGGGTCGCCAGATCCATTCTGATCACACACCAAGGTTTATGGCACCAACGCCAGTTAAACTTGGCTGCAGTCTAAGACCGTTATGGCTAATCAAATCCTAATGCGGTTCGACGAAGTGCATGGAAAACGAACTTTTTTGGCTGCGCTGACGGTTTTGTGACCCGGGCTTGCCAGCGCATTGCCGCAAAACTCAGGCTGCACCAATCCGCAAAAGATCGTGGAGGTGGACGATACCCACGGGCCGGCCGTCTTCGATCACGAAAACGGAGGTGATCGACAGGCTGTTCACCAGTTCAAGGATCGTGGCCGACAGCGCGTCCGGTCCTACCGTTTTCGGCGCCGGGGTCATGATGTCACCCGCCGACTTTTCCAGGAGGTTCGCCGAAACGTGCCGCCGCAGGTCACCATCCGTTATGATGCCGATCAGCTGGTTCAACTCGTCCGTCACACCGAGGACCCCGAAACCACGCTGGGTCATCAGGACGATGCCTTCGCTCATGGATGTGGTCGCGGACACGAGCGGCAGGCTGTCCCCGGAATGCATGATGTCCCGCGCTGACTTGAGGCTCGCACCAAGCCGGCCACCGGGATGAAAGACACGGAAATCCTGCGCAGTGAAACCGCGTCCCTCCAGAAGGGCCACGGCCAGTGCATCGCCGATGGCGAGCTGGATCAGGGCGGATGTGGTGGGTGCAAGGCCGTGCGGGCAGGCTTCAGCGACGCTCGGCAGTTTCAGGACAATGTCCGATGCCCGGCCGAGTGCACTGTCCTCACGGGATGTGATGGCCACCAGTGGTACCTTGAAGCGCCGCGTGTAGTTCACGATGCTTGCGAGTTCCTGTGTCTCGCCCGACCAGGACAGGGCAAGAACCACATCGCCGTTGCCGATCATTCCTAGATCGCCATGACTTGCTTCAGTGGCGTGAACAAAGAAAGACGGCGTTCCCGTTGAGGCAAGACTTGCGGCAATCTTCGTACCGATGTGACCGCTCTTGCCGATGCCGGTGACAATGACCCGGCCGGTGCTCCTGCTGATCAGATCAAACGTTCGTTGGAACGGGCCGGAAAGACCGTTCTTCAGAGCTGCCCTGACAGCGCTCAATCCCGCGATTTCAGTTTCCAGGGTCCGTTCGGCGGATACGACGCTCTGCGCGAGCGTGTCGGTCTCTTGATCGGACACGGATTCGGGGAATGGAGTTGCCATATGATCTTTCTTTTTCTGTACAGGATATGACCTAAAACACTCGTCGGCAGGGATCAAGAAGCGATGGCACCAATCCGCCACCGATTCCCATCAATTCCCCTCTGTCTGCCCCGATTGTGCCAAATCTATGGAGTCCGGCACGTTTGACCGGTCGGACAGTGAGCTCAGGACGGGCGCTGTGGCTGAAGCCGCGTTCTGGCTCATTTCCGAGTCAGCGCGCGCCGTTGCTTTGTCATTTTGCAAAAAAGAAACGAAGGATTAACCATCATTCGTCAGTTTGAATCCGATCAAGACTTCGACCGGTTCGATACCTGAATGCGCCGCTTACTGCCCCTGCTTGCCTTTCTGACCGCTTTTGCGGCAGCGCCGTCCCATGCACAGACGGCGCTTCCGGACCTGCGCGGGACGGATGACCCCGGTGTGCGGGAAGGAGTGGCCGATGCCGCAGCGGAGAGCACGCGGGCAAACCCGACCCAATCCGAGGTTTATGCACTGCGCAGAACGCTCAACAGCGCGGAGGCGGAAGACGGCTCCAGCGGCCTGGGTACAAATGGCCAGGTCGCGCCGGTGCGGCCGTTTTCCGATCGAATCGCGTCTGTGGACCGTGCGGTTCCCCTGTCGGACAGTCTTGTCGATGACAGCGTCTTTGGCGGGGACACGACCTTCGATCAGCCGAGTGGCATTCGTCTTGGATCCTTCACTTTCACGCCGCAAATCACCCTTGCCACCGGCTGGACGGACAACACCGCCCGTTCATCCTCCGGCACTGCCGGAGCGCTATACCGGATCTCTCCCGACCTTGCGCTTACTTCTAACTGGTCGCGGCATGAGTTCGGGGCCTCCCTGCGCGGCTCCTACACAGGGTATCCGGACAACAGCGATGACAATGACGGCAATGTGTCCGCAGCTGCCGATCTCAGACTTGATCTCAACGATGTGACACAGATCGACACTGGCGTGTCCTACACCTACACACGCGAAGAGGACGGCAGCGCCGAATCAACAGCTTCGGGCGCCGACCACGTTCAGACCTTCACCGCAGATCTCGGAGCGACGCGTGCCGTCGGTCTTGTCGCGGCAACGGCTTTTGTCGGGCTCGATCGCAGTGTCTACACCTCGGATGATGAGATCGACAGCGGACGCGACAACACGCTCTATTCGGCCAATCTCCGGCTCGATATGGACACCGGAAGTGTGTTCACACCCTTTGTCGAAGGGTCCTTGCTGTTGCGCCGTTTTGACGAAGCCTGCAGCGACAGCCTGTGCGAAAAACGCGATGCCAACGGGTACCAGCTGCGCGGTGGACTGAGCATCGCCTCAGGGCCGAAAGTGACCGGAAACATCGGCGTAGGCTGGCGGATCGAGGACATCGAGGACGAGCGGCTGGATGCCCTTTCGGGCCTTGTTGTCGATGGATCGCTGGTCTGGTCGCCGTCCCGTCTGACCACCGTCACGGCCGGGGTCGGAACAAACTTTGTCGCCACCGATATTGACACTTCCAGCGGCTCGATCATTTATTCGGGAGATCTGAGGGTAGCGCACGCGTTCAGCGACCGGCTGGTTGCGGAAACGGGTGTCGGATACAGTTACAGAACGTATGAAGGCGTTTCGATTGAAGAAAAGACATTGACCGGATTTGGTGGCGTGACATTCGCGCTGACGCGCAACACGGCCCTGATCGTCGACTATACGCATCGCAGATTCGACAGTTCGGAGGACGGCAGCGACTACACGGAAAACGCAATCGAGGCCGGTGTCAGGTTCCGTCATTAACGGTACAGTAACCACTCAACGATCATTCATGGGGCGGGGGCAGAAGCGAACACGAATGAGGGTTGCGGACCCTTGGGCTTAAGGAGGCCCTGATGCGGAGCTTTTATAGGCGGACTGCGAACGTGACGGCTTTGATGCCTGGATTGACTTTCGTGACATCCCGACTCCGGCGGTTGGCCGGCTGTGCCGTGCTGGCAACCGGATTGGCAGCCGTGAGCGCACCTGCGCAGGCAGATCCGGGGTTCGACCGCTTCGTGCGAGACTTCTGGCCGACGGCGAAGGCCGCCGGGATTTCCTCGCAGACTTACAATTCCGTCTTTACCGGAATGAAGCCCGATGACGACACGATCCGCCTGATGGGAAAACAGTCGGAATTCGTGAAACCGATCTGGGACTATCTGGACAGTGCGGTATCCGACACCCGCGTCGAGAAGGGCCGCGAGCTCTTGGAGGAATACGCGATTGTCCTGCAGCAGATCGAAGGCAGATACGGCGTCGATCGGGAAGCGGTTCTGGCGATCTGGGGCATGGAGACCAACTATGGCGGCTTCATGGGCCGGCACAACGTGATCCAGGCCCTTGCCACGCTGGCCTATGCCGCGCCGCGTCGTAAGAGCTTCTGGAATAAGGAACTCGTGACCGCCCTTGCGATCGTGCAGGCAGGCCATGTCCGCTTTCAGGATATGGAAGGTTCCTGGGCCGGTGCGATGGGCCATACACAGTTCATGCCGTCGAGCTGGAAAGCCTACGCCTCGGACTATGACGGCGATGGCCGCCGGGACATCTGGACGTCGATACCCGATGCACTTGCGTCGACCGCGAACTATCTGAAGAAACATGGCTGGCAGACCGGCAAGACATGGGGCTACGAAGTCAAACTGCCGTCCGGCTTCGACTATCACCTTGCCGATGGGGAGAAAACCCTGACGATTGGCGAGTGGAGCAAATACGGCATCGGCCGTTCCAATGGCAGGGCCTTTCCGCGGCCGTCCGACAAGGCCGTTCTGGTGCTTCCGGCGGGCGCGAGCGGACCGGCCTTTCTGATGCTGCGCAATTTCTACGTCATCAAGCGGTACAACAACGCGACGGCCTACGCCCTCGCGGTCGGCCACCTGGCGGACCGTCTGATCGGCGGCGGACCGCTTGCGGGCGACTGGTCGCGCGATCATAAGCCGCTCAGCCGTTCAGAGACTGCCGAACTGCAGAACCTCCTGAACAGCCGTGGATTTTCCGTCGGTGCCGCCGACGGCAAGGTCGGGCCCGCAACACGCCGCGGCATCCGGGCCTTCCAGCAATCGCGCGGTCTCGTTCCGGACGGCTATGCATCGGTCATGTTGCTGAGGCAGGTGAAGCAGGGTGGCTGATTGCCGCCTGCATAAATCAACAAGCATCTGGTGGCTTCCCCTGCGGCGCTGTTGGGTTTATCTGTGTTAGGCGGATCAACGGGATTGAGCGGTGGCATTGATGCCCGGACAAGGAAAGCTCAGCACGAAAGCGATGATGCATCTTTTCAGGATCGCATTGGTGGCCGTGCTGTGCCTGACTTTCGGGCCGTCGCCAGATGCCTTTGCCCAGCAGGCCGATGATAAAGAGATCGTCGTGGCGCAAAGCGGTTTGCTGCGCGGTTTCAACCCGTTTTCCCCCTTGCAAAAACTTTTCGGCAACAAGGAACGGCGCCGGAGCCAGCAGCCCCAGCAGCAGACCAAGAAACGCAAGGCACCGGTGCGGGCGGCCGGAACGCCGCCAAAATACGAACCCGTGGCGAAAGACGAAAACGCTGGCGTAATCCTGGTCGTCGGTGACCGTATGGCGCGCGGCGTCGCCGACGGGCTTGATTTCATCTTTGCCGAAAAACCCCAAATTCGCGTTGAGCGGATTACGGAAGACAAACTTGGTTTTGCGGGTGATGGCGCGCCTGACTGGAGCACCAGAGCGCTTGCGAAGATCCGTGGAGACGACGTCAAGGCCGTGGTCGTGATGATTGGCCGTCAGGATCTGGGCAAACCGTTTCCGGGCGAAGTCCCGGTCGAATTCATGACCCAGGAATGGATCGATGCCTATCGCAACAGGGTCGAGGGGTTCGTGCGTGTCGTGCGCCAGGAAAAGAAACCGATCGTCTGGGCCGGCTTGCCGCCCACGAATACGGAGACCGTCAACGCGGATTTCACGCAACTCAACTCGATCTTCCAGTCGCTGACGGAGGATCGCCGTGTCCGCTACGTGGATATCTGGGACATTTTCCTCGCTGAGGACGGCAGCTATTCCTCCTTCGGCCCGGATGTTGACGGCAAGAACGCGCGGCTGCGCACGCAGGACCGGATCGGGTTTACATGGCCCGGGTATCAGAAGGTCGCGTTCTTCGTTGACCGCGAGCTGCTGCGGCTGCTTGGCGGGTACGGCGGGCTTGCGTTCGAGGGCATCGAGGACGATCCGAACTTCATCGTTCTGACGGGCCGGACAACCTCGCCCGAAGCCCTGCTTCTGGGCGGCGAGGATGACGAGGGCAAGGTCAACAGGGACAGTGCCGCCTATCGTTTCTTCGTCAAGGGTGATCCGCTGCCGCCCATGCCGGGCCGCGTGGACGACCCGCGCGTGGCGGTCGAGGGCACGTCGGTTCTGGAAGAGGCGGTTCCGAGCGGCTCGTAGTCCTTGGACGCGCCGTCTTGCATTTTCTCAGCAGAAACGAAACCTGCCATGGTCAGGCGGCTTTTTGCCGCCTGATGCTATCTGATTACCTTGGCAGGTCCGAGGATCCGGTGAGGAACTCGTCGACCGCCCTCGCGGCCTGCCGGCCTTCACGGATGGCCCAGACCACAAGCGACTGACCCTTGCGCACATCGCCGGCGGCAAAGACCTTGTCCATGCTGGTTTTGTAGTCTTCGGTGTTCGCCTTCACATTGGTACGGCCATCCAGCTCAAGCTGGTCGCCTGCCTCGGCAATGTAGGTGTCAAGCAGCGGGCCGGAAAAGCCGATTGCCGCCAGAACCAGGTCCGCGCGCAGGATGAATTCGGTGCCCTCGATCGGATGGCGCTTTTCATCCACGCGGGCACATTTGACGCCGGTAACAACGCCATCTTCGCCGACGAGGGCCAGTGTTGCCGCTGAGAACTCGCGCTCAGCCCCTTCCGCCTGCGAGGACGACGTGCGGAACTTGGTCGGCCAGTAGGGCCAGACCGTCATCTTGTCTTCCTTGAGCGGCGGGATCGGGCGGATATCGAGCTGCGTGACGGACAGAGCGCCCTGGCGGAAGGCCGTGCCGACGCAGTCCGAAGCCGTGTCGCCGCCGCCAATGACAACGACGTGCTTGCCACCGGCCCATATTGGCAGCTCATCGCCTTCCGGCTCGCCGCCGACCCTGCGATTCTGCTGGACGAGGTATTTCATTGCCCAGTGACAGCCTTCCAGTTCCATTCCGGATACGCCCGGATCGCGCGGACGCTCTGCACCGGCGCACAGGATGACTGCATCGTGACGTTCGGCAAGTTCTTCAAGGGCAGTGTCAACACCGACATTCACGCCGTAGTGGAAGGTGACCCCTTCGGCTTCCATCTGCTCGACGCGCCGGTCGATATAGTGCTTTTCCATCTTGAAGTCGGGAATGCCGTAGCGCAGCAGGCCGCCGGCCTGTGGTTCACGCTCATAGATATGGACGGTGTGTCCGGCGCGTGCGAGCTGCTGTGCGGCTGCCATGCCGGCCGGTCCTGATCCGATGATCGCCACAGCCTTGCCGGTCTTGCGAGCGGACGGCTCGGGCACGATCCAGCCTTCTTCCCACCCCTTGTCGGCAATCGCCTGCTCGACGGTCTTGATGTTGACCGGAATGTCTTCAAGGTTGAGCGTGCAGGCTTCCTCGCACGGGGCCGGGCAGATGCGTCCGGTGAATTCGGGGAAGTTGTTCGTCGAATGCAGGTTGCGCAGGGCGATGTCCCAATCACCCTGATAAACGAGGTCGTTCCAGTCGGGAATCTGGTTGTTGACCGGACATCCGTCGGGACCGTGACAGAACGGGATACCGCAATCCATGCAGCGTGCTGCCTGACTGGCAACTTCCTGGTCGTTCAGCGGAATTGTGAATTCACGGAAATGGCGGATGCGGTCAGAAGCCGGCTGGTACTTCTGCTCCTGACGATCGATTTCCAAAAAACCGGTGACCTTGCCCAAGGCGACCTCCTCAAATTTGCGTCTTCCCAAAGTGGCTTCTATCGGCCGCCGATCGCGGCCGAGAGCCATTTCGTTCCGTTTCCCGATTATTCCGCGGCAACCATGCCGAGGCGCTGCTCTTCCATTTCGCGCAGTGCACGCCGGTATTCGACGGGCATGACCTTGACGAATTTGGGCCGGTAGGTTGCCCAGTCATCCAGGATCGATGCCGCCTTTGTCGACCCGGTCAGCTCGACATGCTTGGTCAGCATCTGACGCAGGCGCTCGTCATCGTGCCGGCTCATGTCGGACGACAGGTCGACACGCCCCTTGTGCTCGATGTCGCCGCCGTGATGGTGCAGCTTTTCCAGAAGGTCGTCTTCTTCCGTGACCGGCTCCAGATCGACCATGGCAAGATTGCAGCGGGTGCCGAAGGAACCGTCCTCGTCGAGAACGTAGGCAATGCCGCCTGACATGCCGGCTGCAAAGTTGCGCCCGGTCTGGCCGATCACGACCACAACGCCCCCCGTCATGTATTCGCAGCCGTGGTCCCCCACGCCTTCGACGACGGCAATGGCACCGGAATTGCGGACCGCGAAACGCTCACCGGCCACACCGCGGAAGTAACATTCACCTTCGGTCGCGCCGTATAGAACGGTGTTGCCGACGATGATGCTGTTCTCCGCGACAATGCGCGTGTTTTCTGGCGGGCGCACGATCAGCTTGCCGCCAGCCAGGCCCTTACCGACATAGTCGTTGGCATCGCCGACGAGATCGATGGTCACGCCCCTGGCGACAAATGCTCCGAACGCCTGTCCGGCGGTGCCTTTCAGGTTGATCCTGAGCGTATCGGGTTTTTTGAGACCCTTGTTGCCGTAGCGCTTGGCAATCTCGCCGGACAGCATTGCTCCAACCGAACGGTCAACCGAGCAGATGGTCTCGTCGATGACGGTCGGCTCCTTGCTTTCCAGCGCAGGTTGAGCGGCGGCAATCAGGCGCCGGTCGAGAATGTCGACGATCGGGTGTTCCTGTGTCTGCGTCCACCGGGTTTCCTCCGGTTCTGCATCCGGCTGGAAGAAGATGCGCGAGAAGTCGAGGCCCTGGGCTTTCCAGTGCTCGATCGCCGCGTTCTTGTCCAGGAAGTCCGAGCGGCCGATCAGCTCGTCCAGCTTGCTGACACCGAGCCCGGCCATGATCTCGCGCACTTCCTCGGCAACATAGAAGAAGTAGTTGATCACATGCTCCGGGGTTCCCTTGAAGCGCTTGCGCAACACGGGATCCTGGGTCGCGATGCCAACCGGGCACGTGTTGAGATGGCACTTGCGCATCATCAGGCAACCGGCGGCAATCAGCGGGGCAGTTGAGAAGCCGAATTCATCCGCGCCGAGCAGGGCGCCGACGATCACGTCGCGTCCGGTGCGCAAGCCGCCGTCCACCTGGAGGGCAACGCGCGAGCGCAGGCCGTTCAGCACGAGTGTCTGCTGGGTCTCGGCCAGGCCGATCTCCCACGGGCTGCCCGCATGCTTGATCGAGGTGAGCGGTGACGCGCCCGTGCCGCCGTCGAAACCGGAAATGGTGATGTGGTCCGCGCGCGCCTTGGCAACACCGGCCGCAACCGTCCCGACACCGACTTCCGACACCAGTTTGACGGAGATGTCCGCCTCCGGGTTGACGTTTTTCAGGTCATAGATGAGCTGCGCCAGATCCTCGATGGAATAGATGTCGTGGTGCGGCGGCGGTGAGATCAGGCCGACACCCGGGGTCGAGTGACGCACCTTGGCAATCACCGCGTCGACCTTGTGACCGGGAAGCTGGCCGCCTTCACCGGGCTTTGCACCCTGGGCAACCTTGATCTGGATCATGTCGGAATTGACCAGATATTCCGTGGTTACGCCGAACCGGCCGGAGGCCACCTGCTTGATCGCGGACCGGCGCGGATTGCTTGAGCCGTCGGGAAGCGGGTTGAAGCGCTCAGGCTCCTCGCCACCTTCGCCAGTGTTGGACTTGCCGCCGATCTGGTTCATGGCAATGGCAAGCGTCGTATGGGCTTCGCGCGAAATCGACCCGAACGACATCGCGCCGGTAACGAAGCGCTTGACGATGCTTTCGGCGGACTCCACCTGATCGATGTCGATCGCGGAGCGTCCGATTTCCCCGGCCCCCTTGATGCGGAAGAGGCCACGGATCGCATAGCGTCCGCTTTTTTCGTTCACTT
>JGI12316J15310_10000442_pt15 | contig 13163 bp, 14 predicted proteins | sample MarCyaLeptolynsp_FD_15310 | JGI IMG/M metagenome (IMG submission 15310)
AGCCGCCTTTGGACTTGCCGATCGCCTGATTCTGAGTCCCCCTTTTGCACCGCGTCCATGACGATGGACCGGAACGATGGTGGCGTCGATCATCGCATATTCCATGTCGGGGTCTTCCGATACTGCCTCGAATATGCGCTCGAAAACACCAACCGCCGACCAGTCGCTAAACCGTCGGAATGCGCTGCTCCAGTTGCCGAATTCGGCCGGGAGATCACGCCACGCGCTGCCGGCGCGGGCCTTCCATTAAACTGCTTCCATGAAAAGCCGGTTATCCCGGCCGCTCCGCCCGGGATCACTCTTCTTGCCCAGACAGTGCGGCTCCACCTTGCTCCATTGAACATCCCGCAAAACCACGTGAATCATTCAAATTCTCCCTTTTGGGAGCTTGAATCAAATCATACGCAGGTTGGGAATCCTGGATCCCCACTGACCCTAAATCATTGATTTTGTTCGGGTGAAAACGGCCGACCGGATCGGTAGAAAAGGACCGGTTTCTACCGGCCCTTGAGGCCCCTTTCCACATCACCAGAAATGTGCGGCGGGAGAAGGAGGCCGAACGGCTTACTCCGTGATTATCGTCGGATGTTGCGCCTCACTATCGACGAATTCGCCCGAAATCTTTATGTCCACTGTGGCCATTTCCGACCAAACGCGTTAGCACCCTGCGAGTGTGGCTTGATCTTTTCGTTCGGTCGGAAACTTTGCAACAAAACCGCAGCATTGTACTATTGTCGAATTTTTAGCAGAACCTCATGTAGAGGATTTTGCTTTCATGAAATCAGGCAATACCAAGAAACGCACGGTTACAATTCCCAGGATCAGACCGGAACCCGAGAAAATTACTAACCCCATAGCTGAAGACTGCGTGTATCCCTCTAGATAAGAGGAAATTCCCCACGCCAAACCAAACAGTAAATCAACAACAGCAACCAAAAGCAGGGGAATAGTATACCATTTGGGCTGCACCACCATGTGAATGTAGACAAATGCATTAATGGCGAGCATGGAGATAACGCCAAGAATAAACCATTGGAAGCTTGCCATTTCCCGCTCCTTACACGCCTGATGTATAGGCATTGTCTTTCGTACTTAGATTTGTGCGCATGTCCCGTCCGGTTTCCCAGAACTTCTCTACTTTCGAAGGCATTGGAACTGGTCCCTGTCCGCCATAGCCGAAGGCCGGATGTGCTTCAGCCATCAAGGAGTGAACAAACTTCGGCATCGCAGGATTTATCGCCATAATCAGCCAGTGGTGCCAGAAATCTGGTTCGTTAAACGTGCAAGACGCCGTACAGTTCGAGCACGACGTTCCATTGTCGCTCCAAAAGTTGATGCACTTTTTCGCGTCGGCATGCCACTTCTTTACGCCCACATGGTTGTTCCAGGTGTAGCCTGGTTCGTCGGCAAACTCGTATTGAGGAACATAGGAAGGTTCTGGTTCAAAACTAATGGCACCTGACGGGCAGGCTTCAGCGCATTTGGCACAGCTTTTACAGAACTCCCGAATTCCCCAGGAGCGCGGCTTGTCGTAGACGTCTTCGAAATCAAAATCGGTAAACACCTTACACAGACGTGCACGAGGGCCAATGCCTGGCATGAGTAGCTGATTGTTTCTCCCTCCTTCGCCCAATCCCGCGAGGATTCCGTAGGCGACTGAATTGGCAAGATCGTTGCCTGCAGCCACAGCTTTGTAACCGCAATTCCTCAAGAATGCGGCAACGCGGGAAGCGACCAATGCCATCTCCGTATACCCGTTGTTTACCGACCCTGCAGCAACATGTGATGGGCTGGTGGCAATCGCGTCGTAGTCCTGCGCTACTGCAATCACGATGACTGACTTTGGCTTGAACGGAAAGTCTTCTTCCCAAGACAGCGTTCTGTCATTGACGAAATCATAGAGAGGGTCGTAAACGAAACGTCGATCAAAAGGGGCGATACCAGCCCTGACGGCACCAAACACCCTGCACACACTCAAGACCTTGTCTTTCGCCGCTTGTGCACTGCCAAAGTCATACTTCTCAGGATAAACCCCGCTCTGATCCCATTGGTAAAAAAAGGTGTTCGGCTGCAACTCCATGGACAGATAACCGCCAGTCCGCGCCAAAATATCCATGGATGCGAAATTTAGCGCTTTGTCAACGTGGGTGTGTCCCGGGCGATCGTCATCCGTAAACGTCACGGAAGTAAGATTCTCCCGCACTTTCTCGAATCGGAAATCCTTTTTGTGGAGCCGCTGGTACTGCTCGTTTCGCTCCGGATAGACTTCCAGGGCGAGCTTTTCACTCTCGATAAATGTAAGTATCACATCGCGCTGGTCTTTGGGTTTAAAGATCTTTTCGTCGATCTCTATGCCGACGGGGTTGAGAGAACCCTTCAAAGAGGCTTTAGATGCACCGAGGGCAACACCACCTGCTGCGATTGCCGCTCCACCACCCAATATCGTACGCTTAAAAAACGAACGCCTGTTCATGCCTGGCAGATCATCGGTCACATGCGCCGCTTGAGCTACATTTGCAGTCTCAAGCCCTTTGTCTTCATTAGTTATTCCAGCCATTTGCTATCTCGCTCCAAGAGGTAAACACTACAAAATCTTGATTAGTTCCAAGTCGAAGATCAGGGCGGCTTTTCCCGGTATTCTTGGGGGTTTACCTAAGTCGCCATAAGCGAGATCGCCCGGGACATAAACTTTCATCTTTCCGCGCTCTTTCATAAGCTGTAGCGCCTCGGTCCAGCCGGCGATTGCACTCTGAACCGCAATCTCAAGGGGCTCACCACGTGCAATGGAACTGTCGAAAACCGATCCGTCTATCAACGTGCCGTGGTAGTGAACAAGCACCTTGTCGATAGTCCCGCACGCTCGACCATTTCCTTCAACAATAACTTCGAACTGCAAGCCGCTGTCAGTGACTTGCACTTCGTTTCTTGATTTGTTTTTCTCCAGATATTCTTGGCAGAGCCTGCCGTACATCGCCGCTTGTTCAGCTCGTTCTTCCATTACTCTTTGAGAGATGAGCTTGTATGCAATTTCCACTTCCTGATCAGTGAAAGGAGAGGCCTTATCTGAAAAGCAATCAATCATGCCGCTAGTAACGGCGTTCATATCCAAACCTTCAAAATTATGGGTTTGAAGGTGACGGCCAAATTGCCAACCCAGTCCATAGCTCACCTTTTGCTCAGGTGCCGTCAATTTGGATTTCTCGTTCTGGTTCTTCAGCATGTCATCTCCTCAACAGCCGATCATATTTAGCTAACTGCGGTTATTGCTGACCTTGGGCTTTGCGCATGGGTCGCTGCAGCAATCGAACACACAAAACGAGAAACCCCACGAAACCAGGAATGAATTCGAAAATCAGCGTTCTCAAGTGTGTGGCACTTTCATGAGAGTGAGAGGTCGCGACCTTACTGTCAGAGGCCATTTGCATGGTGCTTCTCCTGAATGACGATATACGCCTCATTTAACGGTAGAGGCAGTGCAGCTGTAGCGGCCGAGATGGTAAGTAGAGTTCCATTTTTGAAACGCTTCAGGAATTTTTGCCCAATAGGTGTCAATTGACATGTTGGAGCCGAGCGCCAGCTCAATCGAGGGCATTTACGAATGAACTGTAGGCACGGTCGAAAACGCCGTCTTCAACAGTGCTCAGAACCGATTGAGCAAAAAATCCTAATACTGCAGCAAGCGTGAATAGAGTTAAACCGGTGAAGAAACCTGACCCTCTTCTAGATCTTTTCTTCATGGGCGCCGCAACACGCTTAAGAGAGGAGGCTGTGCCTCTAGATTTTAATTGTGCTCTGGGATTTATTTCAGATTTCCCGATCGATTTAATCCCATTGATGGCTAACGCTCGCCAGCGGACCATGGAGTTCAGGCTATGCCCCACAGGACAAAAATAACGGCACCAAAAACTTGGAACAAAGAGCGATCCAAACAGCGTAAGCGGCAGAATGTACCATTGCATGCCAACGCCATTGAGCGAAAAGGCCATAGAAAACGGCTCGTAAGAACCATATGCCGGGTGCCGAGAAAGGAAAATGAGCATTAGGGCAAGCCAGACCAAGAAGAATATGACTTGTTTTACGTGCCTGGCGTAGCGCTGGTCGACAGCAAACTTAAAGCCCCCGATCTTATTCAACAGAACTTCAACGGTATAGAATGGGCACAGCTTATGGCAGTAAATGTTGTGGCCAAGAAGAAACACAGTCATGAGAACTGATCCCGTAATTAGCCACCATGCTGGATTCGCTTTCGGATCCGGAAAATAGCCCATTACAACGCCGCCCATGGCCCCAATGGACAACGAAGCGTTCAAATAGAAGCCAACAAACCCGAGACTTAGATAGGGAACTAAATCACCTATTTTTCGTGCCAGATTGTTACGAACAAATGTCGAATAAAATACAAGCAGAATTAGGCCTGCCAATAATCCGTCAACAATCCTAAAGCTCCACCCCTCAGATTTCCATGTAGCTGGAAGGCCAAGTTGCCGGGTCGCGGTAGCATGCGCAGCGTTTCTAACTGATTGAGTTACTGCTCTAGATGTAATGGTTGCACCGGACAAAGCATCAATATCTTCACCATAAATAAAGTCAGCGGTAAGGCTTCGAGAAGAAAAGCGATCCAGGAACAGGCTTGAGCTCAACAGCTTTACGTAACCAGGAGTATCTTTCGTCGACAGAAGGCGCACCTTCTTAACATCGGCGCGTCCATTTTCTGTGTTCAAGATAACGGCTGCAATCAACGGCCCACTGAAACCACTAGCTCGACCGATTACTACTGTCTCGGATTCCTTAGCACCTTTCGCAAGTATTTGATAGGTTGGAGGTTCTCCGCCAGTGTCAGTTACTTCGGTGATTACCGCATCAGGATAGGCATCGCTCAGGAGCGGTAAATACCTATCGTCGACCGAGAAGTGCCCAACAAAGAAAGCAACTATCAGGCTAACAATAGCAAATATGCGAACTATCCACATCGACTGCTGCTCTCAATCTTGACGTAGATCTCATACAGCGCCGGCACCACCATCAGTGTCAGGATTGACGCGAAACCGAGGCCAGCCACGATTGTTAGCGCCATCGCAGCGAAGAGGCTGTCCCAAAGCAAAGGCACCATACCAAGGATCGCCGTCGTCGCTGCCAGAGTAACCGGGCGAAGGCGGCTGACGGAAGCGACCTCGATCGCTTTGGTCTGAGCCAAGCCCTCATCGATTTGCACATCGATCTTTTCGACCAGAACAATGGCGTTCTTGATCAGCATACCGACCCGGACCCAGTCACCCTGTGTCATTAGGCCGGAGAAGGTGCGTTCTCTGTGATTGATGACAGCAATAACCGGACCCACGACTGACGCGGTGATAGCGGCGCGCCGCACGATTGCGATGCTAAAGGCCAAATACATGACGTTATGTGTCACGGCTTACTCTTTTGTTTCGATCAACTCACTGGCTGCAATGCAGGTGGGGTTCAGAGTGATGCCGTACCGGTTCGATATCCGCGCCATCTCTGCAACTTCGACAATCCCATCGATATCGGCAAAAAACTCGGGCAAACGCAGCGTGGGGGATACCCAGCACAAGGCTTTCACGGTGCCTGAACTGCGGTTTTCATATGTATGATTCACAGTGCGCGGAATACGGATCAGGTCGCCAGCTTGCGTCTCAATCGGTGTGCCATTGAGGGTCACCAGAAGCTGCCCGAATTGTACAAGCAGGAACTTGTCCTGATCGGAGTGGGTGTGCATCGGAAATCCCTGATTGGGTTCACACACAAATTCGAACGCGAAGCTGGATTCCTCCAACGCGATCATTTGATACTCTTGGGCCGCGACAGACCAGCGTCCTGTGGTCAGACCTAGACTATTGCGTGTGACTCCTACTCCGGTTGTTTTCCGCATGATGCGTCTCCGATACGGCATGGTATCGGGAAGATATTGGGTGAGATGGGCGGGAGAAACCGCTGGAAACGGAATGCACCGTTCCATATTAGGAACATGCTCCCCCGCATTTGTGCTAAATGTCCAGGTAGAGCGGTGACTTCAAAACGGATAACGGACTGGAACGGTGAATACGGGATATGACGCTGAAGATCTGCGGCTGTTTGCCTTGGTCTACAGAATGGGCAGCCTTAGCGCGACGGAACGCCAATTCGATATTCCAAAATCAACTTTGTCCCGTTCGCTTGCCCGATTGGAAAAGGCGGCAGGCGTTGCGCTATTCGATCGATCACCAAAGGGTCTGCAACCCACCGCACTTGCAAGAGAACTGATCGGTTTCGGAACGAGCGCCGAAAACGCCGTCAGTGGGGCCGATGAAGTCTTGCGAGGCGCCAGCGACACGCCATCGGGTAAACTGGTGATCGCGGCCAGCGCCACATCCAGTAGATTTCTTCTGTCGTCGGCGCTCGCAAAATTCATCTCGCTGTTTCCAGAGGTGGACGTCCATCTGGAGGTCACAAGCGATGCGCCGGACCCTCAGTCCGAAGGGATTGATCTGTCGATTCAGGTAGGTTGGCCCAATAATACGTCGCTTGTTGCACGCCGGATTCTGTCTGGACCCAGTGGCCTCTACGTCTCACCACAGAGTGGTTCAATAGACCGAAGCACGGTCGGAGATTATGGTCGCATCGTGATCTCGACCCGCGACACGCCACGAGCATGGCGCGAGAAATGGATACTGCGCAACGAAACCGACGAGCTTGTACTTGATACCCAGCCGATCGCATCAGTAGGTGATCCCTCCATTGCCCTGGATCTGATCACTGCGGGCAATGGTATCACCATCCTGCCCCTGTTTTTTGCTGCCCCCTTAGAGCAAGGCGGGCAAATCAAACGCGTTCTGCGCGATTGGTATGGTCCGCCCCTTGAGGTGTTTGCCGTTCTTCCACCCGGGCGCAGGCAACTTGCTTCGGTCCGTCGTTTCATGGAGTTGCTGCTTGAAAGTGCCAAGCACCGGAAACAGGAAGCCAAATTCTTTGAGAGTGGTTGAAGAAAAGCCCTTTATGTGCGGACATTCTATTTTGGATCGCGAAAGCGAATGGGGTGGATGGCTCCCGCTTTCCGGCGTCGCGATACGCTATAATGCAGGTGTAGCCTTCTGTGGTTGAGATGGATCATCCGATGCAAGACGCCAGAGTTGCTCTGAACTTGGCCAAGACGATTTTCCATGTCCAAGACGTCACCGGCGAGGGCGAAGTCGCTTTCAATCTGCCCTTGCATCGCTCTTCGGGTTTGGACTTTTTCCAACCGGTCGGCTCTGCTTGATCGGCGTTCAGGCCTGTGTTTCCAGTCATCACAGAGCGCGCGAACTGACCAAGCTGGGCCATGACGCGCGGCTCATTCCTCCATTTATGTAAAACTTCGCGATGTCAGATATATGTATAATGACTGCTTGGCTCTGACGCGTGCGTTGGAGAAATTGGCGTGCGGATCCTGAAAGATTGCTTTTCAATTTTGAGGCAACAACAGTGACATATAAACCTGAAACTGTTTTGAATTTCTGGTTTCCCAATGACGGATTTTGGCAAACTGCTGAGAGTTTTTCGGATTGGTTTCAACACCGTATGCATGGAGGGGTTGATAAGGATATTTGCCAGAACTTCTCGGAACTAACCATTGCAGCGGCGCGAAGCGAATTGGACAGTTGGGCCGAAACCGCAGAAGGGCGCATCGCGCTTATCATCGCCTTGGACCAGTTTTCTCGATCCCTATGGCGCGATACGCCTGCGGCTTACGCGCAGGATATCAAGGCAAATATTTTGGCACTGCAAGGCGTGAAGAACGATCATTTCGCAGCGGTGGCGCCATGGAAGAAGCTCTTTTACCTGACTGCTCTTTTTCATTGCGAAGGCCCTGATCACCTCCAACGGTTTGCAGTTGCAGAGCGCCTGACGGAGATCATTATCAGGGAGATGCCTGATCATCTCACCCACATTGCCGGATCCATTCGGGACCAAAACGCCCGAGGTCGCGCAGTTATCGAACGGTTTGGAAGGCACCCGCATCGCAACCCGCATTTTGGCCGCGTTTCGTCCGCTGAGGAAGAGGCCTATATCGCAACGGGAGACTTCCCACATGCCGGCAAAAAGAGCTAGCCGATCGGCATATCAAGTACGGCAGCCACAAAAATGCGTAGAGTGCCCTGCCGGAAAGGGCCTCCGGCGATCTCGCTACAAATTCAGCAAACCCCGAAAGCCAAACGCTGGCAAGGACGGCATGATCCGTTATCGCGCGGTCAAGAATGATTGCGATGGATGTGATTTGAATGGCAGATGCTGCCCAACCCGGCGGGCATGGAAGGTCACGCGATCTGTCCACGGGGTGACACGGGGCATTGCTCGCGACATCGGCGGAAGCGATGCCCACATGACCTCATTCATTCAAAGGCGAAAGATCGAAATGTTGCTCGCTGATTTGAAGTCATATATCGGCGTGAGCATGATGCGTCTTCAAGAACCAAATGGAGCAATAGAAGAGATCCAACTGGTAACAACCGCCCGGAACTTCAGAAAGCGTGTCAGATAGATCCGAACCCGGCCAGCAAAGGCCAAACAGGTTGTTTCAACCAAGATCCAAGACCCTCTGATCAGTCATTCTTTCTACGCTGTTCGCGATAGTGTCCCGCTGAATGGCGTAACTTTTGTTCTTCGACCTTGGTCTGGCCGCGTTCAAACGGCGGCGATTGTCGCCGGCTCCATTGCATCAGTTTCGCAAATAGCGGCGACGGTTTCCAGCGTCATGTATCGGCGTGTGATCGCCCATTCGTCATTCTGCTCCAGCATGAGGACTCCCAGCAAGCGAGTGACAGCTGCTTCGTTTGGAAAGGTGCCGATGACATTGGTGCGCCTTTTGATTTCCTTGTTCAGTCGCTCCAGTGGTTCGTGCTGTGTATTTTGGGCCAGAACTCCCCCCGGGAGCTCTTGTCTGCCAGGACGCCATCCTCCGCGCGGCGCATGAGTTCGCTTGGGCACTTTACTAGAGGACCGCCCACGCTACACTCCCTCTACGACCTTCGAGACCTTCCCTTTCCCGGAAGATCTCACTCCCGACGTTCCAGAAGCCGACTATGCCGATGACGCTCGCGCCCAAACCATCGCTGAAGCTGCGCGAGACCTGAACGAGAAGCGCGACGCTTGGCTGAACTCGCCCGATCTCGTTTGCCGCGAACCTGACGACGTCGCAGACTATCCCGATCGTTTGTTGCCGGTAGACGAGGCGGCAGCGAAAGAGCTTAAGAAACGCACTCTCACCAACCTTTAGAACACGCGATCTGCATGGTTGGTTAGCCTGCATCGACGTCTCGACGAAGCAGTCGCTTCGGCTTACGACTGGCCAAAAGGCATCACAGAAGATGACGAACTTGCACGACTACTGAAGCTGAATCGAAAACGCGCGAAGCATTGATCCTCCGCCTTTGAGTTAATCGGCCGCTACTGTTCATAGATGCGGATGAGATAATGTACGCCAGTGTTAAAAGCAAAAGCTTAGAGAGTTTCTGATAACAACTAAATCACTGTATCGCGAACCGTCTCGCAAACAAATAAGCACACGTCATCTTCCGAACATTGATCGCTTTGTTCCCATTGACTTGCTAATCCCACCCTAAACAGTCCATTCCTTCGAGTTCTCTCAACTCCCCGACCATACATGCAGTTTAGGTATCCGTTCATGTACAGTGCGTCAACGCCACCTTCCAAAGCTTTTTGTGTCTTAGTGGCCATACTCTCACAGACTCCTGGCATCGCTGCACCTGAACGCTGCGCTGAACGCATTGGCGCCGCAAGCGCTTCCATATTCGCATTTGTCAACGTCATAGAAAGCGTCAATACAATTGAAAAATTAACCGTCAACACATCATGTTCACCGTTACGAATATTACTCTTTATAGTCTCATGTATTGATGAAAATGCGGACAATATGTTAGACTTATCTTTGAACCACAACCTTGGTTGCCGATGTCTGAAAGTATATAAATATGTCTTTCATTTAATACTCGAACAAAATCGTTTTTCTGAATGTCAGTCAGTGTATAAGATTGGTTGGGTGTGATAAATGCTGGAAATAAAAGTGCAGACCACATAAGATAAATATTTTGCATTCGCATTAGGGTCTGTGAGGATTCATCGCGAATTGATGACGGCAGCACAAGCATAGATCATCGATTCGAAGCTTGTGTCTGTTTTGTCGCTTCTGAGGGCGACGGCCTTGAACTCCTTGAGCTCGGCAAAGAAGTTTTCGTCGTCCAGCCGCCTTTGGACTTGCCGATCGCCTGATTCTGAGTCCCCCTTTTGCACCGCGTCCATGACGATGGACCGGAACGATGGTGGCGTCGATCATCGATATTCCATGTCGGGGTCTTCCGATACTGTCTCGAATATGCGCTCGAAAACACCAACCGCCGACCAGTCGCTAAACCGTCGGAATGCACTGCTCCAGTTGCCGAATTCGGCCGGAAGATCACGCCACGGGCTGCCGGTGCGGGCCTTCCACAAAACTGCTTCCATGAAAAGCCGGTTATCCCGGCCGCTCCGCCCGGGGTCACTCTTCTTGCCCAGACAGTGCGCTCCACCTTGCTCCATTGAACATCCCGCAAAACCACGTGAATCATTCAAATTCTCCCTTTTGGGAGCTTGAATCAGATCATACGCAGGTTGGGAATCCTGAATCCCCACTGACCCTAGTCCCTCGGCACAAAAAGACCCCGACGAATTCGCCCGGCCGGATCACTTCTTCCTATTCGAGAAGCCATTCTTGCGTTCAACCCTTGTATAGGGTCGGGCGGAGACCGATAAAGAAGGCATGATCAAACGCTTCGCATTCGGCGCGCTCATCGCCCTCATCGTGGTGCTCGGCCTCAGTGTCGCCGCACTCGGTGTGCTGACCCTGACCGGGCCCGGGCGCACCATGCTTGCCGGCCTGATCAATTCCGTGGCCTCGAACGAAGATCTTGCCATCGAAACCCGTGATCTCGACGGACTCCTGTCCGGCGCGCTGCGGGTCGGCGGCGTCACCCTTTCGGACCGCGAGGGACCCTGGCTCGTCGTCGAACGCATCTCCATGGACTGGAGCCCGAGCGCCCTGTTTTCCCGCGAGGTTTCCATAGACCGGCTGCTTTTGGAACGGGTGCACGTGATCAGACGGCCGCTGCCGTCTTCGGCACAGGCGGAAGACCCCCAACCGTCCGGCACGGCGGGCGGATTGCCGGTGTCCGTCTTTCTGCGCGACTTCGCCATCCGCCGGCTGCAGATTTCCGAGGCCGTCGCCGGTTCGGACTTCGATCTGCGCACGACGGGCCATGCCAGTGTAGAGGCCGATCCGCTGAAGCTCTCGCTCGAAGCCAAGGTCGAGCGGGATGACGATATTGCCGGATCGGCGCGGGCGATGATCGCGTTTGCACCGGACGACAATGTGCTCGACCTCGACATCTCCGTGCGCGAACCGCCGGGCGGCGCCGTGGCCGGATTGCTGCGTCTTCCCGGAAACCCAGCCGTCGAGCTGGCGTTGACGGGCGCCGGCAGCCTTGCCGACTGGTCCGCCGAAATCGCCCTCGATCTCGATGGCGCACGCACGGTCGAAGGACGGGCCGGACTGGCGATCACCGAATCCGAAACCGCCGCCAAGGCCGATATTACCGGCGCGTTGGCCGACTTGCTGCCGGAACCCTACCGAACGGTTTTCGCCGGAACCACGGAGCTGGTGCTTGACGGCGCGCGCACCGCGGATGGCGGCGTCCATATCAGACAGGCGAACCTCACGACAAAAGTGCTGACGGTCAGTGCAGGGGGCGCGCTCGATCCGACCGGCGGGACCGTCGACCTGACGGGAAAGCTGGCCCTGTCGCCGGACGCCGGCTGGCTGGCACCCAACCCCGCCGACCCGACGCTGAGAGTGCGGGCGCCAACGGCGACCTTCGAGGCCCGGGGCAGCATGAGCGAGGCGGCCTGGACCGTCAGCGCCGGCCTGGACGGCGTCAAGACCGAACCGGCCATGACGGGGCCGGTCAACCTCGTTGCATCGGGCCGGAGCGCCGACCTGCAGGCCATGGCGATCCCGTTCGACGTCGATCTGAAGATCGACCGGCTGACGCTCGCGAACCGCCAAGCGGCGCGCCTTGTCGACGGGACCGTGACGCTGCAGACCGGCGGCGCCGTGGACGGCGATATGCTGCGCATCGAACAGGCAACGCTGACCGCCCGCGACCTCTCCGCACAGATTTCGGCCTGGTTCGACCGGGCCGCGTCCACCTTTGAAGCGAAACTGCAGGCCGATACAGCATGGCCGGTCGATGCCGAGGCCCTTCCCGCGCTGGCTGCCGACCGGCTCGCCCTGACGGCCTTGTTGACCGGCGACGGGGACGGGGCCGTGCAGGCAAAGGAGGTCGCGATCCGCTCCAAGGCCCTCAGCCTTGACGCCGATGCCGGATTTGACGGCGAGACAGTCAGCGCCGAGGCCAAGGGCCGGTTTGCGGATCTGTCCCTGTTCAACCCCGACATGGCTGGCGCGATCGCGCTTGACCTCGAGGCCAGCGGCCCGGCGACCGGCGCGGAGATCGAGATCGTTGCGACCGGCTCGGACATCGCGCTCAAGGGCCAGGCCGTGGACGCACCGACGCTTGAGGCAAGCCTCGTCGCCTCGGCGGCAGCGCCGAGCGGAACACTGTCGCTCAAAGCCGGCTTTGCCGGCGAGCCGCTGACCGCATCGGCGAAGCTATCCACCGAAGAGACCGGTATCCGCCGGATCAGGGATCTCTTGTTCGAATTTGCCGGAACAAAGCTCCAGGGAACCCTGGCCCTGCAGCCGAACGGCGTTCCCGCCGGCACCATCGCCCTCAACGCTCCGGATCTTTCCCGGATCGCACCGCTGCTTCTGGTCGACATGTCCGGCACGCTCAAGGCCAAGGCGGACCTCATCGACAATAACGGCGCGCTGCGCATCATTGCCTCGGCCAGCGCTCCGGAAACCAGATATGCCGACATCGCGATCGACGAGGCCAGACTGTCGGCAACCGTCGACGACGCCCTCGGCACCCCGAGAGCAAACGGCAGCGCGACCGTGCGCCAGGTGCTGGCCGGGACGACGGACGTTTCCGATATCGTCGTCAACGTGGCCTCGACCGATGCGCCTGGAACGACGGCGTTCGACGTCAAGGCCGTGGCCGCCGGAATTCCGGCCA
>JGI12316J15310_10000121_pt25 | contig 13156 bp, 10 predicted proteins | sample MarCyaLeptolynsp_FD_15310 | JGI IMG/M metagenome (IMG submission 15310)
GGCCGATGCTTTCATCGAAAACCGCATTCCCTCGACAGCGAAATGGGAATTCACGCCGGAAGGTCAGCATATCGAGCTTGGCATTGCGGAAATGAACCTGTTCCTGCTTCTGGGGGCGGCGGGGCTGTCGCACTCGCTATTTGGTCGCCGTCTCATCCCGATCGGGACAGTCTACGATCCCTTTGTCTGCCGCGGTCTGGATGCACTCAACTATGCCTGTTACCAGGACGCCCGGTTCATGATCGTCGGCACACCCTCCGGGGCGACGCTCGCGCCCGAGGGCGGGGCACACCAGTCCATCGGTACGCCGCTGATCGGCATGAGCCAGGACGGGCTCGCCGCCTTCGAACCCGCCTTTGCCGACGAAGTGGCCGTGATCATGGAATGGGCATTCGATTATCTTCAGCGGGAGGGGGAAGGTGACCCGGACGAGCGGACCTGGCTGCGCGACGAGACCGGAGGCTCGGTCTATCTGCGCCTGTCGACCAATCCGATCGAGCAACCTCTCAAACGCGCCGACGAGGACTTCCGCCAGGGTGCCATTGACGGCGCCTACTGGTTGCGAAAACCCGGTCCAAACTGCGAGATCGTGATCGCCTACCAGGGTGTTGTCGCGCCGGAAGCCATCAAGGCTGCGGGACTGCTTGCCGGGAACCGGCGCGATGCCGGTGTCCTGGCCGTCACCTCCGCCGACAGGCTGAACGCCGGCTGGACCGCCGCGCAGCGCGCACGGTCACGTGGCAATGCGGCTGCGGTTTCGCATATCGAGCGGCTGATGGGGGACCTGCCGCGCCACTGCAAACTGATCACCGTGATCGACGGTCATCCGGCGACGCTCGCGTGGCTCGGCAGTGTCGTCGGGCATCAGACAATCCCGCTCGGTGTCGAGCATTTCGGACAGACCGGCACGATCGGCGACCTATACCGGCACTTTGGGATCGACGCGGACGCCATCATCGAGAAGGTCAACGGCCTGACGACGGGCCGGCGGATCTAAGCGGGTACCGGTGAAACCTAAATCCCGGCCTCAACACTCTCAAACTGGCGTGATCGGCGTGAGCCGATCACCTGCTTCATGAGAGCGGAGTGTTTTATTCGCCATACTCAAATCCGATACGACAATTTTATCATCGTCTGCCGCCACAATGCTTTCATATCAGGGACGCTATCCCACTACGCCGCCTGGGGAAGAGGTGCGTCCGGACGTACCAGCTTTTCGGTCTTCAAGTCCGACCACAGGCCTGCGGGGATCGGGGTTTCCAGAACCTCGACATTGGCTTTGACCTCTTCGGCGCTTACCGCACCCGGGATGACCGTTTTGACACACGGATGGCCGAGCACGAATTGGAGCGCGGCGGCAATCAGCGGTGTGCCGTGTGATTTGCAGACGGCCTCTATCCGGCGCACGCGCTCAAGGATGTCAGGCGGCGCTTCCGCATAGTTGTATTTTGCGCCCTCGACAGGGCCGGTTGCCAGAATGCCCGAATTGTAGGGACCGCCAAGAATGATGCCGACATCGCGTTTTTCGCAGAGCGGCAGAAAGCTTTCCAGCGCTTCCTGCTCCAGAAGCGTGTAGCGGCCCGCCAGCAGGAACCCGTCGAAATCGCCAAGGCCGAGCAGTTTCTCACAGACCTGCCACTCGTTCACGCCTGCGCCGATTGCGGCAACGTCCCCGGCGTCCTTCAGTTCGCACAGGGCCTTGTAGCCGCCGCCGTCAAACAGTTCCCTGACCTTTGCGTCGCTCTGTTCCTGCGATCCTTGCGAAAAGACGCAGACATCATGCACCAGCAGAATGTCGGCATTGGCGACCTGCATGCGTTCGCGGCTGGCTTCATAGCTGCGCATGACACCGTCATAGGTGTAGTCGAAGACGATCCGCTTTTGCGGCACGTTGACGAAGGCTTCCGGTGTCACCTCGTGTGGTTCGCAATCAAGGAGGAGGCGTCCGATTTTCGTGGAGAGCTGAACATTGTCCCGGCCAAATCTTGCCAGCGCCTCGCCGAACCGTTTTTCGGAAATTCCAAGGCCGTATTGGGGCGCCGTATCGAAATAGCGGATGCCGGCGTCGAAGGCCGCCTGAAGCGCTGCCTGTGCGTTTTCTTCCGTGACTTCACGATAGAGATTGCCGAGAGGTGCGCCACCAAAGCCCATTTTCGTCAGCGGGACGGGTCGCCGTGTGCGGCCGTTCAACAAGGTGGTATCAGTTACTTTCATGCGGAGGTCCTGTATCAGCGGGACTGGAAAAGTTCGGGGCGGGTTTTGGCCAGCGCTTCGATGCGCGGCATCAATTGTCCGAGATGGTGACGCAAAGCTGCCTGTGCGCCGTCCGGGTCCCGGTTCTGAATGGCGTCGAAGATGGCCCTGTGTTCTTCAAGTGTTTCAACGGCGCGGCCCGGCGTCGGCAGAAGCAGCATGCGCGCCCGCGTTACCTGGAGGGAGACCAGCCGGGCAACCGCCTTCAGCCTCGGGTATCCCGTGAACAGCATCAGGAGCTCATGAAACGCCTCATCGGCCTGGTAAAATCCGAGAATGTCGCCGTCTTCAATCAGAAGTGTCTGCAGCCGCATGTTCCGGTTGATCTGCGCGAACTGGTCCTCGGTCCGGTCCGAAGCAACCTTCGCGACGCTCGCCAACTCCAAGGCCTGTCTGAGGAACGAGCCCTCGCGGATGTCGTCCATCGAAAAATAGGCGACGCGCGTTCCGGACTGCGGGATAACATCGACAAGACCTTCGTTCGCAAGCCGAGCGATCGCTTCTGCAACGGGTGATCGGGACACACCGAGCTTTTCGCAAATCGGCGCTTTGCGCAGCACTTCTCCTGGCCGGAACTGCAATGACAGGATCGCTTCCTGGAGAGCCAGATAGACCCTCTGCGCAAGCGAACCTTCGAATGTGTTGATGTCCTGAAGCCGCTCGGCATCGATGTCTGGTGTTGTCATATGCGCCTCTTGTCGACTAACATGTTAGTTGACAAGATCTGCAAGTCAAGATAGGTCGAGAGAACAAAGTTGCCCAACAATTTTGAAGACCACAGGTGCGGGAGAGGCGCGGTATGATCGGAAGCGGATTCATCAAGCTCAGGTCTGACGACAATGTCGTCATTGCCCTGCAGCCGCTTTCCGCAGGAACGGATATCGAGGGTGTGTCACGTGCTCTGGCCAGCCAGATCCAGCCCGGTCACAAGATCGCTTGTACCCCGATTGCGAAAGGCGACAACGTCTACCGGTACGGTCAGGTGATCGGGCAGGCAAAGGTGGACATTCTGCCCGGAGAACACGTGCATTCGCACAATCTTGGAATGCAGGACCACAGCCTTCAGGACCATGAATTTGCATCCCACAACACGCCGTTGCCCGAGATCGATCACTCAAGAACTTTTCTTGGATACAAACGCGCCGACGGGCGGACAGGCACACGCAACTACATCGGTATTCTCACCTCGGTCAATTGCTCTGGATCCGTCGCCCAGTTCATTGCGGAAGCTGCCGAGAGAAACGGGCTGCTGGACCGGTTTCCGAACGTGGACGGTGTGGTGCCGATCGTGCACGGGACGGGTTGCGGCATGTCGGGCGAGAACGAAGGCTATGCGGCGCTTTTCCGGACATTGTCGGGGTACGCACAGCATCCGAATTTCGGCGGCATTCTTCTGATCGGTCTCGGTTGCGAAGTGATGCAGATTTCCGACCTGGTCGGTGGCCGCCCGATCCGCGCAGATGGTGCTTTGCGCTACATGACCATTCAACATGAAGGCGGCACGCGAAAGACCATCGAAAAGGGCCTCGAGGAACTGGAGGGCATCGCTCACATTGCAAACGAGGTCGCGCGAAGTCCAGCCCCGATCAGCGATATCACCGTTGGCATGCAGTGCGGCGGCTCCGATGGATATTCCGGTATCACTGCCAATCCAGCGCTCGGTTATGCCTCGGACCTGCTCGTGCGCCACGGCGGCACGACGATCCTGTCCGAAACACCCGAGATATACGGTGCCGAACACCTTTTGACGCGCAGGGCTGAATCAAGGGACATCGGCGAGAAGCTGATGCAGCGCATTCGCTGGTGGGAGGAGTACACCAACCGGCATGGCGGTGAAATGGACAACAATCCAAGTCCCGGGAACAAGCGCGGCGGACTGACGACGATCCTGGAAAAGTCGCTGGGCGCGGTTGCCAAGGGGGGAACGGCCCCGCTCGCAGGTGTCTATGAATTTGCCGAACAGGTTGACCGGAAGGGCTTTGTGTTCATGGACAGTCCCGGCTTCGACCCGTGTTCGGTGACAGGGCAGGTGGCCTCCGGGTCAAATCTCGTCGTGTTCACCACAGGCCGGGGATCTGTCTCCGGTTACAAGCCAACCCCCTGCATCAAGCTGGCGACAAACTCGGACATGTACCGGCGCATGTCCGAAGACATGGATCTCAACTGCGGGGACATCGTCACGGAGGGAGTGACAATCGAGCAAAAAGGCGAGGAACTGTTCGAGTTGCTGCTCCGTGTTGCTTCGGGTGAACATACAAAGAGCGAGGATCTGGGCTTTGGCGGTGTCGAGTTCGTTCCCTGGCAAATTGGAGCAGTGATGTGAGGCGGCTTGAAGGGAAAACCATCCTGATTACGGCAGCGGGTCAAGGCATGGGCAGGGCAAGCGCAATTGCCTGCGCGGCTGAAGGTGCAAAGGTCATTGCAACGGACAAGACCGTTGCGCTGCTGGAGGGCCTTGAGGGGATCGAGACCCACGGTCTCGATGTAACAGACGGTCAGGCAATCACCGAGTTCGTGGCCACGCTTCCCGATCTCGATGGTCTTTTCAACGTTGCGGGCATGGTGCATCACGGCACGTTGCTGGACGTGAGCGACGCGGACTGGGAGCTTGGCTTCGACCTGAACGTGACCTCCATGATGAAACTGACACGCGCCTGCCTGCCGGGCATGCTGCGGCAAGCGGAAAAGACCGGATCGGTTTCGATCGTCAACATGTCCTCCATGGCCAGTTCGGTAAAGGGCTTTCCGTTCAGGACGCTTTATGGGGCGTCCAAAGCCGCGGTGATCGGTTTGACCAAAGGCATTGCCGCGGACTTCGTCACCAAAGGCATCCGCTGCAATGCGCTTTGTCCGGGAACAGTTGATACACCGTCGCTGCGCGGACGTATCGCCTCTGCTCCGGACCCGGTACAGGCCGAGAAGGACTTTATCGCAAGGCAACCGATGCGCCGCCTGGCACAGGTCGAGGATATCACACCGATGGCGGTTTACCTGCTGTCGGATGAAAGCCAGTTCGTGACCGGGCAGGCGCTGGCGGTCGATGGCGGCGTCACGATCTGAAAAAACGACGGCGCGTGATGCGCACTTCTGTGCCTTCGAGTACGTACCGATTTCAGGCAATGCGGGCTTCTTCTGGTCCGGTGCATCCCATATGAATGATCCGGCGCTTGCAGCCGTTCGTTGCGGTTGACCGGCAAACCATTGGCGAAACGAGAGAACTGACACATGAAATTGCTGCGTTACGGCCCGGCAGGGCAAGAAAAACCCGGATTGCTCGACGATGATGGACGTGTGCGCGATCTGTCGGCTCACGTGACCGATATTTCCGGAGACAGCCTGCTGCCGGAAAAGGTGGCGCAGCTGAAAGGCCTTGACGTGAGCAGCCTGCCGGTCGTTTCAGGGCAGCCGCAGAGTGACCTCAGGCTGGGACCATGTGTCGGCGATGTCGGCAAATTCATCTGTATCGGATTGAACTATGCCGATCATGCTGCGGAGTCCGGATTGGATGTCCCGCCCGAGCCCGTGGTTTTCGGAAAATGGACGTCCGCGATTGTCGGTCCGGACGATGATGTCGAGATCCCGCGCGGATCGGAGAAAACGGACTGGGAAGTCGAACTCGGCGTCGTGATCGGCAAGGGTGGCAAGTACATCGAGGAAGCGGACGCGCTACAGCATGTCGCCGGTTTCTGTGTCATCAACGATGTGTCGGAGCGCGACTTTCAGCTGCACCGAGCCGGAACCTGGGACAAGGGCAAGGGAAGCGACACGTTTGGGCCGCTCGGGCCTTGGCTCGTGACGCCGGACGAGGTCGGGGACTTCGATCAGCTTGCCATGTGGCTTGAAGTTGACGGCCACCGGTATCAGAACGGCTCCACATCAACCATGGTGTACAAAGTCCCGCACCTGATCAGCTATTGCAGCCGCTTCATGAGCCTGCAGCCGGGTGATGTGATTTCGACCGGAACACCCCCGGGCGTCGGCATGGGACAAAAGCCGCCGGTCTATCTGAAGGGCGGCGAGGTCATGCGCCTCGGCATCGAAAAACTCGGGACCCAGACACAGAACGTGAAAAACGCCTGATCGCATTTCAGCGTTATTTTGTCTCGGCAATATAAACGCCGTCCCAGTTTTCAGGGGGCGGCGTTTTTTTGAAATTGTCGATCCTTGCGCGGAAGGTTGCAGCGAGCTTGGCCAGGTCGCCGTACTCGGTCCCGGAGATTTCAAGGCACCTGGCCAGGGCGGCGTCCCAGTCCTGGTCGCGGTAGTGGCTCAGCATGTCCTCAAACGCTGCCTTGGCTTCCGCAAACGTCCGGTTCAGTGCAAGGTCGACGTCTCCCAGGAGGCAGAAAATACGTTCGGGTTCGTGCTTTCCCTTGACCCTTATGAGATCGGCTTCAACGAGCGCGAACAGATCGCTCACCCGTTCCGCCGTGTTGCTGCCGATCAGGATCGTGACACCGTACGCTTTGGTCTGCCCTTCAAGCCGTGAAGCGAGATTGACCGAGTCGCCCAAAACCGAGTAGTCGAAGCGGAACTCGGAGCCCATGTTTCCCACAACACAGTCGCCGGTGTTGATCCCAACCCCGATATTGAGCGGGAAAAACTCCTGCCCGTCCGTCTCTGCCTCGCGCATGCGTTCTTCATTGAGTGCACGCATGCGTTTGACCATGACCAGGGCCGCCTCGCATGCGTGGATTTCCTGACTGTCGTCGTCCAGCGGAGCGTTCCAGAACGCCATGATCGCGTCGCCCATGTATTTGTCGATGGTCCCGCGCTTTTCCATGATGCCGTTGGACAGCGGCGTCAGAAAACGGTTCATCAGACTGGTCAGCCCCTGGGGGTTCTTCGCGAAACTCTCGGAGATATTGGTGAAGTTGCGCACGTCGGAAAACAGCACCGTTGTCCGCCGCCTTGCGCCGCCAAGGGTCAGGTTTTCCGGGTTCCGTGCGATCTGCTCGACATAGTCCGGAGCGAGATACTGCGAGAATGCCGACCTGATTTCCTGCCGCTGAATCTCCTCTCTGCGGTAGTTGATGAAAACAAGCAGAAGATAGACGCTCAAGCTCGCGAAGAGCGGATAACCCGCGTCGATCAGCAGCTTTTCATTTGCGAACAGGTACCAGCTGCCCGCGGCCCAGCTTGCGGCAAGGACAAAACCGAATACCAGAACCGGCACGGCCCCGAGGATCGGAACGAGTAGCAGGGTCAACAAGGAAAGGATTGTCGTTGCGACAAGTTCTGCGCCCAAGGCGTAGTTGGGACGCGTCAAAAAGGACTGGCTGAGAATGTTCTCCAGGATCTGCGCATGTACTTCGACACCTGGCATCGCAGGATTGACGGGTGTTGCCTTCAGGTCCAGCAACCCGGTTGCCGACGTTCCGAACAGGATCAGATGGTTCCGGATCCTGGCAGCGTCGAACGTTCCATTTGCAATGTCGGCGGCGGACACAAAGCGGTCCGGATTGGATGGCGTGTAGTGAACCCAGATCCTGCCGTTCCTGTCGGTGGGAACCTCGACACCGCCAACCACAACAGAGCTGATACCCGCATCATTGCTTTTGACCGCGAAGGCATTTTGCCCTGTTGCGACGCGTAGCAGTTCTACGCTGAGAGCGGGTTGCACCTTGTCTTCGACGAGCACCGTCAATGCTGCCCGCCGCACAATGCCGTCCGGATCGGGGTAGATGGAAAACAATCCTTTCCCGACCGCTGCTTCTTCCAGAATTGCAATGTTTCTCAGGAGCTTCGGGTATTCAAACATGAACACGGTAGGATCAGGGCCAAGAAGGGCGACCGGGGTCTGCGGTTGCTCCGGGCGGTCCGGCGTTATGAAGTCAACGCCACCGGCCTGACCGACGACCACGCGCATCCGGCGCATGGCATCGCTCATGGTCTTGTCAGTGGAAGGCAAGTTGGCGAGTTCCTTGAGCGCGGCTTCACTCAGTCCGCGAATTGTCTTTCCGTAGTGATCAGGCGAGAGACGGTCGGGCTCCGCAAAGACAACGTCGAAGGCGACTGCGATCCCGCCAGCCTGCGCGATATTGTTCAGGATGTCGGCCAGTGTCGTGCGCGCCCACGGCCATTGTCCGAGTTCCGCCAGGCTCCTTTCGTCGATGTCAACAATCGTCACCGGAACGTCCTCATACACACGCGGCTTGAGGACCTGATAGAAATCGAAAGTCTTGAGGCGTACGAGTTCAACGATGGACGGGTCGACGAGACGAATGCCAAGCAAGATGATAAGCAGAAGAAACGCCGAAAGGCGCGCAACCCCGAAAACGGAATTCAGTTTTCGGACAAGCTTTTTCATCGAATGGCGGAAAGTATTGGCGAGAACACCCTGGAGGCAGCCGCAGATGTTTCAGGAGACAATGGTGTCCGGTGTCTGAGCACCGTCATCGGAAAAAACAAAATCAATAATCCCTCCTGCATCGACAGATTGCAGCACAGCAACCTCTCGGAAATCCGATCCGTTGTCGGAACCGTCGCGATCAGCGCTGACAACTGCGTCCGCGCCGTCCTGTTCGACTTTCACATAGTCGCCGATTGCTCCGGTGTTGAAATTGGCCTCCAGCAGGGCTGACAGGTCAAGCCGATCCGTGCCGCTCTCGAAGTCGGCAATGACGTCCGCAACGTCATCGTGTGCCAGAACAAATGTGTCTGCGCCGCTGCCGCCGTAAAGAGTGTCAAGCCCGGCACCGCCATCCAGTTCATCTGCCAGATCGCTGCCGATCAGAAGATCGTCGCCGGCCCCGCCGATCGCTTTTTCGATGACGGTTCCATAGGCAATGCCAATGTTGTTGGTCATGCCATTGGCCGAAGACAATGTGCCGGGATTGAGGTCAATGATCGCAGGCGCGTCCCATCCGGAAAAGTCGAGAATGTCGGTGCCGTCTGCGTCGTAGATCGTGAGCACCGGAGTTTCATTCTCGGAAAAATCGTAAATCGAACCTGTTTGGGAACTGTTGAAGCCATAAGTGGTGTCGCCGGCCCTGGCTTGCGGGTCTGCACCATAAGCAAGCTGGATTGCGGCAATGTCTTCCAACATGGGCGTTTGCGCGTAGACCCAATTGCCATTTTCGTTCCACCAGTCTGCACCAACGCGGTCTGCGGTGACCGGTGACATGATGCTTTGCAGATGGGACAAAGTTTCCGGGGAATGTTCGAGCCCGAGCGCGTGCCCAACCTCGTGCATCACGGCCTGAAAACCAAATGTACCGGGTTCAAAACCGTCTTGCCCGATCGCATCCGGGTTGGTGACAATCGTGCTGCCCGACTGTGTGTTGAAAGTCTCGGCATACGGTGTTTCAGAAGAATTCAGGAACCGGATTGTGCTCGGATTGCCATCTTCTGCATGGGCAACTTTCAAGCCGGAAAGATCCGCCCAAAGTGTCAGTGCGGCGACCGATGCCATCTGCTGAGCAGGCGTAAATATGGACAATCCGCTTCCGGTCTGGCCTACCGAAGGAAAGGAGAAAGTCACTGTGTTCGCAGACAGCGTTTCGCCAAGCGGGACTGCATTTCCGGTCTGGGAGGGTTGAGCGGGTTGACCTGAGGGCGTTGAAGACTGGCCGGCTACCGGCGTGAAATTCAGCCCGACACCTTCGGAACCCGTGCCGGTTCCAGTGATGATTACCGACGCAGTGGCAGTCGCGAAGCCGCCATTGCCGTCTGTCACCGTGTATTGAAAGCTGTCCGTCACCTTCTGTCCGTCGGCCAGAAAGTCGAATGCGTTGCCGGTGTCGTAGATAACCTTGCCGTCTTCAATGGTCACGCTGGCATCGAACAAGCTGCTCTCCGACACACTGTCCAGAGTGATCGGGTCGCCATCAGGATCAGACGCGTTCTCAAGGAACTGCTCAGCGTCGTAGCTGGCGGTTCCTCCCGCAAGCAATTGAGATCCCACGATGCCGGCGGTGCCGATCGCAAGGCGGGCACCGATGACGCCGCCGTCCGTTTCATCAAAACTGCCGACGTTGAAACGTATCGTGTAGTCGCCTTGTGACTCAATCGGGATACTCAGGCTCTGCGTCTCGCCTGTCGTCCCGAACGGGAGCATCTCGACAAATACGGGCTCGATCTCACCCGTGTTCTGATTGATAAGCTCTGCAGTCATCACGGCTGCATCGTCATCACTGCGGGACCGGCCCGCGAAAACGCGATATTCCAGTTCCAAAAGGTCACCGGCTGATGCAAAGAACGCGTTGCTTTCCAGCGAGGGCCCGAATGCGGTTCCGATCTCCGGCCCGTCCCCGAAACTATCGAGAAAGCCTGAAAACCGGATATCGGCAACGTGTGTGTCGCCCGGGATGAGACTACCGGATTGGTCAATGTCGAACGAGAATGTGTATCCAGACACAATCTGCTCGCCGTTGGGGCCTTCCTGCGGGCCGGTGATCTGCTGCCAACCCAGGTAGCCATCTTCGAAGCCACTGTTCGTCGTTGCGTTCGAGACGAGGCTGATATCTTCGGCGATCGGCGCATCGTTGACGCCTTCAACCGTAATCGTGACCGTTGCCGGCACTTCCGAGACAAGCCCGGTGCTGTCCACGGCGCTGTACTCGAAAGTGATTTCCTGTGTTGTGCTGGCACTCAGAGTGTCGAACGCGCCATTGGTATCGAATGTGAATGTTCCATCCTCGGAAATATCAAGTACACCAAGGGAAGGTTCTGACAGGGTGAACAGCGAAATCGTGTCGCCTTCATCCGGGTCGTAACCCAGGAATGGTGCCGTGACGCTGCCATCTGCCGGTACAGACAGCGCAATGTCAAAAACGCTGGGTGCATCCTCAACCGGCTGAATGACAATCGGAAGATCGGCCTCGACTGATTGTTGTCCCACCAGGATCGAAAGATTGAGACCACCGGTCTCACTGTTCGGTGTGGGCGTGTAGGTTATCGTCGACAGCGCAGCGTTGATGTCGGTTTCAAGCCCGAAAAAAGTCACGAACTCGTCGTCGACGCCGTCACCCTGAAGGAAAGTCAACCCGCTCACCTGAGCCAGCGTCACAGTTGATCTGGCCTGAATTGTGACGGTGCCAATGCCATTGCCGGGAATTGCAACCGTCAACCCGCTGAAGACAAATGGCTGGTCTTCTTCCGTCGTGAGATTTGGAGGAAGGATCACCGAAAGCTCGTCAGATCCACCCGGATCCACAGCGCTGTCATCGAACGGTTGCTGGAGATTGTTTGAAGGGGGAGGTGAATCCCTAAGCACGGGGCCGGTACGCTCGCGGTTGCCGAAACCGGCTGGGGCGTCGTTGCTTGTATCGTTACTACCATCACCAAGTGGGGAAAGCTCCGGGTCGGACAGTTCCGGAACCGGGCCGCCATTCAGTTCGTTGGCACCTGAATCGGTGCTGCCGGGGCCGCCGGGTGCTTGCGAGCCGTCGTTGCCGGTGTCGTTCGGGTTCTGCTGACCAAGGCCCGCAGCACCGTAGGCGCTATAGGCTTGTTGCAACTGGCTTTCGGCGGCAGCGAATTCAGACTGCGTTCTGGGCGTGATGATCGGGACAGTTCCCGGTGCCGTGACGAGAAACGTCGAATCCGTCGTGTTGACGGTTCCGATGAGTTGTCCCGTCACCTTGTCGAACAACTGGTAGAAACCAAGCTGGCCGCCCGGGTCCAGCGCCAGGGCAAATCGTGTTGCTCCGTCCAGTGTGTTGATGTCGACAATGGGTGTCGTCCCGCGAATGCCCATGGTTGCCGTTGGCGTCTCGATACGCATGTCGCCGCTGGGAGCAACCTGACCGGTAACAAAAACGAAGCTGCCCTGTACCAGGTTCATGACCATGGAATTCCCGGACCCATTCGGGGAGTAGACAAGTTCGTCCAGGACCATGCGGGCGTCCGCCGACAGGGTGAAGAGGGTTTCGTCCAGAAACACGATAACAAGAGAAGAGTTGCCGGCAGTCTGGACGACATCACCCTGAAACACGGCATCGCCTGAAGAGAGCGTGACGCTCGTGCCATCCGTCCTGAGGGCAGTCGCCGATCCCTCAGCCGACTGTACATTCCCGATCGGGCTGCCTGCGCTAGCCGACCCAACCTGTGCGTATTGGCCGGGCGCCTGTGAGCCCGCCAATCTGCCGACGGTCCCTCCCCGCAAGAGAGCACCTTCAATGGTTTCAAGGTCTGGCAACTGCTCTTGCAAAAAGTAATTGAGTATTGTCAAGCGCCCGTGATCATCATGTTGAATGACAAGATCAGGGCCTTGTCTTACGTAATCACCACGAAACAACAGAGCCGCATCTGGAATTACAGGCAAGCCATCTGCTGCGTCCAGGACCGCACTATTTACAACTTCCGTTGAGGTATATTTGGCGCTCGGAACGTTAGCCACGACGCATGCTCACCAACAGGATTAACAAAGGCGCGAAAATGGACGACGAAAGATTTAGTTTCTGTTTAACACTTTTTTAACAAAAAGTCTTTGCTGTGTCCAAATAAACTGCGCTATGGTTATTGAGTGAGTAGGGCTATTTACGAGAACAGGAGAAATTCGACCTCATAATTCCGCAGAGTAAATCGTATGGAGTGGGGAAAGTGCCTGGTTAGAATTATCAAGGCATTTTTGATTTGGTGGTATGTATTCGTTTTTACAATCAGGAATTGTATTTAGTTCAATCTCCGCAGGTTTGAGGCTCCGGTCCACTGCCAGCCCCGTTCAAGTCCGCGTTCTGATCCTGTCGCTGTTTCTAACGAGCCTCTTTGCCCCTTGTGCAAACGCACTGACGTTGGACGAAGCGATAGCGAGAGCCGTGACCACCAACCCTCAGGTCCTGGCGGCCGCTGCGAACCGGCGTTCTGTCGATAGCGAATATGACCAGGCGCTGGGTGCCTACCTGCCAAAGGTCGATCTGGAGGCGTTCTTCGGGGCTCAATACATCGACCGTCCGAATTC
>JGI12316J15310_10000048_pt30 | contig 13141 bp, 16 predicted proteins | sample MarCyaLeptolynsp_FD_15310 | JGI IMG/M metagenome (IMG submission 15310)
TAGGCGCCGATGAAGATGTCATCGAGGCCCGCCAGCAAGCCGTCAGAGCGCGGATGGATCTCCGCCACGCCACCGCGGCCGTAGGCGAAGCGCCCGACATAATCCGGGTTGTCGTCGACGAACCGGGTCGGCGCGCGACCGTCCGCGAACAGATTGAAAAATGTCACGCCCTGGGACGTGGCGGCGTAAACGGCGGTGCGCGCCGGATCGCCGGCGAAGGCATCGACGAAGGTCTGATGCGCGTCGCGCCGGGCGGTCACGAGATCGATTCCCGTACGCCCGTCGGGAACGGCGCTGGCGGCATCGGCGGCGGGGACGGCCAGGACACCGACGTCATGGCCCTGCAGGATGTCGTGGGTGCCGACGATGGCGAGCCCGGCATCGGCCATCAGGCGGGCACGGCCGGCGGCGTCCAGGTAGTGCAGGTGCTGGACATGGATCTCCATATAGGCGCCGGACTCGGCGATGTACTCCAGCGTCGGCACCTCCATGTAGGCGAAGCCGCCCGGCCCGACCGCCGCCCCCAGCGCCCGCACGAAGGGCCGCACGTCCAGGATGTGCTCGACCACCTGGCGGCAGATCACCCCGTCGAAGGTCTCGTCCAGGGTGTCGGGACCGAAGAAGTCGTTGATCACCCGGATCGAGCCGGGCGCATCGGCCAGCAGCTCCGGCAGCTCGTCGTTCGGCTCGACGACGGTCACCTCGGCGCCGATCTCGGCGAGAAGCCGGGCGAGCGACCCGGTGCCGCCGCCAACCTCCAGGATCCGCTTGCCGGCCAGCCGCTCGCGGCCGAGGAAGTCGAGCAGCGTCTGGTAGCGTTGAACCATCGCCTCCGAGACCGGGCGGTTGGTCGCGGTCTGACGGCGATAGATCTCGGCGATCGTCTCCGGCGCAATGTCGGTGTTGAAGACATGCCCGCACGCACGGCACTGGCGCAGGGAGACGTCCTGAAACCGGTCGGTCAGGGCGCGATCGGCGACGACCCAGAACATCTGCGCCCGGGTGGAGAACACCACCGGGGCCCCGCCGGTCTCGCAAAGGGGGCAGATGTCCGCCATGTACTCGCTCTCGCCGCTGAAACTGCGTGGGCGTGCTATAGGGGCGGCGGACCGATCGATCAAGGATGCCATGACGGACGCCAAGGCCCTGACCATCGCCGTGACCGGAACCGGCGGGTTCCTCGGCGGCGCCATCGCGCGGCACCTGGCGGCGGCGGGTCACGCCGTTCACGCCCTGGCGCGCGCCGCCCCGGACCTGGGCACCGGGATCCGCGGGCACGCCTGGGATCCGACGCGCGACAGCGGGCCACCGGCGCCCGGCCTCACGGTCGACGCCGTCATCGACTGTGCCGCCGTACTGCCCTCGCGCGAGCCGGACGGACCGGCGCTGAAGCGTGTGAATGCTTTGTTGTCGGCCGGCGCGCTCGACCTGGCCGCGCGCGCGAGTGGCAGAATCGTCTACATGTCCTCGCAGTCGGTCTACGGCCGTCCCAACGTCGCGGTGATCGACGCGGACACGCCGGCGGGACCTGACAACGCCTATGGCGAGGCGAAGCTGACGGGCGAGACCACGCTGCGGGACGCGGTCGCCGCCGGGCGGTTGGCGGGTGCCGCGGCGCTGCGCATTCCAGCCGTCGTCGGTCCCGGCGCGCATGACAATTTCCCGGCCACCGTCGCGGCGAAGATCGCGGCCGGCGAGACGGTGACCCTGTTCAATCCGGACGGGCTCTACAACGCGGTGATCGGTGCCTGTTCGGTCGCCGTCTTCGCCGAACGGCTGGCAGCGGCAGTGACCGGATTCCATGCCGTATCGCTCGCCTCCGTTCCGGCGATCACGGTCCGAGCGGCGGTGGACGCCATCGCCGAGGGCCTCGGTAAACCTCTGACGGCCGAGTTCAGGAACGCCCCGCACCGCTCGCCGACGATCGATCCGGCGGCGGCGATCGACCTTGGGTTCAACGCGGAGCGCCCGGACGATGTCCTGCGCCGGTACGGCTCGGAATTGACCACCTAGCGAGGACCCTGTCTGGACACGATCGCCCGCGACCCGAGCCGTCGGTCATTGCGACCCCGCGCCCCACGCGATAAGACGGGCCGCACGGAATCGGTCTTAGGATCGGTCCCGGGTCCCCTATATGTGACCAAGCCAAACGCGACCGAACAAAAAGCGAGGACAACACGATGGCCGGCAACATGGGCGTCGACAACAAGTTTCCCGGCAAGGACCTGAGCCAGGACGACATCGAGAACAAGATCCCGCTGGTCGCCAAGAAGAGCCCCGATCACCGAACCAAGTTCACCGTCGCCGGCGTCGAGTTCGGTGGCGACCTGGTGCCGGTGATGGCCGGGCCGAACACGGTCGAGAACGAGGAGCTGATCGTGAAGACCGCGATCGGCATCAAGAAGTCCGGCGGCCACTTCCTGCGCGGTGGCGCCTTCAAGCCGCTGACCTTTCCGTACCGCTCGCCGAAGTTCTTCGAGCCGCGCGAGGATGGCCTGAAATGGCTGCAGATCGCCAAGCAGGAGACCGGCCTGCCGGTCGTCACCGAGGTCATGGAGATCTCGAAGATCGATATCGTCGCGCAGAACTGCGACATGCTGCAGATCGGCACCCGCAACATGCAGAACTACCCGCTGCTGACCGAGGTCGGGAAGACCGGCATGCCGGTGATGCTGAAGCGAGGCTACGGCTCCTCCCTGCGCGACTGGCTGATGGCGGCCGAGTACATTGCGCTGGAGCATGACAAGCTCGGCCAGGGTCAGAAGATCATCCTTTGCGAGCGCGGCGTGGTGTCCAACCACACCCACCGTGACACCTCGCGCTTCCTGCTCGACCTGCAGGTCATCCCGGCGGCCCAGGAGGTCACCCACCTGCCGATCATGTCCGATCCATCGCACGCGACGTTCTGGCAGCCCTGGGTCAAGTCGATGATGCTTGCCTCGATCGCCGCCGGCGCCGACGGGCTGATGCTCGAGGTCCATCCGGATCCGAAGAACGCGGCCGTCGACCCGCTGCAGTGCTCCAGCCTCGAGCAGTTCGATGACATCATGAAGGCCTGCCGCCCGGTGGCGCAGGCGATCGGCCGCACGGTCGACGCCTGAGGACACGCCCATGACCTTCCCGGGCCCGATCGACAACCCGATCGCGATCACCACCGACCGCTACGCCGCGATCCTGGGTGCCACGCCGTCCAAGGGCGCGCGCTCGCCGCTGCTCTGGAACGCCGCGTTCAAGGCGGCCGGGATCGACGCCGTCATGCATCCGATGGACACCCGGCCCGAGGCGCTCGGCGACGTCGTGGCCGCGCTCAAGGCGGATCCCCGGTATGTCGGCGGCGCCATCGCCGTGCCGCACAAGCAGACGGTCGGCGCGTTCCTCGACCGGTTGGAGCCGGAGGCCGAGCGGATCGGTGCGGTCAACGCGATCTACCGCGACGGCGAGGCCCTGGTCGGCGCCAACACCGACGGCGCCGGCGCGCTCGGGCAGATCGAGTCGCTGGTCGGCGGCGCCGAGGCGCTGAAGACGAAGCGGGCGCTGGTGGTCGGAATCGGCGGCGCCGGGATCGCTGTGGCGGCCTATCTCAGCGGCCGCACCGCGTCGCTCGCCCTGGCCAACCGCACCCGCGCGGCGGCCGAGACGGCGGCCAAGACCCTGGGGGCCAGCGCCGTCGACTATCCGTTGTCGCCGGAGGCGCTCAACGGGATCGACCTGCTGGTCAACGCGACCACGATCGGCCACCCGGACGGCCCGCAAGGGTCACCGGCTGACGTGGACGCACTGGCGTCGATGCCGGCCGACGGCGCGGTCTATGACGTGATCTACAACCCGGCCGAGACACCTCTGCTGGCGGCGGCGAAGGCGCGCGGCCTCAAGACCCTGAACGGCCTCGGCATGAACCTGGACCAGGCGGTGATCGCCTTCGAGAAGGCGGTGCCGGGCGCGCTCGGTCTGGGGGCGATCCGCGAGGCGATGCGGGCGGCGTGAACGGAACGGCCAAGATGAAGCGCATTCTCCTGCACGCCGACGCCCCGGAGCTGACGGTCGAGACCGTCGACGAGGCGACGACCGAGCCGCTGGACACGGTGGCCCGGCGTTATCACGCGGTGATCCCGGCCGACCATCTGTCGGAACCGCCGGTACTGGCCGAGGGTATCCGGGTGGCGTTCCTGACCACCGATTTCAACTGCTTCGAGCGTCTGCGCCGGATGGACCTGCCCGGGGACCTGCTGTTCAAGCCGTCGGCCGTCGCCCGCCTCGACCTGCTGCGCAGCGGGCGCAAGACCCTGGTCACCGCCCGGGCGATCCGCGAGGGCGAAGCCCTGACCGAGGCCGACATCGCGGAGGTGATCGGCGGCGACGGGGTCGGCGCCGGCATGCGCGCGGAGATGGTCGGCCGCACCGCGCTCTACGACATGATGGAGGGCATGCCGGTGGATTTCGGCTTTCTGTCGGAGGACCCGACCGGCGGCAACCGCACCGGACGGACCAAAGGAGAGATCCTGTGATCAGCGTCGTGCTGCGAGCGAAGAACGAGCGCGCCTGGATCGGGCGCTGCCTGACCGCGCTGACGCGCCAGCGCCTGGGCGATATCGACGTTATCCTGGTCGACAACGACTCGACCGACGGTACCGTCGAATGCGCCGAGGCCTATGGCTGCACGCTGCGGAACATAACCCGCGAGGAGTTCTCCTACGGCCGGGCGCTGAACATGGGGATCCAGGCGGCGAAGCACGAGACGGTGTGCCTGCTCTCCTCGCACTGCGTGCCGGTGGACGAGCTCTGGGCCGACTACGCCTACGCTCATCTCGGCCCGGAGGGCAACGCCAACACCTGCGGCATCTACGGCCGCCAGGAGCCGCTGCCCGAGACCAGCGCCATCGACCGGCGTGACCTGTGGACCACGTTCCGCGACGAGCGGGTGACCCAGCGGGTCGACTACTTCTTCCACAACGCCAACTCGGCCATCCGCAAGTCGATCTGGCAGGACGAGCCGTTCGACGAGAAGATCCGCGGCGTCGAGGATCGGGAATGGGGCAAGCGGATGATCGCCGCCGGCCATGACATCGTCTACGAGCCGGGCATGCGCGCCTATCACCACCACGGCATCCATCAGGGCCGCGACGAGGGCCGGGCCAAGCGGGTCGCCGAGGTGATCGAGGTCATCCGCACCGGCGGGCCGGTCTCGTGAGCGCCCCCCTCGTCGTCATTCCGGTCCTGTCGCGGGCCGAGAGCACGCCGCGGCTGACGATTCCGATCCGCGGCCGCTCCAGCCTGTGGCGCACCCTGGACAGCGCCGTCGCCGACCTGCCCGGCTCCACCATCGTCGTCACCACCGATGACGCCGGTATCCGGGCCTCGGTCGAGGCCTATGGCGGCCCGGTGGTGGCCCATGCCCGCTCCGCCGAGGGCTACACCAAGGCGGTCGCCGAGGTGGCGCGCGAATTCGGCGCCGAGGTCGTCGTGATCCTGGAGCCGACCCACCCGTTCCGCCCGCGCGGCCTGATCAAGCGCACGGCCGACAACCTGAGCGCCCGCGCGCACCTGGACAGCGTGGTCTGCGTGCGCCGGTTCACCGCCAACCTGTGGCGTCGCACGTCCGACGGCGAGATCCTGGCGCTGACCGAGGGCGGAGACGCGCGCGACGCCGAGTACTTCCAGGAGATGGTCGGCCTGGCCCTGGCCGCCCGGCCGCACCTGCTGGACCAGGGCCGCCGCCTCGGCGACGCGGTCGGCTTCGAGGTCCTGGAACACACCTGGGCGCTGGCCGACGTGCGCGACGATGTCAGCTTCGCGGCCGCCGAGGCGCTGGCCGACTACCTGATCCGCCTCGAGGAGATCTCCGCATGACAACACCGGACGTCACCGGCGACAACGACCGCGTCATCGCCCTGATCCCGGCGCGCGGCGGCTCAAAAGGGCTGCCGGGCAAGAACGTGAAGCTGATCGGCGGCAAGCCGCTGATCGCCCACTCCGTCCACCACGCGATCGACAGCGGCGTCTGCGACCGGGTGCTGGTGACGACCGACGACGACGAGATCTTCGCCGCCGCCGGCGAGGCCGGTGCCTGGACCCCGTTCAAGCGCGAGAAGACCCTGGCCGAGGACCTGACCCCGACCGAACCGGTTCTGGTCGACGCCCTGGCCCGCGCCGAGGAGATCGACGGGCCCTTCGGGATCGTCGTGTTCCTGCAGCCGACCGACATCTTCCGCAAGCCGGAATGGATCGCCCAGGCGGTCAACGCGCTGAAGGAGAAGCGCCACCTGGACAGCGCCTTCGTCGCGAACAAGACCCACAAGAACTTCTGGACACAGCAGCCGGACGGGAGCTGGAAGCGGGTCTATGACTGGATGGGCGTGTACGGCCCACGCCAGACCCGCACGCCGCTGTTCCGTGAGGACACCGGCATCGCCTCGGCACTCCGCGCCGCGCTGATCCGCGCCGGCCGGCGCACCGGCGACCACGCCGAGGTGATCCCGATCGACAGCACCGCGTCGGGCATCGACATTCACGACGCCTTCGACTTCTATCTCGCCGAGAAGGCGCTGGAGTGGTTTGAAACCCACGAGATGAAATGACACTCACCGCGGCGGCCGGCGATCCGCTGATCCACGCCATCGGCTGGTTCGACGGGCGATACGGCTATAACGTCATGACCCGCGGGCTGTTCGACCCGCTGTCCCGCCGCCTGCCGGTGATCGCCAGTCCGATCCGCCACAAATCCGGCCCGGTCGAGGAGGACAAGGCGGCGGTCCGCCGGTACTTCCCCGACTGCACGCCGATCACCGTCACCATGCTCTACGGCTCGATGGCGCGGGTGATGCACGATGTCGAGGGACTGCGCGTGTGCTCCACCCTCTGGGAGTCGACGCGACTGCCGAAGGGCTGGGCGGAGGCGCTGGACCGCTACACCGACCGGATCTGGACGGCGACGCCCTGGGGCAAGCGGGTCTTCGCCGCCAACGGCCTCGACCCGGAGCGGATCGACGTGGTGCCGCTGGGCATCGATCCCGAATTGTTCCACCCGGGCGTCGAGCCGACGGAGGCGATCAACCGCGACGGCAGCTTCACCTTCCTGTCGGTCGGCCGCTGGGAGAGGCGCAAGGGCATGGCGGATCTCGTCAAGGCCTTCGACGCCGAGTTCACCGATGCCGACAACGTGCGCCTCGTGCTCGCCGGCCTGCACGCCAACCGGCTGGACCTCGATCTCGGCGCCGAGCTCCGGCCCCTCGGCCTGCGCCGCCCGGACCGGCTCAAGATCATCCTGCCGGTCGGCCGCCATGCCACCTTCGCCGGCATCTACACCGCCTGCGACGCCTTCGTCGCGCCGACCCGGGCCGAGGGCTGGGGACTGCCGATGACCGAGGCGATGGCCTGCGGCCTGCCGACGATCGTCACCGGGTACAGCGGCCCGAGCGCGTTTGTCGGCGAGCACGCGTATCGGATCGACCATCGCCTGGTGGCGATCGGCGAGCCGTTCTTCGAGTCCGAGGATGGCGACCTCGGCCTGTGGGCCGAACCCGACTGGCGCCATCTGCGCCATCTGATGCGGACCGTGTTCGAGAACCGCGAGGAAGCCAAGGCGCGCGGACTCGCCGGATCGGCGCATGTGCGGCAGAATTTTTCCTGGGATCGGGCAGCCGATCTCGCCGCTGACCACTTGCGGCTGTTGGCGGCCACCAACTAGAACAGCGGCAGACGCAACGATGCACGGGCGGCGCGGCCGATGATCTCCCACACCAACCAATGCCTCGTCGACGCCTACGATGCACCGCCGGTCGCGGACATCGCGCATATCACCGGGGCGTTGGCGACGGCCGAGGTGAGGCCCGAGCCGTTCCCGCACGCGGTCATCGAGAACTTCCTCCCCGACGATCTCGCAACCGCGCTTCGGGCCGAAGCGGAGACCGGCACCGGCCCCGGGTGGATCGGGGACCATACCCGGGCATCCCTGTACCTCACCCAATCGGTCGGCACGCCCGACGGAGAGACGGCCGCCGGACGACGCGCCGTCGGCGCGCTCTCGGCGCGGCCGACGATCGACGCGGTCCGCGCGCTGTTCGACGGCCATCTGGACCGCGGCACGTCTGTCGACAGACTGGTGGTCGGGCTGGAACTGATGCGCGACCGCGTCGGCTTCATGCTGCCGCCCCATACCGACGGAGAGCGGCGGATGATCGGATGTCTCGTGTATCTCGCCGATCCGGGCGATCCCGAGGAACTGGGAACGCGGCTCTACGCGCCGCGAGACGCGTCGCTGGTTGAGAGCGCCCGGAACTCGGTGAATTATGAGGATGTGGACGAGGTTGTCACCGCCCCGTTCAGGCGCAATCTCGCGCTGATCTGGGTCCGGTCGAACCGGTCGTTCCACGGCGTTCCGCCGGGGATCGTGGATCGGGACCGCCGTGCCCTGCAATGGTGCGTGGAGCGCTACTAGAGCATGATCGATTAAGATGGAGTCGCTTCGCGATGCCGGCTTGGACGTGAATCATGCTCTTATTCAATAAGATAGAGCAAATTCACATGCATCGTCGCGATCGCTCGCGATCGCGTCAAAACATGATTTGCTCTAGGACCGTGGCATGTCGGTACGGCTGAACCATCCCAAATCCTTCGCTGCGACGGATCGCAACCCGGCCGACATCGAGAGATTCCTGGCGGTGGTCACGACCGAACCGGTCATCAGGTCGCCCTTCAATCACCTGATCACGACCGGCGCCTTCAGCAATGCCTTCCTCGACGCCCTGATCGACGAGTATCCGGGCGAAGACCTGATGCTGAAGGTGGCGGACCGGATGCCCAGTCGGCGGTACTCCGATCGCCGCCTGTCCCTCAGCCTGCCGGAGCCAAGCGACCCGGAATTGCAGCGATTGCCAGCACTCTATCGCCGCCTGTCCGATCTCCTGCGCGCGCCGGTCGTCGTCAACCGCCTGCTCAGGCTGTTTCCGAACGAGGTCCAAGCCACGGTCCAGAGGCTGCGGCCGCTCCTGAACAGCCAATCCTTCGACGTACGCGTCGCCATCGAGATGAACTATGACCGCACCGGCTTCGAGTTGCGGCCGCACACGGACGGGCGTCTGAAGTTGGTCACCGGCCTGCTCTCTCTCGCCGACCCCGGTGACCCCGAGGACTTGGGAACCCGGCTCTACCAGCCCAAGGACCCGGCGTTCTCGGACCCCGGAACCAAGGCGTTGAACCCCAGGCACTTCGTCGAGGTCGGGCGGGTGCCGTATCGCCGCAACACCTTGCTGCTGTTCGGCCGCAGCGACCGCTCATTCCACGGCGTCGCGCCCTCCGACAGCGGTATCGGCCGACGGCTGATCCAGTTCTCCATCGTTCTCGACATCGAAAAGGACATCACCGAGGCCATAGACCGGTTCAAATAGCCCGCCTGACCCGCCGGCTCGACGACGATCAGGGTCGCGTGAACAGGATGTTGCCGGTGAACTTCACGCCGGTGTCCTTGGCGAGGACCGCGGCCTCCATCTCTGCGTCCTTCTCGAAGCCGTAGTCGACCAGCGCGCCGATGACATCGGCATGCAGGCGATGCTTGACCATCAGCTCGATCATGACGCTCTTGAGCCGCGGGTCGGCCAGCAGCCGGTCCGCGCCCTTGATGATGGCATGCTCCAGCCCGTCGACATCGACCTTCAGATGCGATGGGCAGTCGAACCCGCGCTCATAGACCAGATGATCCAGCGTCACCGTGGAAATGCCCTGGCGCGCGGACGGCCCGTCGACCCCGAAATGCTGACCTTCGGTGACCTGAACCTGGTGTCCGCTCAGTCCGGCGACGTCGCCACGGACCTGCATCTCCCCAAGGCCGACCGTGTCGCTGACGCCCACGCAGAACGGCAGGCACAGGTCCGTCAGACTATTGGCGCGCAAGTTCTCGTTCAGGAGGGCGAAATTGCCGGCCTCCGGCTCGAACGCATAGACCTTCGCCTGACGGGTCACCGCCGCCCAGACCGTGAAGAGGCCGATGTTCGCGCCGACATCGTAGAACACCGCCCGGCGCGGCATCGCCGCGATCCAAGCGATCGTCTCCGGCTCCTTGGAGAAGTAGCTCAGAACCCGCCACGTGGCGATCTCGGTCGCCGCGTCCATCTTGATCGACCGATCGCCGGCATTCAGCGTGATCTTCGGCCGCGACCGGCGATACTGGGCCGACCGGGCCATCAGCTGGTCGGACTGCTCCTTGGAGACTTCGAGCTTCATTCCGCGACCTGTTGCGACGCCGGGGTTTCACCCTGGGCGCCATCTGAAAGAACCTGATATCCCAACTGCCGCATCAGCGGGGCGGCCGCCCGCTCGGCGATCTCGATCTCTTCGGCGGTCATCTCATCGCGCCATCCGCCAACCTCGCCGCGGCGGTAGTGCGAGTCCGGATCCTGCTCGCCCCGGCGCCGTCCTCCGGACAGCCTTTCAAAGCTGGCGGCATCGATCGCCGCCTGGATCTCGGTCTCGACCGGATCGACGCCGATGAAGCGGAAGAGGTTCGTGGCCCGCGCCATCGTGTCGGCATGCAGATCCTCGTAGCGGATCTCCAGATAGGCGCGCCCCAGCGAGTGCTTGCGCACCGCGAGGATGCGGGCCATCCAGTCGGTGGCGTACGCCTTCACGTAATCAGGCCGCTTGAGATCATCCGCCAGGCGCTGACGGAAGCGCGCATACCCCGACACGGCGCCGTCACGCGGATCCCGGATGATGTGGATCATGCGGGCATCCGGGTAGACGCGCCAGACGCGCTGGGCGTGGAACAGGTTGTCCGGGTTCTTCTCGCCGATCACGACAAGCTTCGAGACGTCCTTGTCACCGAGATTGGCCGCCGCCAGCGCCGCGAAGGCCGCGTGAAAGATCGGTCCCATATGCTCCGGCCGGGGGCCCTGGACACCGGGCGCCCAGGTCTTCTTCCCGCTGATGCGCTTGCGGGTGTAGTCCATCAGGACGGTGTAGATGTCCGGAACGATGTCGTTCATGAAGTGCGATTCGCCCAGACACAATACTTGCGGATGGGCATTCAGCATCTGCTGCAGCCATGTCGTTCCGGATCGCGGCAGCCCCGCCACGAAGAACACCGGAAGCTCGTTGAGGCGGTTGATCGCCGCCTCGATAGAATCAGCCATCATGGCTTCCCTGCTCGCGAAAATCTCGACGCTGAGTAACACAGAGTGGGGCGCCTCGCCTACTCCGCTGCACGCGCTTGCCTCGCATCCGCCGCGAGGCCAGAGTGGCGGTTCCGGGCGGAGTTCCAGCCGAATGAAGACGATCCGATGATCCTGCGCGCGCCGCTTCTCCTGCTGACCGCCCTGGCGCTGACGGTCCTGCTGCCGACGCGATCCGATGCCGCCGATGGCCGGGTCACCGTCTCACCGGACAGCCACCCCTGGGCCTCGATCGGCCGGCTGAACGTCGCCGGTTACCGGTTGCGCCGGCACTGCACGGCCGCTCTGGTGGCGCCCGACCTGGTGCTGACGGCGCGGCACTGCCTGAAGGCGCTGGGCGACGGCCCCTGGGCCGATCCGGGCAGCGTCCACTTCCTGGCCGGCTATTCCCGCGGCGAGTTCCGGGCCCATCGCACCGCATCCGGGTACATCCCGATCGGCCAGGAAGCGACCCTCGTTCGCCTGGCGGCGCCGGTCGACCTGCCGGCGATCCCGGTCCATGACGGACCCGCGCCAAGGACCGGCTCTTCCCTGTCGCAGGCGGGGTACAGCGGCGACCGCGGCCACGTGTTGACCGTCGATCCCACCTGCACGTTCCTCGGCACGCGGACCGGCGGCCGCTGGCGGCACGACTGCGAGGCGGTCAGCGGCGACTCCGGCTCTCCCCTGCTGATCGACGGCGTCGGCGGCCTGAGCATCGCCGCCATCCATGTCGGGCGCATCAACGGCGTCGGCGACGCCGAACCGGTCAGCGCCCGAACGATCGCCGCCGCCCGCTAGGCCCGACCCGATGGTCCCGGCCTCTTGATATTCCCGGGTGACCCGACCACCTAATGTCGAGCCGATGCCGACAGGATCGGCGACGCCAGATCGCGCGCACGCGGGTCCGGCGGACCATCCGGGCATGGGCCCGGAGCGGATGTCTCGCTCAATCGAGGGGATTGCCGATGGCACGCATGTCCATGTTCAACTCGCCGCTTCTGCTCGGTTTCGACCATTTCGAGCGGGCGCTGGACCGGGTTCAGAAGGCCCAGTCGGACGGGTACCCACCGTACAACATCGAACAGGTCTCCGAAGGTGAGCTGCGGATCACGCTCGCCGTCGCCGGCTTCACGATGGACGATCTCGATGTCCACCTCGAGGGCAATCAGCTGATCGTGCGCGGCCGGCAGGCCGAGGATGACGGCAAGATCTACCTGCACCGGGGGATCGCCGCCCGCCAGTTCCAGCGCACCTTCGTGCTCGCCGAGGGGATCGAGGTCACGTCGGCCGAACTCGACAACGGGTTGCTGCATATCGATCTGGAGCGCCCGATGCCCGAGACGACGGTGAAGACGATTCCGATCAAGGGCGCACGGCGCAAGGCCGACACGATCGATGTGGAAGCCGAAGGCGCCGGCTGAGGAGATGGACATGACCAACGGATCGAAGACCCAAACCCGCTTCGCGATCTCGCCGCAGGATCTGGGCGCCCTGGGCATGAACCAGGTCGCCTTCATCAAGCGCGTCCGCGAGGACGACGGCGAACGCTTTGTCGTCCACGCCGCCGACGGCACGGCCGTGCGGCTGTTCGCCACCCGCGAGCTCGCCGAACTCGCCATTCGCCAGAACGACCTGCAGGCGCTCAGCGTTCACTAGAGCATGATCGTCTAAGACGGAATCGCTTCGCGATACCGACTTAGACGTGAATCATGCTCTTCTTCAACAAGGTAGAGCATGATTCACATGTATCGTCGCGATCGCTGGTGATCGCGTCCAAACATGATTTGCTCGAAACGCTGACCCGACGTCCGTTCAGGCGGCGTGGCTGGCAGCGGCGGCGCTGAACAGGGCGAAGATCGCGTCCGTGCTCTCGCAGCCGCGCAGCTTCGTGCAGACGGTGCGGTCGCGGAGGAGCCGCGACACCCGGGCAAGCGCCTTGAGGTGATCGGCGCCGGCCGCCTCCGGCGCCAGCAGCAGCACCACCAGGTCGACCGGCT
>JGI12316J15310_10000141_pt20 | contig 13134 bp, 10 predicted proteins | sample MarCyaLeptolynsp_FD_15310 | JGI IMG/M metagenome (IMG submission 15310)
GTGCTGGCTTCCTGCACAGCTAGGAAAACAATATCGAGCTTGGTCGCGAAGGTAAGCGTCGCGGAATCGCCATTGCTGTCAGTGAGAATGCCCGCAAGATAATCGGGCGTGTCGACAAACAGATTGTAGAAGATCGCCGAAAAGGCCGCGAAACTGGTCGCGAATGTCAGAACGAGCCCCAATGTCATCATTTTGGGGACCAATGCTCTGATCGAGAGATTCGACCGGCCGAGCATGAGGCTGATGCCGAAGAAGGCGACATAGAGGATCAACAGCATAGTGAGTGCAATTGCGAGCTCACCATCTGTTCCAAAAATACGTCCGAAAGCTTGCTCGCTCACTTCAGATGCGATGCAATCAACCGCAGTCAGCGCCGCCGCCACGCCGGTGCCCATATCCTGGGCCGCAAAGTCACACGTCGTTGCCACTATTCAGCCGCCTGCCAGATATCGTTGCCGTCTCCGCTGGCCCCATCGGGCCAGGCACGGCCCGTAAGCGCTGGATACCAATCGGCTGGTTTCTCTCCTACGGCCTCGCGAAGCAAATCAAGCCGTCGGACTGCGCTTTCACGTCCCGAAAGGATGGTAAGCACTTCGGGCGCGCCGGAAAGATCAAGCCGAACGACCACACTCGCGTCTGGCTGGCGAACCAGGAAACAACGCGAATGAGCCGGCAAGGTCCGGATCAAGGCCAGTTCGTGATCGGTCAATCCAAAGCCGTCGCAGTAGTCTTCGGGACGCGCGCGGCTGTTGGGCATGAACACCATTGTCGCTGTTTGCTCGACCAGAGCAGTCGAAATACGGCTGTCGAGCGCATCGCGTGCGCTCTGCGTGGCGAAGCCAACCAATGCATTGCGTTTGCGCAGAGTCTTGAGCCAATCGCGAATGCGCGATGCAAACACCTCATCATCGAGCGCCTTCCATCCCTCGTCGATGAGGATCATCGTCGGCTTGCCATCAAGCCGCTCGTCAATCCGATGGAATAGATACATCATTGTAGGAGTCCGCAGCCGCGGGTTCTCCAGCAGCGCGGTCATGTCAAAACCGAGAACACGCTGGTCGAGATCAAGCTTGTCTTGCTCGTTATCGAAAAGCCAGGCGTGCTCACCACCTTCGCTGGAAGCATTGCCAATCCACGCACTCAGTCGGTCAGCCAAGTCGCCTGGCTCGGGCCGCTTTGCGCCCGCCAGCAGCTCTTTGAAATGGCGAAGACGGCGCAGTGTGGCGTCATTGGCATAGGCCGCATCAACTGCCGCGCTGATTGTCGCAAACTCCTCAGGGCCGTCAGCTTCAAGCAGCACCGCAAGCCAGTCGCGCAGGAAAGCCTTGTTTGCGGGCGAATCCGGAAGAGCCAATGGATTAAACCCTGTCGGCTCACCGGCGCTAATGCGATCATACCGGCCGCCAATGCCTCGAATGAAAAGCTCGGCGCCGCGGTCCTTGTCAAACAAGATCGTGCGAGGTGAGAACTTTTGGGCCTGTGCCGCAAGGAAGTTCATCACAACGGTTTTGCCCGAGCCTGACGGCCCGATAACCGAAAAATTGCCGAGGTCGCCGTGGTGAAAATTAAAGAAGAACGGCGTCGCGCTGGTCGTCTCAAGCAGCGTGACAGCATCACCCCAATGATTGCCACTGGCTGAGCCGAGCGCGAAACCATGGAAGCTGCCAAAGCTCGCCATATTTGCCGAGGATATCATCGCCCGACGAACGATATACTCCTCATTGCCAGGGAACTGCGCCCAAAAAGCGGGCTCCAGATTCGTGTCTTCGCGAACGGCAATTGCGCCGGTGTCAGCCAAAGCCGCTCCGCAGGCCGCTGTGGCATCGTCGAGGCGGTCGAGCGTGCGTTCACGTACAAGCACTGTCAGATGATGATCCCCAAACCCGACGCCGCCGTTTCCGAGCGCGTCGCGTGCCGCCATCATATCGGCGCGCTCTGCAGCCGCCTCTTCGTCGACAGAGCGCGAGCGACGAAGCGCGAGGTCGATCCGTTCACGAGCAGTGGTCCGCTCGTTCGGCGCGTAACTCTCCGTCACAATCATCTCGTACGGCAGACGCAACAATCCGTCGAGCAAACCCGGCGATGTCGCCTCGGGGTAGTCTTTCAATCCGATGATTGCCGAAAAGTCCGGTTTCCCCGATCCGCGCTGTTCCATCGCATCGAGACCAAAACTCGCCCGGCGGTATGGCAACATGTGCCCGATATCAGTCTCATCATTGGGGCGCCGGACCGGGCGCATCTCGCCATTGTAGAGTGCACTGAGAAGCTCCAGCATCTCTGAATTGGTGCCGCCCTCATGCCCGTTATAGTCAGAAAGCACTGTCGCACCGTAGGCCGAAAGCGAAGCGACCAGTCCTGCCGCAGCCGCTTTAAGGCTCCGCACGTCCTTGGGATCGGCTTCGAGCTCGTCTTGACCGCGTCGCTGGAAAAACTTGGCGGCGCGCTCAGCCAAACCTGCTTTGCCCCGTGCCGGGCGGCGGATGAGAGTGACAAATTGGTCGTTGATGAACAGCGATCCGCCGGCCAGCCGCTCTTTCCAACGCGCATCAATGTGACGCGAAAGAGGATCGTCAAACTCTGCATCGAGCTCGACCTCAACTCGGCGACGGATCACGTGATGATACAGCACGAACCGCGCATCGAGCGTTGAGCGCAACATCACCTCACGCGTCGCGGCATGGGCGTTGAGAGCGTCAGAGTCCTCGGTTTCGAACAGCAATCCAGGAACCTGGATCGAAGTCATAACCGATCCATCCCGCAGCAATACGGTGCTCTCGTCTACCAGCCGCTCATACGGCAGCCTGTCACCGGCGTGCGCTTCCTTAGCGCTCCAAGCAGCAGGTCCGATCCATTTCACCATATGCTGGCCTCCTTCTAGGGCCTCATCCTGTGTAGCTGTTGCAGCCCCACCGCTTGTAATTCGGGATTCGCGGACACTTTGAGACTTTGGTGATCCAAAGGTCAAAAATCCGCGGCTCACGCAAAGAGACGAAATACCCAATAACGTGCATGATTATCGGCACCGGGATGATCCAGAAGCTCTTCAAGATTAGAAACGCAATGGTCGTCACCATAAGGTTGATGATGAAGAAATTCATCGTCACGCCTGCGAACATTTGCGGGCGGGTAAGCGCTCTGTGCACGGGATGGCGAATAAGATCGCTCATAGCGCCCTACCCCGCCGCCGCTTGAATACCGGCCACGATGGTCGAAGCGCCAAACAAGATAAAAACTCCGATGATCACCGTCGCACCGAAACGCCAATTCATGCGGCCTGTGAGCATCATGAAACCGATGGCCGCGACGGCCATGACCGCCACGGCAGTAGCAACGTTGCCCAACAGCGTCCCTTGCAGCCACCCAAGGGCAGCGACGATTGGGCCTGAACCTTGAGGATCGGTTGTTTGAGCTTGAGCCGTCACAGGCAGAACAAGAACCGTTGCAAGTGCAAAAAGCCGAAGTCTAAGCAGCAGCATCGGACGGACAATCAATGACATCAAATTACCTACTCTATTTTTCTATCAAGAGTGACGCCCAGCCACCCAGTTCTATTCCATTGGCCTTGAATGACCTGCGAGCCGCCCCATTATCGCAGCAACATATTGTTTTGTCTCACGAATATTTGGGATTCCTCCGGCGCGCTCTACGCGACCAGGACCGGCATTGTACGCCGCCAGTGCTTTTTCGAGGTTGCCATCGAAACGGTCGAGCTGCTCCCGAAGATACCGCGCACCGCCTTCAAGATTGGCCATGGGATCATCCGGGTCAACACCGAGGTATTTCGCTGTGGCGGGCATGAGCTGCGCCAGCCCTCGCGCACCGGCATGTGAAACTGCATTCTCACGCCACCGACTTTCCTGCCAAACGACTGCCTCGATCAACGATGGGCTGAGGTCAAAACGAGCGGCGAGCTCATTGACTTTATCGGTGTAGGTCGAGGGGATTGAAGTGGCATGCCGGCGTGTATCAGCGACCGCCTGATCTGGGACCACAATTGATTCAAGATCGACTGCACCGTTTTCGAGTGTGGGATTGCTCGGCGTTTCGTTTGCCATTGGTCCGGTTACCCAGCGCGCGCCTTCCGAGTCTATTTGCAACACGCCCGCTTGCGCTTCGACAGCGAAAACCATCAAGCCGGTGACTAGGCATATATGACCCGCGCGCGCGAGAATCATTTCAAAACCCTCCAATCGGGCCCCCTTGCGCACCTCAGATGACACTAGAGTGACATCCCATTAGCGGCAACGCGTTGGCCCATACTTACAAGAGACGGAAACAGGGCGCAAACTCCGCACCCCATACTCAGACGCAGACACTTAATTCTTCGCAAACAAAAAATGGGGGCAAAGCCATACGGCCCGCCCCCAAGTTTGGCTCCACTCACTGCATTGCTGCTGGCAGTGAGTGCTGCAAATGCGGTGTTCAGTTCCGCAAAGAGACTCGCTCAGCGGTCTTTTGCGGTGCGAACACGCCAGCTTCTAGCATACGAAGTGCCTTTCTGGCTAATCTTCGTGAGTCGGTAACCGAACCATCGGCTGTTTCCAGCTCGATCGGCTCCGGACTCTCAAGCGCCGCGACAAACAATGCGCGCGCCGTATCGACCTCACCTTCGCGGGCATAAGCAATGCCGAGATTGATCAATTGCCCGGGGTCCTGCGACGCAAGCGCGCCGTCCGCTTCAAGCTCGGCGATCGCCTCTGAATTGCGCCCTTGGCTCAGGGCGGTCGCGCTAAGCGCTCCGCCAGCCTGATCCGCTTCAGGCGATGTCAATTGTGTCTCGACTGGACCAGCCGCGCTGAGCGCTATGGCCATAGCAGCGAGTGATAGCATGACTGCTCTCCTTTCAGTCAACGCATCATGACAACAGATTCATAAAACTGCAACATATTTGTCACTTTTGTAACAGAAAAGCCATTTTCGATATTTTTAACATTGTTTTACAATGTCTTGTGGGTTGTCACATTTGGCCCATTTCGGGATTTTTTCCCGGCAAATATGACACTATTGTCTTAGTTTGCCTTTTTGTTGGGTTTTTGACGCGGACCCGTAACTCTGAAAAAATTCTGTCACAGAGCATCCGTAGCGCCTCTCTCGCGCACTCCTTCGCGCTGCTCGATTCTCGGTTTTTTGAGGGGACCGCTCGCTGTGAAAAACATTCATCGTTCGCTCGTCTTGGGTTGCAGTGTAGTCGCTCTGGCTGGCTGCGGTGCAGACGAAATTGTCTCGCCCGGTACGTCTGGTGACGTCATCATCAACAACCCGGCGCCTACACCCACACCTACGCCAACACCGACTCCGACTCAGTCTCCGGTCACTCCGGCGGCGGGCTGCCCGACCATTAACTCGACCGGTGGCCTTACCGACGCTGGCACAGTCAGCGGCCCCACCGGGGAATACCGTGTCTGCACTCTGCCAACGACATTCGACGTCGATGACAACCTCCCATTCGTGAACGGTCTGCTTTACCAAATCAGCAACCGCGTTAACGTTGGTACGGACCAAGGCTTCGCCAGCACTGGCACGGATGTCACGCTCAGCATCGAACCAGGCGTTATCCTGTTTGCACAGGCCGAATCGTTTTTCGTGGTCAATCGCGGCAACACCCTCGAAGCCAATGGTTCAGCGATGATGCCGATCGTTTGGACCAGCCGTGACAACGTGCTTGGCATCAGCAATGATAACAGCCAGGCTCAGTGGGGCGGGGTTGTTCTTCTTGGCCGCGCGCCAGTGTCGGACTGTTCAACCAACGTTTTCAACACCACCGCCACTCCGAATGCCAACCCACAGTGCGAGCAACAGCTCGAAGGCACCGTGGTTGCAACGCCTTTCGGCGGCACCAACAGCGCAGACAGCTCCGGTTCGATGCGCTACAACCAAATCCGCTACTCTGGCTTTGAGCTTCAGCAGTCCAACGAGCTCCAGTCGCTGACAACCGGCGGCACCGGCTCGGGCACGGAAATCAACTGGCTCCAGTCTTTCAACAGCTCGGATGACGGTCTCGAATTCTTCGGTGGCTCGGTCAACGCTCGCAACCTGGCGATCATCGGCGCTTCGGACGACTCGCTTGACGTCGATAGTGGCGCGCAAGCCAATGTTGAGAACGTGTTCATCGTCCAGCGCTCGAACACCGGCGACAGCATTATCGAGTTTGACTCACCAGATGATCTTGCCGACGGAACCCCTGGCAACGCGATCCCGCAGAGCCGTCTGCAGGTTAACGGCTTCACTTTCTTGCAGCGCTCGTCATCATCGTCGCAGGCTGTCCGCGCACGCGGTGGCCCGGCCCTTGCCTTGTCCAACGGTGTTATCGACGTGGACTCCGACGCTGACGTCTGCATCCGGATCGACGAAGCGATCACGCTCGCAGCAATCATCGGCTTCGACTCGTTGCTTTGTGATGGTGTTACCCGCCCAGTACGCGGTTCTTCGGGCGTTACTGACGCTGAAGTCCAAGCCGTTGTCGACGCAGGCACCAACAACAACCTCACCGGCACGATCACACTGACTGGGTTCACCAACGGTGCAAATGAAAGCGGGGTCACTGTGTTTGACGCGACGGCGCTCTCGAGCTTCTTCACCGCCCGCACCGAGATCGGCGTAACCGACGCGTTCAGCAGCGGCTGGACTTGCAACTCGGCGACGTTCGACTTTGGCAGCGCAACGGGTGCGTGCACCTCACTGCCGGTCTACTGATCGCGCCTTTCGACTAAGAGGGAGGCGCCGCGATTGGTGGCGCCTCCCTCATCCATCTCTGCGGGTCAGTAGCACCCGCCAGATTCAGGACCTTAAGCATGAGGGGGTCTAGTATTATGTCGACCGGCAAGCGCCTTGCAGGGCTGCTGTTGCTCACCACATCGCTCACTTTTCCGGCTGTCGCTTTCGCGCAAGACACCGACGCGCCGCAGCAGACCGAAGAAGACAGTGATGAACTGCTTGAAGACGTCGATGGCGTCGAAGAGCAGGAAGAAATTGAACAACCAGACATTTCGGTTCCCGGTGGTGGCAACATCATTGTGACCGGACGGCGCAACCGCAATCCGGAGCGCTCTTCAACTCAAGTCCTGAACGTCTTGTCCGAAGCTGACATCGCACGGACGGGTGAAGGTGACATCGCCGGCGCGCTTGGCCGCGTCAGCGGATTGTCGGTTGTCGGTGACGGTCGCGTGTTTGTCCGCGGGCTCGGCGATCGATACTCGCTCGCTCTCTTGAACGGTCTGCCGCTTCCCAGCCCCGAACCTTTGAGTCGCGTTGTCCCGCTCGACATTTTTCCGACCAACGTTATCGCGTCGTCACTGGTCCAAAAGACCTATTCGGCGAACTACCCTGGCGAGTTCGGCGGCGGTGTGATCAACCTCACCACCAAAGCCGTCCCGGTCGAAGACTTCCTCAAGATCAGCTTCAGCGCTGGTGGAGATTCGGAAACCACGTTCGAGAACGGACTGACCTATTTCGGTTCTGACTGGGATAAATTCGGCTTCGACAACGGCAACCGCGATATCCCTTCCAATCTCCAAGCCTTCCTTGATAGCGGCGAGCGCATCGGCGCAACTTCGGTTGAGGTGCAAGAGGGGATCGCCGGCCAGCTGATGCCGTTGAATCTCGTCACTTTGCAGCGCAATGACGCGCTGCCGGCGAACTACTCTGCTTCGTTGACCGGTGGGCTTTCGTTCGACTTGGGCGGTGACACCTATCTTGGCTTGATCGCGACCGCTTCGATCAAGAACAATTGGCGCAACCGCACGGTGATCAGCCAAGGCGGGAGCTCGGATCTTTCGACGCTGTTCCAGGATTTCAGCACCTTCATCACCGACAACAATGTGTTGGTGAATGGCTTGATTGGCGTCGGCCTCGACATTGGCGAGCACACCATCCGCTGGACAAACCTCTACATCCGCGACACGCTTAAGACAGCGCGGCTCGAGCAAGGGACCGATATCCTTCCGGGCTTTTCTGGCTTTGATTTCCAGACCCAGAACACAGCCTGGTTCGAGCGCCAACTGATGGACTCGCAATTGGTTGCCGAGCTCGATTTCGGTAGCCTCGATATCGATCTGCGCGGCGGCTATGCCCGTACCGACCGTGAGGCGCCCTTCAACACAACCGTCAGCTACACACGGACGAACATCCCGGGGGACCCCTATGGCGAGTTCTTCGTCGCCTATTTCAACCAGCTCTCAGATGCCGGGATCTCCACGGTCGCGTTTGACGATCTCCAGGAAGAGCTTTGGTTCGGTGGGATCGACCTTTCTTATGAAGTGCTCGACTCGCTCGAAGTGACTGTAGGCTACGCCTACTCGGATACCACCCGTCGCTCATCGAGCCGCGAGTTCCGTCCGTTCATCACCGGCGACGTTGTCGATGACTCGGTGGTTCCAGCGCTTGGCCTTCGCCGTCCTGGTGACATCATCAATGGAGCGACCTTGGCCGGCTTCAATGTCACACTGACCGAAGCCAGCCCGTTTCCTGTGTTCGACGCAGGACTGGAAATCCAGGCGGGGTATGGCCTGTTTCGCTGGCTTGCGACGGATACCCTCACAATCGAGGCTGGGGTCCGCTACGAGGACGCAACGCAAACGGTTGACCTTGATCAGACGATTTTCAACACACCAATCCTCGGCGCCACACCGACCAACCTCATGAACGATTACTTCCTGCCCAGCGGCACGATCACCTGGGAGCCGATGGACGATCTGCAATTGCGTCTGTCCGCTTCGCAAACGATCGCACGGCCGCAATTCCGCGAATTGGTCGAGCAGACCTATTTCGATCCGGAATCAAACCGCCGTTTCCGCGGCAACCCGTTCTTGAACGACAGCGAATTGCTCAACCTTGAAGCGCGCGCCGAATACTATTTCGGTGGCCCTGATCGGATCAGCGTCGCCGGATTCTTCAAAGAGATCGACAACCCAATCGAGAACACGCTGGTCTCAGCGTCGGGGCAGGTTCTGACCAGCTTCGCCAATGCACCAAGCGCTAACCTCTACGGTGCGGAAGTCGATTTCGTTTACGGCATTGATCTCTATGGCTGGGGCGGGAGCTTTTGGGAAACCAAGCAGCTACTCTTCCAACTCAACTACACTTACACCCAGTCTGAACTCTCCGTCGGAGACACTGACGTCGCTCCGGTTCCCGGCAACCCGGCTCAGCTGGCGAACCAACTGTTCGACGACGGCGCTCCGCTGGTCGGTCAGTCAGACCACATCGGCAACGTCTCGATCGGGATCGAGGACACCGAGAAAACCCAGCAGCTCACCCTGCTCTTTAACTACGCGAGCGAGCGCGTCACGATCCGTGGCGGGGCCCTGCCTGACGTGGTCGAAGACCCGGGACTGACGGTCGATATTGTCGCCCGCTCGGAAGTGGGTCTTTTCGGGCAGCCGTTTGAGCTTTCCTTCGAAGCGCGGAACATATTCGGTCGCGACAACTTCGAATTCCAGCAGCTCGGGGCCAACCGGATCGAGATCAACACCTATCAAGTGGGTCAGAGCTTCTCGATCGGCGTCTCGACTGAGTTCTAGATCATTTGCCCCCGCGCTCTGCAATGAGCGCCAGACAATCTGAGGCCGTTCCCCCCTGGGGAGCGGCCTCTTTTGATTAAGACCGCTAAGCGGACCGCACCGTCACTTTGTCCATCGGAGGCAAGGGCATCCCCATGCCTGTGGGCCATTTGGGTCGATATGGCGCCTCGAGCTGTGCAATCTCCTCAGCTGTGAGTTCGAGATCGACCGCAGCCACCGCCGCCTCGATATGGTGCGTTTTCGTTGCACCGATGATCGGCCCAGTCATAGCGGGCTTTGTGAAATGCCACGCCAGAGCCACGCTCGCCATGCTGACATCGCGGGCCTTCGCAACGCTTTCCACCGCGGTGATAACGAGATTATCGACGTCATCTTCCGGGTAGATCACCTTGCCAAAACCGTCGGTCTTGCTGCGGACCGTCTCTTCCCCAACGGCGCGCGCCAGCCGCCCCCGCGCGAGTGGGCTCCACGGGATCACCCCTACTCCTTCGCTCTCGCACAAAGGCAGCATTTCCCGCTCCTCCTCGCGATACAGCAGATTGAGCTGGTTCTGCATCGAAATAAACCGGGTCCAACCGTTCGCACGCGCGGCCTCCTGCGCCTTGGCGAACTGCCATGCGTACATTGACGAAGCACCAATGTAGCGCGCTTTACCCGCCTTCACGATGTCGTGCAGCGCTTCCATCGTCTCCTCAATCGGAGTGACATCATCCCAGCGGTGGATCTGGAACAAATCGATATAATCCATCCCAAGCCGCGCCAGACTGTCGTCGACCGCCTGCATCAGGCTCTTGCGCGACAAGCCGCCGGTGTTGGGCGCTTGCCGCCATGGAATATAGGCCTTGGTAGCGACCACGATCTCGTCGCGGCTGGCCATCTCTTTGAGCAGCTTGCCGGTGATCTCTTCCGAGGTCCCGCCCGAATAGCCATTCGCCGTATCAAAAAAATTGATCCCGGCTTCGAGCGCCTGACGGAAGAATGGGCGGCTCTCGTCCTCGCCGAGCAGCCAGTCCCCGTGCCAACCCTTGGTGGTGTCGCCATAGGTCATGCAGCCAAGGCACAGCCGTGAGACCGACAGTCCTGAATTGCCCAATCGCGTGAATTTCATCTTGGAACGCCCTCCTCTTGGCGCTTGTAACCTAGGGATGATGGAACACCCAAGCCAGTTTTGAAAAGTGTGACTTTCCGCGGAATCCCAGGAAAACAGGGGAACTCCGAAGGCTCCGCCAGTTCGATGTGTGACCTTCCAAATCACGGCTCATTGCGGGCTTACACATCAATCCATGGCGATGCCTTAGCGAATTGCGCCAGCGTAGGAAATGCGTCCGATCTTAGCTGTTCTCAGCCACTAATCGACCGCTATAGAAAAACTTAAGTGCCTCAATTCTCTATGGAATGCTAAGTAGCAACCCGAGGGCATCGGAGATTCGAGCCGTGCCCTTGTTCCTGTGTGAAATCCCACAAGGTCTACAAAGCCTCCCACTCGAAAGGGTTGGCCCTCCCCAATCTGGGTCGGCCAGGTTCGAGCATCAATCTGGATCCGCCCACCCAAGCAGGTCTGAGGCGCTCCGTGCCGCCTTGGCTTGCTCATCCAAGCGCGCGGAAAACGCAAATGAAGAGGTCGGGAAATGCTGCACAAGAAAGAACTGAAACCGAACGGATTCCGCGAATTGACCGAAGAAGAGATGCTGGCAGTGAGTGGCGGGTACTTCCATGAACAGGAAACAGTTCCTGGTTTGCCTGGCGGTGAAGGCGGATTTGGTGGACCTCAGATGGAGTATTTTCGAAGCACCGGCATTTGGATTGATAATCCTAACATTGCGTCCGCAGCCCTATCCTATAGCTCGGGAAGTGGCTACCACGGCGCCGAAGGTGGTGTACCTCATACTATTGGGAACCCCATTGTTGTGACCGCCGACAGAGTCACTCCCGCTGAAATAAATAGTATTGGTCAGGGCCAAACCGTTGTCGGTATTGGCGACTGGTGCTCCGATGCTCAAGACTTGCAAGAGTTTGGATCAAGCCTTGCAGCGCTAGGAGCAGTCGTCGGATTGGCCGGGCTTGCAACCCCATGGCCCGACGGGGAAGTCGCCGGCGTCTTTCTTGCTGGTGCAGGTGGTATTATCTATCTGGTGGGAACCGGAATTAATTCAGCAAATGGCTGCTAAGTAAAACCATGCACATCCCAAATAATGTCAAGAAAGCCATACTATACCTTTCGTCTCTTATAACAGTGGTTGTTCTTATAGTTAGCTACTTAGAAGGAGAATTCAGCGATATCGCTGCAAAGCAGACCTTTGCAGCTGTGGTCCTGGCACTTATCTTGGGAATCCACCTTGGCAGACAACGCGATCCCTAGAGAACCCGCATAGTGAAGTGTGCCGGTTAGCTTTCCGGCTGTCTGGCGCACTTCAAGCTGAGGTCCTGACTTGCTCATCTTGGGGTGAAAGATGGCGCACAGCAACGGCCAACATGCGGAGAATCGATCATGAAAAAGGCTAGATTTTGGCGATCGCTGGCGTGCGCTTCGCTGCTTACAGTCAGTGTTCACGGAACTGTCGCAGCACGAGCCCTCCCCTTGCTATGCGGTGCTTACAAAGCAGACAATATCCCCGCAAAAGTCCGCGTTACTGGCGAGCGCAATGACACGGAGACATTCTTTCGGATCAGCACATGCGTCGACAGGACCGACTGCGTCAGATTTGCAGAAATTCAATCGGATCTCGTCTTGGGCTTTGGCATTCTCCAGAACGGAGCATTCGCCGTGAAGTTCAAAGGAGAATTCGGAGACAACACTCTTGGCCTTATCCACTTATGGAAAGATCCTTACGGAAGACTTCGGTCCAGCATGAAATTTGTAATCGCCGATTTTGAGTTTCGGACCTTTGACACTGCTGATATTGAGGCCTGCCGCGAAGTCCGTGCAATTGAGACATTGCCGACCAAAGGCAACTAGTCGAGGAAGGCCCGTCTGGGCGTCTCCTTCGGCGACTCCAACTCGAAGGCTGAAGATCATGAGGCTTTTGCTCTTATGCGGTGTTGGCAAAAATTGCAGAATTCCGGAGGTTCCAATGGTTCAATGTGTGACCTTCCAAATCACGGCTCCTTGCGGGTTTACACATTAATCCATGGCGATGCCCTAGCGAATTGCATTGGCTTAGGAAATGCGTCGTCAGTTTGACAATTCTCCGCACTGTGGCAGGCCCAGCGCATGCAGGATCCACAGCAACAGCCTTTGATCATCGAGGTTTCCCTCAATGGTTCGACATCGCCCGACACCAACCCCAACGTTCCTTACGATGACGCAGATATCGTTGCCCAGGCGGTGGAATGCATGGAAGCCGGCGCTGCGCTGGTACACAACCACACGCGCGAGCCAGTCTTTGGGGCGACAGGCACGATGGACGCTGAGACCTATTCAAGCGCGTGGCGTAAATTGCTCGCAATCAGGCCCGACGCGATCCTCACACCGACGATGCCCAACGGGGTCGATGGTGTCTCGATCGAAAGCCGATACGCGCATATCGAAGCCATGGCCGAAGAAGGGTTGATAGCCCAAGGTCTGGTTGATCCGGGGAGCTTCAACGCAACCGGCCCTTTGCCCGATGGCAGTTTT
>JGI12316J15310_10000248_pt13 | contig 13121 bp, 17 predicted proteins | sample MarCyaLeptolynsp_FD_15310 | JGI IMG/M metagenome (IMG submission 15310)
CACCCGAAATCCGGCACCGCGTCATGCATGCCGCAGATGGCATCGAGGTCGTCGAAATCGGTGTTCCCGCAGAACATGTAACCGAAATCGACCATGAAATGACACTGCCGACGGACACTGAACGCCCGGACCGGGAGTGGCAGGGCCAGAAATTCGTGCACAATCTGGCAAAGGACGCGGTTTTCAGCCCCTTCAGGATCCCGGGCTTCGAGGCTCGCGACACCACCATCTCGGACAACACCAAGGGGGTGGCATCTGTTATGGTTGCACGCGCAACCGGGGAGGCTTCTCCCTGGACGCGGCACGATTGCGATATTCTGTTCAACTTTGTGCTGGCAGGTGAAATGACACTCGAGGGCGAAGGAAAAGACCCTTACCGCCTGTCCGCCGGAGACGCCTTTGTGATCCCGCCCAGGATGGCGACACGATACACGGGCGCAACAACCGACCTTGAGCTGCTTGAAGTCAGCCTGCCGGGACGGTTCAAAACCGAGGTTCTGGAATCGCCCGGGAGGTAGGGACGGGTGTAGCGGACCAAATGAAAAAGCGATGAGGGGAAGTAGCATGAAAAAACTGACGACACTCGCAGCCGCAGCACTGATGCTGGGCACCAGTTCGCTGGCCTACGCCGAGACCAAGATCGGCATTCTGATGGACATTACCGGACCGATCGCGAACTTTATCCCACCGCTGCAGAACGCGGCGAACCTGGCCGTCAAGCATGTGAATGACCAGGGTGGCCTGCTCGGCGGGGAAGTGGTCGCTGTCTATGGCGACACCACCGGAACCGCCCAAGGCGCTGTCGATGCGGCCCAGAAGCTGGTCAATATCGAGAATGTTCCGATCGTCATGGGGTCCCTCATGTCCGGCACCACGATTGCCGCCGCCGAGGCGGCGATCATTCCGGCAGGTGTCGCACAGATTTCACCAACGGCAACTTCGCCGGCCATGACAGATCTCCAGGATGACGGCCTCGTTTTCCGGATCGTACCGTCTGACAACTACCAGGGTGAAATCCTGGCCAAGATGGTGCTCGACGAGGGCCTCAACAAAGTCGCGGTGACCTATGTGAACAACGACTATGGCGTCGGTATCGGACAGACCTTTATGGAGGCCTACAAGGCCGCCGGTGGCGAGATCGTCGCGGAAAACAAGCATGAAGAGAAAAAGGACTCCTATCGCTCCGAACTGGCAAGCCTTGCCAAGGGTGATGCGGACGCGCTTGTCGTCATCGCCTACGCGGGCGACAGCGGCGGCAAGATCGTCCGGCAGTCGATCGAGGGCGGTCTCTTCGACAAATTCGTTGGCACCGACGGTCTCCGGGACGAACTCCTGATCCAGAATGTCGGCGCGGACGCGCTCAAGACATCCTTCTTCTCCTCACCGACATCGCCTGCAGAAAACCCTGCCCAGAAGACGCTGCACGATGCCTTTAACGCCGAGTACGGCGAAGGCGCGGACAAGGCCTTTGTCGATCAGACCTACGATGCGACTTTCCTGGCCCTGCTCGCCGTTGAAAAGGCCGGGTCCACGGACCGCGCCAAGATGGCGGAGGCTCTCCGCGAAGTTGCCATGGCACCGGGCGAGAAGGTCGGACCAGGTGAGTGGGCGAAAGCCGTAGCGCTGATCAAGGAAGGCAAGGACATCGACTATGATGGGGCCAGCGGTTCTGCCGAGTTCGACGAAAACGGCGACGTAGGCGGGTTCATCGGCAAATTCATTGTCGATGGCGACGGTTACAAGCAGATTGCAATCGTCGAATAAGCCGCATCAGACGTGATCCGGCTGGACGAGATCTGCGTCGATTTTGGCGGTTTGCGAGCGGTTGACCGCGCAAGCTTCGAAATCGGCGCAGGCCGCATCACAGGTCTGATCGGACCGAACGGTGCGGGAAAGACGACGGCATTCAATGTCATCGCGGGGGCGATCTGGCCGAGTTCAGGCCGTGTTTTCTTCGATGGTAGGGACGTCACCGCACTGAAGCCTTACCAGAGGGCGGAGGCAGGTCTGGCGCGTACCTTCCAGATTCCGCACGAGTTTGCGCAACTTTCGGTGCTTGAGAACCTGATGGCCTCGGCGTCTGCACCGCGGGGCGAAAACGTGTTGAACGTTATCTTTCGGCGGGGACGCTACTCCGCCGAGGAACGCGCAATCTACGAGACCGCGCGTGAAACCGTTCGCCTGCTCGAATTGGAGCATGTCATCGACGAAAAGGCCGGCAATCTATCCGGTGGCCAGAAGAAGCTGGTCGAACTCGGCCGCGCCTTGATGCGCGATCCCAAGATCATCCTGCTGGACGAGATCGGAGCCGGGATCAACCGGACGCTTTTGGGGAAACTGGCCGACAAGATCCTGATGCTGAACGCGGAGCGTGGCCTCACCTTTTGCCTGATCGAACATGATCTCGATTACGTTTCGAAACTTTGCGACCACGTTCTTGTGATGGCGCAGGGAACGCTGTTGACGGAAGGAACCGTCGACGACGTGAGGCGGGACGACCGCGTGATCGAAGCCTATTTCGGCGGCGGTAAATACGAGGTCCAGCTATGACGGAACAGCTTGCCGTGGCCGGACTGTCGGCAGGGTATGGCGGGCCGCCAATCATCGAGGACATCTCGCTGACCGTGGAAGCCGGTGAAATTGCCGTGGTGCTTGGTCCGAATGGCGCTGGCAAGTCGACATTGCTGAAGTCGATCTTCGCACTGACGACCGTTTCGGCCGGCTCGATCCGGCTCGGGGACCGTGAACTGGCCGGATGCAAGACCTCGGCACTGGTGCCTCTTGGTGTCTCGGCGGTGCCGCAGAACAAGAACGTGTTTGCTTCCATGACGGTCGACGAGAACCTCGATGTCGGCACCTATGCCGCGCCGCCGCCAGATCAGAAGGCGACCCGCGAAAAGGTGCTGACCCTGTTTCCCGATCTGAAGGACAAACTGAAACAGCCAGCGGGTGAGTTGTCCGGGGGACAAAGACAGATGGTTGCCATGGGCCGCGCGCTGATGAGCGAGCCGAAACTGGTGCTGCTCGACGAACCGACCGCCGGATTGTCTCCTGCCTATCTTGAACGCATCTTCGATCTGCTTCTCGACATCCGCAAGACAGGGATCACGGTGCTGATGGTGGAGCAGAATGCGCGCCAGGCGCTGCAGATCGCAGATCACGGCCATATCCTGGTCAATGGCCGCAATCATCTGAGCGGGACAGGCGCGCAGCTGCTGGCCGACGAGGACGTGCGCCGCCTCTTTCTCGGAGGCGCGGCTGCATGAGCGAGTTTGTCAATTTCTACCTGTTTCCGGCGCTTACCATCGGCAGCATTTATGCGCTCGGCGCCGTCGGGATCTCCATGATCTTCGGCATCCTGCGCTTTGCCCATTTCGCTCATGGCGACCTGATGACCCTGGGCGCTTACGGCATCATGGCAGCGACCGCGCTGATGCCGGTCAATCCCCTGCTGCTTGTTCCCTTCGGAATGGCACTGACGATCTTTTCCGCGCTCTTTGTCGACCGTTTCTTCTACCGGCCTCTCAGAGATCTGCCGACCATCTACACGGTGATCTCCTCGTTCGGGATCGCGCTTGTCTTTCGGTCGATGATCCAGCTCGTCTGGGGCTCTGAGAACCAGGTTCTGGTGGCCGGTGTGCGCCCGCCACTGGTTCTCTTCGACACGTTCCGCGTTTCCGTTTTGCACCTGCAGGCGATTGTCACAACAGCCATAATCGCCGTGCTGCTGCACTTTTTCCTGACGGCCACCAAGACAGGCAGGTCGATGCGCGCGGTTGCCGATGATCCGGAACTTGCGGAAGTGTCCGGTCTCGACACGGCGAAGGTTGTCCGCTGGACCTGGATCATAGGCGCAGCGCTCGCAGCCGTGGCGGGCGCGTTCGCCGCGCTCAACACCAGCGCGCATCCCAATCTCGGTTGGAACCTGCTTCTGCCCATGTTTGCCGCCGCCATTCTCGGCGGCATCGGCAAGCCCATGGGCGCGATGGCAGGCGGCTTCATCATCGGTATGGCGGAGGAACTTTCCTCCTACCACTGGATCGGCGATGAAGCGCTGATCTCGCCCTCCTACAAGACGGCAATCGCCTTCGTGATTATGATCGGACTTCTGATCTTCCGGCCGCAAGGTCTGTTCAAGGGGAGGCTACTATAGGTCATACCCTCACAAAGCAGGCCGAAATGGTATGGATGAATTTGTTCGGAGACGCGGCGCGAAGCTGCAGGAAACCGTCCGGTTTTCAAAGCGTCGCAACAAAGTGTCCGGGCAAATCCACCTTATCCCGCAGGGACGCAGAAACGGCTTCGATCTGCTGCGTCAAAGCGCTCAACCGGGCCGGAAGCCCGCTTTACGCGCTTTTCCTTGCACCTCATCGCCGTTTACTGCGCCATTGCGACCTGTTTTGTGAGGGTTTGACCTAATGGAACTCACCGGCCTCTTTTTCTACATCGTCAGCCTGCTGATCCTTGGCGGTATTTATGCGTTGCTTTGCCTTGCGCTCAATGTGCAGTGGGGCATGGGCGGGCTGTTCAATGCCGGGATCGCCGGGTTTTACGGTGTCGGAGCCTACACATCCGCGATCCTGACGACGGCAGCCTCCGGCAGGCACCTGGGCGGTTATTCCATGCCCGTCCCGATTGGCCTTTTAGGGGCCGCGATTGTCGCGGGCGTAACCGGCTGGGCGGTTGCCAGGATCTGCGTGCGCCTCAAGAGCGATTACCTTGCCATGGCGTCGATCGGCATAGCGGAAATCCTGCGCCTGGTATTCGTCAATGAAAGCTGGCTGACGAACGGCAGTCTGGGCGTTTCCCGCATCCCGCGACCCTTTGCCGATTTTACCACGGGCCGGATGTCGGACGTTGCTTTCCTCGGGTTCGTCTGGGTCATCGTCCTGCTTGTCTATGTCGCGACGACGCGGCTCTACGACAGCCCCTGGGGACGGAGCCTTAGGGCCATCCGCGACAATGAAACGTCCGCGTCGGCTGCCGGAAAGAACGTCGAGAAATTCCGCGTCCAGACCTTCGTCATCGGCTGTGCGGTCATGGGCATCGCGGGTGGGTTGTCCGCCCACTACTTCCGCTTCCTGTCGCCAACGGCCACCGACCCGCTGCTGACCACGTTCCTGGTCTGGGTGATGCTGATGGCGGGAGGATCAGGCAACAACAGGGGCGCGATCCTCGGCGCCTTGTGCATCTGGACGATCTGGTCCGTCACAGAGATTTTCACCAACCGGCTGCCGCCTGAATGGGCGACACGGAGTTCCTTCATCCGTATGCTTCTGGTCGGCCTGCTGCTGCAGGTCGTGCTGCAGCGGTTCAGGGCCGGCCTCTTGCCGGAGAAATCGCCGCCAGTCAGGTTCAGAAAAGAGTGAGCGGAGGAAATCAGTGAAGAACTGCGAAGCCGCGCTCAGGCCTGGGGCCCTCTCTGCCCGCGTCTGCAGTGTCGGTGTGTTGCGCCAGACACGGTGTTCGTGACATGCGCCTGGTCTTCTGGAACTGCAACATGGCGCTGCATCGCAAGGCGGACGCTCTGGTGTCCGAGCGCCCGGATATTGCCGTGATATCGGAATGCGCCCATCCCGAGATATTGGCGAAGCGCGGCGACACGGTGTTGTCCGGCTGCTCCGCGCTCTGGATGGGGACCAACCCCAACAAGGGTCTGGGTGTCTTTGCCTTCAATGGCTACACGGTTACGCGCTTTGAGCCGTTTTATCCATCGCTGCGTTTCATCCTGCCGGTGAGGGTTGATGGCCCGCGCCGCTTCAATCTGATCGCTGTCTGGGCCCAGAACGCCAGCGCCGGCGTCACCCGCAAGCACCAGAGTGGACCGCTTCGCCGGGCGTTTGGAAAATACAGGGAGTTCATTAATTCCGCTCCGACCGTGATTGGCGGTGACTGGAACAGCAACAAGATCTGGGACAAGCCGGGCTGGCGTATCAATCACATGACCAAGGTGGACATTCTGGACGGAATGGGGATTGGCAGCGCCTATCACACGGTGACAGGCGAACCGCAGGGCGAGGAAAAAACGCCGACGCATTATTGGCGCGACCGGCGGATCGACGGCCCGACCTATCACATAGACTTCGTCTTTGCGCCAAGGGACTGGCTGACAGAGATCAAGGATTTTTCTGTCGGAACCTTTGACGACTGGGTCGGAAACGGCCTGAGCGATCATGTGCCGATCACGATCGAGTTCTGAGTCTTACGCGCACTATTTCGGGCTGAACAGCAGTTTCAGGTAGGTGCGGAACAGCATGATCTGTTCTGACGCATTGTTGTGTTCGCGCAGCGCCCGCTGCAAAACGAGACCGCCCTCGACGACCCCTGATACCATGTCGCCGAGCGCGTCGAGATTGATTTCTTCACGCGGTTGGTAGACGTCCGCGATGTCCTCGAACATGCCGCGAAAGCGCTTTCGCCAGCCCAGGATGGCCTGCCGGTTCAGATCCCGGACGCCTTCATCGAACAGCCGGTCCTGATAAGCCGTCGAGGCAATTACGCATCCGGGGTGTCCGGTCGGCATTTCCTCCAGCATTTCGGCCAGAAGCTTCAGACCGATGAGCATGCAGTGAAGCGGATCGTCGTTGAGTTCCCGTGCGCGCGCGAAGAGATCGTCGTAGAGCGCGTTTTCGACCTCGATATAACGTTCCAGCATGGCCCGGGCGAGCGCGTTCTTGTCCTTGAAATGGTAGAAGAAACCGCCCCGCGATATCTCGGCACCGGCAACGATTTCCTCGATCGAGGTTGCTTCAAAGCCTTTCTCCAGCACAGCTGCTTCGGCTATGTCGAGGATTCTGCTGCGCGTGTCGGTTTTGCCGGTCAATGTCTCCCCCACTGTACCGTGAGTCCAGTTGACGCTCCTCCTCCGAACATCCTTCGGAGGAAATCTTTCGTTACATACTGAAAATAAAGCGGAAAATGAATCCTCGCAACCGGACCACGCGACCACTACCGACCGGACGCTGCCGCGCATACGTCTCTTGGCATTGAAACAGGAGAAAAACGCCATGCGAATACATGACCTAATTCATGCCGAACGGTTCTTTCTGTCAGACGGTGGACTTGAAACCTATCTGATCTTCGACAAGGGCTACGAGTTGCCATGCTTTTCCGCAGCCGTGCTGCTGGAGAGCGAGCAAGGGCGGCGGGACCTCGCGGAATACTATGAACGATTTCTGGATATCGCCCGACAGTCCGGCCGGGGCTTTGTCCTCGACGCACCGACATGGCGTGCCGGTGTTGCCTGGGCTGGACCGCTCGGTCAGTCGGTCAGCGAGGTTCTGCAGACCAACGAACGGGCTGTGCGGTTCGTTACCGAAATCCGCGATCGCCACGAAACCGATGCGTTGCCGATCCTCGTCAACGGGCTTGTCGGGCCGTCCGGCGATGCTTATGCACTGGATGAAACGCTCTCCTATCAGGATGCCCTCCTGATACATGCGCCGCAAATTCATGCGCTGGGCCGCGCTGGCGTCGACATGATCAGCGCCATGACGCTGACCCATGCTGGCGAAGCCGTGGGTATGGTGCGTGCGGCAGCGGAAATCGACATACCCATCGTGATTGCCTTCACACTGGAAACCGATGGCAGGCTGCCGTCCGGCCAATCCCTGGCAGAGGCGATAGGGGAAGTCGACGATGCGACAGGCAATGGCCCCGCCTACTACATGATCAACTGCGCCCATCCCGATCATTTCCGAGATGTCGTGGAAACCGGTGGGGCGTGGACATCCCGGGTCGGCGGCATCCGGTCGAACGCTTCACGCATGAGCCATGCGGAATTGGATGAAAGCGAGACGCTTGACGACGGCGATCCCGGCGAACTCGGCCGCCTGAACGCCGAACTGATGCGGTTCCTGCCGAATCTCCACGTCGTTGGCGGGTGCTGTGGCACGGATCACAGGCATGTCGGCTGTATTGCCATTAATGAACGTTGCCGGCCGGCGGCCTGAAGGTCCGACCGTGTAATCACTTTTGAAAAACAGAGAGCCAAAAAAATGAATTTTCAATCCAGTCCCCTGATCAGGCAAGCAAACAAGCAAGACGCCGCAGCGCTTGCGCGGCTGATCGATATTGCGGGTGAAGGCATTCCCAACTGGCTTTGGAGCCGGGCCTGCGAAAACGGGCAGACACCGCTCGATGTCGGCACCGAACGCGCGCAAAGGCCGTTAGGCGGTTTTTCCTTTTCAAATGCGCTTGTGTCGGAGCGCCACGCCGAAATCACAGGTATGGTTCTGAGCTATGCGATCGAGACCGCGCCGGAAGACGATCCCGATGCGCTTCCCGCGCCTATCGCTCCCTTCGTGGAGCTTGAGAAACATTCGGTTGGAACCTGGTACATCAACGCCCTGGCAACATTTCCGGGCAATCGCTCCCAGGGGCTGGGCAGTTCCCTGCTTGCTTCGGCAGAACGCCTTGCGCGCGATAACGGCACCTCCACCATGAGCATTCAGGTCTATGCTCAGAACACCGGGGCAGTGCGCCTCTATCAGCGCCTCGGCTACAAGCTCCACGAAAAAGCGCCGGTGCGGTCGCATCCGTGCCAGCCTTACTATACCGGCGATGTCCTGTTGCTGATCAAGGGTCTGGATTAACCGCCGAAAGGCGCGACCGTCCCGGTCGCGCCTCCGGCAAGACTTCAAAGTGTCTTCCAGAACACAATCTTGTCGTCGCCGGGACCCCAGTAATCCCGGATACGCGCTTCTTCGGTGTAACCGCACCTTTCGTAGAAGCTGCGCGTTCCGGCGAAACTCTCGGTGCCGGAAGTGTCTACGATCAGCACTCTGTAGTTTTTGTCGCGCAGCCGCTTTTCAAGCGTTGCGACTATGGCACGGCCAATGCCGTTTCCCTGCCTGTCGGGCAGGACAGCGAGCGCAAGCATGTTCCATGTTCCGTCTGTAAACGCTTCCTGATTGGCGTAGCAGAAACCGGTGATCCGGCTGCCCTCTTCACTGGTCAGCCACAGGCTGTTCTCGTCGCCTTCTGACAAGAAGCCGTCGATCATGTCTGGCAGCAGGTCAGAAGGAAACAACCCAGTGCGCTCGGCAACATGTTGCAGGGAAGGAATGTCATCGGAGACAGATGGTCTGATTTTCATTTGGAATGATCTTTCACGATGCCGGTACCTGGGCATTCAAATGGCCTGGCACTGGTCTGCGCCCGTCGCCCGCGCTTCTTCTGATGCGGGAAACTGGCAGCACAAAACTTGGCGGTACCCGCAACGGGTTCGCCGGTTCTGACGTGCTGTCTCAGAAGCTGAGCTCAGCAGGTATGCGCAATCGTGAACATAAACTCTCCGGTGCCTGCCGGAACAGCAAGCGTGTTTGACGGTAGCATCAGTCGGTTCACACTGCAAACGGGTTTGACCTCTTGCCCGCGAATACGCCGGGCGTCGGCTACGTCATTGCTGTGTCTCATGTAAGTTGCTGAAAAAATGACGTTACGTCGTCTGACCGCGAAGTTTTGCGCGCACAGGCGAGATCATGTGCAGAACAATCATTCAATGCAAATCTTCACGCACTGTTAACCATAAATTGCAATGACTGTCTGCACCTATTACGCGAATCCGACGCAAATTTACCACTTGGGGCAGGGCCATGATCAGGGCGTTTTCAGCATTTTTTTGCATGCTTGTTTTGACGTGCACCGGTCAGGCTGCCGACTACACTTCACCGGTGCCGACCGAGTTTCAGACGTCTGTTCTCAGGGGCAGCATCGGTCTGCGTTACTGGTACAGCCAGAACAACTCTGAAATCGACACGGGTGATCTGAACTGGAACACCGTGGATGATGTTACATCGCACACGGCCGAGATTTTCGGTGAGATTGAGGACACGACCACAAACATGTTTGCGCGGGCCTATCTGGGCCTGGGCCGCAACTTTGGCGGTGAGGGCGATTTCTACATCTTTCCGAGCGGCAATCTTGAGTCCAGTGCGTTGGGATACGTCGTGGTCGACGGCGGCGTCCGCTTCGCTGAATTCGCCAACAACCAGATCCGCCTCAAGGGCTACGTCGGCTATCAGTATCTCAACGACAGCATCGATGCGGTCGATGGTCGGCTCATCGCCGAACAGACACGCCAGTGGCATGCCCTGCGCGTCGGGCTGACGGCGGAAGGTGACATCGGCGAACGCTTTGGCTGGATGGTTGATGTTGCCGCCGTTCCCTGGAGCTATAACCGGGTCGAGACCTGGGAAAGCGACTGGACCCACGGGGTCGAAACCGATGTCATGCTGAATTTCGATCTGGCCCAGAACTGGAACATCGGGATCGGCGGGCGGTACTGGTGGCTGCAGTCGAATTTCGATCGCCGCTGGGTCTCGGACGGTTCGAAGGCGGTCCTTGAACAGAATTACCAGCGCTACGGTCTCCTGCTGGAAAGTAGCTACAGGTTCTGAGCCGCTTCTCCTGTCAGCTTGTCGCGATCTGTCGAGACAAGGTACCGGTCCTCACATCTCGTGCAGGAATTTGCGAACGATGCGATTGAAAAGGTCGGGTTCTTCCAGATGGACCGCATGCGCGCAGCCCGGCACCACCGCAAGCCTGCAGCCGGGTATTGTTTTCCAGAGAACCTCTGCCTGTGGCCACGCATAGGTGCGATCACCGTCGCCCCAGATTACCAGCGTCGGGGCACTGATTGCGGAAAGCGCGTCTGCGCCTGACCAATCGCGCATGGCCTCCAGTCCGGCCATGATCGCGTCCAGACTGCTCTTCTCCGCGATGGCTGCGCAATCGGCATAGTTTTCGGCAGCCTCGCCCTGCGTGAACCAGGTAGCGGAAATACGGCGTGCGGTTGCCGATGGACCGTCCTCCGCAGCCCGTTGCATGGAGGTCTCGATCGTCTCGAACCGTCCTGGCAGGATCCCGACAGGGCCAGTCCCGTATAGGATGAACCGGTCGATGGATTGAGGCTGCTGCCGCATCATCTCCTGAACGATCATCCCGCCCATGGAATGTCCAAGCAGGTGAAAGCGCTCGATCCCGAGACTTGCGAGATACTGCAGCACCCAGTCCGCGAAACCTCCGATAGAATTGATCGGGGGCAAGTCCGCGTTTGCACCGAAGCCTGGCAGATCGATCTCGACCAGTTGGCCGTCGTTTGAAAGGGGCGCCTGGAGGCGCCACTGGTCGCTGCCTCCCATGAACCCGTGAACGAGCACAAGTGGGATCATTTACGGGCACCCTGCACGATCCGGTCGAGGATCATGGCGCAGAAGAGGATCGAGAAGCCTGCCAGAATGCCCTGTCCAACATTGGCATATTGCAGGGCTTCGAGAACGTCTTCGCCAAGGCCCTTGGCCCCGATCAGGGACGCCACCACCACCATTGCCAGCGACAGCATGATCGTCTGATTGATCCCGGCACGGATCGACGGGCTGGCAAGCGGCAGGTCGACCCGCGTCAGCAGGTACCACTTGTTGGCGCCGAAGGCGATCGCTGCCTCGCGAACGCTTTCCGGAACGCCGCGCAGGCCAAGCACCGTCAGCCGGACGACCGGCGTTCCGCCGAAAATCATGGTCGTTACGACGGCGGCCGGTTTGCCGGTGCCAAAAAAGGCGATGACAGGGATCATAAACACAAAGGCCGGCATGGTCTGCATGAAATCCATGATCGGCTGAATGAAAGCGTAGAAGCGTGGCCGCCGGGCCGCGAACATCCCGAGCGGGATGCCGATCACGATCGACAGGCAGGCTGCGGTCCCCAGCAGCGCCAGTGTCGTCATGGCTTTGTCCCAGAAACCGAGCAGGCCCATATAGGCCAGAAAAGCACCGGACCAGATCGCGGTCCTGATCCCCGCCGTCAGCCAAGTCAGGAGGATGATAAGGCTGGCGACCACGATCCAGGGCGTACTGACGAAGACCAGTTCAAGCGCATCCAGCAGCAACCGGATGCAATAGGTGATCGCGTCGAAAAGCGCTTCGCCATTGGCGACGCAGAACGCGAAGAAAGCCTCCACACCCTCGATGCTGACGATCCTGAACTCCGGATTGGTCGGGAAGGCATCGAGCAGCGAGAACCGTCCCGGGAAACTGTAGTGCAGCACCGAGGCAAGCACGATAACCGCCATGAAAACTGCGCTGAACGCGATCTGCGAAACCGGCATGCCTGAGCGGATCGAGTTGTCGGAGAGCCACTCGGAGAACCGTTTTTCCAGCGCCCAGTTCGCCGAGACCGCCTGAACGGCCTTGGCGATCACGAGCAGCACCAGACCCGCCAGCGCGATCCAGATACCTTGCTCAGCAAGGGCGTCGGCTTCGGCCCGGATTCCGCCGATACTCGCTTCCAGCGATTCCACCGTCCTTCGATAGACGTCGGCCTTGTCGGACCCGCTTTCGATAGCTGCGGCAAGCTGTTCGCGGCGCAGTTCAAGCGTTCCTTCAATTGATTCGATCCGTTCCCTCGCTTCGGCAGCAAGATCGCCGAAGAGGCCGCGCGCGATCTGGACGATGGCCAGCGTTTCGATGATCAGGAACGGCAGCGCCCAGGACCACAGCCCCCGTGCGCCGAACCAGATCGGTCCGAACAGCCCGGCCATCATGTTGAAGGTTGCGGTAAAGCGGGAACTTGCGCCGATCTTGTCGAAATTCTCGATATAGTATTCCGGGTTCGTGCGCACGAATTCGGCGATGTTCTTGCGGCGTTCCTCGGTATAGATCCGGGCAGCCTCGGCTTCGTTGTCGGTCAGGGGCGTGTTGATCTGGTCCATCATGATACCTCTGTCCCCTCAATTACGGTTCTCAGGATGTTTTCCCGCGTGATCACGCCGACATCGGCGCCATTGTCCTCGACGATGATGGCATCGCCCGTGTCGATCGCCATGTTGATGAGCGTGCTGAGCGTTTCGCTTTCGCCGACGCGCGGTGCGTTCTCCGGCACGGGGCCGTTCGCACCGGTATAGGCTGCGAGCGGCTGCATCACCGCATGTGCCCGCACGACCTTCAGCCGCGAGATCCCGGCCACGAAATCGGCGACATAGTCGTCAGCCGGATGCATCACGATGTCCTCGGCAGTGCCGATCTGAACAACCCGTCCGTCCCGCATGATCGCGATGCGGTCACCGATGCGCACCGCCTCGTCGAGGTCGTGCGTGATGAATACGGTCGTCTTTTTCAGGATCT
>JGI12316J15310_10000984_pt6 | contig 13112 bp, 9 predicted proteins | sample MarCyaLeptolynsp_FD_15310 | JGI IMG/M metagenome (IMG submission 15310)
CGATCGTCGACGTGGGCATCGCCCAAGTGCGCGCGGGCGAGTTTGCGTTCGTCGAAAACGTCGCCGAGTTCGAGGCGACGATCATCGCCCACGAGCTCGCGGGCAAAGCCACCACGGTACAGCTGCGGCGCGACGGCGAAATCGTCGCCGAGCAGCGCATTCGGCTGCCCGCCGACGGCGTCCCTCGCGAGGTTCGCTTCGAGGTGGCCCCCGATCGCATCGGGCAGTTCGTCTACGAGATCGCGGTGCCCGAGATGGAGGGCGAAGCGACCGCGGCGAACAACCACCGCGCGTTCGTGGTCAAGGTGCTGCGCGACAAGGTTCGTGTGCTGCACGTCGCCGGCCGCCCCGACTGGGACGTTCGGGCCCTGCGCACGCTGCTGCGCCGCGACCCCAACGTCGAGCTGCTCAGCTACTACATCCTGCGGGGCATGGACGACATCTCGCGGGAGGACACCACCGCCCCGCTGTCGCTGATTCCGTTCCCGACCGAGGAGCTGTTCGAGGAGCAGCTGGGCAGCTTCGATCTGGTCGTGCTGCACAACTTCGACGCGGTGCGGCATCAGGTCGGGCAATACGTCGACAACATGGCGCAGTACGTGCTCGAGGGCGGTGCGCTCGTGCTGATCGGTGGCGACCTCGGGCTCGCGGACGGCGGCTATGCGGCGCCCTCGATGGCCTCGGTGCTGCCGATCGACTCACGCGAGCGACCGCCGATGACCGAGCTGCGTTTTCGGCCCACCGTCACCGAGGCGGGGCGGCGTCATCCGATCACCGCGTGGCTCGCGGGGACGGGGTCGTGGGAGCGCCTGCCGGAGCTTTCGGACTTCAATCGGCTGCGCATGACCAGTCGCCCCGCGACGATCGGGGCCTCGGCACTGTTGGTGCACCCGGACGAGCGCGACGGCTCGGGCACCCCTCGGCCGATCCTCGCGGTGGCCGAGCCGGGCCGTGGCCGCACGATGGTGCTGTCGACCGGCTCGACGTGGCGGCTGGGCTTTGCGCCGGACCTTCCGCTGATCGACGGCGCCCGTCCCTACGATCTGCTGTGGCTGGGCGCCGTTCGCTGGCTGCTGCGCGACGACAGCTCGGGCCGGCTGCGCCTGGAGACCGATCGTCCCCGCTACCGCGTCGGGGAGACGGTCGAGCTGCATGTCGAAACGTCGACCGCCTCCTATGCACCGGAGCCCGATGTTGCCGTGACCTGGTCGCTGCGCCGCCTCGATGGCGACGACGGAGCCATCGGGGCGACCCAGCTCGGCAGCGACCCCGGCAGCGCAGACGGGTCGCTGCGCAAGGGACAGTGGACCACCGACGGACTCGGGCGGGCGCGGGAGACGTTGGCGGAGCTTCCGGTCGGGGCCTACGAGGCGATCGCACGGCGCGACCTCGGCACGGACGACGACGCCAGCGGCACGGACGGAGATGGCGAGGCCTTGGGCCAGCACGAGGTACGGCGCGTGTTCATCGTCGAGCCGCCCGGACGCGAGCTCGCTCGCGTCGACGCTGATCCGGGGACCGCGCGGCTGCGGGGGTTGGCCGAGGCGACCGGTGGCGAAGCCCTGTCCGCGTTGGCCGGCGACACCCTGCCCCGCTCGCTGCCGCTGGCCGATCTGTCCGACGCGATGCCCGAGGATGGCCTGCGCGTCGACGCCCGACGCGACGTGCCGCTGTGGAACGGCTGGGCGGCACTGCTGCTGCTCGTGGGGGCGTTTGGCGGCGAATGGCTCGTGCGACGCCGTCAGGGCGAGGTCTAGCGCTCCAGGCCGACATAGCCGTTCGTCCGGCGCACGGTCCGCAGTCCGGACACACGGACATCTGATTATTCGCTAGAATGCTCCTTCGTCCATCATGGCGGACGCACTCTCAGCAGTCTTGGCGGAGATCGACCTGCAGGGCGCCGTGCTCTCGCGGGCCGAGCTGGGCGCACCGTGGGGGGTGCACAGCGACGGGATGCCGGCGGCGATCCTGCACGCGGTCGTCGAAGGCGGGGCGGTGCTCACCGTCGCGGGGATGCCGTCGACGCGGCTGGACGCCGGCGACGTTGCGCTTCTGATCCGCGGTCGACCCCACGGGCTCGCCGATGCCGAGGGTCGTGCCGCGCAGCCGCTGCTCGACTTGCCGGTCCGCGCCGAGGGCAAGGTCGACGTCGTGCACGGCGGCGGGCCCGGCGTACGGACGCACCTGCTGTGCGGCACGGTCCAGTTTCCCGAGCGGGGACCCCACGCCCTGTTCGACCCCCTGCCCGAGGTCGTGGTCGCGCGACGCGGCCGCGATGCCGAAGGGCGCTTCGTCGAATCGGCGCTCGATCTGCTGCTCGCCGAGCTGCGCGAAGGAGCCCCGGGTAGCGGCGCGGTCGTCCGTCGGCTGGTCGAGGTGCTCGTGGTGCGGGTGCTGCAGCGCGCGCTGGCGCAGGCCCCTCCGGTGGCGGGCAGCTGGCTCGCCGGGCTGCACGATCCGGTCGTCGGCCGCGCGCTCGCCATGATTCACGGCGGCGAGGAGCCCACGCCGGTCGATGCCCTCGCCCGCACCATCGGCGTGTCGCGCTCGGTGTTGTTCGAGCGCTTCCGCAGCATGGTGGGCGAGTCGCCGTCGCGCTACGCCGCTCGCTGGCGAGTCCACCAGGCCGCGCGGGCTCTCACCGACGAGCGGCTCTCGGTCGCGGAGGCGGCCTCGCGCGCGGGCTACAAGTCGGAGGCGAGCTTCGCCAAGGCGTTCAAGCGGATCGTCGGCATGCCGCCGGGGGAGTACCGGGGCGCCCGCGCCGTCTGACGCGTCGGATGAGCCGCGCATGAGCGCTACCGACGACACGATCGAGGAAGGCTTCGAGGCGGACCTGCGGGCCGTCGATCCCGATGCCGACCCCAAGCAGGCCGGACCCTACGTGCTGCTGCATCGGGTCGGCGAAGGCGGAATGGGCGTGGTGTATCGCGCTCATGATCCGCGCCTCGATCGCGACGTCGCGGTGAAGGTCCTGCGGACGGCATCTCGCGGTCGGCGAGACGGCGATGCCGCGGCGCGCCTGGTGCGTGAGGCCCGGGCGCTCGCTCGCTTTACCCACCCCAACGTCGTGGAGGTCTACGACGTCGGCCGCATCGGGGCCCGGGTGTTCGTCGCGATGGAGTTCGTCGATGGCGTGACGCTCGGACGCTGGCTGAAGTCCCAGCCGAGCGTGCAAGAGATCTTGGGGCGGTTTTGCGCCGCGGGGCGGGGGCTGCTCGCCGCGCACGAGGCCGGTCTGGTGCACCGCGACTTCAAGCCCGACAACGTCCTCGTCGGCGAGGACGGACGCGTGCGCGTCACCGACTTCGGTCTCGCGCGATCGGCCCACCCGGAGGCGGGCTCGCAGTCTCGATCGCGGGCCGGTTCGCAGTCGGGTCCCCCCTCGGGTTCGCGGTCGGGCTCGCGGTCGGGTTCGGGGATCGAGCCGGCGACCTTGGACGTCGGTCGCACCGCGCTGACCGGCGCGGGGCTGGCGATGGGCACGCCCCGCTTCATGGCGCCCGAGCAGCACTACGGCGAGCCGACGGATGCGCGCACCGATCAGTATGCGTTTTGCGTAGCGCTGCTCGAGGCGTTGATCGGAGGCCGTGCGTTCCCGGGGCGCACGCCCGCGGATCTGGCCCGCGACAAGCACGCGGCCTCGTTCGCTGATCCGGAAGCGATCGCTGCCCTCCCCCCACGGCTGCGTCGTGCGCTGCTCAAGGGCCTGTCGCCCCAGCTCGAAGATCGCTGGCCGAGCCTCGCCCCCCTGCTGGACGTGCTGGCGCCGAGCCCCCGCCGCCGCCTGGTCTATGCCGGAGGGTTGGCGGCAACGCTCGCGGTGGCGGGTGGTATGGCGTGGAGCCTCGCATCGGGCCGCTCGCCGTGCGCGACCGATGCCGAACGGATCGATGCCGTGTGGAACCCGGACCGCGCGACGGCGGTGCGGGCCGCGATCGTCGACAGTGCGGTGGGCTATGCGGACGAGGTCGCCCCGCGGGTGCGCGCCCGCCTGGACGCCTATGCCGACGGATGGCGCGCGGCACAGCGCACGGTCTGTCAGGCGCGGCTGGCCGACGGCATCGACCCCGTCGAACCCGACGACCCGACCGACGTCGGAGACGCCCGCACGCGCTGCCTCGCCCGGCGGCTGGCCGAGCTCGACGCCGTCGTCGGTCTGCTCGAGCACGCCGATGCGCCGCTCGTCGAGCAGGCGGTGCCGATCGTGGTCTCGCTCGCCCCGGCGACCGCGTGCACCGACCCAAACGTTCGTACGATCCAGCCGCCCGACCCCGCCGCACTCGCAGCTTGGCTCGAGCTCGGCGAGCGCACCAAGACGATCGAGGGCCGGCTGCGAAGCGGACGAACCGCGGACGCGTTGACCGATGCCGAGGCCATGCTCGTCCAAGCGCGCCGCTACGACTGGCCGCCCCTGCATGCACAGGCACTGCTCGCCGTGGGCGACGCTTACGTGACCAACGACCGGATCGAGGACGGGGTCGATGCGCTCGCGGAGAGCTACCTGGTCGCAACCGAGGAAGGCCTCGATCTCACCGCCGCCCAGGCCGCGGCTGAGCTCGTCTTCGTGTACGCAACACACCGGCTCGATCGGGCGGAGGCGGAGCGCTGGGCTCGGCACGCGAGAAGTGCCGCCGAACGGGTCGACAGCCGCGACCTCTTTGCCCGAATCGAAACCGGCCTGGGGGGCCTGTATCAGGCCACGGGAGACTTGCGTCGCTCGGCGGGTCACTTCGAGCGCGCCCGGAGACTGTACGCCGAGGAGTACGGCGAGCAGGCCCACCAGGTCGCAATGATGCTCAGCAACGTCGGCAGCGTGCACCAGGCGCTGGGTGACTACGAGCTCGCGCTCTCCGAGCACCAGCGCGCCCTGACGATCCTCGAGGAAGGGCTCGGACCACGCCATCCGATCCTCGCCACCACGCGTGAGAACCTCGCCGCGACGCTCAGTCGCCTCGGCCGCCTCGAGGACGCGATCGCGGAACAGCGGCGCGTCGTCGAAATCATCTCGGAGACGATCGGCCCCCGCAGCATCGCGCACGCGCATGCTCTGACCAACCTCGGAGCACTCGCCGCTGCCGCCGCGCGCTACGACGAAGCGATCGTCTTTCACCAGCGCGCACAGCAGATCCACGTCGACACGCTCGCCGCCGATCACCCGCAGCGCATCGCCAACGAGATCAACCTCGGGATGGCGCTGATTCCGATGGCCCGGCACGACGAAGCGATCGCGCTGGCCGACGGCGCGCTCGCGGGGCTGCCCGAGGCCCATCCCTACGCCGTATATGCGTGGCTGCTGCGGGCGTCGGCCAACCTTCACGCGGGCGATGCGGTGCCGGCGGCCGAGGATGCGGGGCGTGCCGAGGCCCTGTGCGACCGCGGCGTCGCGGTCGAGCCGAGCGTATGCGCCGAGGTGTCGGGCGTGCTCGCGCGCGCGCTGTGGGAGGTGGATCCCACCCGGCGTCCACAGGCCCGCGCGATGGTGCTGGCGGCGGAGGCCGAGCTGGCGCGTACCCAGGCGACATCAGCCCTGGCCCGCCGCGAGCTGGCCGATTGGCTCGCGGCGCACTGATGACCGCGGACTACACGTGCCCCATCGCGCGCTTGACCGCCCCGGGCAGCTCACGAACCTCGCACAACAGCGACAGTTTGCCCTCGAGCACCTCGACCTCGGGCGTGCACGGCAGGATGTCCTCCGGCGGCAGATCGAACTCGACGGCCTCGTAGCCCGGCAGCGGGGGGATGAGCCGGATCTTGCGGCCCTCGACCTTGAGCGTGGCGACGAAGGTCCGGCCCCCGCTCGTGATCACCTTGACCATCCCCGCGCGAAACTCGACCGGGGTCCGGGCCGCGACCGAGACCGCGTCCTGCGACATGGTGCCGGTGAGGCGGGCGTGGTCGATACCGGTGATGACGAGCTTTTGCTCGGAGAACAACACGTCGGTGTCGAGCTCGATGCCGTGGACCTCGAGCTCGATGTCCCTCGCTTCGACGCCGCCGCGCGTGACCTTGTCGGCGGTGACCATGATCTGCTCGATCTCGCCGGTGAGCACCGCGAGCAGCAGCGGCCACGAGTCGATCGAGACCACCACCTCTTCGGAGTCCGGAAGCACGTCGTGGACACGCCGCGCGGCTTCCTTTTCTGCGAAGTCGTGCGCGCGCGAGTCGGCGTAGAGAAAGCCGCCGATGGCCAGCGCCCCGAGGACGCCGAGCACGATGAGCACGATGACGAGCTTCTTCATGCGCTGCGCACAGTATGCCCCGGGTCACGCCCCGTACTGCGGCCCAAGCTGCGAAATCGCTCCGCGGGCGAGCGATCGGTGCGGGGCTTGTGTCCGTGGAGAGCGGGCTTACGCGGACCTCGAAGCCAGTCGTCGATCCTCCGCCTTTGTCGATCCGCATCACTGGAATTGTGACCGAGCGGCGGACATGCTCGTACAGGGGACGGGGACTCCGAAGGGAGAACGAGATGAGACGAGGTGCACCTTGGCTCGGCTCGGCCGTGTTGGCCGTAGCCACGATGATGATCGCGTGCGGCGATGATGCGAGCGGAGACGATTTGAGCTCTGCCGGCGGCATCGGGCTGTCCACGGCCGGAGATGGCATGGACGGCGGCACCAACGGAGGCGGCGGCGACACGGCGGGCAATGCCGACGACGACTCGGGGGGCGACGGCCAGGCCTGCAATGACGGCTCGGTCGACTTCACCTTCATTTGGATTGCCAACTCGCCCGAGGGCACGGTGTCGAAGATCGACACGCGGACCGCGGTCGAGGTGGCTCGCTACCGCACCGGTCCGGGGGACAACCCCGACCCGTCGCGCACCGCGGTCGAGCTGACCGGCGACGTTGCGGTGCTCAACCGAGCGGGCAGCGTCACCAAGATCGCAGCTTTGCTCGAGCGCTGCGTCGATCAGAACGGCAACGGGACGATCGAGACCTCGAGTGGCCCCGACGACGTGCTCGAGTGGGGCGCGGACGAGTGCGTTCTGTGGCACCAAACGCTGCCGCACTACGAGCCGACGCCCGGTGACCACGTGTGGGGGGCACGGCCGGTCGCGTGGGACGCCGGCGAGCCCAACCCCGAGGACTCGTGCGACCGCGGCCCGGCCCGGCTGTGGGTCGGCTGGTACGAGGGGCTCGACCCCAACCTCGCGGTGTTCTGGCGACTGGACGGCACGACGGGCCAGACGCTGGACGAGGTCGAGGTCCCGGAGTGGACGATCGTGCCGCTGGACTCGACGCGCCCCTACGGCGGTGCGGTGGATCGCGACGGCAACTTCTGGGTGCTCGGCAAGCCGTACCAGCTGCTGCGCATCGACGGCGAGACCCTCGAGCCCGAGCTGCACCTCGCGGCCGCGGCCGACGACCTCTATGGGATTGCCCTGGACGCCCAGGGTCGACCTTGGCTGGGCCAGTGCGACGGCCGGGTGCGTTGGTACGACGAGGAGGCGGACGCGTTCAAGAACGTCGGCGATGCGGGCGGGTGCTTGCGGGGCCTGGCGATCGATGGGGCGGGTCGAGCGTGGATCGCCGGCAACGATCCGTGCCGCCTCGTCGAAGCCGACGTCGACGGCTCCACCATCGTGGACGACAACATTCCCCTGCCCGGCTGTGTCGAGCCCGTCGGCGTCAGCATCGACGTCGACGGCATGGTGTGGGTCGTCGATCGCGGAGCCGACCTCGCGTACAAAGTCGATCCGGATACCCACGCCGTGGTGTCCCAGGTGACCGGCCTCGTATCCCCGTATACGTACAGCGACATGACCGGCGCCGGCCTCAGCCTCCAGTTCAACCCCGAAGGGTGAAGGACGGGAACGTGAACGTGGACGTGAGCGTGAGCGTGAGCGTGAGCGTGAGCGTGGACGTGGACGTGATGCGTGGACGTGGACGTGATGCGTGGACGTGATGCGTGGACGTGATGCGTGGACGTGATGCGTGGACGTGGACGTGATGCGTGGACGTGGACGTGAACGTGGACGTGAACGTGATGCGTGGACGTGGACGTGGACGTGGACGTGGACATGCCAGCACCGCGACAGCTCCATCGGAAATCCCCCCGCTTGCGGGGGGAACCACGTCGCACCGCAAATCCCACCACGGGCGCAACCAAGCCCAGAAGTCACCCTCGCCCGCTCACCGAACGACCCCCCAACACCCAGCCCCACCGACCGCGGGGGGCATAATCAGTGCAGCTTGACGCCGCGATTGGGCACCCAAGCGAGCTCGAAGTGCCCGAGCATGACCGGGCTGTCCTCGGTCAGCCGCACGACGGCGTGGCTCGGACCCTCGGTCATGCCGGAGGGGCGCACGCCGTTGGTGCTGGCCAGGTCGTAGACGAGCAGCGAACGGGGCGCCTCCTCGCTGACCAAGGCGTGCACGCGCGACAGGTTGCGACCGTGGCCGGCGAGCGAGCATCGATCGCTGTAGCGGCCGATCAACAACCCGCGCTGGAGCTGGCGGCTGTCGAGCTCGAGCTCGCGAACCTCTTCGCCGCGCCCGCTGGGCTTGGTCGAACGCAGGCGAAGCACGCCGCGTGGCTGCGGACGCGCATCGACATCCAAACCTCGGTAGCCGCCGTACTCCCGCGGCTCGTCGCCGCCGATGTGCGCAACGCCCGGCTCGGACGTGGCGCTCATCGCCAGCCGCACCCCGGTTCCGGTGGTGTCGAGTCCGGTGAGCTTTTGAAACGCGTCCTCGTCTTCGCCCTCGAGCAACTCGACGCCGATCGTGCCGCCAGGGGCAACGAAGACGACGGTGCGGCCGAGGCTGATGAGGCCGTGCCCCTGAAAGGAGAAGCCCGGCACGCGTTTGCCGTCGGCGAGCAACACGCCGGCCCGACCGCCGAGGTCGTAGCCGCGATAACGGATTGGACCGTCGCCGGGCCAAGCGGTGAGCAGCACGTGCCGAAGGCTCACGCGATTGTCGTTGGGAATCGACAGGGCGCAGCGGTTGTGTCGGCCGATGACCAGCGCGCGAGGCAGGTCGCGGGGTCGACGAAGCACGCGCTGAGCAACGGGGAACCCTTTGCGGTCGGTCGCGACCACGAGGGCGTCACCGTTTTCGACTCCGGCGACGAGCGCCTGCAACACGGGTCGCGCACGCGCAAAGCATGCAGCGAGCTGCTGAGTTGGACTCGCGGAGTCTCGCGCCCCCTGCGCGCGCTCACCGGCGTCGCCGCGATGGTCCGCGCTGTCGTCCGGCTTGAGCGCCACCGCCCAGCAGACTAGGCCAGAACGCGACAAATCGCCATGGGGAAGTCGAACTGCAGGCTGCGCCCATCACTGGGCGGCGTCCGGGCCAATTCGGTGATCGTGTTCGCGCGTCGCCTCGGCACGAGCCAGAGCGGCCGCGCGCGTCGGGGGGTAAACGTGCGTTCGGGTCCGCGCTCGGGCTGTGGCGTTGCTCGGGGGCTGAGCGGCGATGCGAGGGCCGGCGATGCGGACCGCCTTGGGCCGGGACCGAGCGGGACCCGGCCGGGCCCAATGCTCGCCCGCGCACGCCAGTCCCTCGGAAAACCGCCCAGAGTGTGCGACCTTCGCCCGCACGCGGGTACGAATTTCGATGAACGACACCGAGATCACCACCATCCTCGGCAAGGGCAGCGCATTCGACGGCAAGCTCACCTTCGAGGGCGCCGTGCGGATCGACGGCGTCTTCTCCGGAGAGATCCGCACCGACGGGACGCTCATCATCGGCGAGAGCGCCCAGGTCAAAGCGGAGATCGAAGCCATGACGGTGATCATCGAGGGTGAGGTCCACGGTGACGTGACCGCCAGCGGCCTGATCGAGATCCACGCGCCCGCACGCGTCTACGGCAACCTCGCCACGCCATCGCTCGAGATCGAGAAGGGCTCGCTGTTCGAGGGCAACTGCCAGATGCAGCCCGAGTCCGGCCAGGTCCGACCCGAGCCCCGCGCCGTCGAGCCCGTCGCCGAAGCCTGAGTCGGCGCGCCGAGGCGCGCGCTTCGACCACGGTCCCGGTGGCGCCCGATCGCCACGCGGCGTTTCATCGATCGTTGCAGCAGGTGGCAACGCGTTGCACCTGTGAGTCATCACCAGTCGGCGCGAGCGGCTCGATCGCTCGAACGCGGAATGATGTCTGTACGGGTCTGATTCCTCACAGCGTCAACGGGCCTTCGACAACGACCCGCAAGGGCCCAACACGGCGATTTCAACGCCTGTCGCACCGTTGACGACCCTGTGGCCCCGTGGTAGCCAACCGCCGTTTTTGAGGGGCCTAAACGGCTGCAAACGCTCCGCTAGCTCGCCGATTTAGCCCTCTTCCCAACCCGTCGCCCGCCGGTGGACCCGATGGATCCCGCAAGCCTCTGCCTGCTCCTCGCCTCCGAAGAGAGCATCCCCGTCATCGATATCGACGGGACCTTCTTCATTCAGGGCGGTCTGTACCTGCTGCTCGTCATCGTGCTGCATCCACTGCTGTTCAAGCCGTGGCTCGAGGCGCTCGCGCGTCGCACCGAAGCGATCGATGGCGCACTCGCCAAGTCCAAGCAGCTCCGCACCGACGCGGACCAGCTGCTCGCCGACTACGAGAAGGGACTGGACGCCGCCCGCGACAAAGCGACGGACGAGCGCGCCAGCAAGCGCCACGTCGTCGAAGCCGAGCAAGCGGAGAAGCTTGCCGAGACCCGAGCCACCGCGCTCGCCGAGCTCGACAAAGATCGCACGCGGCTGGCCGAGGAGGCCGAAGCCGCCAAGGGCGACCTGGCCGGCAAGGTCGACGAGCTGGCCACCGAGATCGCCGGCAAGCTCCTCGGGAGGGCGTCATGAACCACCGCAATCGCATTCGCCCCTTGGCCACCATGGCGGCCGTGGCCTGCGTTCACCTCGCTCCGGTGATGGCGTTCGCCGCTCCGGCGGGTGAGCACGGCGCCCACGCAGCCGAAGGCCACGGTGGAGGACACGGCGGTCACGAAGAGGGGATCGTCTGGGTCTCCGACGTGTTCGGCAACACCGGCAAGACCGGCCTGCTGTTCACGCTCATCAACTTCGCCATCCTGCTGTTCCTGCTCAACAAGATCCTGTTCAAGCCCCTGCGCGAGCGCACCCACGCCAAGCACGCCACGGTCAAGGGCGAGCTCGACGAGGCCACCGCCGCCCACAAAGAGGCTCGCGCGATGGTCGACGACTACCGCGACAAGCTCGACGGGCTGAGCAAAGAGGCCGAGAGCCTGATGAAGGATGCCCGCGAGCGCGCCGAGGCCGATCGCAAGCGCATCATCGAGGCGGCCGAGCGCGAGGCCGAGCAGATCAAGGCGTCGGCCAAGGCAGCCGCCGAGCGCGAGGCCGAGTCGCACCGCACCCGCCTCGAGGCCGAGGTCGTCGACCGGGCCGTCGATCGGGCCGAGAAAATCCTGCGTGAGCGCATCGGTCCCGCCGACCAGCGCACCATGGTGGACGACTTCGTGTCCCGCCTGGGCTCGGTCGACTTCTCCGGCGGCGCGTCCAGCAGCGCCACTCCAGGAGGTGCAGCATGATCCCCGGTAGCCTCGCCCGTCGCTACGCCCGCGCCCTGTTTGGCCTGGCCAACAGCGCCCCGCAGCGCGACAAGTTCGCCAAGGACATGGACGGCATCGCCGACCTCCTCGGCCAAAAGGACGTCCAGGGCACCAGCCTGCTGGTCATCCTGTCGACCGACCGCTTCCCGTCCGAGCAGCGCGGCAAGCTGCTCGACTCCCTGTGCCGGCGCGTCGGAGCCGACCCGATGGTGGTCAAGTTCCTCCAGTACACGCTCGAGCGCGGCCGCATCGAAGGCACCGTCGCCATCGCCCGCAGCTTCCGCCGCATGGTGGACGACGCGGCCGGTCGCGTGAACGCCGAGATCACGTCCGCCGCCCCGCTGGCTCCCGACGCGGTCGCCAAGATCAAAGGCGCCCTCGAGAAGGCAACCGGCAAGCAAGTCATCGCCACCACGGCCGTCGACCCCGAGCTCATCGGGGGTGTCGTCGCCAAGGTCGGCAGCTTCGTCATCGACGGCAGCGTCCGCGCGTCGCTGTCCTCGCTCCGCACCGCCCTGCGGGGCTAACCAGACGTTCCAAAAAACCCGACAACGAGACATCCGATGGAAATCCGAGCCGACGAAATCAGTCGCATCATTCGCGAGCAGGTCCAGGGCTACGACACCAGCCTCTCCGTCGAGGAGACGGGCACCGTGTTGACGGTCGGTGACGGCATCGCCCGCGTGGACGGTCTGACCAACGCGATGGCGGGCGAGCTGCTGTCGTTCCCCCACGACGTGGTGGGCATGGTCCTCAACCTCGAGGAGGGCAACGTCGGCGCCGCGCTGCTGGGCAACGACCACCTCATCAAGGAAGGCGACCCGGTCAAGCGCACCAGCCAGATCATGTCCGTGCCGGTGGGCGACGAGCTCGTCGGCCGTGTGGTCAACGCGCTCGGTGAGCCCATCGACGGCAAGGGACCGCTGGGCACCGACCTGCAGCGTCCCATCGAGGTCAAGGCGCCGGGCATCGTCCAGCGCAAGTCGGTGCACGAGCCGATGCAGACCGGCCTCAAGTCGATCGACTCGATGATTCCCATCGGTCGTGGTCAGCGCGAGCTCATCATCGGCGACCGCCAGACCGGCAAGACCGCCGTCGCCGTCGACGCGATTCTGAACCAGAAGGGTCAGAACATGATCTGCGTCTACGTGGCGATCGGTCAGAAGCAGTCGACCGTCGCCGCGGTGGTCGACCGCCTCGAGAAGGCCGGCGCGATGGAGTACTCCATCGTCGTCGCCGCGACCTCGTCCGAGTCGGCGCCGCTGCAGTTTCTCGCGCCGTACGCCGGCGTCACGATGGGCGAGTACTTCCGCGACAACGGCAAGCACGCGCTGCTGGTCTACGACGACCTGTCCAAGCAGGCCGTGGCGTACCGCCAGCTGTCGCTGCTGCTGCGCCGCCCGCCGGGCCGCGAGGCGTACCCCGGCGACGTCTTTTACCTGCACAGCCGCCTGCTCGAGCGCGCCTGCAAGCTCTCGGACAAAGAGGGTGGCGGCTCGCTGACGGCCCTGCCGATCATCGAGACCCAGGCCGGTGACGTCTCGGCGTACATTCCGACCAACGTCATCTCGATCACCGACGGCCAGATTTACCT
>JGI12316J15310_10000279_pt48 | contig 13105 bp, 11 predicted proteins | sample MarCyaLeptolynsp_FD_15310 | JGI IMG/M metagenome (IMG submission 15310)
TTACAAAGAACTTGCGAAACCGGTGATCCAGTCGATTCCGGTATTTCATTTACCTCTGAATTAGATGGGCATTTTACCGCCAGATTCAACCGAATCGTGCGGTGTGTCGGCCCTCAACCCTTTCCATCGGGCGCATTCACTTCGTACCAGGATCGGATGTCCGACAAGGCCGCATGGCCCAGACACCGGTCCAGATAGGCGTGTAGACGGGGAATGTGACGAAGATAATTCGGTTTCCCGTCGCGATCATTCAATCTTGCAAAGATGCCGAGAATCTTAGTGGCCCGTTGTGCCGCCAATATGGCGTAATCCCGGCGAAATCTATCTTCATCGAAGTTCGGGTTGTCGGCCCGGCGTCCAGCGCAATATCGTGCCGTCAGATGGGTTTCCAATTCGGCGGAAACCGTTACGCGGGCGTCCTGGCAGAGGGAGGCGACATCGTAGGCGAGAGGCCCATAAAGCGCGTCCTGAAAATCGATCAGGCCAATGCGTTCGATCCCGTCGCGTTCCGGCAGCCAGATCAGGTTCGGTGAATGAAAGTCCCTGAGCACCCAACCGTCCTCACTGTCGTCGAGATTTTCGATCAGGTGCCGCCAAAGTCCTACAAATTCCGATTTTGCCGCCGGACTCGCGGCCTCGCCGGTGATGTGCGGGACGTACCAGTCGCAATAGAGCTCGGTTTCAATCAGATAGGCGGACTCGTCATAAAGCGGCAGGCGATGGGAGGAGCCGTCCGGAAGGTCCGCGCGATCGGGCCAGACCCGCCTGTGCATTGCCACCAGAACGTCGATCGCCACCTCATAGCGTTCGCCAATCGGTGCGTCGTCGGCAACCACCTTTCCATTGCCGAGATCTTCCAGAAGAAGCAAACCCTGCTCGATATCGACAGCCGAGAATTGCGGCGCGGAGAACCCATACGTCTTCAGGCTCCGGCCTATCGCGACAAAAGGTCGGACCGACTCGGCCAGGTGCGCGATCTGGCTGTAGGGCAGTCCGTTGCGGACCGGCGGCCCATCCGGAACCGCCGGTGCGTTCATCAGAACCTGGCATTCGTTATGCTGCCAGATCCGCTCATAGGCTCGGGCGGATGCATCGCCGGTCAGGTGCCGGCGCCTTGCCGATCCGCAACGATTCTCGTTTAGAAATTGACGGATTGCGAAAGTCCGTTCGAGCCGGCCGCGCCAATGTTCGGGGAAATTGCTGCGCAATGTTGCCGTTCTTTGTCCGCCGTCGGATAACGCAAGGGACAGCCAGAGCGCGTCTGCCGGAATGGCATCGGGAGCGCGTTGCGGCCATTCGACCAGGGCGGCGCCATCTTCAAGCGCCGCGTCAAATCCGATTTCATCGACATCGTCCGGCGTTTCCAGACGATAGAAATCGAAATGGTGTACCGCATACCGCAGGCCCAGATCTTCCGGCAGATAGGCCTGTGCCAGGGTGAACGTCGGACTTGGTACGTCAAGGTCTGAATTGTCGGCCAGCGACTGGATCAGATAGCGGGCAAAGGTCGTTTTTCCCGCGCCCAGGTCGCCCTGCAGCGCCAGCGTGTCGCCGGGCCGCAAAACGGCGGCGATGTCTTCCGCCAGCATCCGCGTTGCGTCTTCCGTTGCAAGGAGGCGTTCGAAGAGCACTATTCCGCAGCCAGTTCCGCTGAGGCCGGACGATGCGGGAAGATGCAGCGCACGGTGGTGCCGGTTCCCTCCTGGGAGTCGATTTCTACCGACCCGCCATGCAGTTCGACAAAACTCTTGACGATCGACAGGCCGAGACCGGCACCGCGTCTCCGGTTCTGGGTGCCATGGCTGACAAACCGGCCGAACACGGAATCAATGATTTCCTGCGATATGCCCAGACCGTCGTCGGCGACGGTGAAGATCACGTTGTCGTCGGAGCGCGCGCAGGTGATCGTGACATTGCAGCCTGAATCCGAGTAGCGGATCGCGTTGGTCACCAGATTGAACAGGACCTGGCGCAGGCGTTTTTCGTCGGCAACAAACCCGGCGAGCGACGATTGCAGGGAGGTCTTCAATACGATGTCGGTGTCGTTGAGCCTGTCCTGCACGGCCTCGGTAATCGCATCGATGGTCTTCTTGACATCGATTTCAACAAGGTCGAGTTCCATGATACCGGCATCGACCGTCGCCAGATCGAGAACGTCGTTGATGATCGCCAGCAGTGCCGAACTGGAAGACAGGATGTAATCGGCATATTCGCGCTGCTTGTCCGTGAGGGATCCGGTTCGCGGTTCTGACAGCAATTGCGCGAATCCGATGATGTTGGTCAGAGGCGACCGCATTTCATAAGAAACGTGTTGCAGGAACGTGTTTTTGATTGCATGGGCCTCTTCCAGCGCGTCGGTTTTTTCGCGCAATGCCCGTTCTTCGTTCACGGCCGCGGTGACGTCGGTGAAGGTGACCAGCGTCCCCCCGTCCGGCAGCGGCACGATGCCATAGGTCAGGATCTTGCCGTCGGTCCGCGCCATCTGTTTCGAGGACAATTGGCGGGTGTCATCCACGCCGGCGATCGACTGTAGGAAACCGTTCCAGTCTCCATCATTGTCGTAGCTTGACCGGCAGGCATCGATGACGGCGGAGACGTGCGGGTTTTCCACAAGCATCTCCTCATCAAGGGACCAGAGCTGCGTGAAGGCGGGGTTCCAAAGCGTGAGACGGCCTCCTGACCCGAACACCGCGACACCCTCCGACAGATTGTCCAGCGTTTCGCCCTGCACCTGTGCCAGGGCGTTGAACCGGCTTTCCAGTTTCATCTGTTCTGTGATGTTTTCAAACACATAGGTAACGCCGCCCTGCGGATGTGGATTGGCGATAACCCGGATAATCCTGCCGTCGGGCAAATGCCACCGGTCCTCAATCCCGTCATTTTCGCGATAGGCGGCAAGCAGATCGGTTTTCCAACGTCGAAAATCCGCCTGTTCCGGCAATTGCCGGCGGGCACGAAGCGCATCGAGTACGTCGGAATCGAGCGGTTCGGATTCCAGGAAAGCGGAGTCCAGCGACCACAAAGTCTGGTAGGCTTTGTTGTAAAATTGCAGCGTGTGGTTCGGGCCAAAGATCGCAACCGCGCTTTGAAGTTGGTTGAGGGTGCGTTCATGCGAATCGATGGTGCGCCTCAGGTCTCCATGGGCGATCTCCAGTTCGGTCATGTCGACCGCCTGTCCGCAACTGCCGCTCCCCGTATTGAGGTCGGTGAGATCGAAGATCTGACGTTTGCCGTTTACCACAACCGGCAGGCGGCCGGAATAATATGCATTGGCAACATGGCCCTGACGAACGGCCGCGCGACCTGCGGCGTCCAGCAGTTCAATACCCTCCTCAACCACCTTTTGGCGCGTATCCAGCCCTACCGCGTCCATGTAAGCGGTATTCACCCAGACCAGTTCGCCGGACCGGTTGCGGATCCACGCCGGTCCGGGCGCCGCTTCGAGGAGCGACTGCGCAGTGTCCAGATCGGCTTTTGTTCGCGCGTGGGTTTCCTTCAGTTCCGCGAATGCTTCCCGTTCGCCGGTGACAGCGCGAAAACAGACCGCGGGCTTTCCTCCGGCCACCCTGCCGGTGCATTCGAGGAAGGTCCCGGTGCGGGTTTTCAGCGTGTCCGAGAACGGTTCGCCGCTGCGTTGCAGGTCGGCAATGCGACCGTCCAACAATGCCGCGGAACCCGTGTCCAGCCAGCTGCCGAAAGCCAGGAAAGCGCCATCCGCTTTTGGCGTGTCGGCTTCGGCGGGAAGCTTGCCGAAGAGCAATGGAGTCTTGCCGGGAGCTGGCCAGATCATCTGGCGCTGGTTGTCGGAGGTCAAAAGTGTTTCGCTGAGGTCCATTTCCGCGCGCAGGCGTTGCATGTCGGCTTTGAACTCTGTCCGCTCGATTTCACATTTTTGCCGGACGCGGATCAGCCCGATACCCGTCGCCGCTGCGAAGACAACGGCGCCGATGAGGCCGGCCGAAAGAACGATCTCGACGGCGCCCGCATTCGCGACGGTCGAATTGACGGCAACGTCGGAAAAGCCGAGTTGAGTGTTTGCAAGCGTTGTGGCGGACTCTTCCCCTGCGGATTGCGCAAAAACGCCCGACGTACCGAAAACGGTTGCGGCCGAGAACAGCATCGAGACTCCTGTTCCATGCGATCCTGATCGCCGCACCATCCGTAACGTCATGATTTCCGATCCCCAGCGCTGAGGCCAATTGCTTTTTTAGAGCGCGAATCAGTTCAAAATAACGCACCCGAGACTCGCCCACTAGAGTCAAGCAGCAAAAAGATCGGCCAACGGGTGATCGATGCGTCAGCCTGTGGATTAATGTGGACGATGACCGGAAACAGGGTGCGGTTATGCGCTGGAACGTCCGGCCGCTGGCTGCCGGCGCCTGATGGTTTTCATATCGGTCGGGCTTTTCGTTCGCTCATCGTGGTCGTGGCGAACCGGCGCATGATTGCCGGTTTGTGTGTTCCGCTTCCAGCGGTAACCCCGGGCCTCCATGTGTGTGTCCATGACTGATTGGGCGCGGTTCGAAATATTTTCACCGATCGCGGAATCCTGACCTTGACATCATGTCAAGTGAACCTTACTTGACGTCTTGTAAATTGACATGATGTCAAGCAAGGAGCCTGGATATGAAAGTGTTGATTGTCGGTGCGACCGGTAAAGTCGGGATTCATCTGGTGAGGCAGGCCTTGGAACAGGGGCAGGAAGTCACCGCTTTTGTCCGAGCGCCCGAAAAACTGGGTTCGTTGCGGGAGGAGGTGCGGGTGGCGACGGGTGACGCCCTCGATTTTGGAGCGCTGGTTGCGGCCATGAGCGATCAGGATTGTGTCCTGTGCGCCTTGGGCATGCCGCTTTTGAACAAGGACGGTCTCAGGGCCAGAGGAACCGCCAATGTTTTGCGGGCCATGAAGGAGGCCGGCGTCAGACGGTTGATCTGTCTGTCTGCGCTGGGCACGGCTGACAGTGCGGATGTGCTGCCGCTTCGCTACAAATTCTTTCTCGTTCCCTTGCTGATGCGACACCTTTATGCAGACCACGAGTTGCAGGAACACCAGGTCAGACAAAGCGGTTTGGAGTGGACGATCGTCCGTCCGGCAAATTTTGTTGAAGGTCCGCGAACCGGCAAATACAGGCATGGTTTCACCGCTGCCGACCGCGCCCCGACTCTGAAGATTTCAACGGCCGATGTCGCCGATTTCATGCTGAAGCAGGTGGACGATGACACCTATCTGCGTCGCACGCCCGCCCTGTCTTACTAGAGCTTTTCCTGTTCAGACGGAATCGTCTGGACAGATAAGAAATGCGGAATACAGGGACTTTGAGCTTTTCACTGTTTCCGTGAAACTGTGAAAAACTCTAGAGCCGGTCAAAGTGCGTCCGAGTAAACCTGACCGGCTCTGATCTCGCAAATCGCCCGTTGGAGGCCCCCATGTCGTTTGACTGGTTCTTTTTCATCTGCCAGGGCGCCATCGTGGCTGCAAGCCTCGTGTCCGGCGTGTTTCTGACATTCTCCGACTTTGTCATGCGCTCGTTGAGAGGCGCGGGAGCGGAGTCCGGCATCAAGGTCATGCAGATCATCAACCGGGAAGTTCTGGCCACGCTGTTCATGGTTCTGCTTCTTGGCTTGGCGGTGGTTTCTCTGTTCCTGGCCGGTTATGCGGGACTTTGGATCTCCGGTTCGGTCTCCGCGATGGTTGTCGTGGGCAGCTTGCTTTATCTCGTTGGCGTCTTCGGGGTGACGCTTGTGTTCAATGTGCCGATGAATCAGCGGCTTGAAACCATGGATTGCGCCAGCAATGAGGCCATGGACTATTGGGCCAGGATCTATTTGCCGCGTTGGACGTTCTGGAACAGCGTTCGCACGGCGGCCTCCGCGGGAACAGCGATCTGTATTCTGATCGCGTGCCTGTGGCATGGTCAGGGACAGGCAATATCGGGTTGACCCTGCAACCGGGCATCCGGTTGCGCCTTCAGCAACCAGTCCCGGGCCGCCGCAACGGCCTCGCTGGCGAGCACGTTGGGACGATGAATGAGGTAGTATGCATCCCCCGGGTCCACCTGCAACGGAAACGGCCGGATCAAACGGCCGGCCTTGAGTTCGTCTTCGACAAACTGAACGATGCCGAGAGCAGCGCCGCGCCCTGAAAGCGTCGCCTGCAACAGGACGTTTGCATCCTCGAAAACCGTACCCGGTAACAGGTCGGGAACCGACACGCCGGCCTTTTCGAACCATTGTCGCCAACCGTCTCCGTCGCGGTGATGCAGCAGGGGCAGGCGCAGCAGGTCTGCGGGCGAGAGCGGTGCGCCATGTGTGTCTGCAAAATCCGGCGTCAGGACCGGGGTGACGTCGATGCGCAGCATCGGTTTGCAATCGAGCCCTGGCCAGTCGCCCTTGCCCCAGGCGATCGCCATGTCGAACCGTTCCATCTGTCGCCATACCGGCAACGGCGAATGATGCAGCCAGAGGTCGATGCCCGGATGGGCATCCCAGAAGTCGGCCAGCCTGGGGACAAGCCAGCGCGCGGCAAAAATCGGTCCTGCACCGAGCGTCACGGTTTTTCGGTCCATGCCGACACTCAGCTTTTCGAAGGCCGCTGCGATCTCCCCGATTGCCGGGCCGATGGCCGCGGCAAAGGTTCTGCCTTGCGGGGTCAACGTGACCTTGCGCACATGGCGTGTAAACAGCACCTGCCCGCTCAAACGTTCCAGTTGTTTGATCTGATGACTGACAGCTGTTGGCGTCAGGCCGAGTTCCTGCGCCGCATTCTTGAAACTCATATGGCGGGCCGCAGCCTCAAAGGCTCGGAGGGAAGCGAAGGGCGGAAGTTTGAGCATGATTAATCCATAAATGAATATGATTCATCTATAAGAGCAAGATAACTCGTTTGTAACCCATAAAACCGGCCGTTAGCTTCATCTCGGATCAATTCCATTGAACCGTGGAGTTTCAACCATGGCCGAACAGGCTCAGGATCGGGCGGCCGAAGCCGAGTTCGAACGGGGTCGGCGCGGCCGCAGGGCGCGTATTCGTCAACACAAAGACGGCGATGCAGACGCGCGTCCGGCAGTCTGGCCAGGTATCGAGGGCGGGCGGTACCGGCCGCTGTCGCGGCGAGAAGAACAGGCCACACATGAAGCCGCACTGCATTTGCTTGAAACGCTTGGAATGAGTCAGGCGATCCCTGCAATGGTCGACCTGGTAGTTGCCAGCGGAGGTCGGCTAACGGAAGATGGCAGATTGCTTTTTCCAAAAGACCTCGTATCTGAAACCATTGCCGGGGCGCACCGCGATGTGGTTCTGCATGGCCGCCGCCCGGGCCTGGAACTGGATTTATCGGGAACCCGCGTCCACATGAGTTCCGGGGGCGCGTCGCCGGCGCTCGTCGATCTTGAGACCGGTCGTTACCGGGACTCCACCACGCGCGATCTCTACGATGCGGCCCGGCTCGTCGATGCGATGCCGCATGTGCACCATTTCAGCCGATCCCTGGTCGCCCGTGATGCGCCTGACCCATTGTCGCTTGACGTGAATACGGCCTACGCCTGCCTGGCCGGCACCGCCAAACATGTCAGCATCAGTGTGTCCGAGCCTGAGAATGTGTCGGCGATCGCCGATATCTGCTACACGATTGCTGGCGGCGAAGCGGCGTTTCGTGCCGAACCGTTTCTCACAATCATGGTTTGTCACGTTGTGCCGCCGATGCGGTTTGCCATGGAGGCCTGCGAAACTCTGGAAGCCGCCGTTCGCGCCGGTTTCCCGGTGCAGATCATTTCCGCCGGCCAGGCCGGAGCTACTAGTCCGGCGACGATCGCCGGTTCGCTCGTGCAGGCAATTGCCGAAACCTTGGCCGGACTGGTTTTCGCCCGTCTGGTCGACCCGTCGGTGCCGGCGATCTTCGCACCGAAGCCCCTGGTGGCAGACTTGCGCACCGGTGCCATGTGCGGGGGCGGCGGCGAACAGGCCGTCCTGATGGCGGCAGCGGCCCAGATGGGACGTTATTACGATCTACCGACCAGTTCGATTGCCGGCATCACCGATGCGAAGATCGCCGATGCCCAGCACGGCTCAGAAAAGAACCTCGCCGTTTCGCTCGCCGCCCATGCCGGGTGCAATCTGGTTACCCAGGCCTGCGGCATGCAGGCGAGCCTGCTTGGCGCATCGTTGGAAGCCTACGTCATCGACAACGATATGCTTGGCAACATTTTGCGCAGTCTGCGCGGCGTCGAGGTTTCTGCGGAAACCCTGGCAGCCGATGTGATCGCCGACGTGTGCCGCGGCGAGGGCCACTATCTCGGCCACGCCCAGACGCTTGCGCGGATGAAGTCGGATTATGTCTATCCGACGGTCGGGGATCGACGATCTCCGCGGGACTGGGAGGACGATGGCGCGCGGGACATTCGGGATCGGGCGCGGACGCGCGCGAAGGAGATACTCGCAACCCATTTCCCCGATCATCTTGCGGACGCCGTCGATCACGGTCTGCGCCGTCAGTATGATCTGCTCCTGTCCCGAGCCGATATCGGCAGGCCGACATGAAAGAGAGCTTCCCGCATCTCCTGTCACCGATCACAATCGGGTCGTGTGAAATTGCCAACCGCGTCGTGTCGACCGGTCATCACACCTATCTCGCCGACACGGTTCCAGACGAACGTCTGATTGCCTATCATGAGGCGCGTGCACGGGGCGGAGCCGGTCTGATCGTTTCTGAAATTGTCGCCGTCCACGAAACCGCCGGGTTTTCCTCGGATCTCCTGAAGACGGACTCTGAAGCCGCGATTCCGGCCTATGCCGACCTGGCCAGCGCCTGTCACCGGCACGGCACGCGCCTGTTCGCGCAATTGTTTCATCCCGGCCGCGAAATTCTTTCGGCATCGGCGGGAATGTTGCCGGTGGCGCTGGCGCCCTCGGCGGTGCCGAACGAGCGGTTTCACATCATGCCGAAGCCCATGTCGGCGGCCTTGATCCGGGACATTGTCGCCGGTTTTGGCAGAACCGCCTCCTATCTCGCCGAAGCGGGATTCGACGGGTTCGAAATCGTTGCGAGCCACGGCTATCTTCCCGCCCAGTTTCTCAATCCGCGAACCAATCTGAGAACGGACGAATATGGCGGCGATTTTGAGCGCAGGCAGCGATTTCTCAAGGACGTGATCGCCGCCATACGACAGGCGACGGGATCCAGGGCTTTGGGGCTACGCATCTCGGGCTCCGAAATGGACGCAGATGGCCTTCAGGAGACCGAAGTTCTGGAAGTCTGCACGGCCGTTGCACCCGACCTCGACTATCTCAGCGTCGTTGCCGGCACTTCCGCCAGCCTCGGCGGCTCCGTGCATATCGTTCCGCCAATGGGGCTGGATCATGGATATGCGGCGCCTTTCGCGTCCCGGATCAAGGCAAGTGTTCCGGTACCTGTCATTGTGACCGGGCGTATAAACCAGCCTCAGATAGCCGAGCGCATCCTCGCCGGCGGCGAGGCGGATCTCTGCGGCATGACCCGGGCCCTGATCTGCGATCCGGTCATGGTGGCAAAGACACGGGAAGGCCGGCTCGACGACATCCGTGCGTGCATCGGTTGCAATCAGGCCTGTATCGGCCGCGCCCACAAGGGGCTTGGGATTTCCTGTATTCAGCACCCTGAAACCGGTCGCGAGCTTGAATTTGCCGCGCCGCCACCACGTTTCCGGCGCAAACGGGTCCTGGTTGCCGGCGGCGGGCCTGCCGGTATGAAAGCGGCGGCGGTCGCCGCGGCGCGCGGCCACGACGTGACCCTTTTTGAGCGCGAACGCACTCTTGGCGGTCAGGCGCGTCTGGCGCAGCGTTTGCCGGGGCGCGATGAATTTGGCGGCATCATCGACAATCTGCGGCGTGAAATGGACCTGGCCGGCGTGGTCGTTGAAACGGGACGTGGCATCGATCCCGATCTCATCGAGGACGAGGCTGCGGACGCTGTGATTGTTGCGACCGGCGCGCGACCGCATGTTCCGGCTCTTGCCGGGCTTGACGAGGCGCATGTGGTAACAGCCTGGGACGTCCTGGAAGAGAAAGCGAATATTGGATCCCGGGTTGTGATCGCCGACTGGCGCGCCGACTGGATCGGCCTCGGCCTTGCCGAGCGGCTGGCCAAAACCGGCTGTTCAGTCACGCTGTGTGTCAATGCGGCCATGGCCGGCGAGACGCTGCAGATCTATACCCGCAACCATTATGTCGGCCGGTTGCACCGCCTCGGGGTAACGATCCGCACCCATGCCAGATTGTTCGGCACCGACGAGGACTGTGTCTATCTGCAGGATACGCTCACTGATGCTCCAATTATCGAGGAAGGCGTCGATACGCTGGTCCTTTCCCTTGGTCATCTTGCTGAGGACGATCTTGAAAACAAACTCGTTGAAACCGGCGTCGACTGTGTGGCGATCGGTGATTGTGTGACGCCGCGAACGGCGGAAGAAGCGGTTTACGAAGGACTTCATGCAGGATGGCAAATATGACGGAACCTGAAATGGTCACAGGGGGTGAAGCGGTTTATCGGGTCCTGCGCGATCAGGGGGTCGGGACACTTTTCGGTCTGCTCGGCGGATCGATGCTGGAGCTCTACGATGCGCTCTATCAGGGCGGCGATATCGCGTATGTGGGCGCGCGCGATGAACGCGCCGCCGGACACATGGCCGACGCCTATGCACGCATGACCGGTGGGCCGGGCGTCGTGCTTGGTGCCCAGGCCGGTCCCGGTGTTGTCAATCTCGCCACAGCGGTCGCCGAGGCGCATCTGGCCTATTCGCCGCTGGTCGTCATTGCCGGTGCGATCAGCCGGTCCGATCTCGGCAAGGACACGTTCCAGGAAATCGACCAGGTCGCGCTGTTCGCACCGATCTGCAAACGCTCGATCCTGGTAACCGACCCTCTCCGCTTGCCGGATATGCTGCGCGATGCCATCCGGCTCTCCATGAGTGGGCGGCGCGGGCCGGTTGTTTTGCATGTTCCCCGAGATCTGTTTGCCGCCGAAATACCCGCTCCGGCGGCCGGTCCTGTATCAATCGCCGGCCCCGGTCGGCCCGCCGCCGGTGATATTGCCGAAATGGTGTCTCTGTTGACCCGCTCAAACGCCCCGGTCATCGTTGCCGGTGGTGGCTTCAAATGGGAAGAAGGATCACGCCTCCTCTGCGATCTCGCCGAAACCCTGGACATTCCTGTTGTCGCATCGACAGGTCATGCGGACGTGATGCCCCATGGACATCGTCTGTTCGCCGGTCAGGCCGGTGCGCGCGGTAATGCGGTTGCGAGCGGCCTGACCCGGGACGCCGATCTGTTGCTCGTGCTTGGCGCCCGGCTGGCCTTCAACTCCACATTTCTCAGCCATGACTATGTCTCGGCCAGTGCGCGCATCATTCAGGTCGATATCGAAGCAAGCGCAATCGGCCGGTATTTCCCGGTCGCGCTCGGCGTTCAGGCCGGAGCGCGGGAGACGACACAGGCGCTTCTGGACGCGATCAAAGGCACGAACGGCATCACCGCCAACGCGCGGGACTGGGTCCGAAAATTCCTGGCCGACAGGGCGGCTCTGAACACCGAGCGGAATACTGAAGCGGAGATCGACACCCTGCCGATGCATCCCAGGCGGGCGTTGGCGGAAATCCGCGCGGTCCTGCCCGAGGACGCCGTGGTGACCCTCGATACGGGCAATGCCTGTCTGCAGGCCGCCGATCGTTTGGCCCACTACCGCAATCCGGGGCTGGTCGCCCCGCTGGACTTCGGCCTGGTCGGGTTCGGCTACGCGGCCGCGCTTGGCGTCCAGGCCGCAGCGCCGGAGCGGCCGGTTGTCTCGATCATGGGCGATGGCGGTTTCGGATTTACTCTGAGCGAAATCACGACGGCCGTCCGGTATGGATTGCCGGTTGTCGCGATCGTTCTCGACAACGGCGCCTGGGGGGCGGAAAAGGCCTATCAGAAGGAGTTTTTCGGAGGCCGCCTGCTGGGCGCGGAAATCGACAGTCCGGCCTATGGTGAAGTCGCGCGGCTGTGCGGCGCGCTTGGATTTGCCGTTGAGAAGCCCGGCGACCTTGCGCCGGCCCTTGAGGAGGCTCTTGCGGCGGCCCGCCCGGCCGTGATTCAGGTCAAGATTGATCCGGCCGCGCTCAACGCCCTGCGCAAGGATCTGTTCAAACCGGCGAAACCGACATCCTCCTGACAATCGCCGGACGGGGCGCCGTTCGCGGAAATTCCCTCTGACAACAGGAATGGACCTTTGGTATAAGGCGTGATCGTCAGGAAAGAACGTCGGATGATTGCCTTCGAAACCATTACCGGGAAGTTTGCGGCCTCCATCGAAGCCAACGATCCTGTTGGCCTTGCCTCCCTGTTTGCTCCGGAAGGCATTTACGATGACGGATTTTTCGGTCCGCATGTTGGCCTGACGGAAATTGCCACACTGATGCGCCGGTTTCACGAATCAGGATCGGATTTTCGCTGGGAATTTTTCGATCACTTGAGCAACGAAGACCTCGGCTATGCCCGATATCGCTGGAGTTATCGATCAAAAGTGCCGGGAACCGAAGGCCGGCCGGCCGTCATAGAAGGGGTCGGATTTTTCCGCTTTCAGGACGGATTGATAAGCCGGTTTTCCGAAACGCTCGATCGCGGCATGGTTCTCGCGCACCATGACTTTCCGGCCGAGCAGATCAAGAATGTGCTGCAGATGCTGGCCGAAAATCAGAATTCCAGCCCCGAATGCCTGGAGCATTTGGCGCGATTTCAGTCAGAGTAGGATTTCTCGTTGGACGATCGAAGCGCCACCAGAAACAAAAAACCCGGCACGAGGCCGGGTTTTTCGCTGGTTCGGTGAGGGATCAGTATTTGTACAGTTCCGGCTTGTAGGGGCCGGCCTTCGAAATGCCGAGGTAGTCGGCCTGTTCGTCGGTCAGTTCGGTCAGGCCGATGCCGAGCTTGCCAAGATGCAGGCGCGCAACCTTTTCATCAAGGTGCTTCGGCAGCACATAGACCTGATTGTCGTATTTCTCGCCAGCCGTCCACAATTCGATTTGTGCCAGCGTCTGGTTGGTGAAGCTTGCCGACATCACGAAGCTCGGGTGGCCGGTTGCGTTTCCGAGATTGACCAG
>JGI12316J15310_10000978_pt25 | contig 13084 bp, 13 predicted proteins | sample MarCyaLeptolynsp_FD_15310 | JGI IMG/M metagenome (IMG submission 15310)
GCCAGGGTACTGCGGTCGTGCGGGCCGTTGATCATGGCGACATGTTTGCGCCCGGCGCCAATGAGATAGTCGGCGAGCATCGCGCCGCCGTCGAAATTCGTGCCGACGATCTGGTCGCAGGCGGCGCCGTCCACGTGCCGGTTGATGCAGGCGATCGGCATGCCGGCTTCGAGCGCGATCGCCATCGCCGAAGGCTGTTGCCCGGCGGCAGTGAACACGAGACCGTCGACGAACTTCTGGCGGACGGCATTGACCACGCCCTCGTCGCCTTCGGTGTCGGTGTTCCAGACGATCATGCGCCGGCCGTGCGCGGTCAGGAGATTGGCGAGGCGCAAGAGGATTTCCGGTACGATCGGGTTGGTCATGCGCGAGACGACGACGCCGATCGTGCCGCTGTGTCTGGTTTTCATCGCCTGGGCAAACACGTTCGGCTGGTAGCCCAGATCCTTCATGACCTGCAGGACCTTGTCGCGGGTCTCCGCCTTGACCTTCGGACTGCCGGAAAGCACCCGGGATACGGTTGCCTGCGAAACGCCGGCGCATCGGGCGATGTCGCGGCTGTTCAGCGGCTGTGTATACGTATCCATTTGTGATGCGGACAAGATCCCCGGTGCCCCGATTTGAATGGATTTCTGTTTATGAATACGTATACATTTTAGCTTTCGACCCCCGCCCTGTCAATTGCGATTGCGGTTGGCAGCCGGAGAGCGGCGTTCTATTGAGCTTCATCTACTCGAAGGGATGCGGGTGCAAACAGGGAGGGCAGGCGGAAAACAACGGACCGGAGTCGCTGGTTTTTCGTGACAGTGTGAACGGTTCCGGCAGCCAATCGGGTTTGGTGTCTGGACAATGATGATTTTGACTTTCACACTGCGCGCATTAATAGTCCCAGCCATCGAAACCCTCACTCCCGTCATCACCGTGCTTGTCACGGTGACCCACCACGCCGCGTCTGCCGGGATCGCGATTGGCCATTTCGGAGTGGTTACCCGCGACAGGCGCGGGCAGGACGTCTTGGGAATGATAGGCTGTGTTGTCGGCAGTAGGGCGGCATTCCATTTGTGCCAATCCTGCAGCCTACTCCAGCGCTTCCCGTTCCGGCGTCTGAGCAGACAAGAGATGTAAACACTAACAAACCGGAACTTCCCGGTACTTTCGGGAAACCGCGGGAAGTTCTAGAAAGTGCAACGAAACGCTCGACCGCAAGAGCGCACAGGATCCAAACGAAAGAGGCGATTTGAATGCAGGAGAATTCACCGGAACAGGTCTGTGTGTTCGGTCTTGGATCGATGGGTTACGGCATTGCGTCGTCGCTGGTTCGCGCCGGGTGTGCCACGCGCGGTTTCGATCTCGACGCAACGCGCGAGACCGATCTTCAGGCCGAGGGCGGCCTGGCGCTGGAGCGCGACGCCGCGCTTGCCGCCGCCGGCGCGGTGGTCATCGTGGTGGTCAATGCGGCCCAGACGGAGAGCCTCCTGTTCGGGGAAAACGGCATTGCCGCGCACCTGCGCGCCGGAGCGGTGGTGATTTCCTGCGCGACCATGCCGCCGGAGACGGCGCGTTCCTTCGAGGCCCGGCTTGCCGAAACCGGCGTGCTTTATCTCGATGCGCCGATTTCCGGCGGATCGGCCAAGGCGGCAAAGGGACAATTGACCTATATGGCCGCCGGCCGCCCGGAAAGTTTCGCCGCCGCGCAGAGGGTGCTCGACGCAACGTCGGAACGTGTTTTCAAGCTTGGCGACGTGGCCGGCCCGGGGTCGGCCATGAAGGTGGTCAACCAGATGCTTGCCGGCATTCACATTGCCGCCGCCGCCGAGGCGATGACCTTCGGCATCACGCAAGGGATCGAGCCGAAGACCACGCTGGAAGTGATCTCCGAATGTGCCGGCACGTCATGGATGTTTGAAAACAGGGGCCCGCACATTGCCGAGGGCGATTACACGCCGCATTCGGCCGTCGACATCTTCGTCAAGGATCTCGGCATCGTCTGCGACATTGCCCACGGCGCGAAATTCTCCGCGCCGGTCTCGGCGACCGCCCTGCAGCAATTCGTGGCCGCGAGCGGCGCCGGCTTTGGCCGCGACGACGATTCCGCCGTCGCCAAGATCTATGCCCGCAATGCCGGAGTGAAATTACCGGGAGATGAGACATGAAGCTGGGCGCCATCGGGGACGATTTCACCGGATCCTCCGACCTCGGCCTGATGCTGGCCGAGGGCGGTATGAAGACCGTGCAATATGTCGGCGTGCCGGACGGGCCGGCCGATGCCGACGTGGAAGCCGGCATCGTCGCCCTGAAGACGCGCTCGGTTCCCGTCGCAGATGCAGTCGCCCAGTCGCTTGAGGCGCTGACCTGGCTCAGGGCGCAGGGCTGCGAACAATTCCTGTTCAAGGTCTGTTCGACCTTCGATTCCACGCCCGAAGGCAATATCGGCCCGGTGATCGACGCGCTGATCGACGCGCTCGGCACGACCGCACCGGTCATTGTCTGTCCCGCCTTTCCGGCGACAGGGCGCACCCTGTTTCAGGGCCATCTCTTCGTCGGCGACAGGCTCCTGTCGGAAAGCGGGCTGGAAAACCACCCGATCACGCCGATGACCGACCCGGACATCAGGCGCTGGCTCGGCCACCAGACCGACCGCACGGTCGGGCTTCTGCCCCACGGCCGGGTCCGGGGCGGCAGCGTACGCCAGGACCTGCTCGATCTCGCAGCGTCCGGCAGCCAGATCGTCGTCTGCGACGCGGTCGAGGATGGCGATCTGCATATCCTGGGCGAGGCCGCGAAAGGGTTCGACCTGATCACCGGCGGCTCCGGCATCGGCATCGGCCTGCCGGCGCTGCACGGCGCCGACCGGAGCACCCGCGCCGCCTGGGCCGGCGAGGACGGGCGGGCGCTGGCACTGTCCGGGTCCTGCTCCCGCGCCACGCGGGCGCAGATCGCCGAGCATGCCGCCGCCGGATCGCCGCAGCTCAAGGTCGATGTCGCAGCCCTCATAGACGGATCGTTCACCGCCGATGACGCGCTCGCCTGGGCCGGTCGGCAAACCGGACTGCCGCTGGTCTACACCTCCGACGATCCGGACCAGGTCCGGGTGACCCAGGAAAGGTTCGGCGGCGACCGCGCGGCCGAAACCGTTGAGACCTTTTTCGGCGCCGTCGCCACCAAGGCGGTCGAAAACGGCATCTCGCGTCTCATTTCCGCCGGCGGCGAAACCTCCGGCGCCGTCGTCAAGGCGATTGGCGCCGATAGTCTGGAAATCGGCCCGATGATCGACCCGGGCGTGCCGGCTGTACGGGTCAGCGGCCGCAAGCTGGTGCTGGCGCTGAAGTCGGGCAATTTCGGCGCCCCGGACTTCTTCCTGAAAGCCCATGGCATCATGGGGCCAGAGGGAACCGGTCCAGTGTCGGGCAACTCGGCATGAGCGCCGAAGCGAGCCTGCGCGAGGAGATCTGCCTTCTCGCCCGCTCCATGTTCGAGCGCGGCCTGACCGGCGGCGCCTCCGGCAACATTTCCGCAAGGCTCGACGACGGCTCGCTGCTGGTCACGCCGACGGGATCGTCGTTCGGCCGGCTCGACCCGGCCCGGCTCAGCCATATCGGCGTCGACGGCCGCCACATCGACGGCGACAAACCGACCAAGGAAATGCCGCTGCACACCGCGTTTTATGACACGCGGTCTGAGACCGGCGCGGTCGTGCATCTGCATTCCACCCATTCCGTCGCCCTGTCCATGCTGCCGGACACGGACCCGGACAACATGCTGCCGCCGCTGACGCCCTATTCGATCATGCGGCTCGGCAAGGTGAAACTGCTGCCGGTGTTCCTGCCGGGCGATCCGGCGATGGGCGAGGCAGTGCGCGGTCTTGCCGGCAAACGCTCCGCAATCATGCTTGCCAATCACGGTCCCGTGGTTTCGGCCAAGGATCTGAATGCGGCGGTCTACGCCATGGAAGAGCTGGAAGAGACGGCAAAGCTCGCGCTTCTGACCCGCGGCCTCGCGCCGCGCATGCTCACAGACCAACAGGTCGGCGACATCGTGCGCACCTTCAACGTGGAATGGGACGATTGAGAATGGACTATTGTTATTCCGCCAATACCGGGTTTTTGTGGAAGGAACTGCCGTTTCTGGAGCGCATCCGCGCCGCCGCCCAGTTCGGCTTCGGCGCGGTCGAGTTTCACGACGAAGCCCAGTCGACCGACCGCGCTGCCCTCAAGGACGTGCTCGCCGAAACCGGTCTGCCGGTCATGGGCATGAACGTGCGCATGGGCGACACGGCCGGCTGCGCCGCGATGCCCGACCGGGCCGAAGAGGCGCGGCGCGACATTGCCGAGGCCGCCGAAATCGCCGCCGATATCGGCGCCGGCGCGATCCATGTGCTTGCCGGCAAGATCGAGGGGCCGGAGGCGCTTTCCGCCTTCATGAGTTCCCTGCGCTTTGCCCTGCAGCAGACCGACCGCACCATTCTCATTGAGCCGATCTGCCAGGAAAAGATCCCCGGATTTTTCCTGAAGACCGTTGATCAGGCCGCCGCCATCATCGACGAGATCGGCGATCCGCGCCTGAAGATCATGTTCGACTGTTTTCACGTCCAGACCGAAAGCGGCTCGGTCTTGGAGCGGTTCCGCCAGCACATTGACCGCATCGGCCATGTCCAGATCGCCTCGACGCCGGACCGTTCGGAACCGTTCCCGGGCGAGCTCGACTACCGGGTTCTGCTGCCGTCCTTCCAATCGGCGGGCTATACGGGCGCGTTCGGCTGCGAATATCATCCGCGCGGCCGCACAGAGGACGGGCTGGTCTGGCGCGATTTCATCACGCCGGTGGCAAAGCCCGACGAACCGGCCGCGGAGGGCCGCCGCCGCGTCGCGCTGGTTGCCCACGACGGCAAGAAGTCCATGCTCGCCGACTGGGTCGAAACCCACCGCAAAGCCCTCGCCCCCCATGCTCTGGTCTGCACCGGCACGACCGGCTCGGTGATCTCGGGCCGCTGTCCGGAATTCGACGTCACCGCGGTCAAGAGCGGCCCGCTCGGCGGCGACCAGCAGATCGGCGCCATGATCGCCGACGGCACCATCGACGCCCTGATCTTCTTCACCGACCCTCTGGCACCGCACCCGCACGATGTCGACGTCAAGGCGCTGGCAAGGCTGGCGACGGTGCATGACATTCCGATGGCTTGCAGTCCGGCGACGGCTTCGTTGATTGTGGCTTCGGGGTTTTTTGGGGGCGTGGGGTAGGTTTTTTGGTGGGGTGGGGGTGTCTGATCATTAGAGATATTTCGTCCGGGAGCGTGAAAATTTAAATTCGGTAGATATTACCGTAATTTAAGAAGTAGGGTGGTCACATTCTAAACCAATTTCAGGAATTCGTACGACGAAATTCTCTCGGCTCTATGAGTTATTTTGGCGCAATCGAGATCTCGTGGCCTATCGATGCAATTTTCTATTATCGTAATTTCCGTCAGCCACATAAAAGGGGTAAAATTTGGAGAAAAGAGCAACGAAAGAGAAAAATTCGGTAAAGTACTCTCGGCGAGAAAAATTGCCTTTCAGGGAGCGTATGTACAATTTGTCAAAGCCCTCTGGTGCACCGAAATCAAGGCCGCCAACTATTTGATGTAAATAATACGTCCAAAATTATGTAGTTAGTCCATCGAATAGATCAAAACTGCACAACCTAACACGACATTTGCTAATTTCAGAGGGCGAGTCAAATATGATCCTGGAAAAGCGCACACAGGTGGTCAATAGCATCAAATGACGACTCTATTCGAAGAATGGATTGGTGAGAGATCGCCGGTATTCTTGGGCACCAATCATCTATCTCCACCGCTGCCATTTTCCAACTGGTATCGATTCAAAGAGGCATTCTCGCCCGAGATTGTAAAGCAAGCTTTGGACCAACATCCAACAAAAGTAAGGTATTGTGTTGATCCATTTTCGGGCTCCGGGACAACTGCATTGACATGCCAATTTTTGGGCATCGAGAGCAAATCTTACGAAGTAAATCCATTTCTTAGCGATTTGGGCTTAGCTAAAGTAGAGAGTTATAACGTTGACTCCTTGGAAGAATATAAGAAAATATTTGGTAAATATTTACTAGAGGCGTCACCATATCTCGGTGATTACAATGATTATTGGCTACCACCAACTTTTGTGGAACCTGGGCACAATGGCCGATGGTTGTTTAGCAAGGAAGTAGCAACCGCTATATTTCAGATCCGATTTGCCATTTCTAGATTGGACGAACCTCATATTCGGCGACTCTTTCGAGTAGTATTAGGAGGTTGCCTAATTCCAAACTCTAATGTCGTAATTAACGGGAAAGGTCGACGCTATCGCCCGAACTGGCGAAATCGAAAAATCACCGGTCTTCAGCTTTATGAAAATTTTTATTCCAACTTAGAGCGTTCCTTCTTGGATATATCAAGCTATTCGGCCAAATCGATTACTGAATCCAAGATAGTGAATGATGATATCAGAAGAGAAGGGATCGAATTCCCGCGATTTGACGTCGCTGTTTTTTCCCCACCTTACCCAAATTCTTTTGATTACACAGATGTATACAATGTTGAGCTTTGGGTATTAGGTTATCTGAAGAACCGGGAAGACAACAGGCGCTTAAGAAAAAATACACTAACGTCTCATATACAGATATCGAAAGATTTCCGTGAATTCTCAAATCCTCCAGAATCATTTTCAATAACTATGGATAAGCTCAACCAAGCTCGACAAAAACTTTGGGATCAGCGGATTATTTCAATGATTAATACCTATTTCGTAGAGATGGAAGATCTTTTAGCGAGGTTGCATCTAGCAAAGAGGGATCGGGGCAGAGTCTGGATTGTGGTTGGAAACAGTCAATACGCCGGTGTCGAGATTGAGACGGGAAACATTTTGTCGGATATTTCAGAGCGAATGGGATATTCAATTGTTAAAAGAGAAATGAGTCGACAAATGAGGAACTCACCTCAACAAGGTGGGGCTTCTCGGCTTTGTGAGAGTATTTTAGTTTTAGAGTGATCAAAATAGAGTACTAAGATCTCTAATTTGCAGAGCTTCTCTGTCCCAAAAAGCGCTACTACTTCGAGGTACCGCTTGGCCGAACGCCGTTGCAACGCGAACCTCATAAAGATTGTCTCTGTCTGACCGAACTTTGACGTATTCCTTCTCGTATGCAGATGACACATCTAGATAGTAGTCCGCCGAGTTAATGAGGGCTTGGAGGAGCGGGATTGATCTGTGGGCAACTGAACGTACATCCGCAGAGAGAAGTGGAGCTTCATTCATTCCCAAAACATCGAAGTGAGAGTGTGTTGTTACTACATTCAAGCCGAGGCGTCTGAACATTTCGGAAAGCATTGGCCAAAGTAGGGAGTTTTTTTCAAGCAATGGAAATTGAAGAAAAACGTTGTGAAGCCCATCTAAAAGGACGCAGTCAAATGCGTAACCCTGAAGTTCCGCCTCTCTCAGGTTATCTGCGACCTTAGTAAGGAGAATTTCAGGCGTCACAAATCCAGGATAAAATGTCAATACTGAGCAATCGAAATTCGGCATAGGATAACCGGTACTTTTATCCGAGAAATTTGAATTTCGAATTCTCGTAACAATACCCAAATAGTAAGATTCAGGATACAAGAAAGATATGATCAAACAGCGGCGTTGATGTGATGCCATGTCCGACTCATAACGGTCACCAAATCGCTTTGTAGTCTCATTTATTGGCGCTAGGGGAGATGTAAGCAATCGGAGAGCGAAACCCGCCTTTCCGCCGCTTCCTTTTCCAGCAACAACAGTGTGGGATTTATTAAATATCTTCAGCCCTCCAAATCCCGATGCATTTGTGTCGCGTCGCGCCAAAAAATCAAAAAAATACCGTTCGTCTGGTTGGTGCCAATTTCGAGATTTAAACTGCTCTAATGTGGCCTCCAAGTTTGGATAAAATCTCACGCCGTCTCTTTTAGATATATGAAATTTGTGTGTGCCAGTATTCGAGAACTGCCGCCTAGTTTTTGTGAGATTAGCTGTTCTTAATGGTTTGTGTGGTGTTTCGGTGGATAGACCATTGTCAAGTTCTACAACAACATCGACCAGATAATCTAAAGAACTAAAGACAGGGGTGTCGTATGACGCAGAAACCAAAATGACAAGTACATTTAGTTTTCTATATTTTTCGACAAGTCGATGCAGTTTTGAAATTGGACTTTCTGGATCTTCGACTCCTGTGCCCGGCCAATCACGAGCAGTAATGTCGAAGGCGTCACGATCTACAAGTTCATGAACGCCGTCCAATACGACGACGTAGGGGACAATACCAGGCGCTCGATGTCTAGGGTGTTCGAGTGATCCCTCTTCGTATTGTTTCGTAATTTGGTCGACAAACGACAAGGCATCTTCAAAATTACTTCGCGCATCTTCGCTATCTAAGTGGTACGAATGAAACCAGGTTTCATTGTCGTCACCTGAGAGCTGCTTCGAAGCATAAGCCCTGTTCGAATTAACGAAAGAGGGGGTGACGGTTGAAATCCGATCCAGGAGGTCTTCACTCTCCTCTTCACAGGATAGATAGAATGTTTCTGTTCCAAGCGGTGCCAATCCGACACACGCCGCAAGGGCCAAGCTTGTCTTTCCACTCCCGCTCTTCCCGCTTATTCGAACAACAGCTCCGCCGTGTTCAGTCATTCTAATTCCACCGGCAAACACCGTTCGCGCACCTGGAATTGGGAATGGTATGCCTTCCAAGTCGTTTAGTATTTGTGGTACAGAAGGTAGATCGTCGGGGGAAACAGATAGTTTTATCTCATAGCCGTAGTCATCGCGTTTATCAGCTGTTTTTTTTGGGAGAATATCTATGCTACGTCGGTCTAAGAATTCATGGACTGAATAAATTCTATACTCATTCCTTTTAGGGCCGCGAGTCGATGGTTTTCGAGCTAAGCTGATTTTGGCAAGTCCCAGCGATGCAAAATAGTGTCCAATGATAAATTCGATAGGCTTGCTGATGTAGGTGGATTCCCTACGATTTACGTAAGAAATCATGGTATTTATTGCTGCGTTTACGGAATGATAATTAATTTGATTTGCGACGTAGGCATACAAATTCTGTTCCTCGAAAGGTGGAAAGCTGCGAACTGTAGCGGCGAAAATTTCAGCCCTGACTACGGCATGGGCGTACGCTTCGCTAGCGAGGTATGCCTCTGATGTGAGTAATCTTCTTAAGAAAAGTAGTGGTGAAGGTATTCGAACCCGTTCGGACGTAATATCAGGTTTTTCCAGTAATGGATGTTGGTTGTGGGTGAATCCCTGAAACATATTTTCTAAGAGGAGAAAAGCTCGCGTTTTTTGTGTTTTCTCTTTTGATCCTCCAATTCTTCGTGCGGATGCATATACGCCAGGCTTTGCTCCAGAAATGTGATCATCGAAACGTGTTGGGTGGCCAACTAAGCTCTTGAAGCATTCATTAACTGCTGAGACAAAGTTCTCCTCGTCAAAGAACAATTGCTGCGCGTCGAGAAAATTTCTGGCGGCATCAAACCATTCGTCAAAAAGGCTTGATGAAATATCGCCGAATGGTCGCTCAATTAGGAAATCCGTATCTGTAACCTTTCTAGCAGGTTCATCAATGTTTTGTGTCATGCGGCGACCCCGATTGCAATTTCCCCGGTGGGTGACACTCGTTTGGTGCTGAAGCTGGAGTCCACCTTTAACAGTTTTTCAGGTATGGAAAATGGCCTCGATTTTGCTTTTCGCCCAATGATCGTGTAGGTGCGGTCAAGGCCTCCTCCGACCCTTTTTTCTGCCGCGTCAAGCAGGCTTTGCCTGCCCTGTACGTCATGTATTGCATTGCTGATTATTTTAATCTGCCGGCGAAACTCGGATGTATCATCGAAAGCGATTCTGATTTCCGGTAGTTTTGAACGAATTGCTTTCCAAGACAGCTGAGGAGAGCTTCCGCTTACCATTTTCACAATCTGTTCAGTAATCGTGTCTGGGTGTCCGTTTCGGTAAGCCTCTAGGAAGAGTTCAAGCCACAAGCTAGGAACGGTACTTCTGATCTCGTCCTCGTCTTTCACTTCGGAGGGCAAAAGCGTACCGCTCGCGCGCGCCATAGCGCGTATTGCATGGTAGCGAGCACGCGGGTTCTCGATCTTATGTGGTTCCGCCAAGGCTGCTCGGATAAATTCTGCTAGGAACGTGTTTGATATACCATAACGGCTCATTGCCATTTGGATAAAATACCACTTCCTTTCCTCATCGCCCAGTTCAGCCTGGATTGCCGCTTGAATTTCAGATATCATTTGATCACTGGGGTGATCAGATGCTTCCTTTGTTTCAGCCACGTATACGTCGAACTTGTTAATGCCAGCACGGTCTTCCAAGCCGCTAAGCGTATCTTTGATGGCGTCTTTCAATGACATACATTTAGCCTTCAATTTTCAAACACATAAACGTTCTGTATGCATTTGGAAAGGTTTACTGCCTCGGAGACGATCTCAAGTAAGCCTCCTTTCTCAATCATTTCATCTGGCCCATGAGGTAGCGGCTGGGTACGCCCACCTATGATCCAAATCTTTTTCACTGAGTCGTAATCGCCGTCTAGGGCGGTCGGTCGTCGCGCATCCTTGACTGTATCCCCAGGGAAGGCAAAGCCGACAAATTCTATCCCGCGAGGATAGTGGTATGGTGGATCTCCCCATAGCTTTGGTTCAGGCAGGCCTAATCGGCAGGGCAATGAACTGTTCTCCGAGCTTCCAAGTGGCGTTCGTGCGTCCCCTCCATCGTCCTCAAATAGCCAACTCGGTTCAGAAGAAATCGTATAGGTGGGAAGAACGTCAAATACCTCTTCTTCAAACCACAGCAATGCTTCCCTCTTGCGCAGCGGTTGTCCTGGCAACGCAAGTGCTCGTATATGTTCCACGATCTCGCGTTCAGTGTAGTCGACTGCTCTTTCCGGTAATTGGTTTAGCGTCTTTGCTAAGTACCAGGAGACTGAGTCTATCGTCTTTATGTGCCCCACGAACTGGGCGCTGGACATCACCACTGCTTTCAAACCTACCAAGCGGTTCTGACAGGCATAAGCATTGAATAAATTTTCAACTTCATCTTCGTTTGATGCCGGCTTGCAAGCTGTGAGTACCTCTGTTTTCTTGATCTCCTCAAGATTTTCATCGGTAACGATCTTTTGTCTTACGTCCGTGTCCATGAAGTCGGTAAGAATATTTTCTTTATTCATGCATTGACCTAGTAGATAATCGGACATTATTAGATATGCGCCACGAGTAAATTTCGTCAGTCATCCCAACTTGGCCCAGGCCGCTTAGAAAGTTACAAATCGAAGACAGTTATTTAATCTACTGGGTGATACTCGGAATTGGTGATGCGGGCATTCTAGGTCCTCATTTAAAAGCGATTGTTGCATTTAATAATCTTCTGACGCAGTTTGCGCAAGCTTACCGAGCAATGCAAGTTTTGTACAAACGGTCGCAGTGCTACGGCGATGTCAATCTGAAGTGCAACACCGCTGCAATATCGGTTCCCGAGAGCACACGGGATCGCAATTCGGTAAGTGTCGAAGTAAACTATCGAACTCTCCAGGGGCTCCTACGGATCCAGCACCCCCCTCAACCGCCCCAAAATCCCCCGACGCTCCGCATCACTCTCCGCCCCTTCAAGCGCGTTCGAAAGTGCGATGGAGAACGCCGCATAGTCCGTGTACCAGTCGCGGCTCAGTTCCTGTTCGTCGAAGCGGGCGCGCAGGCTTCCCGGTTCGTCCTTGGCGCGGCCCTTGGACTGTGGGGTGCCGGCGGTGAGGTCGAAACTCTCGTCGAAATGCGGCAGCCAGATCGCGTCCCCGTCCATGCCCCGCTCAACCAGCAACCGCTTGAGCTCCGCGCGGGCATCGTCATCGCCGTGATTGAGGAACAGGCCCCCGACGACCGGCCCGCGCTCCAGGATCCAGTCGATCAGTTCGCTCCGGTCGGCATGGGCGGAATAGTTGCCGATGCGCCGGATCGTGGCGCGGATCTTGTATTCCCTGCCGTGAATGCGGACGTCGGAGGCGCCCGACAGGATATGTGATCCGGTCGTGCCCGGCGCCTGGTAGCCGACAAACAAAACCGTCGCCTCGTCCTTCCAGATATTGTTCTTCAGGTGATGCTGGATCCGGCCGGCATCGGCCATGCCGCTTGCCGAGATGATGATGGCGTTGCCGTCGACCCTGTTGATCGCCTTGCTCTCGTCCACGCTTTCGACAATGCGAACCTTCGGGTGGCTGAACAGCTCATCGCCGGGAATGTCCACATCCTCCAGCGTGTGGGCATAATCCTCGAAGACCCGGGTCACCTTGCCGGCGAGCGGACTGTCCAGGAACACCGTCGCATCGGGAATCTCGCGCCGCGCCAGCAGGACGCCGATATCGTGCAGCAATTCCTGGCTGCGCTCGACCGCAAAACACGGAATGACGATATTGCCGCCGCGCTTGAGGCCGTCGTTGAGCGCGCACTTGAGCGCCTCGCGCCGCTCTTTCAGCGTGTAGTCGTCGCGGTCGCGGTCGCCATAGGTGCTCTCGCAAATGACATAGTCGAAGCCGGCGTCGCCGCCGGGTTCGGCATGAAACGTCTTTTCGTCCGGGCCGAGATCGCCTGAAAACAGAAGCCGCATCGTGCGCTCGGTTTCCGGCTCCCGGTAGCGGATCTCCACCGAGGCCGAGCCTAGAATATGGCCGGCATTCTGGAAGCGGGCATGAAAACCGCCTTTCGGCTCAAGCCAGGTGTCGAGGGAAATCTTCTGCAGCCGCTTCAGCGTTTCCTCGGCATCCGCCATGGTGAACAGCGGCCGGACTTCGCGGCGGCCGCGCCGCTGGTGCTTGCGGTTGCGCCGCTCGGCGTCCGATTCCTGGATCTTGGCGGAATCGCGCATCATGAAGTCGAGCAGGTCCGCCGTCGGCCCGGTGCAGTAGATCTGGCCGGAAAACCCCGCTTTCACCAGTTTCGGCAACAGCCCGGAATGGTCGGTATGGGCATGGGTGAGCAGGACAAAATCGATTGTCGCGGCGTCGAACGGAAACGGTTCCTCGTTGAGCGCCC